>Ga0310823_100177_pt1 | contig 79148 bp, 74 predicted proteins | sample P4_ome_3_FD_201316 | JGI IMG/M metagenome (GOLD analysis project Ga0310823, IMG submission 201316) | Sorghum-adapted microbial communities from Joint BioEnergy Institute, Emeryville, California, United States - P4_Day56_Rep3 | ecosystem: Engineered > Bioreactor > SSF (Solid state fermentation) >...
CCTGTACTGCGTCCCCGACTGCAACGATTGACTTTGAAAGGACTCGACCGATGACGATCGACAACGCTGTACTCGCCTTCGCCGGCTTCATGGTCCTCGTCAGCTTGGCGCTCGGCCTGCTACACAACGAATACTGGTTCCTGCTCACGGCCTTCGTGGGTCTGAACCTGTTCCAAGCCGCGTTCACGGGCTTTTGCCCCGCCGCAATGGTCCTCAAGCGGCTGGGACTGCGGCCCGGCTGCGCGTTCAAATAGAGCCCCACCGGAGAACGAACGCAGGTCGTCGATGCGATCGTCCGGATCGACCGCCTGAGTCGTTGCCCACCCCGCGGGCGTGCGCCGGCAACCACGGCGCCGATGCAGCCGGACGAAACGCACCGTGCGTTGCCCCATGCGGGGCGCCGAACTCCCCGCGGCCTAGCCGCGGCGGCGGCTGCGGAACTCCCAAACGCTGACCTGTCCGTCACCGTCGCGATCCGCCGCCTGGAAACGCGTGGCGGCGGTGTCGAGAAACTCTTCGATCGTCACCTGCCCGTCGCCGTTCCGGTCCAACGCCTGAAAGCGTGCTTCCCGGCGTTCCTGCCGTCCGCCGGCCCGCGCGCCGGATCCCATATGTCCGGCCGCGAATTCGTCGAGGCTGAGCGCGTCGTTCTCATCGACGTCGAGAGCCGAGAAGATCATCTCGTGCCACAGGGCGGCTTCCTCGGCGGTGACGGTGCCGTCGCGGTTCTGATCGACGGGCATTGCGTACGGGCTGCGGGCCATGCCGAACTGCGGCCCGGGCCCCATGCCCTGGCCCATGCCTTGGCCCGGTTCCGTCATCGGTCCGCCGCCCGCACCGGGACTAATCGTTCCGGGCCCCATCATGCCCTGGCCCATCATGCCCTGGCCCATCATCCCCGGGCCTTGGCCTTGCTGCCACCCCGGACCCATGCCCTGACCCATCATGCCGGGACCCCAGCCCTGCTGCCATCCCGGGCCCATGCCCTGGCCAGGTCCCATCATCATGCCTGGACCCATCATTCCTGGACCCATCCCTTGGCCACCCATCATGCCGGGACCCATGCCCATCATCGGGCAGTCCGTCATGCCGGACTGCTGACCGGGCGACTGGGCACTCGCCCCGGTCGCCGCTCCGGCCAGCAGGAGGATCGCGCCGAGACAGGTGGCCGTCCGCGTGAGAAAGCGCATGATCGTACCCTCCCGGTTTCTGTATCAATCTCCGATCAGTTTCTGCCGCGACAAGACTCCCGCATTGATTTCGATCAACCGGTTTGCCCGATTGTCTGGGCCGGGTGGCCCAAAGCGCGGGCTGTCGGGCTCCCGGTGCATGCCATCCGCTCAGGGAAGCGAGCTCTCACGAGCGCCTCCTCGAATTCGTCCCGGACCAATCCAATCGCGCCAGCCCGACACGAGGAACATGATTCGTGATCTCCAAAGGACAGGGCCAAGACGGCATGCCGCCCTCGTCGATCTCGTGGCCCGCAAACCGAGCTGATCTCCTCCCGACGCCGCTTGGCCGGACGACAGCGGCTTGCCCACGAGTCAGCCCCCCTTCCGTCAGGTAGATCGACTCGGGTCAGAACAGTCCGAAAGCGCCTGCGTTGCGGTACAGCATGTACGCCGCCACGGCGAACAGCACACCCGCAAAGATCTTGGTCAGCGCGCCCTTGCGGGTGGACAGCCTTACCGCCGCCTTCAGGCCGACGAAACCGCCAACCACGCCGCCTGCGACGAACAGGGCCGCAATGCTCCAGTCAACAAGACCCGAGATGGCGTAGTTGGCCGCCGTGGTCAGGCCGACGGCCCCGACCGATAAGAGCGAAGAACCGATGGCGTTGAGCACGGCCATGCCGCTGCCGAGTATGATACCGGGCACGATCAGGAATCCGCCACCGATTCCGAAGAGCCCCGAAAGCGCCCCGGTGAGGGAACCGAGGACGATGAGACGCGCGGCGATTCGCTTGTTGATGCGCACCGCCGCATCGCCTTCGTTGCCACGGCCCCTGAGCATGGAAGCCCCAACCACGACCATCACCAATGCAAACAGGAACAGCAGCTTCTCGCCGTCCAATGACTTGCCGACGGTCGACCCGGCAAACGCGCCGACGACGCCTGAGGCAGCAAACGTCGCGGCGCACGGCCACTTCACGGTTCCGGCTCGGGCGTGCTGGGCAAGGTTGGCAAAAGCGTTCGCGGCGACCGCCAACGCGCTGGTTCCGATCGCGACGTGGGGGTCCGGGATGCCCACGACATAGAGCAGCAGCGGAACGGCAAGGATCGATCCACCGCCCCCGATCAGGCCGAGAGAGAAGCCGACCAGGGCTCCAGACAGGATGGCGAGGAGTTCGTGCATAGCGGAGTTTCGTCGTGGGATGCAGGCGTCGCGGGCGTTAGGCCGGACGACCTCGGCGCGCAAGCAGGACCGAATCCAGTTGGTGGGCGGCCATGCCGGCGAGCATGGCGAGGGTGAAGAGGGCGACGTCCCACGGGGCGAGCGCAAGGGCGGCGACCGCCGGCCCCGGGCAGAGCCCGATTAGGCCCCAGCCGAGGCCGAAGAGGGCCGCCCCCAGCACCAGCCGCCGGTCGATGTCGCGCGCCGTCGGCCACCGGAAGGTTCCGGCGAAGAGCGGCGCCGTCCGCCGCCGGACGAGCCGGAAGCCGAGCGCGGCGGTCATCACCGCGCCGCCGAGGACGAAGGCGAGGCTCGGGTCCCAGCGGCCGGCGAGGTCGAGGAAGTTGAGCACCTTGGCCGGGTTGACCATCTGCGAGACGGTGAGGCCGATCCCGAACAGAAGGCCGGCGGCGAGCGCGGCGAGGATCTGGCGCATGTCAGCCTCCGATCACGTGGCGGGTGACGAACACGGTGGCGATCGCCACGACGAGGAAGACGCCGGTCGCGACCAGGGAGCGCGGCGACAGGCGCGCCAGGCCGCAGACGCCGTGGCCGCTCGTGCAGCCGCCGCCGAGAACGGTGCCGAAGCCGACCAGCAGCCCTCCGGCGATCAGCAGTGCGGCGGAAGGCGTCACCGCGACGGGCGGCGCGCCGCCGGCCGCCGCCGCGTAGAGGAGCGGGCCGGCGAGCAGGCCGACGATGAAGGCGATCCGCCAGCCGGTCTCGCCGGCCTGCGGCGCGAACAGCCCGCCGAGGATGCCGCTGATCCCGGCGACCCGGCCGTTGGCGAGCATCAGCAGCACCGCCGACAGGCCGATCAGGACCCCGCCGACGAAGGCGGAGAGGGGGGTGAAGGTCGTTTCCATGACGCAATCTCTCCCGCTGCGGGGGCTATCGGCCTCAGATCACGTTCACCGGGATCTTGAGGTAGCTCACGCCGTTGTCCTCCGGCGGCGGCAACTGGCCCGCGCGGATGTTGACCTGCACGGAGGGCAGCAGCAGCACCGGCATGGCCAGCGTCTTGTCGCGGGCGGTGCGCATCGCCACGAACGCCTCCTCGCTGACGCCGTCATGGACGTGCAGGTTGTGCGCCCGCTCCTCGGCCACGGTGGTCTCCCAGGCGTAGTGATCGCGGCCGGACGCCTTGTAGTCGTGGCACAGGAACAGCCGAGTCTCGGGCGGCAGCTCCTCGAGCAGGCGGCGGATCGAGCGATAGAGCCGGCGCGCGTCGCCGCCGGGGAAGTCGGCGCGCGCCGTGCCGTAATCCGGCATGAACAGCGTATCGCCGACGAAGGCCGCGTCGCCGATCACATAGGTGACGTCGGCCGGCGTGTGCCCGGGCGTGTGCATGACGCGCGCGGTCATGCCGCCGATCCGGAACTCTTCGCCTTCCCGGAACAGATGGTCGAACTGCGCGCCGTCGGTGTTGAAGGTCTTCTCGAGGTTGAAGACCTTCTTGAAGATCCGCTGCACTTCCGTGATGTGCTCGCCGATGCCGATCCGGCCGCCGAGCGCCGCCTTCAGGTAGGGCGCGGCCGAAAGGTGGTCGGCATGGGCGTGGGTCTCGAGGATCCAATCGACCGTAAGACCGTGCTCGCGCACGAACGCGATGATCCTGTCGGCCGACGCCGTGCTCGTGCGGCCCGACTTCGGGTCGAAGTCGAGCACCGAATCGATGATCGCGGCGCGGGGGCCGTCCGGCTCGCGGACGACATAGGAGACCGTGTAGGTGGCCTCGTCGAAAAAGGCGGTCACGTGAGGAGTCATGCCGTGCTCCATTCTCCGGTTCGAAGGGGGCGCCGCGGCGGCCCGTTCCGTTTGACAATATGGGATAATTTCATATATTCGCAAGTATGAAGATAAAGGATATGCAGATGGCCGCCGACCGGGCCACCGACCTCCTCAAGGCGCTGGCCAGCCGCAACCGGCTCCTCCTGCTGTGCCACCTTCTCGACGGCGAGAAGTCGGTGGGCGAGCTGGCGCGGCTCTTGGAGGCGCGCGACGCGGCGGTCTCCCAGCAGCTTGCTCTGCTCCGCAAGGACGGGCTGGTCCGCCCGCGCCGCCAGGGTCAGACGATCTACTACGCCCTTGCCAGCCGGGAGGCGGCCGCCGTCATCGAGACGCTCTACGCGCTCTACTGCGGCCCCGCGGCGGAGCGGTCCCGCACCGGCGAGGCCGCATCGCGAGACTAGGCGGCGCCCAGGCAGTTCCGTTACCGAGCGCCGCCGCGCCCCCAGAGACGGTAACCTTCTTATCACGGACGGCGACAAGCACGCGCAAACCGGACGCGTTCGGCTGGACCGAGCCCAGATCTACCAGACCGGCGCCGACTTCATGATCCGGGAGTCCGACCTCCACCGGCGGATTTGCGCGGTATGCGCCGGACTCGCGAGGCCTGCGCCAACTCCGTCCCCCCCTGCCCTCGCCGCCGTGGCATGCCCGCCTCCCTCCGACCGGGACGCTTGCCTGCGGCATTTTTTCCGTTGCGCAGGCACCGCCGCCGCATATATGAGTTTCAGAAATTTCTGAAATTACGGTATCCATGGAGATCCGGAATGAAGCTTCCGCCCATGGTCCAGGCCTTCGTTCTGCATTTCGGCGAGATGGGAAGCCGCTGGGGCATCAGCCGCACGGTCGGGCAGATCTACGCGCTGCTCTATGTCTCTCCCGAGCCGCTCTGCGCCGACGACATCGTCGAGGCGCTCGGGATCTCGCGCTCCAACGTCTCGATCAGCCTGCGCGAGCTCCAGGCCTGGAACCTCGTTCTCCTCAAGCATCGCCCCGACGACCGGCGGGACTTCTTCACCACGCCGGAGGACGTCTGGCAGATCCTGCGCACCCTTGCGGAAGAGCGGAAGAAACGGGAGGTGGATCCGACGTTGTCGGTGCTGCGCGAGATCCTCCTACAAGAGCCGTCGAGCGAGGACGAGCGCCACGCCCAGATCCGGATCGCCGAAATGCACCGACTTATCGAGCGCCTGACCAAGTGGTACGACGACGTCAAGCAGCTCGACACCGCGCGCCTGACGGCCCTGCTCGCACTCGGCTCGAAGGTCACGCGGCTGCTCGAAGCCAAGCAGAAGGTCGTCTCCCTCGGCCGCGGCCGGCGCTCGCGCGGCAAGGACGAACCGCGATGACCGCCGAAACCGCCGTCCTCGGCCGCGCGGCGCGGCCGGCGCACGATGCGCCCGCAGACGCTGCCGCGCCACCCGCCACACCGCGCCAGATGGTACAAGCGGCAGGTCGCCCGGCACCGCACTCCTTCCTGCTGCGCGAGGCCGGCGGCCTGCTGCAGACCGGCGCGGCGCTCCTATGGCTGCCGCAGGCGGCGCTCCTTGCATACGCGGTCCAGACCTTCGCCGACGGCGGCCCGCGGTCCGTCGCGCCGGTCGCGGCAACCGTTCTGCTGCTCGGCATTCTCCGGGCTTGGCTCGATGCGGCGGGGGCGCGGCTCGCCTTCCGCACCGCGCGCAACGCGCTGTCGGGCCTGCGCGCGCGCGGGGCCGTGGCGCTCGCCGCCCGTTCGCCGCTCGACGCCGGCCGCCCCGCCTCGGGCCTCGCCGCAAGCGTCATCGCCGAGCAGGCCGAAGCCGTCGTGCCCTACCTGGCCCGGTTTCGCCCAACTCGGCTGCGCGCCGCCGTCCTGCCGCTCGTCATCACTGCCGCCGTGCTGCCCTACTCCTGGGTCGCGGCCCTCGTCATGCTCGTCGCCGCCCCGTTGATTCCGGTCTTCATGGCGCTCATCGGGTGGCGCGCGAAGGCGGCGAGCGAAGCGCAGATGGTCGAGCTCGGCGACATGAACGGCTTCCTTCTCGACCGGCTGCGCGGCCTTGCCACCATCCGCGCGCTCGACGCGGTGGACGGAACGGCGAGACGACTTCGGAGAAACGCGGAAACCCTCAGGCTTCGCACCATGGCCGTGCTGCGCATCGCCTTTCTCTCCTCGGCCGTCCTCGAGCTCTTTGCCGCCCTCGGAGTCGCGATGGTCGCCGTCTATGTCGGCTTTCATCTGTTGGGGCAGCTCGATTTCGGGACCTGGGGCGGGCGGCTCTCGCTCGGCGAGGGGCTGTTCGTCCTCCTTCTGGCGCCAAGCTTCTTCGAGCCGCTGCGGGATCTCTCCGCCGTCTGGCACGACCGCGCCGCGGGCGAGGCGGCGCTTCAGGCGCTCGAGTCGCTCGCGGCCGAGGGTGTCCGTTTGCCGGGGGCCGTGAATGGCCCGGCACACCCGCCCCCGCGCCGCTCCCCCGCGCCCGAAGTCCGCATCGAGAAGCTCGGGTTCCGACATGGCGGAAGCGATGTCCCGGTTCTCACGGACTTCGGGCTTTTCGTCGCGCCGGGCGAGAAGGTCGCGCTCCTCGGGTCGAGCGGATCGGGCAAATCGACCCTGCTCGCGCTGATTGCCGGCCTTGCGCCGGTGGGCGACGGCCGGATCACGATCGACGGCACGCCCTTGACGGAGGAAACGGCTTCCGCCCTGCGCACCCGCATGGCCTGGATCGGTCAGCAAACGCACGTCTTCGCCGGCTCCGTGCACGCCAACGTCGCCCTGGGACGGCCGGAAACCGGCGCCGCCGAGGTGGAGGGGGCCCTTCGCTTCGCCGCGCTCGATCAGATCGCCGGCGAACGGCGCGTCGCCCCGCTCGGCGAGAACGGCGCCGGCCTCTCTGGCGGCGAGATCCTCAGACTCGCGCTCGCCCGCGCCGCGGCGAATGACGCGGCCGGCCTCGTCCTGGCCGATGAACCGACGGCCCATCTCGACAAGGTGACCGCGGCGGAGGTGACGAAGAGACTTCTCAGGCTCGCCACCGGCCGGACCCTGATCGTCGCGACCCATGACCCGGTGCTCGCGGGCCGCATGGACCGCGTCGTCCGCCTGGGAGGGCGCCCATGACCGGCTGGCGCGATCTCCGGCCTGTGCTCGCCCTCTTGCTCGCCGAGCGCCGCGCCATGCTGCTCGGGGGAGCGGGCCTTGCCGCCGCGACGGTGCTCGCCGGCACGGCCTTGCTCGGCCTCTCCGGCTGGTTCATCACCGCCACTGCGATCGCGGGCCTCTCGGCCGCAACGGCCCTGGCCTTCGATGTCTTCGCCCCCGCGGCAGCCATTCGCCTCCTCGCCCTCGTCCGGACCGCGGCGCGTTACGGCGAGCGGCTGATGATCCACGACGCGACGCTCGGCATCCTGGCGGCCCTGCGCGAGCGCCTCTTCCGCGGCTGGGCCGAACCGGGCGCGGCGCGGGCCCTCGCCGCCCGGCCGGCGAAGATCCTGTTCCGCCTGACCGCGGACATCGACGCGCTCGATTCCCTTTACCCGCGGATCCTCGTGCCGGCCGCCGCCGCGGTCGTTTCGACGCTCGCTGCGGGCCTCGTCCTGGGGCTGATCGAGCTCCACCTCGGGCTCGCCTTCGCCACCGGGCTCGCCCTCGTCGGGTTCGGTCTGCCCATCGTCGCGGCGCGGCGCGCCCGCATGCCGGCGCGGCGCCGGGCGCACGCGATCGAGGCGCTCCGCTCGCGCGCCATCGATCTCGTCGCAGGGCAGACCGAGCTCGCCATGGCCGGACGCCTCACCGCGCAGCGGGACGCGCTCGCCGCGGCCGACCGAAGGCTTGCCGAGGCGGACGACGCGCTCAACCGCATCGAGACGGGCGTGTCGGCCGGTTTCGGTATCGCAGGCGCGGCCTTGCTGTCCGGAACGCTCTTCGCCGCGGGAGCGCTGACGGCGCGCGGCGCCACCGACGCGCCCGTGGCGGCGCTGGTTCTGTTGATCGCCTTCGCGGCGTTCGAGCCCTTCGCGGCCTTGCGGCGCGGCGCGCTCGAACTCGGCCGGACGCTCATCGCGGCCCGGCGGTTGTCACCGCGCCTCGAGCCGCAGCCGCATTCCCGCCGACCGGCGGCACCCCCGGAAGGGCTCGCGGTGCGTCTCGCCTCCGCTCGTGTCTGCCACCAGGGAGCGACGTCGCTGGACGTCTCTCTCGCCGTCCGCGCCGCCGAACGCGTCGCGATTATCGGCCCGAGCGGCGCCGGCAAATCGACGCTGCTCGCGCTCATCGCCGGTGAGATCGCCCCCGATTCGGGCTCGGTAGAGGCTGCGCGCGGGACGCTGCTGACGCAACGTACCGAGCTCTTCCGAGACAGCCTGCGCGAGAATCTGCGCCTCGCCGCCCCGGATGCCGAGGATGCCCGACTGTGGGCGGCGCTGGAGGCCGCCGGCCTCGCCGGCGACGTGCGCCTCCTACCGCACGGCCTCGACGCGGCGCTCGGCGAAGGCGGGCTCGGGCTGTCGGGCGGGCAGGCGCGCCGGTTGGCGCTCGCCCGGCTGCTTCTGCGCGACACGCCGCTCTGGCTGCTCGATGAACCGACGGAGGGCCTGGATCCCGGCACCGCGCGGGACGTGATCGCCCGCCTCATCGCGCAGGCGGGTCGGCGTACGGTCGTCGTCGCCACGCACATCAGGCGTGAGGCGGAGATCGCCGACCGCCTCGTCATCATGGATCGTGGGCGCGTCATCGCCCGGCGGCGACGCGGCGAACCCGGCTTCGACGCCGCACTCGCCGCCCTGCGGCCGGACTGAGCGCGCCTGTTCGACCTGCCGGTCCCGCCTCTGCGGGACCGGCCAAAAAAGAGGACGCCGGGGCAACCCGACGAGTTGCAGATGGACTTCGATATCGTCGCCTTGTCGCGCCTTCAGTTCGCATTGACGGCGCTCTATCACTTCCTCTTCGTGCCGCTGACGCTAGGCTTGGCCGTCCTCCTCGCGATCATGGAGACGGTCTACGTCATGACCGGCCGCGTCGTCTGGCGGGAGATGACGAAGTTCTGGGGCACGCTGTTCGGCATCAACTTCGTGCTCGGCGTCGCCACTGGCATCGTCATGGAGTTCCAGTTCGGCATGAACTGGAGCTACTACAGCCACTACGTCGGCGACATCTTCGGCGCGCCGCTCGCCATCGAAGGCCTCATGGCCTTCTTCCTGGAAGCGACCTTCGTCGGGCTGTTTTTCTTCGGTTGGGACAGGCTCTCCAAGGTCGGCCACCTCGCCGCGACCTGGGCGGTCGCCGTCGGCTCGAACTTCTCGGCCCTTTGGATCCTGGTCGCCAACGGCTGGATGCAGAATCCGGTCGGCGCGGCCTTCAACCCCGAGACCATGCGCATGGAGGTGACGGATTTCTTCGCGGTGCTGTTCAATCCCGTGGCGCAGGCGAAGTTCGTCCACACGGTCTCGGCCGGCTACGTGACCGCGTCCGTCTTCGTGCTCGGGGTCGCGGCCTGGTACCTCTTGAAGGGTCGGTCCGTCGAGCTCGCCAAGCGTTCCATGACGGTCGCGGCGTCCTTCGGCCTTGCCTCGTCGCTCTCGGTCGTGGTGCTGGGCGACGAGAGCGGCTATCTCTCGACCGAGCATCAGAAGATGAAGCTCGCCGCGATCGAGGGCATGTGGGAGACCGAGTCCGCCCCGGCGGCCTTCACGCTGTTCGGCTTCCCCGATCAGGAGGCGCGCGAGACGCACTACGCCGTCCGCATTCCCTGGGTCATGGGGCTCATCGGCACGCGCTCGCTGACAACCCCGATTCCCGGCATTGAGGACCTCGTCGAAACCGCCAAGACCCGCATCCGCCAGGGCATCGCCGCCTACGACGCCCTGCAGAAGATCCGCGCCCGCGATGCCGCGGCGATCGATCCGGCTGTTCGCGGGACCTTCGAGGAGAACGCCCGCGAACTCGGCTACGCGCTCCTGCTGAAGCGCTACGTCGACGATCCGCGCAACGCGACGCCGCGGCAGATCGACGCCGCCGCCTGGGACACCGTGCCGCGGGTCGCGCCGCTGTTCTGGTCCTTCCGCATCATGGTGGGGCTTGGCTTCTTCTTCATCGTCTTGACCTTGACCTTCTTCGTCCTGTCGGCCCGGCAAATGCTCGACCGCTACCCGCTCCTTCTGCGCGTCGCCGTTTTCGCCATCCCGATGCCGTGGGTCGCCGCCGAGCTTGGCTGGATTGTCGCCGAGTACGGCCGCCAGCCTTGGATCATCGAGGGCGTCCTGCCGACCGCGGCGGCGGTCTCCAACCTCGGGGCCGGCACCGTGCTCGCGACGATCCTTGGCTTCGCAGCCATCTACACGGTTCTGATTTTAATCGAGATGGGGCTGATGATTCGCGCCGTCCGGAATGGCCCCGAGCCGGACGGCAAGCCCGAGTCGGCGCTTGCCCCGGCCCATCTCGCAGTTGCGGAGTGACCCCATGATCCTGCATCAGTTGATCGATTACGAGACACTGCGCCTCATCTGGTGGGTGCTCCTCGGCGTGCTTCTGATCGGCTTTGCCGTGACCGACGGGTTCGACCTAGGCGTCGCGACGCTTCTGCCGTTCACGGCGCGAACCGACATCGAGCGCCGTGTCGCGATCAACACCATCGGCCCCGTCTGGGAAGGCAACCAGGTGTGGCTCATCCTTGGTGGCGGCGCGATCTTCGCCGCCTGGCCACCGCTCTACGCCGTCTCGTTTTCCGGTTTCTATTTCGCGATGTTTGCGGTTCTCGCCGCGCTCATCCTCCGCCCGGTGGGCTTCAAGTACCGGAGCAAGCGCGACGGTCGTCTCTGGCGCTCGGCCTGGGATTGGAGCCTTTTCGTGGGCGGCTTCGTCCCCTCGCTTATCTTCGGCGTTGCTGTGGGCAACGTGCTCCAGGGCGTGCCCTTCCGCTTCGACGCCGACCTCAGCATCTTCTACGAAGGCTCGTTTCTCGGCCTGCTCAACCCGTTCGCCCTTCTGTGCGGGTTGCTGTCCGTCGCGATGCTGGCGATGCACGGTGGCGTCTGGCTCGCCCTCAAGGCCGACGGGCCGGTCGCGAAGCGGGCCCGGGCCTACGGCGGGGCCGCCGCGCTCGCGACCGTATCCCTGTTCGCCCTCGGCGGGCTCGCGCTGTGGATGGGCATCGACGGCTACCGGATCACGAGCGCCATCGATCCCGCCGGTCCTTCCAACCCGCTCGCGAAGACGGTGGTCGCGGAAGGCGGTGCGTGGTTCGCAAACTATGCGGCCCGTCCCTGGCTCTTAATCGCGCCCGCCCTCGGTATCGCCGGAGCGGTTTCTGCCGCTTCCGCCCTGCTCCGCGGGCGCGACATCGTCGCCCTTCTTTCGAGTTCGCTTGCGATCTTCGGCATCATCTCGACCGTCGGCGTCTCGATGTTCCCGTTCATCCTGCCGTCGTCGCTTGAGCCGGGATCGAGTCTGACGGTGTGGGACGCTTCGTCGAGCCACCTCACCTTGTTCATCATGCTCGTTGCCACCGCGATCTTCTTGCCCATCGTCACGGCCTATACGGCTTGGGTCTACCGCGTGCTTTGGGGAAAGGTCGACGAGACGATGATCCAAAACGAGGGCGGCAACGCCTATTGAGGGAGAAGACGGATGTGGTACTTCGCCTGGGTCCTGGGCCTTCCGCTCGCGGCCGCCTTCGCCGTGCTCAACGCCATGTGGTACGAACTGATGGAGGAGGCGGCCAAGGGAGAGAAACTCGATGACGAATAGCGCGAGAGCTGACAACCGGATGACTTGGCTCCCGTTTGGGTTTCGACTACGCAGCGACGGGCGGCCGCGGATCTCGTCGCGCCTGGATGTTAGGGACCTTCGAGAGCGCCGCAATGTCGTCGGCCAACCGTGACCCTGCTGTCTCACCGTAGGATGATCGTACGGCCGGCGCCGCCGACGATGAAGGCGACCCGCGGCACCCGAACTGCGACCCGCGCTATGCCGAGCTGCCGCGGGCACTTCTTCCGAGCACCGAAAGCCTGAACGACACGATCGAGCGCGTTCTCCCGTACTGGCGAGAAGCCATCGTCCCGAAGCTTCGGGCCGGCCGCACCGTCCTGATCTCTGCCCACGACAACAGCCTGCGCGCGCTCGTTAAGCATCTCGACGAGATCTCCGACGACGATACTCCCGGCCTGGAGATCCCGACCGGAGTGCCGCTGGTCTACGAGTTGGATGCCTTTCTCCAGCCGGTCGCACGGCAGTACCTGTGAGGCCGAATTACGTCAAACGGCCTGCGTAGGTCACCCATTACTGGGCCGGCAGGCACGAGACTTTCGTTAACACTCAGTTGATCTGCGCCCATTCGGGCTATCGACTCGTCTGCCGGCCGGCAAGGGACGACGGGCGCAAGTCGTACACGGCGGGGAACTTCCTTCTCGCCGATCGAACCTGCTATCCTGCCGGCATGTGCGGCCGCTTCAGCCACGCCCTCACCTAGTCGGACATCGCCCGGTTGTATCGCATCACCGAGCCGTCGGCGGAGCGCGCCCCGAACCTGCCGCCGCGCTACAACCTGGCGCCGACGCAGGAGGCCCCGGTCGTCCGCCGCAACCCGGAGACCGGCGCCCGCAGCCTCGACCTGCTGCGCTGGGGCCTGATCCCGCATTGGGCGAAGGACGAGAAGATCGGCTACAAGACGTTCAACGCCCGCGCCGAGGGCATCGACGAGAAGCCGTCCTTTCGCTCGGCCTTCGCCAAGCGGCGCTGCCTCGTGCCGGCGAGCGGCTTCTACGAGTGGAAGCGCGAGGGCACAGGCAAGCGGCCCTGCGCCATCGGCCTCAAGGGCGGCGAGCCGATGACCTTCGCCGGGCTGTGGGAGAATGTATGGTCCGCCCCCGTGCCGCAAGCGAGCTGATGCTGGCTGCTGCCTGACCGGTCTGCGCCAATGTATACGGCCTGTGGTTGGAGCCGTGCTCCGGGCCGAGATGAGCCTCCGCCGCGTTGCCCTTCCCCACTACTGGCACGACCCCGAAGGCCGATTCTCCCAACGGGTTTGGGCGCGACCGGATGGACCGTCAGAGCAGAAGCCTCATCGTCCTCTCGCGGCACCGCCCATCGGGGTTGCCGCGGCGGTCAGGCGGCGGCCATCCCCGAGGCCCGGTAGCGCTCGCCCGACGTGAGCACCGCCCAGGCGATGCGCACGAGCTTGTTCGCGAGCGCGATGACCGCGACGTTCTTCGCGGCGCGACGCTCGAGCGCCGAGAGCCATGCGCCGAGCCGATGGCGATCGCGCTTCAGATTGCGGCACACCGTGTGGGCGCCCTGGACGAAGAGCCAGCGCGGGTAGGCGTTGCCGCGCTTGGTGATGCCGAGCAGCCGCGTGCGCCCGCCCGTCGAGGCCTGCCGCGGCACCGGCCCGAGCCACGCCGACAGGTCGCGCGACCGTCGGAACGCGGTGCCGTCGGCGACCGCGGCCACGAGGGCCGAGGCGACGAGCGGGCCGATGCCCGGCACCTCCACCAGCCGGCGACAGGTCTCGTCGCTCGCGGCCAGCTCGGCGATCTCCCGGTCGATGGCCTCGATCCTGTCGTCCACCCGGCAGCATTCGTCCCAGAGCGCGTCGAGCAGCATCCGCATGCGCGGCGAAAGCCGCTCGTCCGGGCACGCCAGGAGATCGGGTGGCCGGCGCCGGAGCGTGGCGATGCCGAGCGGCATCGCGATGCCGCGGTCGAGCAGAAACCCGCGGATCTGGTTCGCGATCGAGGTGCGGCGGGCCACCAAGCGCTCGCGCACCCGGTGCAGCACCTGCAGGTCGAGTTGGCCCGGCGTCTTGATCGGGACGAAGCGCATCCCCGGCCGGCGCACGGCCTCCGCGACGGCCTCGGCGTCGATCGCGTCGTTCTTCTGCGACTTCACGTAGGGCCGCCCGTACTGCGCCGGCATGAGCCGCGCGTCGTGGCCGAGGCCGACGAGCTCGCGCGCGAGCCAATGCGCGCCGCAGCCCGCCTCCATGGGCAAAGGCACCGAGATGCCCTCGTGCTGGGCGGACGCCGAGACGGGGAGGGTCGAGTACATCTTCGACGTCGCGTTGACCTCGCACGGCCTGATCGTGCGCGATCGCGCCCTGCCGCATCGCGCGGAAGAGCGGGCGCGCCTGCCGATCGCGATCGACTTCGGCCGCGAGCTTGCCCCGGCGACCTTCCTGTCGCAGGCCTATCCACTGTATCAATGGAGCGTCGAGCACGAGTGCCGCTTCTTCGTGCGCGCCTTCGATCTCACGGCGCCGAGCGAGAAGGCAACCTACAAGCACCACCTTCGGATCCTTGGCCAGCGGTTCTACCTATACGAGGTCCTCGATGAGCCCTGGTGACGAGCGATCCTTGGAAGAAGCGCTGCTGCGGTTCCGCCGCGCGGCCCTGTTGCGAGCGGCCCGGCGAGAGCACTGGAACTTGGACGGTCTCGACATCGATCAGCTGCTCCGCCGCCTCGACGATCGTGCCGTTCTTGCCGAGGTGCTTTCGCACGATCGGCGGGTGCGCCGGGAGGAGACGAGTCTCTGGCGCCGCCTGTGGACGCGGTGGCACAGCCGTAACTGAGCCCGAGGTCCAAAGCTCCGACCCCGCGGCGTGCTTCCTTGTGCGGTAGGGCACGCCCGCCCGCTCCGTGGAGGTGCCCCGCCCGAATCGGAGCGGCTCCAGAAACCCGAAACCCGCGGGAAAAGTCTGCGTGCGCAATTCGTGGGAAATCGTTCCGGGCGAAGGCGGGAACAGCCGAGAAGCGCGAGCACATATTGAGCGTTAGCGAAGCCGCACATCGCATTGAACAGATCTTTCGGGACTGTGCGGGAACTGGCTGGAACGGTTCATGCCACAACTGCAAATCCCTGATATCTCTGTTTCCGTGTGTCCCGTTGAGGCGCCGGAGGCATGGGCCGGAGAGGATTTGTGCGGGGGTTCGCTCGTGCGAGCCAATTCCTTGCTTTCCGGCAAGCGTACAGGATGCCGCCTAGCTCTCCGGCGCTGCGCCGTCCTGCGGCAGCTCCGGCTCCTCGCCGAAGGGCCGATCGACGATCGCCAGGACTTCGTCCGCCATGAAGACCCCGTTGCGGCCTCGGCCGGTTCTCCCGGACAGGATCCCCGCGTCCCGCAGTTGGTCGACCGCGACGCTCGCCCGCTCGACGCTCACGCCGAGCAACGCGGCCAGACGCCGTACCGTGACGACCGGATACTGCGGGAGGAGCGCGAGCGCCCGCCGGGCGGCCGAGCCCCCGCGAAACGGCCGGCGCCCCAGCCAGATCCGCCGGAGACCCTCGAGCGCCCTGCGGGTCGCCATCAACTCGTCGACCGTCCCGACGATGGCATCGGACAGAAAGCCGATCGCCGACGGCCAGTCGAGGCGCCGCTGGGCGTCCTTCAGGGATTGGAAGTACGCCTCCTTGTGCGCCTCGATGTACGGCGACAGGTAGAGCGGGACGTGCCCGTCCGCGGCCATCATCAGCGGAAGCAGCAACCGCCCGACGCGGCCGTTGCCGTCGCGGAAGGGGTGCACCGCCTCGAAGTGCGCGTGCGCCACGGCCATGCGCGTGATCGGCCCCTGCGTCATCGATTGCAGGCCCTCGTTGCGCAGGTAGTCGACCGTCTGCCGCAGGCACGGCTCGACGTCCTCCGGCGGCGGCGGAGTCCAGCTCGAAGAGGCGATGCTTCGCCCGCCGACCCAGACCACGCGATCGCGCAGCGCCCCGGGCACGCCCTCGTGGTCGGGGTCGGCCCGCACGACGGCGCGATGCAGGGACCGCACCAGGTCGACCGTGAAGACCGTGTGCCCCCGAGCCCGGGCCCTCGGAACGAGCCGGTCGAGCGCCGCCGCGTAATCGCGCGCCTGCCGCGCTTCGGCGCCGGCCTCGCCGTCGCCGCCCTCCTCGATCGACAGAACCTCGCGCAGGGTGCCGTTCGTCCCCTCGATGGAGGATGAGCTCACCGCCTCGCGGCGCGCGAGCACCCGGCTGGTCAGGTAAGGATCCGCGCCCCCCGCCGCGAGCGCGTCGGCCTCGGCGAGCGCCGCCCGGGCCGCCTCGTGCCGGGCCGCCGCCCGGCCGAGCGGGATCGAGGCCTCCGGCGGGGGCGGCGGAACGACGCCGTAATGGGCGCGGTGCGGCGCCGGCAGCCTCTTCAGCCGCTTCCGAACCGCGCTGCACAGATCGTCCCGGCGCATCCCCGCCCCCTCGATGAGGTCTCCGATCATCGCGACATATTGCGGCTCTTGCAAAACCCGCGACAAGGACGCGTCTCGGCCTCCCGTACCGAGGGGGCTCCGGCGTCGCCGCCTCGCCCGCCCTGGCCGGCCGGCGCAAGCGTCAGGTCCCGAGAGCGTAACTTCCGACCGGGCTCCGTTGGCGTCCGCCGGTTCGGTATCTCGGCGGGAAGGCACGTTCGCCTGGGCATGCGCCCGCCGAGGGCTTCCGGGCGAACGCCGGCGCAAGCGGCCGCCGTCCTCGTTGTCGCGCGCTTTGTCGATCGGGCGGGGGTCGAAGCTCGAATTCACCAAAACGAAGGCCCCGATACGCGATGGTTTCGCGGAGCGGCACGGAGGCGCCGCGGAGATCGCCTTGGTTGGCCCCACCGCCTGAGTTAAGATGATTGGACGGAGGACGTCATGGCCGCACCGACAAAGATGGGAAGGCGCGCCGCCGCCCTCGATCCGACGATGGAGCTGCTGGCCCGAGGCGCCGCCCTCAAGGCGGCGCTGATCCGACGGGCGGGCGGCGCCGCGTCGGTGACGGAGGTTGCGGCCTTGCTGCGCGTCACCCGCCGGGCGGTGAACGAACTTCGCCGCCAAGGGCGGCTGATCGCCGTTGCGACCGAGAGGGGCGACGCCTATCCGCGCTGCCAGTTCGATCGAGACGGGGTGGTGCCCGGGCTGCCGGACGCCCTCGCGGCGATGCCGATCGAAAGCCCGTGGATGCGGTTGGAGTGGCTGCTCACGCCCGACGACGCGCTCGGCGGCCGATCGCCGCTGGACGCCCTCCGCGCCGGCGATGGCGCGCCGGTTTTGCAACTGGCGAGGGGCCACGGCGCATAGGCCGGCGGGGCGGAAGTGTCCTTTCTCCTCAACGCCCCCCGGAACGCCCATCCATAAAGACCATAGGCGAGACAGCAATCCTGCCCGTCACGGATCCGAGCGTGTCGATCGGCTCGGCGTGTCCAATGACGACGGGCACACCTTATGCTCGGGCCAGGCGTCGAACGCCCTTTCACCGCCTCTCCGCTCGGCGATCGGCGCCCACGCAACGCCGATCAGGCCGTCCGGTTCGGCTTCGGTCACGCGCTGGCCTCAAGCCGTGCGGCGCCTTTCGAGCAGACCGGTAGCCGCATTCTCTCGGCATCGTACGGGCCGCCCTAAGGGCGGCCCTCGTGAACGTTTAGGTGAAGAAGGCTCTGCGGAAAACCTGCTCCGCTCAGTCATACGAAACGTTCAGACGCAGCGCATGGCCAAGTCAACAACTTACCAATTCAAAAACGTCACAATTTTAATCAAAATCCGTATAATTCCGAGCACTGAAAAATAAAACTCAATACTGCTCTTTCCTGTTCCGAATTCGAACTCACTCTTCTCGCCGTGGGCGGGCTACCGCCAAGCAAACGGGAGAAGACGATGAGGAAGGTACAGCAACGCGCACTGCCCCCGACCGGCACCCCGGTCCCCCCGGTGTGGCACAGCGTCGAAGAGATCGCGCGGCGCTACGCGCGAACACCCGCCGTGATCCGGCAATGGCTCCGGGACGGCATCCTGCCGGGCAAGAAGATCCGCGGCCGTTGGCATGTTTCCGACGCGCACATCGCCGCGTTCGAGGCCGGACTCTGATCGGAGCAGCTCGAAACATGAACAAACGCAAACAGACACAAACTCACATCGTTAACCCGCCGGTGTGCAACCGTACAGAGAGCTACCGCCGGAGTATGCTACAATACGGTTGCACACGACCGACGGCGCCGCACACGAACGCACACGAAGCGACGCGTTCCGCCGAGGCAGCTGCACACCGCTGGCCCGCGCCGTCCGCTGATCCGGGTTGGCGGGCCGGCGCCAAACAGACCCCCGCACCGACGGGGAACGGCGACACGCCCATGACGCTGCAAGACACGCTGGCCCTACTGGGCGACGATGCGCTTTCGCGCCGGCTGGGCCGAAAGAAGCGGGGCGACATGGTAACCGCCATTCGCGCGCTGTGCGAATGGCTCGGTCTGGAGCCGGTCGCGGTTCCGGCGGAAGAACTCGCCGTCGAGCACCGTGTGGCCGCCGCCGGCCTCGGCCCTGATGTGCTGGGTCTCAAGCGCCGGACATTCACGAACATCGTCGGCCGGGTCAAGGCTGCCATTCGGCTCACCAACAGCCGGAGCTTTCCAACGTTCCTTCGCCGGAGCCGGTACAATTCCCAATGGGCAGCGGTCGCCGACGAGTTGGACGAGCTTGTCCGTGTCGGGGTGATCTCACGCTATGTCCGCTATCGCGTTACCCACCTGCTGGCCTATGCCAACTGGGCCGGCATTGCACCGGAGGAGTTCACCAGCGCGCATCTCAAAGACCTGCTCGAGCTGCATGCGCGGTGCGGCGGAAACGGTCGCCGGGCAATTGCGAGCGCGATGGCGTGGAACACCATTGCCACATCAGGGCACACCGAGCGGTTTCCACGCGTCGCGTTGTCCTGGCCCGAGCAGCGGAGGGTGGTGAATCCGGACTGGATGGGCTATTCGGAGAGCCTGCGCGACGATCTGGCCGCCTACTGCCGATGGCTCCAACGCCGCGACGCATCCGACGACCCCTCGGCCGCCGACCCGACGGCGATCGACGCCGAGTTCGACGCTCTGGACGACGAGGGCCGGCGGGAGCGCGCCGTCAGCGACCACTCCATCAAGACGGTTATCCTCGCGGTGCGCCAAACGGCGGGCGCTTTGGTGCGCCGCGGCGCCGATCCGCGGACCCTTCGCAGCCTCGCCGACCTCGCCACCGTCGCGGCGCTCCGAGCCAGCCTGACCGACATCCGGCGTCGGCTGGAAGCGGAAGGCCGATTCAATCCAGATTCAAGCTACCGCTACAAGGTGGGAACCGTCCTGTGGATGATCGCTCGCGACTGGGTCAAGGCACCGGACTCGGTGGTCAACCAAATGAAAAAGGACACCGCGAAAATCCGCTCGCCGCTCCTGCGGCAGATGGCACCGAGCCGGAAACGGCTGCTCGCCCAGTTCGACGATCCAGCGTGCCTGCTCGCCTGGTACGAGCGGCCGGAGCAACTGGTGGCGCGCGCCGAGCGGCTGCGCCGGCGCGGCAAGATCACGCGGGCGACGATCGACGACGTCCAGACCGCGCTGCTGTGCCGGATGATCAACGCCTTGCCGGCGCGGCCGGGCAACTTTGCAGCGATCCGGTTCCAGGGCCCGGTGGGCCGCCGCAACCTCCTGCTGCGCCCGAAGACGGGCCAAGCGTTCCTCCACTGGCGCCCACACGAAGTCAAGAACAACGAGGAGCTTAAGGCCGAGCTCGATCCGGAGACGGTGCGGCTCCTGAACCTGTACCTCAGGCACTATCGACCGAAGGCCCTTGAGATCAACAAGTGGGCGGACAGCGATTACCTGTTCCCCAGCAGCCGGCCCGATCGGCCGAAGTCGGAAGTCGCAATGAACACGATGTTCCGCGAGCGCATGGCCGAGGCCGGGCTGAAGATGACCCTGCACCTCGGCCGTCATCTCGCCGCCAAGGTGATCTTGGATGAAGATTTCAGGCTGCTCGAAACCGTCTCCCGCCTGCTCGGCCACAAGTCCATCGAGACGACGCGGCGGTTCTACGCCGAGAACCGAACCGATCACGCCAGCCGCGAGTACCGGAAGATCGTCGAAAGGACCGCAAGCAAGCTCCGCCGCGAGCGGACCCTTTCCTCCCCCCGTCCACGGAGCTAGCGATGGAGTCCAGCCTTCCCCTATCCCGCTGGCCCGAGCCGTACCGATCGATCCGCGACTGGCGGCGCGTGCCGGACCACCACCGACGGGCATTCGGCCGCCTCCTGTCGTGGGCCCTACCCCGGCATTGCGACCCGCTCGATCCGATGGCGGTGCGCGCGTTCGCCGAGGAGCTTCGGCGGAGCGCTTCTGTCGGAGTCGCGTACAAGGTGCTGAGCGCGTTGGGCCTCATCCTGATGGACCTCCGGTCGGAATTGCGTTGGGACTGGCTCCAAACCTTGCGGCGCCACGTCGGGCAGCAGGGCGGCAATCCTCGCCGATCGACTTCGGGCCGCCGCCGCGGCAAGCTGCGAACCGTCTCGATCCCAGTATCGCACTGGCCAGAACCGGTACGGACCGCTTGGCAGCATGCTCTTGATCGGGGGAATCCGGCGGACGAATTCGGTGAGTTCGCCGACGACGCCGGGGCGTGCGCGCACTGGTCGGAGAACATGAGGAAGCACGCCGAGCGCGGCTACTCGCGCTTCCTCTGGCATCTGGCCGACCGCGGACTGCCGCCAATCGTCACGCGGCCGGCTATCGAAGTGTTCATCCGAGCACTTCGACAGCGGGCACTGAGCCCAACCAGTATTGCATCGTACGTCGCGGGCGTCCTCCGTGTCATGGTCGTAGTCCACCCGGACGGCGATTGGGATTGGCTCCGGGCCGCGCACAACCGTCTCGCGGCGGACGCGCGCTACGCCCCAAAGCGCAAGGATGGCCGCGTCGTTCACGGCGCGGCGCTCTATGCGCTCGGGCTGCATCTGATCGAAGCGGCGCGCCGCGAAAGGCCGGAACTGGTCCGCACGGCCGTGCTGTTTCGTGACGGCCTACTGTTCGTCGTACTCACGATGGCTCCCGCGCGCGCGAGCAGCTTTCGCATCATGAAGCTCGGCGAGCACCTTATGGGTGCCGACGACCCGAACACGATACGGTTCGGCGCCCATGAAACGAAGGAGGGTCGGCCGGAGAGCTACCCGATCTGGCCCGCCGTCCGGGATCTCATCGAGGAGTATCTCATCGTCTACCGGCCGGTTCTGGCTGGCGCGTACGACGGCCCGGAGCTGTGGCTGGCCGCAGGCGGAAGGCCGCTCACCTACCGCAGCTTCTGGCAAGCAATCCGGGTCCGCTCGCTTGAGTACCTCGGGATCGCCTTGTCGCCGCACCTGGCGCGGGACAGCGTCGCCTTGACGGTCTCCGAAGAGGCGCCAGACTCGATGGATCTGGCCACGACGCTCCTGCATCACGCGACGCGCGATTCCACCGCCCCCTATCGTCGGGCGGCCTCGACGATCGCGGCGTCGCGCGCGGCGCAGCGCTTGCATGAGAAGGCACGGCACCGGGCGGCGCGCGCGATCCGCACCATGGCGTCCCAGCCGCCGGAAGCGACCGATGATGACACAACCGGCCAGCTTTGACGTCAGGCCGGCGGCGCGCAGGCCGGGCGCCGGTTCGATCGCGACGACGTCGTGCCAGCGTTTTGCAAACTAGGCGGCGCCGCGGCCGGAGCCGGCGTCGAAATTAAGGACTCGCCCCGGCCGGTCGGGGACGAGGTCGACCCGCCAGCCGTGGACGTCCTCTAAGGGGACGCGCTCATAGAGCGCGGCCAGAGCCGCCGCGTCGGCATTGCGGACCGCTTGCGCAGCGTCCGCGCGACCCAAGGCTCCGCCCGAGTCCCTAACGGCGGCTCCTCAAGGTGCCGCGCTGCCCGCGGCGCATTCGCCCGACAACGGCCGTGGCGCGGCCCCGGCCGGCAGACGGTCGTCCGACGGCGAAGGACATCAACCGCTACGGTTGGATCGTCGCCGTCTGCAGGGCCGGCGGCGCGAGCACAAGGCCACATAAAGAACGGCAGTGTCAGCCCCATCCTAGAGTTGCTGGAACTGGCGGGGCTGGCGCAGTGATCTTCGTACATCACTGCCAGCCTTTCATATCCCTACGGGGGATCACCCAGGGGGGAACTCTTTGCCTCCGCGTTGCCCGTTGCCAATGCCCTGCACCTCATTTCGACCCCGCCCGCTTTCGCGGTACCGAGTTGGCCGATGAGCTGATGTCTAGGGTTCTGAGAAGGTCAGCCGGGTGGACCTCGAGCGCCCGCGAGAGATCGATCAGCACCGCGAGCGACGGGTTCCTGAGTCCCCGCTCGATGCCGCTGACGTAGGTGTAGTCCATGCCCGCGCGGAACGCGAGTTCCTCGAGCGACAGGCCGCGGGCCAGCCGGAGTTTGCGGACGGTTTCGCCCAACTGCGCACGGATGTCCATGCGCGTAAAGCAGGGCCTTGAGGCCCAACCCGCCATGGACTATATTCCATATTCGCGTCGATCGCCGCGCGGGAGGGTTTGCCGCTCCCGTCGGACGTTCGATTTCTAGCGACGCCCGGCCTTCGGCAATTGCAATGCCATAGGGAGCGTCCGTTGCCCCGTCGCCCGCCTCGCATGCTCGAGTTGGTGCCCAATTGGGCGCCCTTGGCCTACGCCGTGACGGCCATCGACGTCGATCAGGCCGAAAAGGCAGTCCTCGTCCAGGTCGTCCGGATTGGCCTGAATACGGAGGTGCCTGACGAGGGCCATCAGTTCTACTGGATGACGATCGAGCACGCGCGTGAGCTGCGTGACGCGCTCACGCAAGCGGTCGACACGCTGGAGCCCCCGCCTGCGACTCCGGAGCGCGACGCGGCGGCGGCGAAAGACGGCCGACGCGAGCCGGGGTAGGAACGAACTGGCATGACCGAACGGCCGGACGTCGCGACGCCGCCCGCGGCCGAGATCACGCAGTGGTCGATCGCCGAGGTGGACGGCGCGGACCACCTGCTCGGCGTATTGCTCGGTGAGCACCCCCGTTTGCCGGCCGGCCACTGGATCATCACGAGCCCGATCGTCGAGATCAACGAAGCCGAAGCGATCGCGATCACGGCGTCGACCGGCCGGATCTACCGTCTGCGCGAGCGCCTCTCCGACGCCTTGCCGATCGAAGCGCACAAGTTGATCGCCTGCGCGCCGCGAGTCGACACCTTCGCGGACCACATCCGGTTCAACATGCGCTGCACGCGGTGCGGGATCCGGGGAAAGGTCGCGCTCGACCCGATGCCGGCCACATCGGAGAACGACGGGTACCGATAGGCTCGGGCCTATCCGGATTGTCGCGGCGCTCGGTTGCCGGAATCCCTTCTCGAGGGACCGGTCCGGCCCCGAATGGCCGGAAGTTATCTTCCCGATCGGGAAGAAATGCCATCAAAGACAGACCTTTTGGCCGCGATCTTACCGATCGGTAAGATGGCATCTTGCTCGCGGGGCGAAGTCCTCTTATCTTCCTGAGCGGGAAGATAGGAGCAACCATGACGGAAGCCCGATCGCTCGAATCGCGCGCCATCGAAACGGCGGAAGAGTTCGGCCGGCTCGTGCGCGAGCGGCGCCGCGCGCTGAAGCTTCAGCAGCGGGAACTGGCGCTCGCGGCCAATGTCGGAGAGCGCTTCGTCGTCGAGCTCGAGGCCGGCAAGCCGACCTGCCAGCTCGGCAAGGCGCTCGCGGTCGCCCGGGCGCTTGGAATTCGCCTCCGGGACGCCTCCTTCCGCGCGCCGGCCGCCGGTGCGCAGGAGGGCTATCTCCTGCCCGACATCGACCCGGACGAAGGCGATGACGGGGCGGGTCGGGGCGACGCCAACGGAGCGGACGCGTGACGACGATCCCGGTCCGCTACGAGACGGCCCTGGTCGGCCGGATCGCGCTCGGCGAGAGCGGCCCGAGCTTTGCCTACGACGAACGCTGGGTCCAGACCCGCGGGGCCTTTCCGATTTCACTTCGGATGCCGATCGCCGCCGGCCTGGACCATGGGCCCGAGGTCCTGCTCCCCTGGCTCGCCAACCTGCTGCCGGAAAGCGAGCAGCTCGCCGTCGTCGGCCGCAATCTCGGGATTGCCGCGACGGACGTCGTCGGCCTGCTCGGGCGAATCGGCCGGGACACGGCCGGCGCGCTCAGCTTCGGCGACCGGGATGACGGGGGCGTTCGCCGGGCTCCCGGCTACCGGAAGATTCCGAAGGAGGCCGATCTCGAACGGATCATCAACGAGCTGCCGAAGAAGCCGTTCCTCGCCGGCGAGGACGGCGTCTCGATGTCGCTCGCCGGCGTGCAGGACAAGCTGCCGGTCGCGCTCGTCGATGGCGGGCTTGCGATTCCGATCAACGGCGCGCCCTCGACGCACATTCTGAAGCCAGACAACAGGCAGCGCCTCTACGGCAGCGTGCAGAACGAGGCCCTCTGCATGACGCTCGCGCGCCGCTGCGGCCTCGCGGCCGCCGAGGTCACGACGGGCAGGGCGGGCGAGCGGAGCTTCCTTCTGGTCACGCGCTACGACCGGATCGAGCACGGCGGGCGCCTGCGCCGCCTCCACCAGGAAGACTTCTGCCAGGCGCTCGGGCGGCTGCCGTCGGCCAAGTACGAGCGCAACCGGTCGGGCATGAAGGGGCCAAGCCTGGCCGAGATGTTCGGCCTTCTCGATCGGCACATGACGGCGGCCGACCGCACGGCGCTGCTCGACGCGGTGGTCTTCAACGTCCTGATCTGCAACACGGACAGCCACGCGAAGAACTACGGCATCCTGCTGTCCGCGGCGCGGCCGCGCCTGGCGCCGCTCTACGACCTGATGTGCGGCGCGGCCTGGAACGTGACGCGCAACCTTCCGCAGACGATCGGCGGCAAGGACCGCGGCGAGCACATCTACGCCCGTCACTGGGAAAGGATGGCGAAGGAGTGCGGATTGAGTCCGACGATGATCCACTGGCGGATCGACCGCCTTATCCGGAGGGCGTTGGCGGAGCTGCCGCGGGCCCGCGCCGAGGTCGAGGCGATGCCGGCCGGCGGCCATCCGATGCTGGATCAGTTCGTCTCCGCGATCGCGGAGCGGTGCCGAACGGTGCGGGAGAACCTGAACCGCGGATGATCTCGGGAAAGGCCGCCTGGTGACCTTTGAGCGAAGGTCCAGCGGGCGGCGCGTCTGGCCGCCGGTCTTCGTCACATCCGCTGTGGTGTTGCCGTCTTGGGGTAATGAAAGTTTCCGACCCGCGGCGGGGGCACTCGACATATGCGTATTTCCGCTGGGCTGCGGGCGCGCTTTCACCGCGCTTCGGCCGGGCCCCGGCCCGGCGCGTGGGCGGGTTTGTTCGAAAGATATGATCGATGCGGCTGCGCGACCTCCTTCCGGCCCTCACCGTCGTTTTCATGCGGGGCGTGAACTTCGCCACCATCGAGCTCGGCCTGAGACAGGTTTCCCCCCTGGGGCTGGGGATCGCGCGCTTTGCCCTGTCCGCCTTCCCGTGGATCTTCTTCGTGGAACGGCCTGCGGCGCCGCTCCGGCTGATCGCGGCCTACGGCCTGCTCATCTTCGCGATGCAGTTTGCCTTCCTGTTCACGGGAATGAAGCTCGGCATGAGCGCCGGGCTGGCCTCGCTTTTGCTGCAGCTCCAGGCCTTCTTCACCATCGCCCTGTCGGTGCTGACGCTTGGAGAGCGGCCGACGTCCTGGCAGCTGGCGGGCGCCCTGTTGGCATCTTGCGGGGTTGCGCTGGTCGCTCTGCATATCGGCGGCGATGTGACCGCCATCGGCCTCATGTTGGTGGTGGCCGCGGCCGCCTCTTGGGGCGGGGGAAACATCGCGTCCAAGCGAATCTCGCGGCACGCGGGCGCGGTCAATATGGTGGGGCTCGTGGTGTGGGGCAGTCTGTTCGCGCTGCCGCCGCTGATCGTCGTGGCCTTCGCGCTGGAGGGCCGGGACCTGCTCACCTCCTTCGTCGGCCTCGACTGGGTATCCGTCGGCTCAATCGCCTATATCGTTTATCTTTCGACGCTTTTTGGCTTCGCCGCATGGAGCGGGTTGCTCGCGCGCCATCCCCTGACCATGGTCGGGCCGTTCACCCTGTTGGTGCCGGCGTTCGGATTCCTGGGCGCGGCCGCGTTGCTCGGCGAGCCGTTGCAAGGCTGGAAACTGGCCGCCTCCGGTCTGGTCATCGCGGGCCTCTGCCTCAACCTCTTCGGTCCGCGCCTTCTTGGGATGTGGCCGAAACGCCAATTGTCGAGTTCGGAATAACGCAGGGCTGAATGCGAGAGGCCGAGGGTATCCCGACTTTCTGTCGTTGGCCCCTACCACGTCGATGGAGACGAATGCGATCAGGCTCACCAGGACGGCGTATTCGACGCCGATGGCGGCATGGTGTGATCGTAGAAACTTCGATAGGTTGTGCATGCGTCTTCTCGATAGCGCCGGCGCGATCCAATCGGTCTACCGGCAACCAGTTGGTCGAAAACGCGGCTTACGCCACTGAACGGATGGATTTTTGGGGTCTGGAGAGATTCCGCCGAGGCGCGGCAACGCTGTTCAGCACGAGAGACCGAGAACCAGGTCGCGGCAAGGGCTCGCCTGAGAGGGACGTCGATCGCGTTCGGACCAATATCTCCGGTGCGTGATGGCCCCCGTGGCAGAGCGGCCGAATGCGGCGGTCTCTAAAACCGCTAGAGGAGACTCCATCGCGGGTTCGAATTCCGCCCCCTCCGCCATTATAAGCAAATAAGCCGTTGTTATGACGGTATTTTGTCCATAACAACAAGATCAGGCCCCACGATCCGCCCCACATATCTTCTCCAGTGGGCCCGGTTTGATCGGCTCGAAGCTGGGGGCGATGGCTATGGTCCCAACGAGCGCATGCGGGGTATCGGATCCATAATCCGACAGCCCCGACAGCTCCTGCCGGGAGCAGGGACATAGCATAGTTGCGGATCAGACTCACCTCCCGGCCCTGTAGGTCACCATCTCCGACCAACTCGCTTCGTCGGTCGGTCTCCCGCCCTATCCAGTCCTGTGGCCCGGCAGGTTCGCTACACGGTCCCGACTCGGGCCGGCGCCACCGACTCGCTGGCATTCAGCGCATGGGAAATGAAGTGGCCGCGCGCCCAGCCGTGGATGTAATCGACGAGCTGTGGTCTATCCTGAACCCACCGAAGCAGAGTTCGGAGGATGATGCCATAGTCGTCGACCCGTTCACGCAGGAGTTGGCGGATCAGCAGCCCCGTGGCCGGCCGGCGATAGGCCGAGGTGGCGTCGTCCGACCAGAGATCACGCAGGCAGACAAGGCAAGCCGCCACGTGTGACCGGGGCTCGGCGGTACGGCCTCCGATCACCTTGCTTAGGGCCCTGAACAAGTATCCCGGCGCCTCGCCCGCTTCGGCGTCCATTCGGAGCGCGCGAGCCAACGCCGGACCCGAGATGCCAATGTAGTTGTGCGCCGCGTCGATGAGGTGGGCCGACCAGCGGATGTAGGTATCTGGGTCGATACGATGCTGATCCAAAGCCACCGCGAAGACCTGGTGCAGCCAAGCCCCGCCACCGCCGCCGACCAAACGGCTGAAGTCGCGGGTCGGCAGGTCGTCCGTCACGAGCAGCATCCCAGTCTGCAATGCGAGGACGGTGGTGTCGAAGATGTCGGACTGCCCGCCGCGCAGATGTTCGCGCAGTGCGGTCGGCAGGTCCTCCCCCACAACCAGGGGACAGATGGTGGCGTTCGCCTCCGCCCAGGTGATCGCGCGATCCAGATCGTCGCGCCACTGCACGATCACCTCGGGCGGTGTCTCATGAAAGGCAAGCCTGCCGGCTTCGTAGCTTGCCGTGCGAAGTCCGTCTCTCGTGTAGAAAGCGATCCGCTCCCGCCGGGCACGAAGGGCATCCATGACGCTCTGCGCCAGGTGGATGGGACCACAAGTGGCAATGATCGCATCCAGCGCCCGCAACCGCCACGCGGTCCAGAACGCCAGAAGATCAAGGGCGCAGCCCTTGCGCGCATTCTCGCGGACGGCCCGAGCCGCTGCCTCGCGTTCGGGCTCATTGCCCATCGCGACCTTGAGCGGGATGCCTTGAGCGGCGAGACCGTCCGCCACCTCAATGACGTCCAGGCCGAGCCGGTGCGCCAAGATGCCGAGCGGCCAGGGTCCGTTACGATACTGTTCCTGCTCCTGCTCGATCCAGTCGCGACGGGCCTTGAGCTCGGCGATGACCGAATCGAGCCCATCTGGGCGCTCGACGTCCACCGGCACTCTCCGGAACCCTTGGACCGTGGGAAAGCGCGCCTCGTAGTGCTGCAGGACGTAGTGCAGCCGCGCGACATACTTGTGGCGAAGCTGGGTGATCGTGCCCTCGCGGCCCGTCGGGTCGAGGAAGCGCGCGCCCGCCGCCAATCCTGTCAGCGCGCCGACCAGCGCATGCTCCGGCTCCCACGAGTCCTCGTCGAGCTTGCGTAGGCCCGCATCCGGCTCGATGACGAAGAACAAATCCTCGCCGTCATCGTAGTGGAGATTGACTGCGACGTTCGGGGCCACCAGCGGCGCATCCCAGGCGCGACGCTCGTCGGCTTCGCCCCACCCCTCCTCCAGCACCAGCATGGAGAGCGTCATCCAGGCCTGCGAGTTGTCGCGATGTTCAAGGAACAGCCGGTACGCGAAGGCCGCCGCGCGCTCAAGATAGCCGAAATAGCCGAGCAAGGACGCGATGCGGAATCGATCCTGCAGCCGCGTCCAGGCGAGATCTTCAACTGGCTTATCCAGTTCGGCGAGCAGTTCGGCGGACCGGTCCTGACGGACCAAAATCTCGATCTTGAGCAATCGCGCGCGCGGATTGTTGGGCTGCTGGGTCAACAGCGCTTCGATGGCGCGAAACGCAGCCGGAAGGTCGCCGACGTTCCAGGCGTGAGCGGCGATCGTCCACAGAATCTCCGGGTCGTCCCGCACCTCCGGTGCGGCCGTTTTGAGCGCATTGCGGAACGCCTCGTCGCGGCGGGCAGCAGCTAAACTCTGGAGGTAAAGCGTCGTCGCCGGGTTGCGGCGCGAAAGATCGACATGCCCTTCGAGAAGGGCCGAGGCTTCCTCTGGGAGGTCGTGGTCGCGCAGCTCCTCTGCCACAACAAGGCGCGTCGCCATGTCGACATTGGGTGACAAGGCCGCCGCAATCGCGCGCAGGCGCTCCTGGACCGCATCGGCATCCAGCCCTGCCTTCTGCTCGCCTCGGATCTCCAGCAGGCCGGCCGTAACATCTGCCGCATCCAGCGCCCGCAGACCCGCGACCGCGGCTTTCAGGCTTTCCATGTCGTCCGTTCTCAACGCGAGCTCGCCGATCAGCTGCCAGCGCAACTGCCCGAGATGCGCGCCGAGCGTCGTCGCGTCGATCGCCAAGGCTCGCGCGAGAGCGGCGGCGGGATCGTCGGCCGCAATGAGGTCGGCGCTCAGAAGCTGGCTTTCGGGATCATCGCTTGCCTCCGCCAGCATTGCCAGTGCCTCAGAGCGGCGCCCATCGGCAGCCTGGGCTAGCGCCAGAAGCCGCCGGAGTGGCAGCTCATTCGGTACCTTGGGCAAGCCGCGCTGAAGCAGCGCCGCGCACTCGGCGTGCCGATCCGCCAAACGCAGCAGCACCGCGGCATTGTTGAGATAAGCGGCGAGGTCGTGCCGGTCGTCAAAGTCGATATCAAGGCAATGCTCGGCTACGGCCTTCATGTCGTCGGCAGCGCGATTCAGGTCTTCCGGCGTCACCGGCACTTTGCCGCCGGGCAGAAACGCGCGTGCCTCCAATGCTAAGGTCAAGACGGCAACCGCACCGATCCGCTTGAATGCATCGACGTCGGGGTGCCGACGATAGAGTTCCAGGGTTCGTTCTGCCCAGCCGGGGACATCCCGCCGGCGAAAGAACTCTGCCAAGCCGAGATCCGCGTGCTCGCTGCCGACCAGATCCGGCGGAATCAAGGATTCTGGGTCGCCCTGCCAAGTCGATCGTGCGGCCGCCTGGAGGAGGTATCCGATTGCGTGATCGGCGCGCGGCGTGGCGTCGAGCGCCTTGCGCGCGAGATCCATCGCTTCCTCGAAACGCCCCTGGATCGTCCGCGCGAGTGCTAGGTTGGCGATTGCGTTCGGATCGTCCGGGCGAAGCGCATGAGCCGCCTCGAATCGCGCCGCGCCGTCAGCCTCGCGCCCGAGATCACACGCAATCGCGCCCAGGTTGGTCTCGATCCGAAACCGCGCCCAGGGCTTGCCGTCGAGCGGCTCTGTCTCCAGCAGCGCCAGGAGTTTCCGCTCGGCTAGTTGCGGCTGACTATGCTCCTTGAAAAGATCTCGGTAGATGTCGATCCGCGCGTGCAGGGCGGGATCCTCGCCGCCCGACGCGTCGGTGCCAGACTCGCGAGGAGGGAGTGCGACGCCCCCGACCTGCAGAAGCCGCTTGACCACCTCCGTCGCCAACTGATTCGTCGAGTCAGCGTTTGGCGAAGGCTTCGTTGCGGGCAGCTGGGACGCCGACGTGGCGACAATCGACGGGCAGAACGCGGTGTAAGCGACTTCATGGACGGCGATTAAGGTCTGGAGCTGTCCCCAACCGTAAACAACGACCCGCAGGTCGTGGCCCTCGCTTCGCAACTTCTGTTCGACGGCGATCGCGGCGTCGGTTGCCTTGGTGTCGTCCGGTGCTGTCGTGGCGAAGATGATCTCTTTCAGGTCCGCCTTGAGCTCTACCGCCGCTTGGCACTCCTTCAGGATAGCGGCTTCCTTCAGCGGCTTCGCGATGTGACGGCACTGGACCCCGACATAATGATCGGGGGCACCGATCCGCTTGCCCAAGATGTCGATCCCACCTTGCTTCTGACCGGCACGCCCGTACTCCTGGGCGTTGGGGTCCTTGAGCTCGGCCCGGAACAGCAGAACGCAGTTGCGCTGGAACGCCTGCCAATCCTTCGGTTTAGGGATCTCGTGGGCGAGGCGCGCTGTGAGCGGAATGCTGGCGCTGGTGGCGGTTGGATTCATCGGCTCCGCTGGCAACTCGCGGTCCGACGTTGATATATCGCTGGTCAATTCGACGCCCGCATCCCCATTCGCGTCAGAGTCGGCTCGTCAATAAAACAGCCGATCAGCATAGTAGTAGCGGCCATCTCGTCAACGCCGGCCGTGGCAGCGCAATGATCAGGAACCTCCTACAGCGGTGCGCTATAGAGTAAAGGGCACGGCCGTTCTCACCGGCACCGTCGCGCGGCGCCACATCCAACCACGCCGGTCCCGAGCGCCCGATCGGAGGAATGAGAGTCTCACCTGCCCCTGCCGTCGGTCGTAACCAAGCCGATACTTTGATGGCGGTGGAGAGCCTGCGACTCTGGCCGGTGACGTAGACCTTGAAGCGCTTCTCTGCGGGCCTGATCCGGCTGATAGACGAACGCCCCAGCGAGAAGGCTGGGGCACTGGTGGGTCCAGTTGCGGGGACAGGATTTAAGCCTGTGACCTTCAAGTTAGGTGCAGGACGCGCATCCGCCAAGCTTCATGGCCCCGGCGCAGCGCCTCAAGACTACGGCGCCGGCCATCTGAACTCCGGGCGCCGGTCGAGAGCCCACCGTGCAAGCGGCAGCGGCCGTTGCGTGGCGCATCCCGGTCCCTGTCCCAGACGGCCGGTGCTTGGCAGGGACCGCCATGCCGTGTACGAGCGCCGCACCGCGGCCGATGCTGCTTCGGTGTCGTCATGCTCGTCTCCTGCCTCGTACCCCATGACGCGCTCGCGCGCCCGAGCGCGTACTGTGCTCGAAATTCACCAAATTCCGACCGTGCTGACAGCTACTTCTGCCGGCGGTGGTTACTTGCTGCAACCGCGGTGAAAGAAAGCCTTTGGCTTCGCGGTCTGGCTCTTGGCTTCCGAATGGCTCTAACGATGATGCGCTCGACGGGCGAGCTGCTAATCCGGCACCTGCGTCCCGGCATCCAGCCTTCACTCTGGTTCGAACCCGTGCGCCGTGAATTTAAGCGTCCGGCTGTTCTCCGTGACGGTGCGGACCACGTTCTCGGGGACTCCATCCGGGACGGTTGCTTGGATCTCCAGGGTCACGGTCACCGAAGCGCCGACCAGGCCGGCGAGGTGCGCGATTACTTCTTCGCCGATGCGCCCCGCGTCCCTTCCGACGCGGGTGGCGTCCAAAGTCACCGTGCCATAGTACCGGCGCGGCCTCGGGTTGGCCGCGGCGCCGGCCTCCGGGCCGCTTGCCGTGCCTCCGCTGGCGGTGCCGGGTTGGTCACCGGTGGTGGCCTCCGTCGGGCCGGCCGAGCCGCTTTCGGAGCTGGTGGTGACTACCGTTGCCTTATCGGCTTCCAGTTGCTTGAGGGCGGCCTCCGGCCTGACGACAAGCCCGTCGCCATCGTGGAACACGTCCACCCGCTGGCCACAGCGAAGGCCGCGGTAACGGCCGGTCGCTTCGTCGTAGCCGTCGGCGTAGGCGAAGGACTCCTGCCGCCAAAGCAAGAGGCCGAGCCCGTCCTGCACGGCGGCGGTCAGCACCTCTGGATCGCGCAGGCGCGGCAGGTAGATGTAGCGGGCGAAGTCTTCCGCCAGTTGGCGGATGGCGACGTGGTCGCCGCGCCAGAGCGGGATGCGGTCCAACTCCATGCGCAGCCGCGTGCCGGCCAGTGATGGAACGAGCAGCTCCTCGGAGCGCAGCTTCTTGCCGGCGCGAACGGCGAGGCCGTCCTGCCCCGACAGCCGAAGCGCCTCCCATCGCACGGGCGCCTGCGGGGTCGCCTGCTCCGGCACGAGAAGCCATTGGTAGGCTTCGGGTAGCCGCGCCACGACGGCGCCGTCGGCGGCCTTGAGCTGCGTCTCGGCCTGGCGGACTTGGTGCGGGTCGAGGTTGAGGCTCTCCTTCTCGTCCAGAATGGAGGACCACGCCAGATAGCGCCGAACCGCCTCGTCCAGATCCTGCAGGCGGGTCTGGTCGACCGCGAGGAAGACCAGCGCGTTCTGGAACAGGCGGGGGCTGCTGCCGCGCTGCTGCAGAATGGCGTTGGCCGCGGCCTGCGCCTTGTTCGCCGGGTCCTTGCTGTAGGGGTGCTCGGGACCGAGCACGACCAAGCGCGCTTCCATGTCGTCCGGCACGTCCGCGCCCGACTGCGGTACGGGATGGATGCGCCGGAAGTCGCCGGTGTTCCGCAGATCGGCGCGCAGGCGTTCCTCGATCTCGGCCACCACGGGGTCGGGATCGCGCTTCAGCTGCTCGGCCCGGTCCTCGGCGAGCTTCGTGACGGTGGGCTGCGTCGAGTACCAGTAGCGCGGGCCGTCCTGGTAGAGGAACGTCGCGGCCGAGCTGAGGCGGCGCAGGGCGTCGCCGAACACGGCCGGGGATTCGCCCGGCATGACGCAGCCCAGCTTGATGCGCCGGTCCTCGATGCCCCGGTTGGCGGCCGAGGCTTTCGGCGCCGAGCCCAAATAGATTGTCCGCGCGACGCGCCGCGTCGCCTGGAACTTGCCGAGGGTCCCCGACTGCTGCGCGTCGATCTGAAGCGGCAGCGCGTTCGGTCCGTCGACGTCCTTCTCGATGATCGGCTTCCACTGGTCGGAGAGGTAACGGGTCAGCTCGTCGCGCACGCGCGGGTCGTCGATCGGGATGTTCGACGGCATGATGAGCGGGTTCCGGTCGCCCTTCTCCCAGAGGCTGTGGATGACCGCTGCCATCAGGCGCAGGACGCCGCGCGTCCGCTGGAACTTCACCAGCGTCGACCAGTCGGTGTAGAGCCGGTCGAAGACCTCAGGATGGATCGGATAGGCGGCCTTCAGGCGGTTCTCGTAGTCGGAATCCCGGCACTCCGGCGGGAACTCCTGATGCTGGGTGCGGTAGAGATCGAAGAACGACCGCGCGACGGTGTCGCGGGCGACGAACTGCGTCCTCTCGATCAGCGGCTCGAACAGGCGGCGGCGGACGATCTCGAAACCTTCCTCGGTGCTGGCCGGCGCCCAGGAGGATTCCACGCGGCCGATCACGTTCCGCAGACGGGCGAGCGCCGCCCGGCCGCGCGCGCCGCCGACCTCCTCATCGTCCGCTTGGGCGTGCGGCGAGGTCGCCGTGTCGGAGGCCGGCAGGCTGATGACCAGCAGACATTGCTTGGCGAGCTTCGCCGATTCCGTCAGCGCCTGCGCGAAGGTGAAGTGCGTCTCGAAGCTGCCGGCCGGGAGATCGGCCTCTTCGTGGAGCTGCCGCGCGTAGGCGACCCACTCGTCGATCAGGATGAGGCAGGGGCCGTAGTCGTTCATCAGTTCGCGCAGCGTGTCGCCCGGGCTGGTTGCCCGCTCGTCGTCCTGACGAACCTTTTCGAACGCGGGCTTTCCGCCGAGCTGCCACGCAAGTTCACCCCACAGGGTGCGAACCACCGTGCCGTCGGGCTTCACCGACGGGTTGCCGGGCGAGATCTTGTTGCCCACCAGCACGACACGGTTCACCGGGGTCGGCAGCGCGCCGATGCCGGCGTCGGCGAGCAGGGCGTCGACGCCCAAGAGCTCGCCCGGCGCCGTGCCGGAGAACAGGTGGTAGAGCGCCAGCATGGAGTGGGTCTTGCCGCCGCCGAAATTGGTCTGGAGCTGCACCACGGGGTCGCCGCCCTGGCCGCTCAGGCGGCGCATCGCGCCGGTGAGGAGGTCCTTGAGGCTTCGGGTCAGATAGGTGCGACGGAAGAACTCGACGGGCTTACGGTACTCATCCGTACCTTCGCCGAGATGCACCTGCCAAAGATCCGCGGCGAACTCGGCCTGCTGATAGCGGCCGCTCGCCACGTCCTTGTGCGGGGTTACCACCTCGCGCCAGGGCTTCAGGCTGCCGGTAACTTGGCTTTCGATGGCCGTGCCGGCGCCCTTGCCTTTTCGCCGTTCATGGCGCATCTGCTCGTCGAAGATGAGGCGGCGCAGCTCCATCTTCATCTTGTTGACTTCGTCCGCCTCGGGAGCGGAGACGGCGGTGAGAAGCCGCGCGATGGAGTCGAGCGCCCGGTCGGTGTCGTCGCCGGTAAATGGTTCCTGATGCGCCCAGCGATTCCTTGCCCCGCGGATCTCGCCGACCAGGCTGCGCTCGGCGGGACCGAGCACGCCGCGGAACACGTCGTTCCACGCATCCCACATCAGCTTCAGCAGCAGGGCAGAATCCCATTGCGTGATTGGCTTGTCGCGGGCAATCGGATCATCTGCCATCGTCCTAATGGCCGGGACCATCTGCCCGCTCTTCAGGCAGCTGTTGACCTCGCGCTCGACGAAGGGCGCGAGACCGGCCTTTAGAAGATCGAGCGCCTTGCCGACCCGCTCCTGGTTGGTCATCGCCATGGCTACTTTCCTCCTATCTGGGCCGCCACTGTCGGCCACGAGGATAGCCATCCAACCCATCGGTCAATCGACCGCACCGTCCTACAAACCTGCTCCGCCGTTGCGCGGGTTGATGCGTATTCATTCGCGTGAACGAGCTGGTCGCGCAGCTTCTGAATACTCCTCATCTCGGAGTCGAATGCAGTTTTGCTCTCATTGAAGAGCGGGCTTTTGCGAATTATCGTCACCTTATCGCCGAACTGGGTGAACAGCAGGTTGTCGACGAACGTATCTTCGGTCGCCGACCTCTTCTTTTCATCTTCGATCTTGGATCGGCGGCTAGGCGAGAGCCGCTCGATCCATGCATCCGATCCATTGAACTCGCGCCGAATGGCGCTGGCCATCGTAATCTCCGCATGGGTGATCATCGCAAATAGAGCCGCGCGTACCGGAAGCCTCTGCAGATCGGACAGGCTGACGAGCCCGCTTACTTCCGAGCCGGACACCACAAGCCGGCATCGATGCCGGTCTGCCTCCCTCACGAAGGCAAGAATGCTCGCATCTGCACCGATCAGGCTGTCCTCCGAGAGGGGGCCCATCCAGTCTCTCACCCTGCCTCGCGGAGGCTCGCCCTGCATGAAGGGCACCAGTTCGATCAGGCCGACGATCGTCTCCCGCGTGTCTCCGGCGGCGTCGATCACGGGAAAGTAGTCGAATCCCTCGACGTTTCTCTCCACCACGCGCACCAGCTTTTCGTCCGTGCGGCAGGTCTTCAAGGCGCTTCGGGGCGTGGCGATGAGCCGAACCGGAAGCCCGTCCTGGAAATTCATCAGCAATTCCGGTGAGCCGTCGGAGCGTGCCGCCCACGCGCTTGGCTTGCCATCGGCACGTTTCCCGATCATGGGCGATCACGCGCCCCCGAACATCTCGGCCTGCGCGGGCTCGGATGAACCTGCTGCGCTCTCGCGCGCCAGGCGGCTGATCTCCGGCCAGCTCTGGACCAGCCCGTTGTAGGACAGGGCCTCGGCCGCGCGCTTCTTGCGCTCGCAGATGGTGTAGAGCCGGTAGGCAAGCTCGCGGGCGATCTCCGCCTTGACGCCGAGCTTCGCCGCGAAGCCCGCGGCCGCACTCTCGCCCTCCGATTCCAGCACCCGGATGAGGTGATGAACCATCTCCCACACCGTCAGTCGCGGATCGGCGGCAGGATCCCAGTCGGCGGGAAGTTCGGACGGCCTCAGAAGGCGAACCTTGCCGCCCTTGGAAACGACAATTCCGGCTTCTGCAAGTCCGGAGACGGCCGTAACCTTGGCACGGGCCAGCACGTCTGCGGTGCCAAACTCGCCCTCGCCGAAGCCCACCTGCTCGAACCAAGCGACGGCCCAGCGGCTTTCGGCATCGAAATCGCCTTCCTGCTCGGCCAAAACCTGGTCGAGCATCTGGTTGATCAGCGCCAGCGCATCGCGGACGGTCAGCGGCTTACCTTCAGCATCTACCACTCTAGTGTAGCGCGTATATACAGCCATACCCGGGCCGATAGACGCCTGCGCGAGATCCACCGGGGCAATATTGCTCCGCTGGAGGTGGGCGAGCGCACTAGGAAGCTCGGCTTTCAAGGCATTCAGGAATTCGCGGCGCGTTGCGATTGGTGCATTAGCGCCCCGCGGGCGGCAGACGAGAACGATGCTAGACGCCAGTGCATTGCTGCCCATGCTGCGCATGCGTGTCTTCCCCTCAGTTCGCACAGGCCATGTGCCGCTGACAGTAAACCCGGCTCCGATAACGGCATCCAGAAAGGTCTCCCAGCCAGTACTTGCAACACCTTTGCTGCCATCGCTTTCGGACTGCTTGAAAGCGTAGAAGATGGTAACTGGAAAAGCAGGATGAGCTTGTTCGTTAAGCCGGCGCATTGCCTCCGTCATGCCGTCTAGAAAGAAAACCTCCGCCTTCTCCTTGCTACCGTGACGGTAAGTCGCAGCGACCAGCTCGTCCGACTTCGGCACGGCAAGGGTAGCGAAGAGGTTTGGGAGAACTGGTTTTAGAGCGCGCCGCAACCAAACATAGAAATAGTCAGATAGATCGGCGTACGGGACATTGTCATAATAAGGAGGATCTGTGCACAAGATCCGGAGTATTGATGCATGATGCGTTGAACGGGCATCAGATGCCTGTGACATACCTCCCGGACTACCTTGAGGAAGGCCGAACAGAACCGATGCGGTGCCTTCCGCTAATCCAACGAAATCACCCCCAGTTCCGGAGAATGGGTTTGTCTCCGCAAAGTCCCATGTCATGGGTATATCGTTTCGAGTAAAAGCTCTACTGAGCTTGGTCTCGTCCGGCCGCCACGTCGATAGGGTTGTCGTGAAACGGGCAGCCTTGCTTGCTGTGAGTCCCAGGTACACGGCCAGTGAATCGGCGTAAGCTTTGGCACCGCAGCCACCTGCGTCCAGACCTCGCTCATCGTCAGTTAGACCAGTTCTCTGCGCGTGGCCGAGCACTATTTCGCGCACCTTCCGCACGAGGTCTGAGAAGACAGTCAATGCTACAAGTTGTCGAGGCGTGTAGAGATCGCTCCAGTTTGCCAGACCGTACAAATACGGCGTGAATGCGCGAGCATCCTCGACCAGCTGACCCTCCGGTAGCCATTCAGGGTTCGCCTGCCTAGCCACCATTTCCATCTCCCTGGTCGGTGGCAAATAGACTCTTCCACGCTCTTCTTCGGCCACAATCGCCATCAGGCGGGTACCCATGCGACCAGCTTTACCTTCGGCCCTGATATACTCGCCCTCCAACGGTGTGCCTGACATCAGGCAGCGAAAACTTGCTCCGCGCGAAAGCTTTGTCCCCTTTTTGGCTGCTTCGACGTCGTTGGGTTTACCCATCTTCACAGTGAAGCGATAATTGCCATTCTCCAGGACCGGCTCGATGTACGCCTCCTTGCCAGCCTTGGTAGAAAGCATGAACGTAGTAACCAATGGCACGTCCACATTCCGGAAGGCCGGGTTCGGGCTCTTCACCGTGCGCGCCCAGATCCAGGCGATGACGGTTAACTTGCGCCCGACAAGCGGCTTTAAGTCCGGCCGCTCCGCTGCCATCTCCACCGTGATCTCGACCTTCGGATACAAATGCCCTATGCGCCTTTCCGCCTCGTCGCGCATCCACCGGCCGTAGTAGCGCACATCCTCTGCTAAGCCCTGCGCACCTTTCCAGCGCTTGTGTGGGTCGCGATCCGGATTAACCGGCGGGAGGCCAGCAAACTTCGGCGGGATCTCGATCATTGCCTTGTTGATGAGCACCGCCACGGGATTGAGATCAGAGGCGTACGCCTCTAGCCCCAACCGCTGCGCCTCCAGCGGCAGGGCGCCGCCGCCGGCAAAGGGATCGTGGAAGGCGGGCAGCTTGTTGCGGTCAAACAGCTCCTTCGCCCTCGGGTGATCGGCGTTGTCGGCGCAGGCCCGCCGCCAGCTCTGCCAGATTTCGGCACGCGCCTTCTCCAGCACCATCTCGTTCGTTGTGTTCTCCCAGAGAACGAGGTCCTCGATGATTCGGAAGAGTCGCTGGCGCTCCAGATCGGCGGCGCAATCTTCCAGCGTGGGTTCCGGCCCGGGCTCCGGCACGGCAGGGCCAGTGCCCTCCGCCGCCGCTTCGAACTCCGCCTTGCGCTTTTCCCAAAGCTCCCGCCGCTTCTTCAGCTCGCGCTCTGCCGCCCGGCGCGTCGCGGGATCGCCCAGCAGCGTATCCACATAGGTCGACGGGTCGTCGACCATCTGCGCGAAGATTACCGCCCGCGCCGCCGCCAACGGTCGCCGCGCCCACCAGAGATGCAGGGTCGAGGGATGCCCGTGTCGGATCGACTTCTCCCGCGCCGCGGCCTTGTTGATGGCCTCCAGCGGCAGGGCCACTTCGATGAGTTTCTTGCGGGTGACAGTCACGATCAGCTCTCGTAGCTCAGTGTTTCCGGCAGGGCGACAAGCTCCGGTCCCCTCGGTGGGGCATCCTTGCGCCAGCCGCCCTTGACGGTTCCGATCTTGCCAATCTGCACGTGCTTCTCCTTGGGCAGTTCGCGCAATCCTCGTACATGCCAAAAGGCCGCCCAATGGCCTCGATTGTCCGACGGGTATTGGGCGGTTGTCGGCGGTCGGTGCTTCATTTCAAGGGGGTGGGCGCCGTGGCGGCTTTGCTCGTGCCCGATGTACCAGCCGAACCAGCACACCACAAAGCTGTCTTTCGCCAGGACGTCCTCGTGCGAAGGATAGATCAGCGCCGGGACGGGCGCGCCCTCTCGCAACTCGTCGAGCTTGCGCAGAAGCTCCCACTTCCTGGTGCCGAACGCGACGAAGCCCTCGCGCGCGGCAATATCCTTACCCGATTGGAGATGCTCCAGAGGGACCGGCGCGAGGATCGCGAAGTGGTGGACGACGTTCATATGGAGTCCTTCAGTGGCGGGGCGCTTTGGCGGGCATCTATCGTATTCAAGCAGCCTTCGGCAGGCGGGCACGGCAGGCGTTGAGCGCCTTGAGCTTCAGGTCATGTCCACGCCCGAACCAGACACGTTCGAGGCGCGCATCGCTGCCCGCCTCTCTCGATGTGCGGTAATCCTCGTCACGGATGATGGCGTTGTAGAGCGCCCACAGGGTCGTCCGGGTGCTCTTGGGCGTCACCTCGGGATCATCCAGAATGGACCGGATGCGGGCCCACCGCTCGGGTTCGGTCTTGTCCCTCTTCTGCTTTTCCGTTCGGGGGAAGAGAAACTCCAGGAAGGACTCCGTGTCCTCGGCTTTCATCTCCATCATGGCCATGCGCCCGAACAGGGTCTCGGCATCCTTGAACGTCTTTTCGATGATCCGCTTCAGCTCCTCCGCTTGGGCATTGGCGAGATGCCAGGCGATGTGCCGGGTGTGACGCACTGAAATCACGCCCGAACTTCTCTTCATCGCATAATTGAGCGTGTTCTGGCAGACGACCCGGATCGGCGTAAATCGGATCGAGACCGCACCAGAGCCGTCGTGGGAGTTCGACAGCAGGAGAAAACGATCGATCAGGTCGTCGCCCTTGATGACGATCTGCTCGTTCAACTTCACCAGGACCCACACCCTCTCGCCATTCCCCAAGGCACCTGCCGTGTGGAACTGGGCATAGCCGTTTTCGATGAAGGGCTCGAAGAACGTGAAGGCGTCTCGATTCTGCAGCGGCTCATAGCCGCGGCCAACCATGCCGAGCGCAACCGCTTCCTTTTCGGGATCAACGGGTTCTCGCAAGATGAGATATCGGTCGTAAATCTCCTTCTTGGGGTCAATCAGGCGCGCGCCGGGTGCTGGCTTCTTCTCAACTTTCCAATCCAGCCCGGCGCATTCGCACATGGTCTCGGCCGGAACCGTGGCGGGGACCTGCTTGCCGAGACCATGCCAAGGCACCTCGCCGACGAACGCCATGCGCTCCTGGAACAAATTATGGGCCATGACCGACCTCTTCCCCCTGCATGATGCTTAGGACCGATCCTCGCGACGGGACGGAGCCAATGTGAATCGATATTGGCGGGGCCCAAATCGCTCGATCCTGACGCAATCGCCCTCCTGCGCGCCGGTCCGCTCGAAAAAGTCGCGGACGGCTCCACGTTCCCGGAGCAGGATCTTGTCACCGGCGATGTCGGTCTCGACCGTCCTCCCGGGATCGAAAGTTACCGTGATCGGATGAGGAGAGGCTTGCGAGCGATTTCCGCCGCCGAACGCATCTGCGGGAAAAAGATCTCGACATGGCCGTAGGTTGATGTGGCCATTCCGGATGTTCCCGCCGGTCAAAGTCGTGAAGGCGACGGCGCGGGCGCCCTCCGCCGAGGTTTCAGCGCAGACCGGGATAGCCGGGGAGACAAACGGTGCCCGCATCTGCTTCGCTGGCTGATACGCCGCCGGCACGGCAGCCGGTCTTGGAACAGATCTCCCATCGGCGAGTTGTGCCGTTACTGCCGCTGCCTCCTCTTCCGCCAGGACGACCCAACTCTGGGCCCCGCTCTTGTGCCGGTATGGGACGGCGCTGGACAAGGCTCGCACTTCGCTCAGAACCCAGGGTACGCGCCAACCTCGATCGAATGCGGCGGCCTGCTCAGCGGGTGGGATCCGATGCTTCACAAAATTTGCGGCATACGCCTCGCGGGACAGGGCGGGCAGGCAATCGGTCACGCGCGCAACACCCACAACCAGGCCACTACCCTGCCGGATGAGGCCGATCAGGCCGCGGTGCCGCAGGTTCGTCGAGCGCATTTCCCAGGTCTTTTCGCCGCTGAGAATAAGGGAAATCCACGGCTCGCGAATAATGAGGGCTTTCACCCGAGTTCCTTTCGAAAGCGGTTTGGCGTTATTGCGGTGGGCCGGCACGCGAGATCAGATCGGAGAACGCGTAATTGACGCTGGCCGCGCCGAAATCAGGCTCGCGCTGGAAGGGGCGGCGAACGTAGTGGACCTTGTGGCCGCCATCGTCGAGGAACTCGACAATGGCGAGGATGAAGTCGTCCGGCTTGTTGAGCGAGTAGAGGATTTCGTTGCGGGTAACCGTGAGGGTGGCCGCACCGGAAACCCGGCCTTTCACCTCGATGAAGCGCAGGCGGCCGGTGCCGGGCACGGCGCTCTCGATGTCGTAGCCGAGCTTCTCGGCTTCCCGGTCCACCGGCACGAAGCCGAGGCTGCGCTCCACCTCCATGACGATCTCGCGCGCCCGCGCGGCGGCGGCCTGGGTATCGGCCAGCGGCCAACCCGGCGCGGGCGTCCGCCCGGTCATGGCCGCCAGGAGTCCGGCGGGAACCACAAGGAGCCCGCCGAGCACCACGGGCGGGAGGGGGGAAAGCTGCCGCTCCCGCTTGATCTCCTCCATGCGCTTCTCGAGCCGCGCCTGAAGGGCATCGGCCCGTTTGCGTGCCTCGCCAGAATTGAGGCGGGCGTTGGCCTTGCCGGCCTGCTCCTGCGCCTTCAGCTGCTCCGCCCGGAAATCCCAATAGTTGATCTCCTTGGTCAGCCGGTCCTTCACCGCCGCTTCGGTCTTGTCGAGAAGCTCCAGCTTGCGGCCGCGGACTTCCGCCACATGCTCCGACACGACGCGGGCGATGGCGTGTTCTCTTGCCTTGTCTTCTAGGTTGCGGCTGATCCAGCTGCATTCCGGCCGGGCCAGGATATCGGCGGCGCCGGGTTCATCCTCCTTCAGGGGCCGATAGTCGAGATACGGCGCGTAGTTCAGGTGGCGGGTCGTGCCCGCGGCATCGATTTCGACGAACAGCAAGCGCTTGGAGACGACACGACGGTCCCCGTTCCTGGTGACGCTGGCGTCCTGAATGGCGTGTTCCAGATAGAACAGCACGCGCGGGCTCAGCCCCATGTCGCGCTCGTCCACCAGCACGGCGCCGCGCCTCAACAGGTCGCGGTGGCGCTCCAAGATCAGGTCGATCGTCGCGTCGAGCAGCGGGTGGCCGGGGCAGACGAAGGCCGCCATGGGCTGGCCGGGAGGCGCCACCAGCGACTTCTCGAAGGCGATGCGCTCGTAGCGCGGCAGGACCGGCTCGCCGACGCCGATCAGGCGGTCGCGGTTGCGCACGGGGGCCGGAACGTGGGTGATCTCGAAGCGGCGCGGCTCGCGCATCTTGGCCGTGCCCCCGAGGCGCCGAAAGGCCTCCAGGAAGAAGGATTCGATGTAGTGGGGCTGGAGACGGCGGGCCTCGGCGCGCTCCATCTCCTCGCGGATGCGGTGCACCCGGCTGGCGTCCATCGCGTCGTGGGCCAGGGCCCGCTCCTCCAGCAGGTCCTGGAGCTGGCCCCGGTCGAACGCGCTCTCGACCACCTGGGTCAGGCGCGCGCGCACCTCCGGCCGTTCGCCGTAGCGAACGGCGTCGATCAGGAGTTCGCGTAGCGGCCGCCCCTCGAACTGGAGCTTGCCGAGCACGTCGAACACTTGGCCGCCCAGCGCCTGGCGGGCCTGCTCCAGCTTTTCCAGAAGCCTGCGGTAGACGTCGCCTTCGCGCGTTTCCTCGGCCACCAGATTCCAGAGGTGGCAGACCTCCGTCTGGCCGATGCGGTGGATGCGGCCAAAGCGCTGTTCCAGGCGGTTGGGGTTCCAGGGCAGGTCGTAATTGACCATGAGATGGGCGCGCTGGAGGTTGATGCCTTCGCCGGCCGCGTCGGTCGCCAGAAGAACGCGAACCTCGGGATCGTGCTTGAAGGCCTCCTGCGCCTTCAGACGCTCCTCGCGCCCCAGGCCGCCGTGGATGGCAACGACGGCCTCCTGCCGACCCAACAAGGTCGCGATCCGGCCTTGCAGGTAGTTCAGGGTGTCGCGGTGCTCGGTGAAGATGACGATCTTCTGGCTGGGTGACGATTTCGGCTTCGGCGGAACGGGCACGCCGGCATCGTAAGGCGCCGGGTCCTCGGCCAGCCGGTTGGCGATGGCGGCGGGCGTGAAGATCTCCCCGAGCAAGGTCGCGAGCTCGCGCCACTTCTTGTCTTCGCCGCTCCGGCGGATGCCGAGCGCGAGTCTTTCGAGGCCCTTCAGCGTCTCGATCTCGGTGCGCAGCTCGGCGATCGAGCGGGCGGCCGTCGCCTCGTCGAGGATCTGCTCCTCCGCCGCCTCCAACTCGCTTTCGGGCGCATCCTCCAGGTCCTCCACGTCCTCCTTGTCGAGGACGGGAACATGGGACGCGATCATGCCAGCGATCTGGCCGCCGCGCTGCAGGATTTCGAGCTCGCGCAGGCGACTTTCCAACCGCTCGCGGCGGCGGCGGAGAGATTGGTAGATGGCCTCCGGCGACGACGCAAGGCGCCGCTGCAAGATGGTCAGGGCGAAGCCGACGGTCCCCGCTCGCTTGTCGTTCTCCAGCTTCTCCGCCCGGTCGAACTCGTTCCGGACGTAGTCGGTGACGGCCTTGTAGAGCGCGGCCTCCGCGTCGGAGAGCTTGTAGGGCACCGTGTAGGCGATGCGCTCCGGGAAGAGCGGGGTCCCGTCGAACTTGAGCAAGTCCTCCTTCACCATGCGGCGCATGAGGTCCGAGACGTCGACCGTATGGACGCCGTCGCGGAACCGACCTTCGAAGCGGTCGCCGTCGAGTAGCGCCATGAAGAGCTGGAAGTCCTCTTCCTTGCCGTTGTGCGGCGTGGCGGTCATCAGCAGGAAGTGGCGGGTGAGCGACGAGAGGAGCTGCGCGAGGCGGTAACGCTTGGTGTACTTCACCTCGCCGCCGAAGAAGGTGGCCGAGAGCTTGTGCGCTTCGTCGCAGACCACCAGGTCCCACCGGCAGTCCGGGGCCTGAAGCTTCTGCTGCACGTCCTCGTTGCGCGACAGCTTGTCGAGGCGGGCGATGACGAGGTTGGTTTCGAGGAACCAATTCCCGGTACGGGCGGCTTCGAGTTTGTCGTTGGTCAAAATCTCGAACGGCAGGTTGAAGCGGCGGTAGAGCTCGTCCTGCCACTGCTCGGCGAGGCTGCCGGGGCAGACGACGAGGCACCGATGAAGGTCGCCGCGCGCAATGAGCTCCTTCATCAGGAGCCCGGCCATGATGGTCTTGCCCGCGCCGGGGTCGTCCGCCAGCAGGAACCGGAGCGGCTGGCGGGGCAGCATACACTCATAGACGGCCGTAATCTGATGCGGCAGTGGCTCGACGACGGAGGTGTGGACTGCCAGGACCGGATCGAAGAGATGCGCCAGGTGGATGCGCTGGGCTTCCGAGACGAGGCGGAAGAGATGACCGTCCCCGTCGAAGCTCCAGGGCCGTCCTTCCTCGACGATTTCCAGCCGCGGTTCGTCGTGCCGGTACAGAAGCTCGTTGGCGACCTTGCCGGCCGCGTCCTTGTAGGTGAGCTCAAGGGCCTCCGAGCCGAACCACTGGACGCTGACCACCGTCACCAGCCCGTTCGGCAGGACGCCGCGGACGGATGCGTTCGGCTTCAGCTCCTCGAGCGTTGCCATTCAGCAAATCTCCCGCGATGGCGCGGAAAGCGGCCGCGTCTTTTCCGGCGCCTTCGGCCGCTCAACCGTCTGCGCCGCCGTCGCCACGCCCGCCGGACGCCCGTGCTTGGCGGCCACCGCCCCGGCGCTCTTCGGCGTTAACTTTTCGAAGTGACGTCCCATGATCCCCAGGCCTGATTTTGACCATTATAGACGAAGGTGCAACTAATTCGGGTATTACAGGGTGATAGCCCGGAAAGTCGCGCTTGCGCCGGCGGCAGCTCACGCACTTCCCTCGCGCCACTCCCCGGTCGGGAAAGGCCCGGCAAACGGTGCTTGTCCTCATCGGTGACCCGCATCGCGCGGGTGCGATCAGCCAGCGCGCCACCCGTCGCTCAACGACGGTATCTAGAAGCTGATTTAAGGCGCATTGGGACGAGGGGGTGGCTTCCATCTTTTCTCCTCAGCACCCGCACTGGAATACGCCTTAAATCGGCGAGAACGGCCGCGCTGATCCGTAGGGTACTCAGCCAACGCTGTAACCCTCATTGCAGCGGCGAACTCTCACGCGCGCGTACTGTGGGCGAATCCGCAACCTCCCCCATTGCCTCCGGCAACCATTGCGGTTTAGGGGGCTGCCCTAGAGCAAGGATTACTTTGTGTTTGGCTGGTTGGCTGGCACAGAAGCCGCGAGCGCCTTGATGAGTCCCTGTTGGCGAAGGATGGTCCGCGCGTGCGCCGGGACCGGTAGGTGATGACGGCGCCACTTCCACACGGTGACGCGCGAGACGCCGCAGAGATGCGCCAGGTCACTCGGCCGAAGCCCGAGCCGGGCCAGCTCGGCGTCAAGGTCAAAATCCAGCGGTGCGGTCATGTCGTGTCCCCTTCCCCCTTAGATTTTTGCATTTGCGCCGAGCTTCCGCGGGTCGGGCTTATGCCCATTGCGGCCAGGGCGTCTTCCGCCTGATCCCGCCTCGTCCGGTACCAGGGCTCCCAGCACTCCGCGTGCAGCCAGGTATCTCAATACATTGCCGCTCGGAGGGGAAGCACAGCGTGATCCGCCCGACCACCCCTGCGGCACCACGCGCAGCGATTCGGATCGAATAATTCGGGGGCCCGGTTCACCCACTCGATGACGCAGTACTCGAAGGCATGCCGCTCGGCGTCGGCACGCGGGAACCCGCCATCGAACTCCGCGATGCCGGCCCGCTCGTCGAATAGCGCCTGCCAATCCTCCGCGCTCCAGACGACTGGATCCGCCGGGCTGTGGCTCGTACCCCTGCGCCCGCCGGGACCGCGTGTTACGCCGCCGTCAGCCCGCAGCACGGCGAGCAGGGCGGGCTTGTTCGCCCGAATCAAACCTCTGACCTGATCCGTGAGGGCGGCCTTGGGCGCCGCTCGGATCCTGCCACCAACGGCCGTCAGCCCGATGCCCATCCGCTGCAGCTGCTCGAGAAGGTGGAGCGCCTCCATGGCTAGAACTCCTCGAACTCCTCGCCTTCGGCGCGAAGATGCCCCACGCCCCCGAAGGTGCCCGTCGATTGGAAGCGGGCGCCTTGGGCATCTTCGTGGGACTGGGGCGTCTTCGAGGCGGGCAGACCCCACTCCCAGCCGCCGGAGAAGGCGGCTTTTCGCGGCTTGATCCCCAACCGCTCGCGTGCGCGGCGAAGGGCCTTGTTGGTGATGCCCGCCTGCCGCGCCTCCGTTTGCACGTCACAAGCCCTCATCGGCCCCTGGGCGAGCACGTCACGGAGCCAGTCCACCGCTTCGTCGGTTGCGCTGCGCTCCCCCTGATCCTCGATCGCCTCCCCTTGCGCCAGCAGCGTACGGGCCGTGCCCTCGAGAAACTCCCCCCACACGACCCGCATCGCGGGCACGCCGGAGGGCTCGGCCAACTCGAGGTGTTCGAGGCGGTAGGTGAAGCCGCCCGTATCCGGCCCCAGGTTCGACTTGGCGCGCGCCAGCAAGCGGTCGCCCCTTTGGCCGTCGCTTCCCGTCACCGACCGCGCAACCTGGACTGAAGGCGATGCGGAGGCGGTGCGGCAACGCTGCGCGGCCCTGGCGGATGAAAACGCCGCCCTCTCCGCCTCGCACAACGAGGTCGAATCCGCGCTGTCGGCCGAGCGAACGGCGCACGCCAAGGCGGCGGTCGAGCGCGACGCCGAACGGGCCCGCGCGGCGGCGGCCGAAGACCGCGCCGGCCGCGAGGCAGGCCGCGCCGTAGGCCCTGGCCACCGCGCAGTCCGGCGCCGCCCAGCCCGGCAGGTGGTCCTTGGAGACCACCTCGTAGCTGAGTCCGTTCGGAATCGTGATCTCGATGAAGTGCTGATTCTTCGGCAGGCGGCCGATGCCGTGGACGAGCTTCTCCAGCATCGCCGTCGAATATGGAAAGACGCTTGACCCGAGAGACAGTCGCTCACTCGCCGAGCGGGAAATGACAGCGCACGCTGCGGCCATCCGGCAAAGTCCGGTCCGCCGGCTCTTCGTCGCGACAGCGCGCTTGCGCGTACGGGCAGCGCGTGTGGAACTCGCAGCCCCGCGGGCGACGTGCCAAGCTCGGCACCTCGCCCTCGATCGAGACCAGCCGCCGGCGGAGGCGCGGATCGGGCCGCGGAATGCCCCGCACGAGCGCCTCGGTATAGGGGTGGGCAGGCTGGCGGAAGATCGCCTCGCAATCGCCATGCTCGACGATCCGGCCCAGATACATGATCGCCAGCCGATCGCTGATGTGGCGGACGACCGGCAGGTTATGCGTGATGATGACGTAGGCCAGCCCGTGCTTCCGCTGAAGCTCGCCCATCAGGTTGAGGATCTCGCCCTGCACCGACACGTCGAGGCCCGCGGTCGGCTCGTCGGCGATGATCAGCTTCGGCTGCAGCGCCAGCGCCCGTGCGACGCCCACGCGCCGGCTCTGACCGCCGGACAATTCGTGGGGATAGCGCGACAGGAAGGCGCGCGGGAGGCCGACCATTTCGCACAGCCGCTCGGCCTCCGCATCCATGTCCCGTTCGGAGAGACCGTGGATGTCGAAAGGCTCCGTAATCAGCGCGCGGACCGATTTGCGCGGGCTGAGGGAGCCGATCGGGTCCTGAAACATCATCGCCATGTGTCGCCGCAGAGACTTGAAGCGGCGTTCCGGCATGTCGAGCGTGTCGACGCCCTCGAAGCGGACCTCGCCCGCCTGCGCCGGCAGAAGCTTCAGAAGGGTGCGGCCGAGAGTCGTCTTGCCCGACCCGCTCTCGCCGACGATCCCGAGAGTCTCGCCCGCATGCAGCGTCAGGGAAACGCCGAGCACCGCATCGACGAAGGGCCCGGAAACGCCACGCAGGCGCGCACGCACGGGCCCCATCGTGCGGAAGCGGACGCGCAGGTCGCGAACCTCAAGCAGCGGTCGCCCGCCGGCCGGGAGCGGATCGGAAGAAACCCCGGCTACGGCGCCCGCGGGGGCATCGGCACCGCCGGACGGTTTCGGCGCGTCGGGGTTCCCTTTGTAGACGGTGACGACCTCGTTGGGTGGCGGCCAGTCCGGGTCGGCATGCGCCCCGCCCAGGAGATGGCAGCGGGCGGTCGCGCCGTCCGCTGCGCCGTAATCGGGCGGCTTGACCCGATGGCAGACCTCCATCGCGCGCGGACAGCGGGGCGCGAAAACGCAGGCCGACGGCGGCGTCGTCAGATCCGGGATGTCGCCGGGGATAACCGGGAGACGCCGCGTGCGCTCGACAACGCGTGCCGGGTCGCATTCGAGAAGCGCCCGGGTATAGGGATGCCGCGCGTGGTCGAAGATCTGCTCCACCTCGCCGCGTTCGACCACCTCCCCCGCATACATGACGACCACCTCGTCGCACAACTCTGCGATCAGCCCAAGATTGTGCGACACGATGACCACGGTTGCCTGCAGCTCCTGCTGGAGGCTGCGGATCAGGTGGATCATCTGCGCTTCCATGGTGACGTCGAGCGCCGTGGTCGGCTCGTCCGCGAGAAGGAGAGCCGGGTTCGTCAGCAGGGCCATGGCGATGCCGGCGCGCTGACGCATGCCGCCGCTGAAATGGTGTGGGTACTGATCGATGCGTATCTCGGGGTCTGGGATGCCGACGCGGCGCATCATCCCGATCGCCTGCCGCCGCTTTTCGACCGCCGAAAGATCGGTCCGGCGGTAGAGAATGTCGAGCATCTGCTGGCCGTACGTCAGCACCGGGATCTGCGAAGTCATGGGATCCTGGAAGACCGCGGAGATCCGCTCTCCCCGAATCTCCCGCAGCTCGTCCTCGCGAAGCTTCAGAAGGTCCTTGCCATCGAACAGAATCTCGCCGCGGCGGATCTTGGCGTTGCCCGACAAGAGGCCGAGGATCGACCAGAGGATCGTGCTCTTGCCCGAGCCGCTCTCGCCGACGATGCCCAGAATCCTGTTCCGCGGGACGCTGAGGCTCACGTCGCGCAAGGCGTGGACCCGTCCCCGCGGCGTCCAGAAGTCCAGCGTCAGATTGCGGATGTCGAGAATCGGGTCCACGACGTCAGCGAGCCTTTCGCAGACGCGGGTCGAAGACGTCGCGTAACGCCTCGCCCAGGAAGGTGAAGCCCAGCGTCGTCAGAACGAGCGGGATGCCGCCCGCGATCACCAGCCACGGCGTATCGCGAATGACGAGATAGCCTTCGTTGAGGACCGTCCCCCAACTGGCGGTCGGGGGCTGCACGCCGAGCCCGAGGAAACTCAGCCCCGCTTCCACGGTCACGACCACCGGAACCTCCATGGCGGCCAGGATCAGCATGGGGCCGATGACGTTCGGCATCACATGGTGACGCAGGATGCGGTAGGTGTTGGCGCCAAACGACCGCTCCGCGACGATGAACTCCGCGTTTCTCAGCGCGAGCGTGCTCGTCCGGGCCATACGCGCATACTGCGGAATCGACGTGACGATGATGATGGCAAGCACCATCTCCAGGCTGGGTCCGGTCAGCGCCACCGTGGCGAGCGCCAGCACGATGGTCGGAAAGGCGCGCACCGTATCGAAGACGAACAGCAGAAAATTATCGAGCCATTGCGGCCCATAACCGGCAATCGTTCCAAGGACGAGTCCGACTAAGAGGGAAATGGAGACGCCAATCCCGGCTACGAGGAGCGCGACGCGGCCGCCATGAAGAACGCGTGACAGCGTGTCGCGCCCGAGCTGGTCCGTTCCGGCGAGATGGTCCCAGCTCGGCCCGGCGAGCCGCGACGGGATATCCATCTGGTTCGGATCGTAGGGCGCGAGCCACGGCGCGAACAGGGCGCTGGCAAAGAACAACAGGACGAGAATCAGCCCCAGCATGCCCTGGCCGTTCCTGAGAAACAGCAGAAGCTTCTCGCGCCGCTCGCGAGCCGCCGTCTCTCTGACCGCATGGTTCGGGGCCTCGATCATCGGACCGGGAACCTCGGCTTCGGGGGCGCCCGCCGGCCTTTCAGAGCGATTCACGGACACGGGGGTCGAGCCAGGCAACGAGCAGGTCCGCGACCAGCGTGATGACGATGTAGAGCGACGTGGTAATCAGCACGGCACCCTGGACCACGGGGAAGTTCCGGTTCATGACGGTGTCGTAGATCAGCTTTCCCACACCCGGCCGCGCGAAAATGACCTCCGCGAAGACGGCACCGGACAGCAGCCCGCTGAACCCCATGCCGATCAGCGTAATCGTCGGCAGGATCGCAACCCGCAGCGCGTAGCGATAGGCGATCCGCCCAGGCGGCAATCCGAATGCACGGGCGGCCCGGATGTAGTTCTCGCCGAGCACCTCGAGCATCGAGGCGCGCACCATGCGTGCCAGATAGCCAACCCAGCCGAGGCCGACCGCAAATGCAGGCAGGATCAGGTGCAGGATCTGGTCGCCTATGTCCCCGGGCTCTCCGGCGCCGATGGCCGGCAGCCAGCGCAGCGTGATCGCAAAGACAAGCAGCGACCAGATCGAGACGAGGAACGACGGCACCGCAATCGTGCCGACGGACAGAATGCCCGTGAGCCGGTCCAGCAAGGTGTTTGGGCGGAGCGCCGAGAGACAGCCGAGCGGAACGCCGAGCAGGATCGCCCAGCTCAGGCTCGCGGTGACCAGTGCGACGGTGAAGTCGAGCTGGCCCATGACGATCGCGGTGACGCTCCGGTTGGAGAAGACGTCGGCGCCCAGGTCGCCCTGCGCCACGTTCCTCAGGTAGATCAGGAACTGGGTGAGCACGGGCTCGTCGAGGTGCATCTTCTCGATGTATCGCTGAACGGCCTCCGGCGTGGCGCGGGGACCGAGCGCGATCGTCGCCGGGTCGCCGGGGATCAGGTGCAGCAGCGAGAACAGCACCAGCACCACGGCAACGACGATCGCCAGCGCCAACCCCAAGCGCTTCAAGAGATAGGACAGCATCCAACCAACGGACCTTCTCTACCGGGCGCCTGGCCATACCGCTTCGGCGCCGCCCGAATGTCGAGGTTCGCGACCGAAATCCCGGCGGATGGACTCATCAGGCGCGCTTGAACAGCCGGTAGTTCAGCTCACCGGAGGGCGCCGCCCGGACGACGACGCTGTCGCGGTGAACGAAGGTCTCGGGCTCATGGTTGATCCAGACATAGGCGCCGGTCTCCTCCATGATCTCCTGCATGCGGATGTAGATTTCGCGGCGCTTCTCTTCGTCCGTTTCCGCGATGCCTTTCTGGTAGAGCTCGTCGAACTCCGGATCGGTCCAACGCTCCCAGTTCCAGACGCCGACCTGGCTGGAGACGAACCACTGGGTAGCCTCGTAAGGGTCCGGCTGTGTGCCGAAGCGCATGAGCCACAGCTGCAGGTCCTTCCAGAGGTCGCCCTTGCTCTCCTGGCCCATGTCCCAGAACGGGCCGCTGTCCATCGGAATGATCTTCACGGTCACGCCGATGGCGGCGAGGTTGGCCTGGATGATCTGACAGGCGAGGATGCGTTCCTGAACGTTGAGGGTCCGGAGTTCGAGCTCGAGCCCCGTGACGCCGCTCTCGTCCAGCAGAGCGCGGGCCTTCTCGGGGTTGTACTCGTAGTACTTGGTCTCGCGCCGGTGCCCGATGAGCCCTGGACAGACGATGCCGTACGACTTCCTCGTCGTACCGGAATAGGCCCCCTGGATGATCGAATCCACGTCCACGGCATGTTGGATCGCCCGGCGCACCCTCTTGTCCCTGAGCTTCGGGTGCTCGGTGTTCATGCCCATCCACATGTATTGCAGTTCGCCGGCAACGGTGATCGCAGCGCCGGCCGGCAATTCTTTGTGGTAACGCGCCAGCGTGTCAGCGCCGACCTCGGTGCAGTCCAGCTCGCCCGCTTCGAAGGCCAGTTCGGCGGCCTTCACCTCGGTGATGATGTGCGCCACGACCGTATCGAAATCGGGCTTCGGCCCCTTCCAGTCCGGATTCGGCGAGAACACCGCGCGCTGCCCGGGGATCTGCTCGTAGAGATAGGGGCCGCAGGTGGCCGGGAACTCCAGCGTGAACTTCCCGCCTGCCCGCTCCATCGCCTTCTCCGAAAGGATGGCGCCGGGTCCGTGGCACAGGGTGACCATGATGAATGGCGCAAACGGTTCGCGGAGGACGATGACGCCGGTCTTCTCGCCCGTGACCTCGACGCGATCCATCGCCTCGAAGTACCCCGACCAGTCCGTCCCCTTCATCCGTTCGTACGAGTACTTGACGTCGGACGCCGTCACCTCGCCGAATCCGTTTGTCCATTGCAGATTGTCCGCGAGCTCAAACTCGATATGCGTGGGATCGGTCTGCGCGAGCCGCTTGACGAAATAGGTCGGGCGCCACCCGAAGCTGTCGCCGTCGATCGCGTACTCCGCGAGGAAGGGCAGGACCTGCTTCTGGGTTTCGATCTCGGTGCCGCCCTTCATGTAACCCGGATCGAGGATCTCGTTGTCGCCATCGAAGCGCAGGTTGAGCCTCGACCGCTGCGCCACCGCCCTCGGCGGCAGTCCCGCCATCATACCGGCCGCACCGATCGCCGCCGAACCGGCGAGGAACCGTCGTCTTGTCGGTCTCCAAACGCTCATTGTCCCCTCCGCTGGAAACTCACATGGCCCGCCTTCCGGTTGGCGGCACCGGTTGCCGAAGATTCGGATTCCCGCCGAACTGGCGAATGCACGAGAGCGCGCCCCCCGTTCTTGCGGACAAACCGCGCCACAGAGACGCCACTGCCGGTCCGGCCGTTTCCTCGTTACCCTAATAGCCCCCCGGCCTCGGCAAGTTCAAGTTCGCTTTCGGCGCAAGGCGACGCAAAAAGCGCGTCAGTTCGCGAAACTTAGACCAACCGCCGCGGAAGGCGCTCGCTCCATACCCGCTCGTGGACCAGCGCATCGCCCTCCCAGGCTCTGAGCCGGGCATGGATGTGGAAATGCCGCGGATCGGCGGTCAGCGTGGTCTCGGTGAGCGAGCGTACCCGCCAGTCGCCGCGCTGCATCGACAGCTCCCAGGAGGCCTCGGCCGTGACCGAAGCGAGGTCGTCTCCCACGACACCGTAGCGCTCGCGTCCCTGCTTCTTGATCGTCAGGTCGATGTCGACGAGGCGAAAGAGCCCGTCTCCGGCGGCGACCTCCATCACCGTGCGGCCGGTCGCGTGGTCCTGATTCACCCGCCAGTGCCGCTCCGCGGGCTCGAGCTCCTCGACCGCCAGTCCCGGCGCCGCCTCGGGCGCCGCGAAATCGGACAAGCGATCGTCGTCCGCACATGGTGTGCGGATGGGCAGCTCAAGCATCGTCTCTCCGGGATAAACCGTCATCGTAACCGGCTCGGGCGCCGGCCACGCGATCGGGAAATAGCAGGTCGAGATCGCCAGACGAATCCGATGCCCCGCCTCGAAGCGCTGGGCCGCGGGCTTGAAGGGAACCCGGACGGTGTATCGTTCGCCGGGCATCAGCGCCTCGGGCGCCGAATGGCCCGTCCGGTGCGTCAGGTTGAAGACGCCGTAGCACACCCGCGTCTCGGCGCCGTCGGGCGCCACGTCCATCAGCCGCACCGCGACCATCGCGACGGGACGATCCACGGCGAAGGTGAGGTCCAGATTGGCGTCTCCCGCGATCTCCAGCGCCTCCGCCAGCGGCGCGGTCTCGAAGCAGAGACTTCCGCCGTCCTCGACGCGCTGGTCGACGGGCTGGTCCCCCGGTTGGGCATAGGAGCACCATTTCCCGGCGGCCATGCCCACGGTGAGAGGAGACCGGATCGCGCGCGGGGCCGAAGGCAAGTCGCGCCCCTCGCGGACGAGCCGACCGTCGCTGCCGAGCGCGTAAGGAATGCGGGCGACGTTGGGAGACGGCCAAGACGGCTCCGCCACCCAGCGCCCCGGACGCGCTTCGTAGGCCCCGCGAGGGGCTGCCGGGTCCTGCATGTACAGCCGCAGCATGGGCTCCGCCATGATGCCCGTGTCCCTGCCCTTCAGCCAATGGTCCCACCAGCGCAGGGACTCTTGGAGGAAGCCGATCGCCGGGCCGGGCCTGCCGATATGGGGGTAGGTGTGGGCCCACGGACCGATCAGGCCCTTCCGGGGTCCAGGAAGCTTCTCCATCAGCCGGAACACGGCCCGGCAGTAGCCGTCGGCCCAGCCGCTCACCGCATAGACGGGGACCGCAATCTTGGCGTAGTCCTCGCACACCGATCCGTGCTTCCAGAAGTCGTCGCGCGTCTGGTGCTCCAACCAGTTCTTGAGCCAGAGGCCGCTGTTCTTCAGGCGGTCCATCCACATGTCTCGCCAGGCGTCGCCGCGGATCCGCGGATCCGGCGGCAAGGTGTTCCGGCCGAACATGACCGAGGCCCAGGAAAAATTGTCGATGAGCATGCAGCCGCCCATGTAGTGGACGTCGTCCTCGTAGCGATCGTCCGTCGAGCAGAGCGTGATAACCGCCTTCAGAGCCGGAGGCCGCAGGGCGGCGATCTGCAGGCCGTTGAAGCCGCCCCAGGAGATGCCGATCATGCCGACATTGCCGTCGCACCAGGGCTGGTCGGCGATCCAGGCGATGGCGTCGGCGCCGTCCTGGAGCTCCTGCGGCAGGTACTCGTCGGTCAGAAGACCTTCCGAATCGCCCGCGCCGCGCAGATCCAGCCGGACGACGGCGTAGCCATGCCCGGCGATGTAGGGATGCGTCATGGCGTCGCGCCGGGCCGTCAGGTCGTTCTTGCGGTACGGGATGTACTCCAGAATGGCCGGAACCGGCGCCGTCTCCGCGCCTTCGGGCATCCAGATCCGGGCCGCCAGCCTGCATCCGTCGGGCATGGGCACATCGACGTGCTCGATCTCGCGGACCTTGTGGGGGAACTCATGGACGATTTTCATGTCGGACACGGACGTTTGCCTCCGGCGTAACGGCAACGGAACGGGCGCATTCGCGCGCCATCTCACGCCGCCAGCCACACAAAAGGCAATTTCGCACCCTTTCGCGACTTGACACCATCTTTGCGCCAATGTGCGATAGGTTCATGGGCGAAGATCATCTCCCCACGAATCTCGGCTACCTGTGCGGCTTTTACCCGTCGATCGCGGAGGTCTGCCGCCGATTGGCGATAAACCGGCAGCAGTTCAACAAGTATCTCAGCGGACAGGCCCGGCCCTCCCGGCACAACATGCGCCGGATCTGCGACTTCTTCGGCATTACGGAGTCGGAGATCCTGCTCGAGCCCACTCGCTTCACGGATCTGGTCGCCCTTCGCCGCGCGCCGCTGACGAACGAGGCACTGGAGGCGCCGCTTCGGCATCTGGAGCGGCTCTATCAGGCCAGCGGCTCCCTGTCGCGCTACGTCGGGTATTACTATCGATACTTTTATTCCTTCGGCTATCCGGGCCAGATCATCAGGTCGCTCGCCGTCATAACTGAGAAGGACGGGAAGTACTTCTGGAAGAACCTGGAGATCAAGCGCACCAACAATCCGGACCGCAGGATCACGCTGTCGAAATACGAGGGCGTGGCTTTTCTTCTGGCGGACAGGATCTTCATCACGGAGTACGAAACGCTCCTCCGCAACACCATTACGCAGATGACGCTCTATCCCTCCTACCACCTCGGCGTCGACCACCTCGTCGGCATACAAACCGGCGGGCCGGTCCGGCGCGGTCGTCGGCCGGGCGCCTCCCGCGTTCTGCTCGAGTATCTCGGGCGACGCATCGATCTGAAGAAGGCGCTCGCCTCGTCTGACCTCTACACACCCGGCGACATCGATCCTGAGATTAAGCGGCTGATCACCAACGAGATCCCGCCCGGAAGCTCCGTTTTGGAGGTCGAGCAGCCGTGATCCGCGGACAGGATTTCCCCCTCGGCCCGACCTACACCGTGACCGCTGTGGCGATCAGGGCGGCGAAGGCACCGGAATGCTCGGGCACCGAGCGTTAAGCGTTGACCTTGCTTCGTTGACAGGAGCGCCTTCGAGAGGCGCCGCCTGTCCTTCCGGCCGCGCGAGGCCGCCACGGCCATGCTCCGGCCGGTCACTCGCTCGTTCGTCTTGCCCCTCGTGTACGCCTCGCCCGGACCGATTCCGTGCGTTGCCGTGCGTTCCGTCAGTCGATCGTCGCCACGTCACGCCGGGCACGGCGCTGCAGATCAGGAGGGAAGGAGGCAACTATGGAGTATCGGGTCACCCGTCCCATCAAGCGCCCGCCGACGCATCCCGGCGAGATCTGGCGCGAGGACATCCTCCCGGCGCTGGGCCTGTCGGTCGACGAGGCGGCGCGCCGGATGCGGGTTGAGCCATCGGAGCTCGCGGCCGTGCTGGACGGCGCCGCGCCGGTCACCGCCGACATGGCGCTGCGCTTCGCGCGGCTGACGGGCGGCACGCCGGAGCTCTTTCTCCGAATGCAGCTGGCGCGGGATCTATGGGAAGCCGAGGCGCGGCTGCGCCGGACGCTGAAGGGCATCGAGCCAGCCGTCCGGTGAAGGGACCGGCCCCGGCCGCCTGGGCGCCGGTCGCGGCTCGTCGGCGAGCTCTATGAATCGGGTTTTGACGGGACGGCTTACCACATGGGCGCGCCTCTGCCTCACACGCTGTCGACGATACTTTGCCTTAAGTGGAGTCAACAACCAGGACAGACATTATCTTAGCGCAATGAACGACAAGAATAGCCGGGTCCGGCGACTTCAAAGCACCCCGAGTCCGAGCGAGCTGATGCGGGCCCGCCATCCGGAACTCTTCTCGGATACGCTCGTTGATGAGGCTCCGCGCCTCGCCAAGCCGGTTTTCGAGTATCACCTGGAGACGCTGACGAACCGCAAGCAGGAGTACGAGTTCGAGCACTTCTGCCGAAAGCTTGCCGAGAAGGAGATCTGCCCCAACCTGCGGGTGCAGACTGGGCCCACGGGCGGCGGCGACAGCAAGGTGGACACGGAGACCTACCCAGTCGCGATGGAGATCGCCGAGCGGTGGTGGGTCGGCGAACCTTCAGCCGGCACGGAGCGCTGGGCGTTCGCCTTCGGTGCGAAAAAAGGCGTCGAAGCCGAAGGTGAAGGCAGACGTCGATAACATCCTCTCCACCGGACGCGACTAAAAGCGCATTTACTTCTTCACCAACCAGTTCATCAGCGACAAGGGCCGCTCCAAACAGGAAGACGAGCTTTCCAAACACGCCGGCATTCCCGTCCACATCTTCGACCGCGCCTGGATCGTCGAGAAGGTCTACGACAACGGTCACTTGGATTTGGCCATTTCGACCCTCGGAATCGAAGGCGCCGGCAGTGAAAGGGAGCGCCGCCCAGGGCCGCGCGATACGGCGCGGCTGGCCGAACTGGAGGAGCTCGACAAACAGATCGTGGATCCAACGCGGTACCAGGGCGCCCGCTACCAACTGGTCGAAGATTGCCCGCGCAGCGCGATCTTGGCTCGGGGGCTGGAGCGACCGCGCAATGAAGTGGGAGCGCGGTTTGCCCAAGCTGACCATCTGGCACAGCAGTTGGGCATTCGCCAGCAGCGGATGCGGATCGCCTACAACCGGGCTTGGACCGCCTACTGGTGGTATGAAGACTATACCACTTTCGGCCAGTTCTATGACGAGGTCGAGCAGCACCTTGAAGGCTCGACTCAGGCTACCGAAGTTGAACGTCTCTTGACCCTCTGGCAACTCCTGTTGCCTTCGGTAGCGGCCGGACGGATCAGCGAACAGGACGCCAAGGTCGAGCCTCGCCGAGAGCGCCTGGCGGCGATGCTGCAGGCCATCGCCGACGATCCCGCCCGGCCGAACAACACCCTGCAGGCGCGCACGGGCCTCGTGCTGATGAAGATTAGCCAGTCGTTGATTTTGGCTTCTCTGCCTGTCGGGAATGACGGCAAAACAGTGCCTAAGCGGCGCTATACCTCAGCTGCAATATCGTCAGAACATCTTGCTGCCGCTGGCTCTGAACGGATACGGCGCCTCTGGCGGCACTTCGCGTCTAGCGCGTCGCCAGAAGCTACGCGTGTCATCCGGGCGCACAACGATCTCTGGTGAGCCGATGGCCGCCGGAGCTACGGCCGGCCCGGATATCCGTTGGCATTCACCTTCTGACCGCACAGCAACAAGTGGCATCACGCGGTCCGTCGCGGCCATTGCAGCGGACGATCAGATGCAGTTGAGGCTGATCTAGAAGTCCAGCTGGACTGGGCATACGAAATCTTGAATTCTGCGCACGGATAAACCGAAAACCGCGCAACCCTTAGGCAAATCCTACACCGACCCGCCGCGCAGAGACCACATTTCGGTATTTCTCGATTCCCGCTTTTTCAGAAGTGAACCCAAATCGCTGTCAGGCGCCGTGCGGCACCGCAATAGCAGACTTGATGAGTGGCAGCGTCGATGATTTGCGTCCTAGTTTACGGCCATGCTCCGAGGTCCGGAGCGAGTCACTCTGGCCATGCGGGAGGACCGGAAAGCGGATTGGAGGCCGGCGATCGGCGAACTCGAATGTGGGCGGCGTCCGTACGCCGTGCCGAACAGCGCACTAGCATATCGAGATCAAGCTCGGCCAGAGAGCGAAACTCTGATCTGCCAGATGCTGTTGGCACGGAACGCTGTGTCAACTCGCTTCTATACGGGGTTGGCGAGCCATGACCGCCTACCGTCCTTCCGCGCTGAAAGACCGATCCGAGCGAACAAGCGCTCTGCCGTGCTCTCTTCCGCCCCGCGGCCTGTCGCGCGTGCAAGCAGCGGAGTACATCGGGGTTTCGCCCAGTCTATTCGATCAGATGATTGCAGACGGCCGGATGCCGCGGCCGAAGCGAATCAACGCACGAACGGTCTGGGATCGCATACAACTGGACGAAGCCTTCTCGTCTCTGCCGGGTGGTGACGACCACAATCCTTGGGACAGCTGAAAGGCCGGGACGACGATATGAGAATCCGGATGCGCGATGGTTCAGGGGTGATCGATCTGAAGTACGTTGTCGAGGACGTAGACCGTCATGGCAACGTCCGGATCTATTTCAGGCGCGCCGGCCGCAAGATCCGAATTCGAGAGGCGCCCGGCACCGAGGAATTCATGGCAGCGTATCGCGAGGCACTCGCCGGAGGACCGGATGCACCGGTCGTCCGGACGCCCGCTGGCACGGGAACGCTTCGGTGGCTGGTCGAGAAGTACTACGTTTCCAGCGAGTTCAAGCGGCTCGACACGAGCACGCGCCGCGTCCGCAGAAACCTGCTGGATGGTCTTTGCGCCAATCGGTTTTCCAACAATGACCGGCTATGCCACGGCGACAAGCCCTTCGGCCGGATGGAAGGTAAGCACGTGCGCCAGCTGCGCGACGAAAAGGCTGACCGCCCCGAGGCCGCCAACGCCCGCGTCAAGGCCCTGCGGCAGCTTTTCGCCTGGGCAATCGACGTCGGCCTCGCCAACCACAACCCGGCGCGCGATGTGCCCTACATCCGGACGGGATCGGAAGGGTTCCACACGTGGACCGTGGAGGAGGTTCGACAATTCGAGGCTCGGCATCCCGTCGGCACGAAAGCGAACCTCGCACTCAAGCTCTTGCTTTTGGCGGGCGTACGGCGGTCGGATGCGGTTCGGATGGGGCCGCAGATGGAGCAGAATGGCTGGATCCGCTTTATCGAGACCAAAGGCCGGTCGCGGCGGACGAAGAATCGCGAGATCCCGATACTGCCGGAACTGCGCGCGGCGATCGATGCGGCGCCGTCCGGGCATCTCACCTACCTGGTGACCGCGTTCGGCAAGCCGTTCACCGCCAACGGCTTCGGCAACTGGTTCCGCAAGCGGTGCGACGAGGCCGGGCTCTTTCACTGCTCGGCGCACGGCCTCCGGAAGGCCGGCGCGACGATCGCCGCGGAAAACGGGGCGACGGAACATCAGCTCATGGCGATCTACGGCTGGGAAAGCCCGAAGCAGGCCGCGCTCTACACGCGGAAGGCCGACCGGAAGCGCCTCGCCGGCGCGGCGATGCATCTCCTTATGCCGGCCGAAAGTGTCCCACCTGCCGGCGGCCATCCTGGGCGGTGGGACAAAAAGCAACGAAAAACCCTGAAAATTCAAGGCCGAAAAATCAGGATGGTGCCCAGGGGCGGAATCGAACCACCGACACCGTGATTTTCAGTCACGTGCTCTACCAACTGAGCTACCTGGGCACGTCGCCGATCCGTGCAGACCACGCATCGGGAGACCCGGCTTATAGAGAAAATCGCCGGACCTGTCCAGCGGGTGTGACCGCCGTCCGACCGGTCCGACGGCGAGGCCCTACTCCTCCCGTTCGGGGCTGTCGGCTCCGGTCTCCGGCCCCTCCTCCGTCGGCACGCGGTAATCGCCCTTGAGCCACCGGCCGAGGTCGATGTCGGCGCAGCGGCGGGAGCAGAAGGGCCGGAACTCCTGCACCGCCGGTGCCCGGCAGATCGGACAGAGCCGACGCTTGCCGCCCGCGGCCGCCCCATGTCGCCGTGCCGCCAGATTCTCAATCTTCGCCATGGCTGCGATCCTTCAAACCTCCTTCGGTCGCACCGCCGTTCCGCCGAATTCGCCCCCTCCCGTCGCAGACCGGGCACGCAACCGTCAACTGCTCCTCGAGCGAGGCGCCCCGACGGCGGCGGGTCATTTCCACCAGGGCGCCCAAGGACGACATCGCCCCCACCCGGCAGGGCGCTGGATCCGCCGACACCGCCTCGCGGAGTGCCTCGACCACCCGCCGCCGCTGGCCCCGCGACGCGAGGTCGATGAAATCCACGACGAGGATTCCGCCTAGATTGCGCAAGCGGACCTGCCGCGCAATTTCCGCCGCCGCCTCCAGGTTGGTTCGCAGCAGCGCCCGCTCGCCGCCGGTCCCTCCATAGGGGTCGCCGACCTCGCGGCCGCTGTTGACGTCGATCGCCGTCAGGGTCCGCCCCGTCTCGAACAACAGGGAGCCGCCCGAGGGAAGCGGCACCGACGGTTCGAGCGCCGCCTCCACCTCTTCCTCGATCTCCGCGGGACCTGGCACCCAGTCACGCTGCGGCCGAAAGACGAAGCGGTCGGCCAGGGCCGGCATCGTCTCGGCGCAGCGCCGGCGCAGCTCCTCCGCGGCCCGCCGGCCGTCAACGAGGATCGCGTCCGGCTCGTCCTCGCCGCTGTCCCGCAGCACCTGTAGGACGGGATCGTCGCGGTAGAGCAATCGCGGCGGCCGCGCCCCGCGATGCTCCTCGACGATCCGCCGCCAGACCGCCCGAAGACCGGTCGCCTCGGCGGCCAGGGCATCCGTCCCGGCGCCGGTCGCCGCCCGCCGGACCACGAACCCGCCCTCCCCGCCCGGGACCGCCCGGGCCATGGCCTGCGCGAGTCGCTCGCGCTCCGGTCTGTCTCGGATCCGCTCGGACAGGGAGACCGCGGAGGCCCACGGATCGAACAGAAGAAGGCGCCCCGACAGCCGCGGCCGTGCGGTCAGCCTAGGCCCCTTCCCGTCCCGCGCGTCGCGCGCGACCTGAACGATCAGCGCCGCGCCCTCGCTTGGCACCTCCCCCTGCTCACCCGGGCCGAACTCGCCCAGGGGCAGAAAGCCCGGCCGGGCCTCACCGATCTCGACGAAGGCCGCGCCGAGCCCCTTCTCGACCCGCACCACGCGGCCGAGATAGACATTGCCGATGCGGCTTTCCAGCCCCGCCCGCTCGATCCGGAACTCGATCAACCGGCCGCGTTCGACGGACCAGAGGGCAATCCGCGTTTCATCGGGCCCTACGGAGACAAGCAGCAGCGCGCGGCTCATTGCCGATGCCCGCCATAGCCCAGGCCCTTGAGGAGCGCGTTCGTCTCGAAGAGCGGCAGCCCTACGACGTTCGAGTAGGAGCCGTTGATCCAGGAGACGAAAGCGGCCGCGCGCCCCTGGATCGCGTAGCCACCGGCCTTGCCGCGCCATTCCCCGCTGGCGATGTAGGCTTCGATCTCGCACGGGCTCAGGCGCTTGAAGGCGACGCTGGTGGTCACCAGGCGGGTCACGCGCCTGCCTCCCGGCTCCGCCACGCAAAGCCCGCCAAGAACCCGATGTCGACGTCCGGACAGCAGAGCCAGGCAGGCGCGCGCGCCGGCCTCGTCCTCCGGCTTGGGGAGAATGCGGCGGCCGCAGGCAACGACGGTGTCGGCGGCGAGAACAAAGGATTGCGGGTGCCTGCCCGCCACGACTTCGCATTTACGGGACGCGATTCGCCGCGCATAGGCGGCGGGCAGCTCGCGCCGCAGTGGCGTCTCGTCGATCGCCGGCGGCTCCACGGCGTCCGGCCGGATGCCGATCTGGTTCAAAAGGTCAAGCCGTCGCGGCGACGCCGACGCCAGGACCAAGGCCGGCCGTTCCGGCCGTCGCGCGATCATGCCTCTCGAGTGCCCGGCGGAGCGATTGCTACTTGTAGCGGAAAGTGATCCGACCTTTCGTCAGATCGTACGGAGTCATCTCCACATTCACCCGGTCCCCCGCCAGGACGCGGATGCGGTTCTTGCGCATCTTGCCCGAGGTATGCGCCAGCACCTCGTGGTTGTTATCGAGCTTCACCCGGAACATCGCATTGGGCAGCAGTTCCGTCACCGTTCCAGAAAACTCGATCAGATCCTCTTTGGCCATCTACCCTCCATTGGCTGTTGTCGGAAGGGGGCGCCGCGGCGGGCGTCATCCCGCCCCGCCACCGTTCCGGAACTTGCGATTCGGCGCGGATCATAGCGCCATCCGTCATCCCGAACAAACGCCCCGTGCCATAGATAGGTGCCCACTGCCCGGTCCGAAAGGCACCCGGGCGGCGGCCAGGTCGTCACAGTGAGGGCGCCGGCGGCACGGGAAAGCGGGCCATGATCCGCTCCATCAGCGTATCCCGCACCTGCCGGTAGGCGTTCAGCCGGGTCTCGCGGTTCCCTTCGAAGATGGTTGGGTCGAGGGTATGCCAGAACTCGATCTCGCAGGCCATCGTCCGCGTCAGTTCCACCGCACGGTGCTGCGCCTCCGGCGACAGGGTGATGATCAGGTCGAATGAGCCGTCCTCGAGGTCGTCGAAGGTCTTGGAGCGGTGCCGGCTGATGTCGATGCCGATCTCGTCCATGACGACGACGGCGAAGGGATCGACCTCGCTCTCCCGGACGCCCACCGAATCCACATAAATCCGTCGGCCATGGAAATGCTTGAGGATGCCCTCGGCCATCGGCGACCGTATGGCATTCCTCGTGCAGCAGAACAGGACGCTTCCCGGAAGATCGGCCATCGGCGGCCCTACCCGCGGATGTGCAGGACGCAGATCAGGGTGAAAAGGCGGCGGGCCGTGTTGGCATCGAGCTCGATCTTGCCGTCCAGGCGCTCCCGCAAGAGCTCCGAGCCCTCGTTGTGCAGGCTGCGGCGCCCCATGTCGATGGCCTCGATCTGCGACGGACTCGCGCGCTTGATCGCCTCGTAGTAGCTCTCGCAGACGGTAAAATAGTCCTTGATGATGCGGCGGAACGGCGTCAGGGACAGAATGGCCTTGAGAACCGGCTTCTCGTTTTCGGTGCGGACGTCAACGACGAGCCGGTTCTCCTCGATCGAAAGATAGAGGCAATAGGGTCCGCCGGAATGCCCGACCGGCGCGAAGAAGTTCTCCTCGATCAGGTCGAAGATGGCGACCGCCCGCTCGTGCTCGACTTCAGGGCTGCGGCGGACGACGGAGCGCTCGTCCAGGGTGACTTTGACGATCGCTTTCCGCTTGTCGCAAGCCGGCTTCAACGGATCCACTCAACCGTTGCGCCGGCCCCGAAGCCGCAGCTCCACCGACAGCGCGTGGGCGTGGAGGCCCTCCGCGTGGGCCAGAGTGGCCGCGGCGGGACCGATGGCGGCAAGGCCCTGGGCGCTGCAGGCGATCAGGGAGCTGCGCTTCATAAAGTCGAGAACCCCGAGGCCGGACGAGAACCGCGCGCTCCGCGCGGTCGGCAGGACGTGGTTCGGACCTGCGACATAATCGCCCACCGCCTCGGGCGTGTACCGGCCGAGAAAGATTGCCCCGGCGTTGCGGAGCTTGGCCGCGAGCGCATCGGGCTCCTCGATCGCCAGCTCCAGATGTTCGGGCGCGATCCGGTCGATGAGGGCGGGCGCGTCGTCGAGACGATCGACCAGGATGATCGCGCCGTGGTCGGCCCAGCTCTTGGCCGCGATCGTGCTGCGCGGCAGCCGGTCGAGATGCGCCTCCACCGCCGCGGCGACGGCGTCGGCAAAGCCGCCATCGTCGGTGATGAGCACGGCCTGCGCGGCCGTGTCGTGCTCCGCCTGGGACAGGAGGTCGGCCGCGATCCAGGCTGGATCGTTGTCGCGGTCGGCGACGACCAGGATCTCCGACGGACCGGCGATCATGTCGATCCCCACCGTCCCGAACACCTGCCGCTTGGCCGCCGCGACATAGGCGTTGCCGGGGCCGACGACCTTGTCAACGGGCGCGATGGTCTCGGTACCGAAGGCCAGTGCGCCGACGGCCTGGGCTCCGCCGATGCGGTAGATCTCGTCCACCCCGGCAATGTCCGCGGCAGCCAGCACCAGCGGATTGAGTGCGCCCTCCGGCGCAGGCACGACCATCACCAGCCGCTCGACGCCGGCGACCCGCGCCGGGAGTGCGTTCATGAGAACGGAGCTCGGATAGGCCGCGGTGCCGCCCGGTACATAGAGCCCGGCGGCCGCAATCGGCCGCCAGCGGGCGCCCAACCGGACGCCGGCCGCATCGACGTAGTCGAGGTCGTCGGGAAGCTGGCGCCGGTGGTAATCTTCGATCCTCTCCGCCGCCAGCCGCAGCGCGGCGAGTTCCGTCTCCTTGCATCGCTTGACCGCCGCCTCGACCTCCGCCCGCGGCACCGCCAGATCGTCCAGCTTTGCCGCCGCCACCCTGTCGAACCGCTCCGTGTATTCGAGGACCGCCCGGTCGCCGCGCGCGCGTACATCCGCCAGGATGGCGGAAACGGCGGCCTCCACGTCCTCCTGTGCCTGGCGGCCGGCCGCCAGGAAGGCGGCGAAGGCGGCCTCGAAGCCGGGGTCTCGGTTGTCCAGTCTAAGCGCCATCGGCGGCCTCCCGAATCCGTTCGACCCACCAGCCGACCTCGTCGGGGGAGGTCTTCAACGCGGCCCGGTTGACCGCGAGCCGGGACGTAATATCGGCGATGTGCTCGACCTCGACCAGATCGTTGGCGCGCAGCGTCGCACCGGTGGACACGAGGTCCACGATGCGCCGGCACAGGCCGAGCCGCGGTGCCAGTTCCATCGCGCCGCTCAACCGGATGCACTCGGCCTGGACGCCACGGGCCGCAAAGTGCCGGCGGGTGATCTCGGGATATTTGGTCGCGACCCGGATGTGGCTCCAGCGGGTCGGATCATCGGATGCCAGCATCTCCGCCGGCTCGGCGACGGCAAGCCGGCAACGGCCGATCCGGAGGTCGACGGGCGCGTAGACCTCCGGATAGTCGAACTCCATCAGAACGTCGTTGCCGACGACGCCAAGCTGCGCCGCGCCGAAGGCGACAAAAGTCGCGACGTCGAAGCTGCGGACACGGATAATCCGCAGCCCGGGCTGGTTCGTGGCGAATGAGAGCGCCCGCGAACGCTCGTCGAAGAACGCGTCCTCCGGCTCGATCCCGGCACGCCGCAGCAGCGGTATCACCTCGGAGAGGATGCGGCCTTTCGGCAGGGCGAGAATCAAGGACTCGGAGCTTTCCGGCGGCATCGGAGGGGCTCCCTTTCCCGGTCCGCTCATGGGCCTTCGCCGTCCTCGAACCCATGCTGCGGCCGCCATCGGGTCGGCCAGGCTTCGCCGAGGTCCTCCATGCGGCACCGCAGCGCCTCGACGACGAGCCGGATCATGGCGTCACCCGCGAAGACCAGGAGCACCGCGCCGTCCTCGACCTGGATCGTCAGTAATTCGAGGATCCGGTCCCGTGCGCGCATGTCGATCCCCTTGGTCCGGACGGCGACGACGCGATCGAAGCAGAGGCCGCAATGGGTCCTTTCGAAATGCCGTCTCGGCGCCGTCTCGTCCTCCTCGAATGGCGCGTCTTCGATTGGGGCGCCTTCCGGCGTCGAGGGTTCCTGGTCCGGCAGCTCGCCGGAATGTGGGTCGAGATCCACCGAGTCCGCCGTCTCCCAGCGGAAACGGTTCAGCAGCATGACGAAGCGCTTCTCCTCCGGCAGATAGGCCATCTCGGAGATCGGCACGAGGGCGTCCTGGACCAGCGCGGCGATGACACCGAAATCCTCCTCGTCGAGGGCACGCAGCTTCAGGCGATCCGGCATGTCACCCCTTCAACCGCTCGATATCCGCGCCGCAGGCGGCGAGCTTTTCCACCAGTCGCTCGTAGCCCCGATCCAGGTGGTAGACGCGGTTGACAATTGTATCGCCCTCCGCCGCCAGCCCCGCCAGGACCAGCGAGACCGAGGCGCGGAGGTCGGTTGCCATCACCGGGGCGCCCGTCAACCGCGGCACTCCGCGCACCAAGGCCGAGGCCCCGTGCACATTGATGCTGGCACCCATCCGGCACAGCTCCGGCACGTGCATGAACCTGTTCTCGAATATGGTCTCGGTGATCATCGCCGCGCCGCTCGCGGTCGTCATCAGCGCCATCATCTGCGCCTGCAGGTCGGTCGGGAAGCCGGGATAGGGCTCGGTCATCACGTCGACGCCGATCAGCGTCCCGTCGGCGCGCGACACGCGGAGGCCCCGGCCGGTCTCGGTTATGTTCACCCCGGCCCGCTCCAACACCTCTACCACGGCGCCGATCAGGTCGGACCGGGCGCCGACGAGTTCCAGATCGCCGTCGGTAATCGCCGCCGCCATGGCAAAGGTGCCGGTCTCGATCCGGTCGGGGACCACCGCATGCATCGCGCCGTGCAGCTCCCGGCGCCCTATGATCCGCAGCGTATCGGTCCCGATGCCGTCGATCTCCGCACCCATCGCAACCAGACATTTGGCGAGGTCGCCGATCTCCGGCTCACGAGCCGCGTTGACGAGCTGGGTCTCGCCCTCCGCCAGACAGGCCGCCATGAGCAGGTTCTCGGTCGCGCCGACCGACACCATCGGGAAGACGATGCGCGCGCCGGTCAGCCCCCGCGGCGCGGTGGCGTGGATATAGCCCTCCTTCAACTCGATCTCGGCACCGAGCTGGGCCAGGCCCTTGAGGTGGAGGTCGACCGGCCGCGTGCCGATCGCGCAGCCACCCGGCAGCGACACCTGGGCACGGCCGTGACGCGCCACGAGCGGCCCGAGCACCAGGATCGACGCCCGCATCTTTCGCACCAAGTCGTAAGGCGCAGTGGTCTGCCGGATGCCGGAGGCGGTCAGCTCGAGCACGCGTCCGGCATGCCCGCCATTGGCCGCCCGCCCGTCAAAATGCATCTCGACGCCGAGCTGGGCCAGCAGATTCGCCATACTCGCCACGTCGGCGAGATGCGGCAGGTTGGCAAGCGTGACCGTCTGATCCGTCAGGAGCGAAGCGGCCATGAGCGGCAGAGCCGCATTCTTGGCACCACCGATCCGAATCTCGCCGTGGAGCGACGTGCCTCCGCGGATGCGAATCTTGTCCATCGGAAACTACCGGGGCGTGAGTGGCAGGCGCATGGCGGTCGGCGGGTTCCGCATTCCCGGGAACGCGGCCTACAGCCGCGGCAGGGTAACGCCCGTTTGCCGCATGTACTTTCCGGCCCGGTCCGCGTAGGACACCTCGCACGGCCCCTCCCCCTTCAGGAACAGGAACTGGCAGGCGCCTTCATTCGCATAAACCTTGGCCGGAAGCGGCGTCGTGTTGGAGAACTCGAGCGTGACATGCCCTTCCCACTCGGGTTCCAGGGGCGTCACGTTGACGATGATGCCGCAGCGCGCGTAGGTGGACTTGCCGAGGCAGATGACAAGTACGTCGCGCGGCACGCGGAAATATTCGACCGTGCGGGCGAGCGCGAAGCTGTTGGGCGGGATGATGCAGACGTCCGTCTTCCGATCGACGAAGCTCGCCGTGGAAAAAGCCTTGGGATCGACGATCGCGCTGTCAACATTGGTGAAGATCTTGAACTCGTCGGCCACACGGGCGTCGTAGCCGTAGGAGGATAGTCCGTAGGAGATGACGCCGTCTCGCGTCTGCCTCTCGACGAACGGCTCGACCATGCCGTGGTTCACGGCCATTTCGCGGATCCAGGTGTCCGGCAGGATGGGCATCGGAAACGTCCTTCGCGGCCGCATCCGCAACCCATGCCCCGGAGCGGCCGCCGATCATTCTGTTGCGGTGCAACGGTTTGTACTGTAACCGGCCGGTTGCCTCAAGCGCGGCAATCGGCCGTTGGGCCGATCTAGGGCTTCGGCGCCGCCCCCTCGCCGGTGGCATCCCCGGCCTGGGCGCCGACAGGATCGCCGCCGGCCCGGGCGCGCTGCTGAGCCTTGCGCTTCAGCAGATTGTCCCGCAGCGCCTCCGACAGGCGGGCCCTCCGCTCCCAATCCCGCCGAAGCCCAGCCTCCGAACGGGTGGGAGAAGGGTTTGTTTCCTTTGCCATCCGCGTTGGGTCCGTGTTCCAGGGCCGCCGCGCGGCCCGACGCGGAATATGGTGGGGCGCGTCGATCGCGAGGTCAAGCCGCCCGCCCGATCGCTCCGGCAATCCGGCCACTTGAGCACCGGGCAATCTGGGCCAAGAGATTTTTAAAATTGTACATAAGCTTTACTCAAAATAAACTTATCATGGAAACAAGTTTCATTGACGCACTCGACGCTGATACCGATACTATCGGCCATGGATCTGTCCATGTTGAACGCCCTGTCGGGTCTGCGTGCCGCCGAACGACGATTCGAGGTGTCGGCGGCCAATGTCGTGAACAGCCGGTCGGAAGGCTACCTTCCGCACCGGGTCCAGACGATCGCGCAGGCGCAGGGCGGGACCCGGGCGGTTACCGTTTCCGTCAAGCCGGCCTCCGTGCCTGTCTTCGACTATGATGGAACCTCGGGCGAGGCCGACGGGGTGAGCCAGCGGCCGAACGTCGCCCTGGAGGGAGAGTTCGTCGAGCAGAAGCTCGCGCAGCACGCCTTCAACGCCAATCTGCGCCTGATCGAGACGGCGGACGAGATGAGGGGGACGCTGCTCGAGGCGATCGCCTAATCGGGGCCGGCATCGGCGGCCAGATCGCGTTGCCGGCCGATCGATGCCTCAGTCGAGCGCCCGCTCCAGGGCCAAGCGAGCATTCATCAGCAGCGCCTCGGCCCGCCGCAAGGCGATGCGCCGGATCTCCTCCTCGACTCCGGGCGGCTCCTCGTTCTCGGGCACGACCTCATTCGCGCTGACGAAGACGTCCAGGACCGCACGCTGCTGCTCGTCGCGCCGGCTGCCGTCGCGCATCTTGAAGCTCAGCCGATGGGCTACGTAGCGCAAGGTCACCTTGAACCAGATGCCGCCCTCGACGTCCAGCGACTCGATCGACCCGAATTCCAGGCGCTCGGACATGGGATGGTCCTCCTACGCCGCTGCCGGGGATGCGTTCATTCTATTCGGAACCGCCGCGGGAGTCAGGCGCCCCGGTGCCCCTCATCGCCAGGGCCGGTCGGCCGGACAAAGAGGCGGGCGAAAGCCGAGAGCTCCATTGAATCGTCGCCGCCCACACTCATTTGGAAGCGGCGACAAGGGCGTCCCAACGCTTGCGCCCGTGGGGGCGCTGTGGCATGGTTCGCGCCGCTATCGCGGGGGCCGCCGTAGCTCAGTGGTAGAGCGCACCCTTGGTAAGGGTGAGGTCGACAGTTCAATCCTGTCCGGCGGCACCAGATATCTCCTTCAAAAAACAACGTTTTCCGTTCTGCGTCGGCGCCATCGGACGGCGGACGTCCCCCGTGCGACGCGCCGCTCTGACCGCGAGGCCCGCGTTCCCGCCGGATCGACGGCCTCGATGCATGCCCGGAATGCGCAAAGACCGGCTGGCGCCGGCTTCCGTTCACCCCTATTGTCCCGCCATGACCACCCCCGCCATCCCACGGACAGCCTCCGGCCCGGACGTCGAAAAGGGCATGCTGATCATGGTTCTGGCCATGCTGATGGCGCCGGGCATGGATGCGCTTGCCAAATCGCTGGCGGCGACCGTTCCGCCGGGCCAGGTCGCCTGGGGCCGCTTCGTCTTCCAGACGATCTTCCTGCTGCCCGCCGTTCTGACGATGCGGAGAAAACCGCTGCGCCGCCTCCATCTGCACGCCGCCCGCGGGGCCCTCCTGGCCGGTGGGACGCTGCTCTTCTTCTGGGCGGTGAAGTACCTGCCGCTGGCCGATGCGATCGCCCTCTTCTTCGTCGAACCTCTGGTTCTCACCCTTTTCTCGGCGCTGTTCCTGGGCGAGCCGATCGGCTGGCGCCGCATGACCGCGGTCGCCGTCGGCTTCGGGGGCGCGCTCGTCGTCATCCGGCCGAGCTGGGAGATCTTCGGACCGGCCGCTCTACTTCCGCTCGGCACCGCCGTTTGCCTCGCCGGCTACCTTGTGCTGACCCGGCACCTCGCACGATGGGAGGGCGCCGGCGCGATGCAGCTTTGGGCGGGCATCTTCGGCACGGCGGTCCTGTCCCTCGCGCTCGCGATCGGTGCGGCGGCCGGCATCGACGTCGTCGACCCCGTTTGGCCGAGCGCCTGGGAATGGATGCTGCTGACCGGGATCGGCTTGTTGTCCGCGATCACCCACCTGCTGGTCGTGTTCGCCTTTCGTCGCGCTCCGGCCGGTGTGCTGGCGCCGTTCCACTATCTCGAGATTATCAGCGCGACCCTGCTCGGCCTTCTGATTTTCGGCGAATTCCCCAACGCGACGACCTGGGTCGGCGTGGCGATCGTCGTCGGCTCCGGCCTGTACGTCTTTCATCGCGAGCGCCGCCTGGCGCGCACGGTCGTGCCGCCGGGCGAACGGCCCTGACCCGCGGATCGGGACCGCCGATCACGGCCGGCTTCCCGATGCCAGCCGGCGGTCCCCGGGCGTGCGGTTCGCGATCTCCAGCACCATCTTCTGAAGCAGTGCGCGCGCGAAGTCGCCACGATCCTGCGCCGCCAGCACGAAGGCCCCGGGCCCGGCGATGACCTCGCTCTCGTAGTTCTCGACCAGTAACGGCCGTCCGGACGGCCCCAGCGCATCCGACTGAAGGATCGCCAAGGCGTTGATCGTGATCCCCTCTGCGGCCGCGGCCTCCCGCGAAACGATCGCGGGAACATGGCTTCGATTGTCCGGATTGTCGCCGGAGACATCGATAACGGCCCGGCCCGGCTCGCACGGACAATCGCGCAGCATCGCGGTCGCGTGGGCGATGGCGTCGCCGATGGCGTTGTAGGTCTGCGCCGAGCGCGGTGCGGCAAGCACGGACTGGGCGAACGCCTGCGCCGAATCGGCGTCCTCGACGATGGCCCAGTCGACGACCGTCCGTGCCGACCCGGGCCCACCCCACTCGACATAGGCGATGGCGATCCGCTGCAGCGGCCCGGACTGGATGGCGGCCAGGACGCGCTCGTCCGTCACCGCCAGTGCGATGCCCTCCTTCTGAAGCCGGAACTCGGCGTCATCGATGCTGCCGGAGGCGTCGACGACGAGGACCAGCGCGGTATCGACGGGCGTTTGCGCCGACGCCGATGATGCGGCGAGCAGCGTGGCGCAGCTTGCGGCGGCGAGTTTGGCAAACCAACGCATCCCTGGCTCTTCGACCTCGCTCTGCCCGGTACGGCGTCAGTCTAGCGAAATCGGAGGATCTGCATAGTCTTGAGCCGAGGCCGCCCGCTGAATGCCCTCAACCCGTGCGCGGGCCTAGAGCGGGACGATCTCACTTCCGGTCGTATCCGGCCCGTGCGTCGCCGTTTCGATATTCCCGAGGGGTAGTTGTACAAAGACTTGGCCGATGGCGTTGCGGGCAGCCTCGGCGGCCCGTGAGGCCTTCCTTGCATCGCGGGTGCTCGAGCATGGCCAAGAGCCGCTCGACGGGTTCGAGGTCGGACGGGCCGGTGTGGGACCTCGACCCGTCCGATGCAAGCGGCAAAGTGCGTCGGCCGGCCTCGGTGTACCCTATGGCCGCTACCGTCGCGACGCGCTGGAACCGACCGTCCCGCGCCTCAGGCTTCAGCCTCGATCTCGCGGCCGACGACCTCGAGGAGAGAGAAGAGGAACGGCGCGAAGGAGCGCCAGACCTCGAGCCGGAACCGGTCCTCGGCCTCCCGCAGGATCACCGTTTCCACGCCCTCGAGGACGGTGCGTGTCCCCCATCCGACCGGCCGCACCGCGAGGTCGAGCGGGCACAGGGCGGCAAGTGCGTCGAGCACGGCCGTTCCACTTACCTCGATGCCGATCTCACGATGACCGATGTCCACGAGGCTATGCGGCGTATCGGCGAGCTGTGCGGCGAAGCGGGCCGCGATTTCCGGTCCCTCGCTCTCATCGGCAAGAAGCCGCCACTCGTCGGGACCGAGCTTCAAGGCCGTCCGGCCATCGGATTCGACCATCCCGCCGATCCTCTCCGGCAGCGCGAGACCAAAGGCCTGACCTGCTGCGTCCGCATCCGCCGGCGCGACGCGCAGGACGAAGCGGGCGCAGTCGGGAAGCACGGCCAAGCGCAGAAGCCGTCCGCCGCCGAACTCGGACGGTTGGTCCGGCAGCGGGCGATAGGCACTCGCCACAAACGCGGCGGGATCAGACATCGAGCCTTGCTCCCTCTTTGTCGTAGAAGACGGTGTCGGTAATCGTCGCCTTATGCACCGCGTCCGGCATCGGTACATAGACGGTCTGGCCCTTCCGCTGGTGTCCGCCCTGAATCAAGGCCAGGGCGATCGAGCGGCCAAGCGTCGCGCTGTGATAGCTGGAGGTGACGTGGCCAATCATCGGCATTGGAATGGCGGCCTTCGGATCATCGACGATCTGCGCTCCCTCCTCCAAGACCGTTTGCGGATCTTCTGTCAGGAGACCGACCAGCTGCTTGCGGTTCGGATCCTGCATGTCCGGCCGGGCCAGAGAGCGTTTGCCCACGAAATCCGGCTTCTTCTTGCCGATCGCCCAGCTCATCCCCGCGTCATACGGCGTCACGGTACCGTCGGTGTCCTGGCCGACGATGATGAAGCCCTTTTCGGCGCGCAGTACGTGCATGGTCTCCGTGCCGTAGGGCGTGATGTCGTATGGCTTTCCCTGCTCCATCAGCGCCTTCCAGACCGACAGGCCGAAGCGCGCGGGAACATTGATCTCGAAGCCGAGCTCGCCGGTGAAGCTCACCCGGAAGAGACGGGTCGGAACGCCGCAGATCTTCCCCTCGCGCACGGCCATATGAGGAAAGGCTTCGCGGTCGAGCTCGATGCCTTCCACGAGAGGCTCGAGGACCTTGCGGGCGTTCGGACCGTTGAGCGCGATGACGGCCCACTGTTCCGTAGTGGAGGTCAGCCAGACCTTGAGGTCCGGCCACTCGGTCTGGAGATAGTCCTCCATCATCGCGAGCACGCGCGCCGCGCCGCCGGTCGTCGTGGTGACGTGGAAGCGGTCATCCGCCATTCGCGCGACCACGCCGTCGTCGCGGATGAACCCGTCCTCGCCCAGCAGCAGGCCGTAGCGGCAGCGCCCCGGCGCGAGCGTCGTCCAGGCATTGGTGTACATGCGGTTCATGAATTCCGCGGCGTCGGGCCCGACCACCTCGATCTTGCCCAAGGTGGAGGCATCGAAGATGCCAAGCGACTGGCGCGTCGCGCGGCATTCCCGCGCCACCGCCTCGTGCATGGACTCGCCCGGCCGCGGGAAATACCAGGCGCGCCGCCACAGGCTGACCGGCTCGAAGACCGCACCGTTGGCCTCGGCCCAGGAATCGATCGCCGTCTTGCGTTCCACCTCGAAATGCGCGTGACGGCGGTAGCCGACGAACGCACCGAAGGTCGTCGGCGTATAAGGCGGCCGGAAGGTCGTCAGGCCGACTTCCGGAGCCGGCTTGCCGAGCGCGTCGGACGCGATCATCAGGCCATTGATGTTCGAGGTCTTGCCCTGGTCGGTCGCCATTCCGTTCGTCGTGTAGCGCTTCACATGCTCTATGGAGCGGAAGCCCTCGCGCACGGCGAGCCGGATGTCCTTGGCCGTGACATCGTTCTGGAAATCGATGAACGCCTTGGCGCGCGCCGGGTCGCGATCCGTCGGCAGCTCGCGGAGCGGGATGCCGCTGAACGGCGCCTCGCCCTCCACGCGGAACGTGAATGGGCTGCCGGTGGCGCCGGCCGCCGCTGCGCCGGCCGCGGCGCCTTCGGCGAGCGCCGCGGCGAGGCTGAATGTTCCGTTGCCGGCGCCGGCGCAGCGCACGGCTTCGTTCGGCGCCCCCGGCACGAAGGCCTGAAGATCCTCGCGCCACTCCAGCGCGCTCTTGGTGTGCGAGAAGAGATGAATGCTGGGCGTCCACCCGCCGCTCATCAGCAGGGCATCGCAGGCGATCGTCCGCGCGGCCCCGACCTTCCCGTTCGCGTCGACCGGGTTGACGCGGATCTGGGAGATCCGTGTCCGCCCCGTGGTCCCGGTCACGGTCCAGCCGCTCAACACCTCGATGCCCAGCGACCGGGCTTCCGTCAGCAACGCCGCCCGCGGATTGCGTCGAAGGTCGACGATCGTTACGACCGTGGCCCCGGCGCGCGCCAAGTCGAAGGCGGCGAGATAGGCGGAGTCGTGAACCGTCGCCACGGCGACACGATTGCCGACCTTGACGCCATAACGGTTGAGGTAGGTCCGCCCCGCCCCCGCCAGCATGACGCCCGGGCGATCGTTGCCGTCGAAGACCAGCGGCCGCTCGATCGCGCCCTGCGCCAGAACGACCTGCGCCGCCCGCACCTTCCACATCCGTTCGCGCGGGAGCGATGGCGAGGCCTCCGGCAGGTGATCGGTCAGCCGCTGCACGAGCCCGAGGAAGTTCTGGTGATAGTAGCCGATCGCCGTGGTCCGGGTCAGGATGGTGACGTTGGCGCGCCCCGCCAATGTCGCGCGTGTCTCGTCCAGCCAGCGCCACGCGTTCTTCCCGTCGATCCGAACCGCGGGATCAGACAGCAGCGAGCCGCCGATTTCCGGATTCTCATCGGCCAGGATGACCCGCTTGCCGCCTTCGGAGGCAGCAAGCGCCGCCGCCAGGCCGGCTGGCCCGGCGCCGACGATCAGCACGTCGCAGTGCGCGAAGCGGCTGGCGTAGCGGTCCGCATCGGGCTCCGTCGGCGCCCGGCCGAGGCCTGCGGCTCGGCGAATGACCGGCTCGTAGACCTTGTTCCAGAACGAGGCCGGCCATTTGAAGGTCTTGTAGTAGAAGCCGGCCGGGATCAGCGGCGCGAGGAGATCGTTGATCGCGCCGATGTCTCGCCGCAGCGAAGGCCAGCGGTTCTGGCTTTCGGCCTTGAGGCCGTCATAAAGCTCCAGAACGGTGGCGCGGGTATTCGGGGTGTACCGCCCCCGCCCCTTATCGACGCCGACCAGCGCGTTCGCCTCCTCGACGCCCGCCGACATGATGCCGCGCGGCCGGTGGTACTTGAAGGAGCGGCCGACGAGGAGGACGCCGTTAGCCAGCAGCGCCGACGCCAGCGTGTCGCCCTGCAGCCCCACATAGGACCGCCCGTCGAAGGTGAAGCGAAGGCGCGCATCGTGGTCGACGCGGCCACGCCCGGGAACGCGATAGTTGCTCATGACCGGTGCTCTGCGATCTCGGCCTCGGTCGGCCGCGGCCGGCCGACCTCATAGGTCATCAGGAACTTATCGGACACCGTGTCGCGGACGGCGTTGAAGAAGCGCGCGCAGCCATACGTGTGGCGCCAGCGCTCGTAATGGGTGCCGCGCGGGTTGGAGCGGATGAAGAGATAATCCCGCCAGGCTTCGTCGCTCAGCGCCGACGGGTCCGCGGGCCGCGCGATATGCGCCTCGCCCGCATAGGTGAACTCGAGCTCGGGCCGGGCTTCCTGGCAATAGGGACAGCGGATCAGAAGCATGACACCTATACCTCAGTGCGCAACGGCCGCCGCGGCGGCCTCGTCGATCAGCCGGCCGGTGCGGAACCGGTCAAGGGTGAAGGGCGCGTTGATCGGGTGCGGCTCGTCCCGCGCGATGGTGTGCGCGAAGACATGCGCGGCCCCCGGCGTCGCCTTGAAGCCGCCGGTCCCCCAGCCGCAATTGACGTAGAGGCCGGGAACCGGGGTCTTGCCGAGGATCGGCGAGCGGTCCGGCGTCACGTCGACGATGCCGGCCCACTTCCGCAGCATCCGCATGCGGGTGAAAATCGGGAAAATTTCGCAGATCGCGGCAAGCGTATGCTCGATCAGAGGCAGCCCGCCGCGCTGGCTGTACGACACATACTGGTCGGTGCCGGAACCGATGACCAGCTCGCCCTTGTCGGACTGGCTGATATAGGCATGCACCGTGTTCGACATGACGACGCAGGGGAAGATCGGCTTGACCGGTTCAGAGACCAGCGCCTGCAGCGGAAAGCTCTCGAGCGGCAGGCGAACGCCCGCACTATCCATCACGACCGATGTGTGGCCGGCGGCGGACACGGCCACCTTTTTCGCCGCGATGAAACCCCTGGCGGTTTCCACGCCGCTGACGGCACCGGATGCGTCCCGCCGAATGGCAAGCACCGGGCAATTCTGGATGATGTCGACGCCGCGCGCCGCCGCGGAGCGGGCATAGCCCCAGGCGACCGCATCGTGCCGCGCCACGCCGCCGCGCCGCTGCAGCGCCGCCCCCATCACCGGGTAGCGGGCGGTCGACGAGATGTCGAGAGGCGGGCAGTAGGCCTTGGCCTCCTGCGGCGTCAGCCATTCGTTCATCACGCCGTTCAAGCGGTTGGCATGGACGTGGCGCTTGAAGCTTTGGACGTCATGGACGCTGTGCGCGAGCATCATCACGCCGCGCTGCGAGAACATGACGTTGTAGTTGAGGTCCTGGCTCAGCCCCTCCCACAGATCGAGCGCGTGATCGTAAAGCCGGGCGCTTTCGTCATAGAGATAGTTGGAGCGGATGATGGTCGTGTTGCGGCCGGTGTTCCCGCCGCCGAGCCACCCCTTCTCGATCACCGCGACATTGGTGATCCCATGCTCCTTCGCCAGATAGTACGCCGCCCCCAGGCCGTGCCCGCCGGCCCCGACGATGACGACGTCATAGCGAGCCTTCGGCTCGGCCTGCGGCCACTGCTGCGGCCACGACTTATGGCCTTCGAGCGCCTTCCTCGCGAGCGTCAGAAAGGAAAATTTCGTCACTTTTGCCGCCATGACATGAAGATTTCCGCGTCTCATAGATTCGGAATCTCGGGCGAGTCATATAGAATGATTCCGGCAATTTCGTGGTAAGATTCCGACACTCCCGCAGACAGAAAGGTCGTGATCATGGCCGGAAACAATCCTCGCGAGGCGACGGGCGGCGTCGTGGGGCCGCGCCTGTCCATCGGCTTCATCCTCGCCAACCGCTTCACCTTGTCGGCCTTCGCCAACTTCGTTGACGTGCTGCGGCTGGCCGCGGACGAGGGGGACCGGAGCCGGCCCATCCTCTGCGAGTGGACGGTGCTGTCCAACTCCATGAAACCGGTGATGTCGAGCTGTGGCGTCGCGGTACAGCCGCAGGCGCGGCTGGTCGATCCGGAACGATTCCACTACATCGTCGTGGTCGGCGGCCTGCTGGAGGAGCTGGAGCATATGGACGCGGCGTATATCGCCTATCTGAGGCGCGCCGCCGAGAAGAAGGTGCCGCTGGTCGGCCTGTGCACCGGCGCCTTCCTGCTCCACCGCGCCGGGCTGATGCAGGGCTACCGCTGTTGCGTGAGCTGGTTTCACCACAACGACTTTCTCGAGCAGTTCGAGGGGCTCCACCCGGTTTCCGGCCAGATCTTCGTGGTCGACCGCGACCGCCTCACCTGCTCGGGCGGGGCGAGCGCCGCGCATCTCGCCGCCTTCCTGGTCGACCGCCATGTCGGGCACGCCGAGGCGACGAAGAGCCTGCACATCATGATCATCGATCATCCGCGGAACGCCGACACGCCGCAGCCGGCTTCCACCCTGGACCTGGAATGCGACGACCCGCTGGTGCTGCAGAGCCTGCACATCATGCTGCAGAACATCGACGTATCCTTCACGACGGCGGACCTCGCGCGCCGGCTGGGAACGAGTCAGCGCCGGATCGAGCGCCACTTCGCCGCCAACCTCGGCATGACACCGATGCGCGCTTTTCGCCACGTCCGGCTGTCCCACGCCAAGCACCTGTTGCTGCGGACGGACAAGACGGTGACGGCGATCGCCGCCGAGGCGGGCTTCTGCGATGCCTCCCACTTCGTCCGGATCTTCAAGGCAAGCGAGGGAATGACGCCCGAAGCCTGGCGGAACAGTCGCAAGGCGGCGGTGCGGTCAGTCCCGCTGGCCGCCTCTGCGTAAGACGAAGGATCCTCGTGTCTCCGCAATGGACTTGAGCAGCACGATCCAGTTCACATCCGTGTTCTTGGCCCTGCAGCTCTCGGGCGACTGGCGTCGCTCCATCGCGCGCCTGAGGTTCGCGGGGCCCTTGATGCGGCGGCGGGGCAACCCACGGTCCATCAACATTCCTTGCCGGTCTTACACCTGAAGGGAACGGCCAAGTGTGTTGTGCGCGGAAAGCTCTAGCCCGATTCGCG
>Ga0310823_100186_pt1 | contig 76884 bp, 68 predicted proteins | sample P4_ome_3_FD_201316 | JGI IMG/M metagenome (GOLD analysis project Ga0310823, IMG submission 201316) | Sorghum-adapted microbial communities from Joint BioEnergy Institute, Emeryville, California, United States - P4_Day56_Rep3 | ecosystem: Engineered > Bioreactor > SSF (Solid state fermentation) >...
AGAATGTCAAGGAAATAGGGCGTCGGGCTGACCAGCTTGACTTCCAGCGTGTAATCGTCCAGCGCCTTGACGCCGACCTCGTCGGCCGTTGCCTTCCCTGCGTTGTACGCTTCGGCGTTTTCCAGGTAGTACAGCATGTACGCGTAATCCGCCGCGGTCTCCGGCGCCAAGATGCGTTTCCAGGAGTATTCGAAGTCGTGGGCGGTCACCGGATCGCCGTTGGTCCACTTCGCCCCCCGGCGCAACTTGAAGGTGTAGGTTTTGTCATCGGGGGATACGTCGTAAGACTCGGCCAGCGCGGGCCTGGAAGTTCCGTCGGGAGCCAGGCGGAACAGCCCTTCATACAATCCGATGCCTACAAGAAGAGACTGCGCGTCCGTAAACAGGTTCGGATCCAGGCTCGGCGGTTCGCTCCCCAGCGTGAAGCGGAACTCCTTGGGTTCGCCCGCGGGTTCGCCGGCGGATTGGGTGTTGGTGCTCGGCGAGTTGTTGCCGGACGTTGCGGTTTCGCCGCCGCTTTGGTTGCCGCTGTTTTTGTTGCCGCCGCCGGAACAGGCCGCCAACAGCGTTCCGACGATCGCCAGCGTGAGCGCCGCCGTCAAGACGGATTTCCACTTCGTTCTTGCACTTTTCAACATCTCTTTGTTTCCCTCCACTCTTAGGTAACAAGAACCTGGTGCGAAATGGCACCTTTATGTTATTTATATGTTATTTTATATAACGCAAATTATAATAAAGTCCAGCATATTCCGTAATTTTTGTGAATGATGCATGATGATTCATGACATATTAGTGCTGGCGTTCTAATCCCGCAGGAGGCCGCGAGAAAGCAAACGGCGTTTCCCGCGGCGAAGGCGGCGAGGGATAGGGGGGCCAGGCATGTCGGGGATTCGCTTCAGGGCGTGTCACGGCTTGCGGGTGATGCGCGGTTTTTGACGAGCCTGTCGAAATTCGTTCGGCGTGCTTCCGACCATTCGCTTGAACAAGGCGATGAAATACGCCGTATTCGGCATCCTTTCAACCCCGATTTTGATTGCTTCTTCCCCCTTTGCGCGAAAAAACCGCGGAATGATCGGCAGACCAAATCGTGCATGCTGCGGCTTGGCGTTTTTTTGCGCAAGATAAGCAATGCAAGCAGCATGTTTAACGCATAACGGATGCGGCCGTCTGAGGGATCGCGCAAGCGGTTATGCTTAGTTCATGGAATCTCCACAACTCCTGGCCCGAAATGGTCATGCGGTCCGAAGGCCCGCGGTCTACCATGAAACCAAAAGGGTGCGGGGAGGCGGTGAACCGATGCGGATGCGGAGAACGGCGGGCATCCTCGCGGCGGCGGTCGCGCTGCTCTCGCTGCTCGCGGCATGTTCGCGCGAGAATCTGCGGCAGGTCGGCCTGATCGGCATCGAGGGGACGCTCGAGGTCGAGCCGGCGCAAGTCCGGACCGGCGAAGCGGTGCGGATGAAGGCGGTGTTCACCGGCGCCGCGCTTGACGAGGACGCGAACGTGCAGTTCGTCGTCGTCGCGGACGGGCAGCCGGTCACGCTGAAACACCGCTATGAGGGCGGCAACACGTACACGGCCGAATACCGGTTCGAACAGCCGGGCGAGTACGACGTCGATCTTCATCTGTATTACGAAGACGTCCACATCTACAAGAAGAATAAGGTGAGCGTGCAATGACAGGGTCGCGCATTGCCCGCGGGCTTCGCGCGGCGGCGCTTGTGCTGGTCAGCGCGGCGCTGCTCGCGGCCCGTCCGGCCGGCGCGGCGGAAACGGCGGAGCCCCGGCTGAAGCAAGCGCAACAGACGCGGCAAGCGCCGGTACCGTTGCAGCCGCTCATCGACGCCGCGCCGGAAGGGGCCGTGCTGCGGCTTGAGCCCGGCGTATATGCCGGTCCCGCCGCGATCGGCAAGCCGCTCGCGGTCGAGGCGGAAGCGGACGGCGCCGTGACGGTCGTAAGCGCGGATGCGCGTCCCGCGATCGCCGTGACGGCAGCGGGCGTGAGGCTCCGCGGGCTCCGGATCGAGCAGACGGGCGGGCGCGACGGCCCCGCGGTCCATGTGTCGGCGCCCGACGCGGCGCTCGAAGGGCTCGACATCAGGGCGGAAGGCTTCGGCATCCGGCTCGAGCGGGCCGACCGGTCGGCCGTGCGCGGCAGCGCGATCCGTTCGTCCCGGCCGTCCGGAGGCCGGTTCACGGAGCGGCGAAACGGCATTGACCTGTACGAGACGCATGACGCCGTGATCGAACGCAACACGGTCGCGTCGATGTACGATGCCATCTACGTCGAGAACAGCGACAACGTGCGGATCACGGGCAACGTCGTCGAGTCGTCGCGATACGGCATCCACGTCATGTACTCCGACGGCACGGTGATCATCGGCAATGTCGGACGGATGAATGTGACCGGCGCGATGGTGATGACGGTGGACGGCGTGCTGCTTGAGGGGAACACTTTTGCGAAACAGAGCGAGAACGTCAATTCCCAGGGCATTCTGCTGTTCGCGGCCCGAAATTCGGTCGTGCGCGGCAACGTCGTCTCCGGGAACCGGGTCGGCATTTATGTGGAAGGATCAACGGACAACCGGATCGAGGGCAACGAGATTACGGACAATTTCATGGGGATAGAGCTGCTCGATTCCGAAGGGAATGAGATTGCGGGCAACCAGTGGATCGGCAACGTGGCGGACGCGGGCGCGCGGCGCAGCGGGGCGAACCGGATCGAACGCAACTTCTGGGATTCGTTCAGCGGCGTCGATGCGGATGGTGACGGCGCCAGCGATCTGCGCTATGCGATCAATCCGTTCTTCCTGTCGGTCACGGAGCGCCGGCCGGTGTTCCAGGTGCTGTTCCAGTCGCCCGGCATGAAATTTCTCGAGGGATTGTACGGTGCGGACCGGAGCGGCTGGGCGGTCGACGCCGCGCCGCTCGTCAGTCCAGCGCGGGAGACGGACAAGACAAGCAGGGAGTCGGGATCGGGACGGGCCGCAGGGGCCGCGGGCGCGCTTCTGCTTGCGGCGGCCTGCGCCGTCATCATCATTTCGAGGAGGAGAACGACATGAGGAATCGGCGGCTGGCCTTAACGTTCGCGCTCGTCATGGCAGCCTTCATTAGTGTGGCATGCGGCGGAGACGAATATACGGCGCGCGCGGTGAGCGAGGAGACCGACCGGTGCGCGACTTGCAACATGGCCGTCGCGGACGACGCGCATGCGACGCAGATCGTGACGAAGGACGGGCGGACGCTCCTTTTCGACGATATCGGCTGCATGTACGCCTGGCTCGCGGAACACGGCGACGGCGATGTCGGCGCGGCGTTCGTCCGCGATTACCGCGGCCTGCGGTGGGTCAAGTCGGAGAAGGCGTACTACGTCTATGACGCGTCGTTCAAGACGCCGATGGCGTACGGCGTGCTGTCGTTCGCGGACAAGTCGGACGCCGAAGCGTTCATCGCGGAGCAGGGCAAGGGCGTGCTCATGACGGCGGACGATCTGCCGAACCATTCGTGGGCGGTGAATCGGGATATGGACCGGGCGCATGGCGAGGGGGCGCATGGCCATGATGCCGGGCACCGGGATGCGGACGGGCATGGCGGCGGCCATGACGGCCGGGACGCGGGCCATGGTGGCGATGGGCCCGGACATGCCGCAGATGGCGCAAGCCATGGCGGCGATGGCGCGGGCCATGGCGGCGGAGCCATGCATGATCAAGCCGGCGGCCCCGAAGGCGAAGCGGCGCATGAAGGCGCGGCCGGCCATGGCGGCATGGATGCGCACGCAGCCGGCGCCGAATCGGCCGGCGCGGTGTCCGCGGCATGACCCGCATGCTGCAGGTGGCGGGCCGGGAGATCCGGACGGGCTTCCGCAATCCTTGGGCTTACTCGTTCCTGGCCCTGTTCGCGCTGTTCATGATCGCCCTGCTGCTGATCAACCGGCAGGGGTATGTGCAAGGCTACTCCGGCGTGACGGGCACGATGCTGAACCTGATCCTGTACTTGCTGCCGCTCATGACGCTGATGCTGGGCTCCTTTTCCCTCACGGGTGAAAAAGAAGACGGCGGATGGGAGCTGCTCTCCACATACCCGCTGACCACCGGCGCGTACCTGATCGGCAAATTCGCCGGCCTCGCCGTCGTGCTGCTCGCCATCGCGGCATTCGGCTTCGGCCTCGCGGGCGTCGTCGGCTGGGCGGCGGGCGGCGGCTTCGGTTCTCGGACTTATGCCGTGCTGCTCGCGTTTTCTTTTTGCCTCGCGCTGATGTATCTTGCGTTGTCGCAGCTCGTCGGCGCGCTGGCGCGCAACCGGTGGCAGGCGCTGACGATCTCCGCCGCCGTCTGGTTTTTCACGGTCATGGCCTGGCCGGCGCTCCTCATCGCGGTGCTCGGCATGCTGCCGTACCCATGGATCAAGCCGGGCGTGTCGGCGCTCACCCTGTTCAATCCGGCCGAGCTGGCACGGCTGATGGCCGTCGTCAAGCTCGGCGGCGGCTCGATGCTCGGGGCGGACTACACCGACTGGGTGGCGTGGATTCGCGGCGGGAGCGGATCGCTCCTGTTCGCGGGCGTCTGCCTGGCATGGATCGCCGTCTGTCTCGGGCTGACCGGGTGGCTCTGGGAGAGGGGGCGGAGACGTGGCTGAACCGGTGCTTCTGATGGAACATGTGCGGAAGTCGATGCGCCGGCAAGAGGTCATCCGCGACTTCAATCTGCGGGCGGAAGCGGGGCAGGTGATCGCGCTGCTCGGCGGCAACGGCGCGGGCAAGAGCACGATCCTGCGGATGATCGCCGGCATCCTCCATCCGGATGCGGGCGAGATCCGCGTCGGCGGGCTGCGCTGGAAGGACAACCGGCTGGAATATGCCGGGCGGATCGGCTACATGCCCGACGACTACCGGTTTCCCGGCGGTCTGACGGCGATGGAGACGATGGCGTTCTGGGCGAAGCTGCGCGGGCTGCCGAAGAGCCGGGCGGCCGAGGCGCTGGCCGAAGCGGGACTCGCGGATACCGGGAAGAAGCCGGTGGCGTCGTTCTCGAAGGGGATACGGCAGCGCGTTCTGTTCGCGCAGGCGCTCATCGCTCGGCCGCCGCTTGTCCTGCTGGACGAGCCGACGAACGGCCTCGACCCGTACTGGATGGAGAGCTTCATCCGGCTCGTGCGGGAGGCGGCGGAGCGGGGGCAGACGGTGCTGTTCTCGACGCACCAGCTCGAGATCGCGGAGGCGGCGGCCGATCGGATCGTCTTCCTGCGGGACGGCGCGACGATGTTCGACATCGGAGCGGGGCGGAGCGGGCACGGAGCGGCCCGGACGGAGACGCTGCGCGAGCTGTTCGCGCGAATGTACGGCATTCCGCTCCGGCGGTGAAACGAAGGAGGCCCGGCCTTGCGACAGGCCGGGCCTCCTCTCTTACCTTCGGATCAACAGATACAGGAAGTACGGCGCGCCGATCAGCGCCGCCATCGTGCCGGCCGCGATGCCTTCCGGCTCGGCGACGTTGCGCCCGATCGTGTCCGCGACAAGCAGCAGCCAGCCGCCGACGAGGACGGAGATCGGGAGCGAAAGCTGATGGCGCGGCCCGACGAGCCGCTTGGCGATATGCGGCGCCATCAGGCCGACGAATGCGATGCTGCCGGTCATCGAGACGGCGGCGGCGGCCAGCGCGACGGCGGCAAGCAGCAGCGCGGCGCGCTCGCGCGTGATCGGCACGCCGATGCCGATCGCTTCCGATTCGCCGAGTTCCAGCACATTCAGGCGGTGCGCCCGGTACAGCACGAACGGCACGAGCACGATCAGCCACGGCAGCAACGCCAGAATGAACGGCCAGTCCGCGCCCCAGACGCTGCCGGCCCGCCACTTTGAGATGAAATCGGCTTTCTGCGGCTCGGCTGCCGAGATGAGCACGATCATGAGGCCGTTCAGCGCGATGGAGCTGCCGGCGCCGATCAGCACCAGTCTGAGCGGGTGCAGTCCGGACCCGCGGCGGAACGCCGCGAGATAGATCAGGATCGCGGCGGCCAGCGCGCCGGCGAAGGCGATGGCCGGCACCAGGTAGAGGAACAGGCCGGCATCAATCGGGAAGAACAGATAGTACAGCGTAACCGCGACGCCCGCGCCGGCGTTGATGCCGATGATGCCGGGATCGGCCAGCTCGTTGCGGCTGACTCCCTGCAGGATGGCGCCGGACAGCGCGAGCGCCATGCCGGCGAGCAGTGTGATCGCGATGCGCGGCATCCGGATCGAGAACAGAACGAATTCTTCCTTGAACGTCCCCTGGCCGAGGAAGGTCGGAATGAGCCGGTCGAATGACAATGAAGCGTAACCGAGCCCCATGCTGATGACCGCGGTGGCCGCGATCAGGCCGAGCAGGCCGAACAGCCAGAGGCGCTGTTTCCTTAGGAGCGCCTTCGGGATCATGACCGCTGCCCTCCTCTGCGCGCGATAATCAGGAAGAACGGGATGCCGAGCACGGCGATGATCGCCGCCGTCGGCGTCTCGTAAGGCTTGCTGATCGTCCGGGCAAGCGTGTCGGCAAGGAGCAGCAGCGAGGCGCCCGCCACCGCCGCCATCGGCAGGACGCGCCGATAGTCCGTGCCGACGAGCGCCCGCGCGATATGCGGCACCATCAGGCCGATGAACGCCATGCTGCCCACGAGGGCGACGGATACGCCGGCCAGCAGGATGACGACGGCGGACAGCGCCGCCTTGACGAGAACGGTGCGCTGGCCGAGCCCGGCGGCGACTTCTTCGCTCAAGGACAGCACCGTAAGCTGCCGGGCGTACAGGAAAGCAACGGTCAGGCCGGCGGCGACGACCGGGACAACGACGGCGAGCTGCCGCCAGGTCGTGCCCATGATGCCGCCCGCCGTCCACATCGAGACGTCCTTCATCACCTTGAAGGCGATGCCGATCGCCTCGGCGAGGGCGTACAGGAAAAACGTAACGGCCGCGCCCGCCAGCACGAGCCTGAGCGGGGACCAGCCGTCTCTGCGCGAGGCGCCGAGGCCGAGGACGAGCAGCATGCCGAGCGCCGCGCCGATCCAGCCGGCGACGGTCATGCCGAAGTAGCCGAGCGCGGGAAAGAACGCGAACCCGACGGCCAGCGCCAGGTTCGCGCCCGCCGTAATGCCGAGCAGCCCGGGATCGGCGAGCGGATTGCGCGTCATGCCCTGCATGATGGCGCCGGCGGCGGCCAGCGCCGCGCCGACAACCATTGCGGCGAGTTCCCGCGGCAGCCGGATCTCCCGGATGACCAGAATCTGCTCGTTCGTCTCGCCGGAGAAGAGGGCGAGCCATACGTCACGGAGCGGGACATCCTTCGCGCCGAACACGAGCGATACGGCGAACATCACGGCCATGACCGCGAGGCCCGCGGCCATTGTCCAACCGAATGCCGCCCTGCGCGGGCGGCCCGTCAGCTTCATCACGAAGCGTCATCCTCTCCGTTACGGGCTGTTCAGGAAGAACTCCTCGAACAGGTCCAGTTGCATCTCCAGCGTGAAGGGGTCGGAGAACGAAGCGCCCTCGCCGGTCATTTCGAGCACCCGGCCGTTCTTCACGGCGGGAATGTTCTTGTACGTTTCGGTGTCCTGGAACGACGTGTCGGCGTTCGCATATTTGCTGATGATCAGGTAGTCGCCGACGAATTCCGGCAGCACTTCCGGTGACAGCGTGTAGTAGCCGGATTCCAGGGCGTTCTCCTTCACCTTCTCCGGCATGCCGAGCTTCATCTCCTGGTAGAGGATTTCCGTGCCGCGCGCCCAGTTGTCGCCGAACACGTAGATCGCCTTGTCATACACTTCGATGACGGTGACGGTGGCGTTCTCGCCGATTTTCGCCTTGATTTTCGCGCCGGCCTCTTCCAACCGCTTTCTGAAGTTGTCCACCCACTCGCGGGCTTCCTTCTCCTTGTTGACCGCCTTGCCGATTTCGATATGCATGTTGAAAATGTCAAGCGCGCCCCAGGTGTACGTGACGGTGGGAGCAATTTCGCCGATCTTGTCGAGGTTCTTGGCGGTCGACAGCGCGATGATCAGGTCGGGATCAAGCTCGATGAGTTTCTCCAGGTTTTCTTCCGACGCTTCCTCCACGTCTTTGAGCTTCTCGGCGAACTGCGCGGCGTTCTTCGACCAGATGTCGGCGCCGACGACGGGCACGCCGAGATGCATCAGGTTGCCGGTGAAGCCGGACAGGGAGACGACCCTCCGGGGATTCTTCGGCACATCGACCGGTCCCGTCTCCGATTCGTATGTGAACGTTTCGCCACCGGACGACTTTTGGTTCCCGCCGCACGCGGTGACGACAAGCGCCAGGATCAGCAGGGCGGGGAACAGCAACTTCCGCATGAATGCTCCACTCCTCAGGTTTTGAATGCGCGATTGGATTCGATCGCTCACTGATAATGATTATCAGTTTCGCCATTAAGATCATAGCGATGCGGCGCAAGGTTGTCAATGGCAAGTTGGTGACAGATTGGCTCTGAAGGCAGTTTCGCGGCGGAAAGGCAGGAGATGGCCGTTTTGCATTGAACGGTTAAGGACAAGCATGAACGGGGGATCGACATGAGCGAGAAAGACGTCGTCGAAAGAACGGTTGAGCCGGTGACGACCGGAAGAATGGCGCGCGATCTCCGGCGGCTCGGGGTTGAAGCCGGGGATGTGCTGCTCGTCCATTCGTCGCTGTCGAGCATCGGCTGGGTGTGCGGCGGACCGCAGGCGGTTATCGAGGCGCTGCTCGGTGCTCTCGGCGAAGAAGGCACGCTGGTCATGCCGGCGCAAACCGGCGATTGGAGCGATCCGGCCGAATGGCAAAATCCGCCCGTGCCGGCGGAATGGCGCGAGATCATTTACCGGGAGTGGCCCGCGTTCGATCCGGACGTGACGCCGACGCGGGGCATGGGGCGGATCGCCGAACTGTTCCGCACGTATCCGGGGACGAGGCGGTCCGGCCATCCCCAGGCGTCATTTTGCGCGAACGGGCGCCAGGCGGACGCGATCGTATCCGGGCATCCGCTCACTCCGCAGTTCGGAGCGGACTCGCCGCTCGGCAAAATGTACGGCATGGGGGCGAAGGTGCTGCTGCTCGGCGTCGGCTATCATGTGTGCACCGGTTTTCATCTGGCCGAAACCCGGCTCCCGTCGATGCCGGTCAAGAAGATGGGGGCGGCGATCCGGGAGAATGGCAAAAGGGTATGGCGGTGGTTCGAAGACTTTGCCTACGATTCGGATGATTTCGGACGGATCGGCAGGGAGATGGAGGACCGCGTTCTCGTTCAGAAGGGGTTGGTCGGACAAGCGACATGCCGTCTTTTTGACATGAAGGAGGCTGTCGATTTCGCGGCGGAATGGATGGCGGTGAACCGGCGGAAAAAGCGGAATGGAACCTGAGCGGTTCCATTCCGGTCTTATGCTTGGGTGATGCGGATCAGTATGCGGTCCAGCCCGCGTCGGCCGTAAGGATGGCGCCGTTCACGAAGCTCGCGTCATCCGAAGCGAGGAACAGCGCGATTTTCGCGATTTCTTCCGGCTCGCCCGCGCGCGGGTTGTTGCCGGCGCCGGACATCGCCTTGCCCATGCCGAACGGGTCCGGGTTGTTCATTGTCGTCCCGATGTTCGTGTTCACGCCGCCCGGCGCGATCGCGTTGCAGCGGATGCCGTATTCGCCGTACTGGAAGCCGACGTTCTTCGTGAAGCCGATGACGGCGTGCTTCGAAGCCGTGTAGGTCGCGCCCGCCCGGGAGCCCTGCAGGCCGCCGATCGAGGCGATGTTGACGATGGCGCCGCTTTTCTTCTCGATGAAGATCGGCAGCACCTTGCGGGTCGTCCGCATCGGACCGGTCGTGTTCACCGCGAAGACGCGTTCCCACAGCTCGTCGGTGATTTCCGCCGCCGGCACGAAGTTGTCCATGATGCCCGCGTTGTTGATCAGGATGTCGACGGTGCCGTACGCCGAGACCGCCGTATCGACCAGGTTCCGCACATCTTCTTCCCTGGCGACGTTGGCCGCGACGGCGATGGCCGTGCCGCCGTTCGCCTCGATGCCCTTGACGACGGCCTGAACGCCTTCGGCATTCAGGTCGGATGCGACCACCTTGGCGCCTTCCCGCGCGAACAGTTCCGCGATGGCCTTGCCCATTCCGGATGCGGCGCCGGTGACGATCGCGACTTTGCCGTACAGTTTCATATCGGTGCGCCTCCTCGCTTTTTCGGGATATCGATCTGATGCAATTGTAGCAAATTCCGGACAACGTCCGTTGTGACCGGCATCACTGCGCGAAGGCGGTGTTGTGCGCAACGGATGACCGGAGCGTCTACCCGGATGCTCGGCCGGCAAGCACGGCCAGATCGATCGTCACCTCAAGCTCGCCCGCGGCTTCGACGCGCCGCATGGCCTCCTCGCCGGCCTGCCAGCTCAGCGGCGTCATCGCGGCGAGGTGCTGGATGAGCTGCCGGTCCAGCTTGACGCGGTAGCGGAGCCGATCTTCATCCACACGGTCGAACCGCTCCCGGAAATGCGCCTTCGCCCTGCCGCCGGCGGTGACCGGCCGATCCGGGTCCGGGCGGAGCAGCCGGCGCAATTCGATGAGATAGTCGGGTTCGGGAATCACTTTCAAGACGATGCCGCCGGGCTTGAGCAGCCGGTTGAATTCCTCGTAATTGGCGGGAGACAGGATGTTCAGGACGGCGTCGAAACGGCCGCCGCCCAGCGGACTATGGGCCAGATCCCCGACGCACCAGAGCAGCTCCGGATACGACCTGGCGGCCATTTCCACGCCTTCCTTCGCGAGGTCGATGCCTACGCCCCGGATAGCATGCCCCGTTTCCGCGGCGAGTTTGCCGCGGATGCGGGCGAGATGCGTGCCTTCGCCGGAGCCCGCGTCGAGCAGGCGAAGGGGGGACCCGTCGCCGCAGCATTGCATGATCCGCTTCGCCGCAAGCTTGTGCAACGGATCGTACAGTCCGCTCTGCAGCACCGCCTTGCGGGATTGGAACAGGCGCTTGTCATATTTCACGCGCGCCGGGCGCGTCAGCAGGTTGATGTAGCCGTGCTTCGACAGGTCGAACGTATGCCGGGCCGGGCAGATGACGCTCCGGCGGTCCGACAGCCGGACGGACTGTCTGCAGACCGGGCAGCGGAGCAGCGCGGCAACGGCTGATTCGATTTCGGCATGTGCGGTGTTGCGATCGGTCATGTTTTGATGCCTCCCGGTCCCATCATAGCATGCTTGGCATGCCCGGACCAAAAAAGCGGACCGAAACGGGGCTCTGACGATCACGCACGCCGCGCCCCCCGACAATCTGCTCGCTCGAACCCGACGCAATCGGGCGATGGGAGGTTGCGACGGAATGCCGCGGCCGTCCGCGCGTCTGTTCAGCCCGCCTTATTGTGGTTGTGCGACGCCCGCGGCGAGCGCATCGGCGAAGGCGGACAATCGCTCGTCGGCGCTGTCCGCCGACCGGCGGACGAGCCACAGCTCATTCACGGCCGGTGTTTCCGGCTCATGGAGCACATGGAGTTGCCCGGTTTCAAGCTCTTCCCGAATCGGGTAGTCCGGCAGCACGCTGACGCCGAGCCCGCGCAGCACCATCGCCTTGATGACGCGCAGATCGGGCGCGACATAATCCGGCAGAATCGCGCAGCGGACGCCGAAGCCTGCATCCAGTAGCGGCGGATCATCGGCAGATCGGAGCCGTAGCCGATCCACCGCTCCTTCTCCAGCGCGGCCCGGATCGCCTCCTTGCCTGCGCCGGGCGTCATGTCGAGCGGCCGGACGCCGACCGGCAGGAACGTCTCGACGGCGAGCCGGGAGAAGACGAGCCCGGTCGACGTCACATGCTGCGTGGCCACGAGCAGGTCCAGCTCCCCGTCCTGCAGAAGCCGAAGCAGCGTCCGCGTTTCGCCGAACGTCAGGATCAGCCGGTACGGCGATTCCGGCAGCGCGGGGATGACCCGCTCGTGAACGCCGGCGGTCCGCCGAGACGAAGGACGGGCGCCCGTCCCGGCAGCTTGAAGGCGTCGTCGACCCGTTCCAGCCGGTCGACCGCCTGCGCAATCTGCGCGTAGAGCAGCTTCGCGCGCTCCGTCGGCACCATGCGGCGGGGCGTCCGGCGGAACAGCGGCTCGCCGACCTCGGCTTCGAGCGCGGCGAGGTGCTGGCTGAGCGCCGGTTGGGTCATGTACCGGGACGCCGCGGCGGCGGAGACGGAACCGCGGCGGTAGATCGCCACGAATGATCGCCACGAATGATCGCCACGAATGATCGCCACGAATGATCGCCACGAATGATCGCAACTCGACGCCCTTTTCCTGCCGGGGGGACACGGGACGATGTTCGACCTGCCGGACAGCGGGAAGCTTCAGTCGCTCATCCGGACGCTCATCGAAACGGATCGTCCGGTCGGCGCGGTCTGCCACGGGCCGGCCCGGCTCGTCGACGTGAAGCTCTCCGACGGCACGCATCTGGTGAAGGGCCGGCGGGTGACGGCGTTCACGAACGAGGAAGAGCGCGCCGTGAAGCTTGACCGGGCGATGCCGTTCCTGCTCGAGGACCGGCTGCGGCAGGCGGGCGCGGAGTTCATCCCCGCGGAGAAATGGGCCAATCACGTCGAAGTCGACGGGAAGCTGGTGACGGGCCAGAACCCGCAGTCCGGCGAGTCGGCGGCGCGGAAACTGGCGGAGCTGTTACAGCCGGCGTGATGCGGAAGGCGGCAGGGCGCCGGCGCTGCCGGCATGACGCGGGAGGCGGCACGGCGTGGCAGAAGCCGGCGCAGCAGACGCTGTCGGCGTCGGCATGACGCGGGAGGCGACGCGGCGGAAGCCGGCGCAGCAGACGCTGTCGGCGTCGGCATGACGCGGGAGGCGACGCAGCGGAAGCCGGCGCAGCAGACGCTGTCGGCGTCGGCATGACGCGGGAGGCGCCGCCCGTCGTGTGCCCCGTCTCGTCGGGCGAAGCCGCCGTCCGGCGCTGCCGCGCTGCGTCCCCGACGCCGCTACCCGACGATGCCGCGTCTCGTTCTCCGGATCGCTGGGAGAAATAAGCGCAAAACTTGCCGCTATTTTTGGATTTTCGGCCTTGACCCGCAAAATAGACGCAAGAATTTCGCTTATTCTTTTCAAGACTGGACAAATTCGGAATGAACTCCAAAAATAGAAGAAGTTGCTTCCGCTATTATTTCACAAACCGCAAATTTTCCCAAGATAGAAGAAAATTTTTCGCTTATTCCGCCGGACGAACCGGGCAAACCGCCGGACGAACCGGGCAAACCGCCGAACGAGCCGGGCAAACCGCCGGACGAGCCGGGCAAACCGCCGGGCGAACCGGGCAAACCGCCGGACGAGCCGGGCAAACCGCCGGGCGAACCGGGCAAACCGCCGGGCGAACCGGGCAAACCGCCGGACGAGCCGGGCAAACCGCCGGACGAGCCGGGCAAACCGCCGGGCGAACCGGGCAAACCGCCGGACGAGCCGGGCAAACCGCCGGACGAACCGGGCAAACCGCCGGACGAACCGGGCAAACCGCCGGACGAACCGGGCAAACCGCCGGACGAACCGGGCAAACCGCCGGACGAACCGGGCAAACCGCCGGACGAACCGGACAAATCGGACACAAGACTGGATGATCAACCGGGCGAGCCGATAAAAAGAACCGCGTGGGGACAACGCACGCGGTTTCGCTGTTGGTGAAACAGACCGGCTTACGGCAAAATATTACCCGCCGCGCGGTAGATCTCGTACCACTCTTCGCGGGACAGACGCACTTCGCTCGCCCTGCAGCAGTCGCGCAGCCGGTCGATGTTCATCGTGCCGGTCACCGGCTGCAACTTCGCCGGATGGCGGAGCAGCCACGCGATCGCGATCGTCGTGTTCGCGACGCCGTGATTCGCCGCGATCTCGTCGATCTTCCGGTTCAGTTCCGGAAACTTCGGGTTGTCCAGGAAGACGCCTTCGAAGAAGCCGTACTGGAACGGCGACCAAGGCTGGATCGTGATGTCGTGCAGTCGGCAGTAGTCGAGAACGCTGCCGTCGCGGTCGACGGCCGAATCGTTTTCCATGTTGACATTGATGCCGTTCGAGATCATTGTCGCGTTCGTGATGCTGAGCTGGAGCTGGTTCGCGACAATCGGTTGGCGCACGTAGCGCCGGAGCAGTTCGATCTGCATCGGCTTCTGGTTCGAGACGCCGAACCAGCGCACCTTGCCGGAACTGTGCAGCCGGTCGAACGCCTCCGCCACTTCCTCCGGCTCGACGAGCGCGTCCGGGCGGTGGAGCAGCAGCACGTCGAGATAATCCGTCCTCAGCCGCTTCAGGATGCCGTCGACGGACGACAGGATATGTTCCTTCGAGAAATCGAACATCCCCTTGCGGATGCCGACCTTCGACTGCAGGATCATGGACGAACGAATCTCGGCGTTCATGCCGATGGCGTCCGCGAAGATTTCCTCGCAGGCCCCGCCTCCGTAGATGTCCGCATGGTCGAAGAAGTTCGCGCCCTCCTCGAGCGCCGTGCGGATGAATTGCTCCGCCTCCCGCTTGTCCAGCCGGTTGATGCGCATGCAGCCGACGGCGACGACGGGCACCTGGAGCGTGCTGGTACCGAGTGGAATGGTGCGCATGGTGTGGGTTCCTCCCTTGATGCTACATTTGCGATTCGCCGCGTGGAAAGCGGATGCGGAGAACGCGCATTCACGAAAATTGTGGCACAACGAGGCGGCGTTATCAAGGCGTCCCAACGGATGTGGAATTTCGCGCCAGTCCGGTCCTTGCGCTTGACGCCGCGACCTTGAAAACTATAATAATCGACAAGGTATCCTGCGAATTGAAAGCGTTTACAACCATTTGCCATCTTTTACAACCATCCGTCATGACAAGCAAAGCCATCGTGTGAATCTTCCGCCGAAAGCGGTTGGCACCCGGCGCAAGATTTCACGCTGTGGCTTTACGCAAATTGGGGGAAAGAATTTATTTGTCGTTTTCGCATGATTGCGGCATTCATGGTTGAAAAAAGGGGGTCTGACGGGTGTCGAGTAGAATGTTCAGCCTGCGATACAAAATTTTGATTTTCTCCCTGCTGATGGCGCTGGTGCCCATTCTGATCGTGGGGAGCTTTTCCTATATTTGGTCGACCAACATCGTCAGGGAGCAGGCCAGCAATCTGAATCTGGAAGCGTTGAAACAGACAGCCTACAATATCGAATTCATCGTCAACGATGTGCGAAGCATATCCCTGAACCTGATCAGCAACAACCGGCTGATCGACGCCCTGAAAACGTCGGATGCGGAAGATTTCCGGAGAGACCTGTTTGTCCAGAATCTTCTCGGAGACTACACGCTGACGAAAAACCATGTTTTCTCCATCTACATCCAGGGTCCGGATGGAAACGGATACGATACCCGAAGCGCGTTCCACTCCATCGAAGAGGAGAAGAAAGCGGAACTGAGGCGGCTGGAGGGAAGAGGAATCTGGTCGCTGGACGTGGCGAAAATCGGGAATCGGCATGTGGGCGTGCTGTCGTTCAGCCGTGCGATCCGGGACGTCAACAATATCGGCCAGATCCTCGGATACATGCAAATCAATCTTTCGCTTTCTCATATTCGCGATCTCTACGACAAGCAGATCGATCGCGAGCAGGGGCTTTTTTTTATCATCGATCCGCAGCGGACGATCCTGTCGACCGATTCGAGTCAATTGATCGGCCAGACGCTGGAGAACAAATATTTGCAGCCGCGGATCTTCGCGCAGAACGAAGGCTATTACAGCGCGGTCATTGACGGCAGGGATTATCTGATCGAGTTCTCCACGATCGAACAGACGGGCTGGAAGCTGATCAACTATATTCCCATGCATTCCATCACCCGGCATAGCGCGGAGATCAAGCATGTGACCGTCTTTTCCGTCATGCTAAGCCTTCTGATCATCATCCTGTTTCTGTTGTTCTTCATGATCAAGGTGCTGAAACCGCTCAAGCAAATCAGGGGTTTGATGAAAAATCTGGAGAACGAAAATTTCAGCGTCAGCATGAATGTTCAAGGCAATGACGAAATCGCCATGCTGGCCCGAAGCTTCAACAAAATGTCCAGAAAGCTGGACGAACTGGTCAACGAAGTCCATGTGGTCAAAATCAGACAGAAAGAAGCGGAAATCAAGGCGCTGGAACAACAGATCAATCCCCATTTTCTGTACAATACGCTGGATTTGATCTATTGGGTCGGAAGGATGGAGAAGGCGTTCGAAACCTCGTCGCTGATCCAGACCCTGTCGCAGCTGTACAGGATCGGTTTGAACCGGGGCAGCGGCTTCACCCTCGTCCGCAAAGAATTGGAGTACATCGAACACTACATGATCATCCAGAGAAAACGGTTCGACAACGCCATCACCTTCCAGGTGTCCGCCGAACCGGAGACGCTGGATTGCAAAGTGGTCAAATTGATCCTGCAGCCCCTGATCGAAAACGCGATCACGCACGGCATCGAGCCGAAAGGCGGGTTTGGCTCGATCGAAGTGCGGATTTACAGGGAAGACGGCACGCTGATCTATGAAGTGGCCGATGACGGCGTCGGAATGGACGCTTCGGCCGCGGAGCAATTGAACGATCAGACAAACCGCAACCGGGGCGTGGGTCTGAAAAACATCAACGACCGCATCAAGTTGACATTCGGAAACGAATACGGCCTGAAGATCGAGAGCCGTTCCGGCGAGGGCACGAAGGTGATCGTGAAGCAGCCGTTCATCAAAGGAGGTGAGACCGATGTTCAAAGTCATGCTCGTGGATGACGAGCCGTTGGTCCGCAAAGGCATCCGGACGTCCATCGACTGGAACGCGTACGGCATCGAGATCGTCGACGAGGCGGGAAACGGCATGGACGCCCTGCGCAAACTGCGGAACCGTCAGGTGGATCTGGTCCTGGCCGACATACGCATGCCCATCATGTCGGGAATCGAACTGTCCAGACAGATCAAGCAGGATTATCCGGACATCTCCGTCGCGCTGCTGAGCGGTTACGAAGATTTCGCCTACGCGCAGGCCGCTCTCCAGATCGGGGTCGAAGACTACATGCTGAAGCCGATCAGCGCCGAGAACCTGATCGAAGTCATCACCAAAATCCGGGATAAAAAAAAAGAGAACCTGCTCCGCAAGCGGAACGAAATCAACCGAATCCGGATTCTGAATGAAAATCTGCCCTATATCAAACACAAGTTTCTGGGCAACCTGCTCAAGAAAGCGCTGAGCGCCGAAGAAATCGAAGAGAAGCTGGCGTCGCTGAATATCGCGCTGAACGGAAGCGAATATCACGTGTTCATGATCGAAATCGACGGTCTCAATACGGACGGCATGTCGGCCAGGGACATCGAGACGATCAAGTTCGCCGTCTACAACATCGCGGAAGAAACCTTGCTTCGCCGTTTCTCCGGTCTGGTGTGCTACGGAGAATACGGCAACCGGCTGATCGGCCTGGTATCCACCAACCGCATCCACTCGCTTTGGTCCCTGTGCGAAGAAATGCAGTTGAACATCAAGCGGTATTTGAAGCTGTCGGTCACGATCGGCATCGGCACGTCTTGCAGGGATTTGCTCGAGATCGAGCGTTCGCATCGGGAAGCCGAACAGGCGCTGAAGGAGAAGCCCTATCAGGGGAGAGGGAAGATTTTCTTTTTTTCGAAAGAACATGCGGAGCAGCATCATGCCGAGCCGTTTTCGCTGCCGGCGCTTCACGAGAAGTCCGTCATTCAGCATTTGAAACTGGCGAACGATCGGGAGCTTCACCGGATCGTCGATCAGCTTTTTGCGGCGTTCGCTTCCCGGAACATGCCGTTTGACGAGATCAAATACGCCTGCGTCCGTCTGGTCATCATCCTGATTCAGGGATTGGAAGACATGGGGGTGTCGCCGGAATCGGTTCTCGGAACGCATTTTATTCCCTATGTCGCCGTCGAGCGGTTTGATGTGCTGGAGGATCTGGAAAAGTGGCTTCGGCAGTTGATCGGCCAAATCACGCGGCACATCGGCGGCAAGGATTCGTGCGCTTCGAAGAAAAAAGTGCAAGAAGCCATCCAATACATCGAAACGCATTACGATCAGCCGATCAGCCTGGGCGAGGTCGCCGAACATGTCGATCTGACGCCCGCCTACTTCAGCAAAATCTTCAAGGAAGAGACGGGCATCACGTTTGTCAGGTGGCTGAACCGGTATCGCATCGGGAAAGCCAAGACGCTGCTGAAAGAAACGCGGCTCAAAACCTATGAGATCGCGGAACGCGTGGGATTCAGCGACTATAAATACTTCATGAACTTGTTCAAAAAGCACGAAGGATTTACGCCCCGGGAATATCGGAACCGCTAGGCGCTCCTCCGGCAGATTAATTTTCTCCACCTTATCACAAAAATCCCCCCCTTTTTTTGAAAGGGAACCATGTAGAATGGGAACCGCACAACATCCCAGCCACATGGCAACCGGAGGAGGATGAACAATGCGAAAAAGAATGGCGCTTCTGGCGGGGGTTCTGCTGTTCGTGTGGGCGCTTTCCGCCTGCGGGACGGGCGGCGGTCAGAAAAGCGCGTCGGGCGGCGGCGATTCCACCGCATCCGGCGGTTCAAGCGCCGGCGCCGGCTCCAGCACCACCACCATCAAGCTGACGTTGTTTGACAGGTTCCTGGAGACCGACGCGGACGGATCGGTCATTGCCCACCGGCAAATGATCGAGGAATTCAAGAAAGAGCATCCGAACGTGGAGATCAGCGAGGAATCCCTGCAGGACGCGACGTACAAAACGAAAATCAAAGCGCTCGCGGCCGGGCAGGAATTGCCGGACGTGTTCGAGATGATCGGCTCGGACGCGGAGATGTTCCTGAACAACAACCTGATCAAGCCGATCAACGAATTTCTCGAGTCGGATCCGGAATGGAAGGACGGCTTCATCCCGAGCACGCTCAATGATTTCACCATCAACGGGGTTGTGACCGGGGCGCCCCTGACCATGCTCACGACTTCGCTCGTGTACTACAACAAAGCCATTTTCGACGAAGTGGGGATCGAAAAGTTCCCGGAAACCTGGGACGAGTTCCTTTCCGCGATCGAAACCCTGAAGGCGAACGGCTATATTCCGATCGCGCTGGGGAACAAGGACAAGTGGGTGGCCGAATCCTGCATTCTCAGCGCATTGGGCGACCGCTATACCGGTACGGAATGGTTCTACAATCTCAAGAACCGGCAAGGCGCGAAATTCACGGATCAACCTTTCGTGGACGCGCTGGCCGCACTGCAGGAGCTCGGCATGGCCGGGGCGTTCAACAGCGACGTGAACAGCATTGACAACGGCCAGCATAAAGCGCTCTATTACAACAAAAAAGCTGCCATGTTCATTGAAGGCGACTGGGCGATCAGCGTCCTCGCGATGGAAGCGCCGCAGGATGTGCTGGAAAACACGCGCCTGGCCATTCTCCCGTCGGTGAACGGCGGAGCCGGCAGCCCGGCCGCTTCTTCCGGCGGCGCCGCGTGGTCCATCGCCATCAACGCCAACCTGGAAGGCGAAAAACTGGAGATGGCGCTCGAGCTGGTGAAGAAACTGACCAGCCCGGAAAAGGCGCGGGTCATGGCCGAACACAACTCGGTTGCCGCGACGAAGACGCCCGATTACGACGAAAGCAAAGTGGTGCCGCTGTTCAAGGAGTATCTCGATCTGTCCGACCGGATCGCGCTGTCGCCGATCTATGACGCCCACCTGCCGCCGGCGGTCATCGAGACGATGAACAACGGTCTGCAAGCTCTGATCATCCAAGCGATAACGCCCGAACAATTGGCCCAGGATATTCAGAAGACCTTTGAAGAGCTGACCTGATCCTTATCATTACGACGGCCGTTTCCTCCCGCCCGGATGGCGCGGGAGGAAACGGATCCGTTTTGGGGATGATCGTTTGGAAAAGAAATTGCAGAGTCCGAAATGGACGACGATATACGGTTTTTTGCTGCCGGGAATCCTGCTGTATTTGTTCATCGTCTTGGTTCCGCTGGCGGTGGCGGTTTATTTCAGCTTTTTCAAATGGTCCGGCGGTCTGAACAAAGATTTCATCGGACTTCACAACTATGTCCAACTGCTGCAGGACCGAAAATTCTGGTTCTCTTTCCGGAACAATTTGATCATCACCCTGCTCAGCATCGTCGGGCAACTCGGCATCGCCTTTGCCCTGGCGGTTGTCCTGCAGTCCAGATGGATCCGGTTCCGGGAGTTTCACCGCACCGTTCTGTTTCTGCCCGTCGTGCTTCCGGCGGTCGTCGTGGGGTTCATCTGGAACCTCATCTACAGCCAGCATTACGGCATTTTGAACGGACTATTGGACAGCCTGCATCTTGAAGGGTGGATCCGCCCGTGGCTGGACAACCCCAAGATTGTCATTTATTCCGTGACGGTTCCGATCATCTGGCAGTGGATCGGGCTGTATCTGATCATTTTTCTGGCGGCCCTTCAGAACATACCCGAGGAAATCTACGAAGCGGCCGAGATTGACGGCGCCACCGGTCTCCGAAAGGTGTTTTCCATTACGTTGCCGCTGATGTACAACACCCTGAAAGTGGCGGTCATGCTGTGCATATCCGGGAACATGAAAATTTTTGACAGTATCTACGTCATGACCGGAGGCGGACCCGGAATCAGTTCCACGGTTATGGCGCAATACGCCTACACCACTTCGTTCGGTCAATTCAGTTTCGGGTACGGCAGCGCCATTTCGATCGGGATGATCATCATTAGTCTCGGCCTGATTCTGCTCAGCCGAAGATTGATGGGGGGGCGCGCTTTTGAGTAGAAAATGGCTTGTCATCCCCGGGAAAACGGTGACCAATCTGATTGTCGTGGCGTTTTCCCTGACCTGCATCTTCCCGATCATCTGGATCATGTACTCGTCGTTCAAGACGCAGCATGAGTTCGAGTTGAACATCGTGTCGCTCCCGGTCAGCCTGTATTTTGAAAATTACGTTTCGGCCTTCTCGGTCGGAAAATTGCACAAATATTTGTGGAACAGCGCGTATGTCTCCGCCGTTTCGGTGCTGCTCACCGTCCTGATCGGCTTCGTGACCGGCTATTTCTTGTCGCGGTACCGGTTCAGGGGCCGAAACGTTCTGTACACGATGTTCCTGTTCGGCATGATCATTCCCGTATACGGCCTGCTGGTGCCCCTGTTCATTGAGTTCCGAAATCTGAACATGCTGGACAACCGTTTGTCGCTGGTGCTTCCCGAAGTGACGTTTGCTCTTCCGCTGGTCATCTTTTTGATCGAAAGCTTCGTGAAAGGCATTCCCACCGAAATGGAAGAAGCGGCTTATGTGGACGGAGCCAATCTCGTCACCACGATGGCCCGCGTCGTGTTTCCGATGTGCGGACCGGTCTTGTCCACTTGCATTATTCTGAGCTTCCTGAACATATGGAACGAGTTTCCTTTCGCCCTGATTCTGATCAACAGCCAGGAATTGAAGACGATTCCGGTCGGACTCACCCATTTCGCCGGCACCTTCACCGTCAACTATCCCCAGCTCATGGCCGGCATCAACGTGGCGATCATGCCCGTCATCCTGGTTTATCTGATCTTCTACAAACGCATCATTCAGGGCATGGTGGCGGGAGCGGTCAAGAGCTGATCCCGATTGGCGCAGCAAATTCATCGGCAGAGGAGTGCGAATATGATTCCAACCATCAATCCGGTGACAACGGGCCTTAAGGCGTCGGCGGAGGAATTTCTGGACGCGGCCTGCCGGGCGGGTTTTCCGGCCGTGGATTACACGATCGAGCCTTTCTACCGGACGTACAAGGAGCAGTCGTTCGAGGCCGCGCAGGACATGCTGGCTTCGCGGCATTTGACGCTGGGCTCTTTCGGGCTTCCGGTCGAATTCCGCAAAGACGAAGCCCTGTTCCGGGAGCAGCTGGCCCTGCTCCCGGACATGGCCCGGTTCGCCGAAAAGCTGGGGGTCACCCGCTGCTGCACCTGGCTGTTCCCGGCGACCGATGAGCCGGTGGCGGAACACACCAGCCGGTTCATCCGGCGTTTGCGGGAATGCGCCAAAATCCTGGACGCGCACGGCATCCGCTTCGGCATCGAATGGGTGGGCCCCAAGACGCTGCGAACCCTGAAGCACGACTTCATCCACACGCTGCCCGGCGTGCTGGAGATGATCGGCGCGATCGACGTGCCGAATGTCGGGGTGCTGTTCGACAGCTTCCACTGGTTCACGTCCGGAGCCACCCGCGAAGATATTCTGGCGCTGAAACCGGAGCAGATCGTGCTGGTGCATATCAACGACGCGCCGGACAAACCGGCCGACGAGCAGATCGACAACCAGCGGCTGCTTCCCGGGGAAGGCATCATCGATCTGAACGGCATGCTCACCGCGTTGCAAGCGATCGGCTATGACAGCTACGTTTCCGTGGAAACCTTCAGCGACACCTTGCCGCTGCTGGGGTCCGAGGAAGCGGCGATCCGGGCCAAGCAGGCGCTGGATCGCGTATTGGAGGGATTTGTATGATGAAAAGAGCGGCCATCGCGGGGAAGCGGGAAGCGGTGCTTGTCGACCGTCCGATCCCGAAGCCCGAGGGCAACGAAGTGTTGATCAAGGTGCACATCGCGCCCATGTGCACGGAATACAAAATGTTTCTGGACGGGCAGCCGGCGGACGCCCTGGGCCATGAAGCGGTCGGGGAAGTGGTCGAGACGGCGCAGGACGGGCCGTTCAAGCCCGGAGACCGCGTCGTGGCCATGCCGCTGACGGGATGCGGAACATGCGAGCTGTGCCTGTCGGGGGACTATATCCATTGCCTCGACAATCCAATGAAAGACGCGACCATGTCGCAATATGTGGTGAAGCCGGCCGTCTGCGTGCGCAAAATCCCCGACGACATCCCTTACGAGCGGGCGGCTCTGGCCTGCTGCGGATTGGGAGCGTCGTACGGCGCCATTCGCAAGTTGGGCGTTTCGGCGTATGACACCCTTCTGGTAACCGGGCTCGGTCCGGTCGGTCTCGGCGCCGTGATCAACGCCAAATTCTGCGGCGCCAGGGTCATCGGCGTGGAGATGAACCCGTACCGCGTCGAGCTGGCCCGAAAGCTCGGGATCGACGCGGTGATCGATCCCCGCGATCCCGATGCGGTTCAGCAAATCAGGGCGCTGACGGGAGGCGTCGGCCCGGACTGCGCGATCGATTGCTCCGGCATTCCGGCCGCCCACCGTCTCTGCATCGACGCCGTCAGGCGGAAAGGGAAGGTCGCCTTCGTGGGAGAGTGCCATGCGGAAACCCCCATCGTCGTCAGCAGGGACATGATTCGCAAAGGCATTCATCTGATCGGCTCCTGGCACTACAACCTGAACGATTACCCGGACTTGATGAAGGTGATTCGCCATTCTCCGCTGATCGACCATTTCGTGACGCATGTGTTTCCCATGAGCCGCATCCAGGAAGCGCTGGAAGTTTCGGCTTCCCAACAGTGCGCCAAAATTTTGCTGAAACCTTGGGAATGACAGGAAAGGGAAGCGGAACCATGTCCATGATCCGGAATCCGGTCTTGCGGGGGGTCAACCCGGATCCTTCCATCCTTCGGGTGGGCGACGATTACTATATCGCCACCTCGACGTTTGAATGGTTTCCCGGCGTCCAGATCCATCATTCCCGCGATTTGCGGCATTGGCGGTTGATTGCCCGGCCGCTGGAACGCAAGAGCCAACTGGACATGATCGGCAGCCCCGATTCGGGCGGCATCTGGGCGCCGTGCCTCAGCTATGCCGACGGCAAGTTCCATCTGGTGTTCACCGATGTGAAAAGCCATCTCGGACCGTTCAAAGACTGCCACAATTATCTCGTCACCGCCGACAGCATCGAGGGTCCCTGGTCGGAACCCGTTTAATGCCTCGGCATCATGCGCAGCGACCGCGGGCGGTACGACGAAGTGACGGAGAAGCCGGTGCCGGTTCAGGGTTGGAAGCGCGTATACCTGAAAGCCACCCTGAATCATGACCGCCTGCTTTTCTGGTACGGGCCGGACGAGGAGCGCTGGATGCCGACCGGACCGGTGCTTGACGCCAGCAAAATATCGGATGAATACGCCGAGGCGAACATCGGCGGCCATCTTCTCGACCAGGGGTTCACGGGGGCGTTTCTCGGCATGTGCGTTCAGGATCTGAGCGGCCGGGGCAAGCATGCCGATTTCGACTACTACACCTATCGTGAATTCGACGGTTCATGAACGGCAGAATCGGGGGGAAGACGGATGGGCGGCAACCTGATGAACGCGGCGGTATTGAACCGGCCTCCGAACGCCGGCGGGAGACCGGACGGTCCTCCCGCCGGCTTTTTTTGTCATTGTCCGTCCTCTCCGCCTTCCGCGGCGCCCTGTCCGCGCGCCAGCTCCTTCCGCACGATCGGCGCGACGCGCGTGCCGAGCAGCTCGATCGCGCGCAGCACGTCCTTGTGCGGCATCGTGCCGACGTTGACGTGGAGGAAGAACCGCGTAACGCCGAGGTTCCGGTGCAGCAGGACGATTTTCTCCGCGACGTATTCGGGATCGCCGACGTAGAGCGCGCCCCGCAGGCTGCGCGCCGCGTCGTAGGTTTCGCGGGTGTACGGCGGCCATCCCCGCTCCCGGCCGATCTGGTTCATCTGCGCCTGCGTCGGCCGATAGAACTTCTCGTCCGCCTCCCCGGTCGTGTCCGCGACGAAGCCGTGCGAATGCGTCGCGATCTGCAGCTTCGACACATCGTGGCCGGCTTTCTCGGCCGCGCGCTTGTACAGCTCGACGAGCGGCGCGAACCGTTCCGGCATGCCGCCGATGATGGCGAAGCAGACGGGCAGCCCGAGCATGCCGGCGCGGACGGCCGATTCCGGATTGCCGCCGGTCGCGATCCAGACGGGCAGCGGGTTCTGCACGGCGCGCGGATAGACGCCGCGGCCGTCGATCGCGGGCCGGTGCCCGCCCCGCCACGTCACGATCTCGCTTCGGCACACTTCAAGCAGCAGCTCCAGTTTTTCGTTGAAAAGCTCGTCGTAATCCTCCAGCCTGCACCCGAAGAGCGGAAACGATTCGATGAACGAGCCCCGGCCCGCCATGATTTCCGCCCGTCCGTTCGAAATGCCGTCCAGCGTCGCGAATTGCTGATAGACGCGCACCGGGTCGTCCGAGGACAGGACGGTGACGGCGCTCGTAAGCCGGATCCGCTTCGTCAGCGGCGCGGCGGCCGCCAGCACGACGGCGGGCGCCGAGCAGGCGTAGTCGGGCCGGTGGTGCTCGCCGACGCCGTACACGTCAAGGCCGGCCTGGTCGGCTGTGACGATCTCCTCCACCGCGCGGCGAAGCCGTTCCGCGTGGCTGATCCGCTCGCCCGTCACCGGGTCGGGCGTCGCCTCGAGGAAGGTGCTGATGCCGATCTCGATGCCGGGGGCCTGTCCGCCCTCTTGAAGCGGGGTGCTGCTCTGTTCGGACATGATTGTCGCCTCCTTCGATACCTCCAGTGTACTCGAGCCGAGGCCGTTCCACAAATCCGGCATACCGGACGAACGGCTCCCGCAAGCCGGAGGAAGCCAGGAATCACGCCGACAAGCCGGTTGACGGCCCGATGCCATCAACCGGCTTTAGAGTTGCGCGCAAGATTCAACCTTTGACCGATCCGAGTGTTATGCCGTGAATGAAATACCGCTGCAAGAACGGATAGACGAGCAAAACCGGAATCATGGCAATAAAGATTTTTGCGGCGTTCAGCGTGCGGTTGGACATTTCGCTCAGACGTTTGTACTGGTCTTCCGTCATGGCCGATGGATCAAGAATGATGAGAAGCTGCTGGATATAGGTTTGCAGCGGATAAAACTTTTCCCGTGTCATAAAGATGAGGCCGTACAAAAATTCGTTCCAATGATAGACGATGCTGAACAGCGTCACGGTGGCCAGAACCGGCACCGCCAGCGGAATATAGATTTTGACCAGCATGTACCACGGTCCGGCTCCGTCGACCAAAGCCGCTTCGTCCAGTTCATTTGGCAAATTGCGGAAATAATTGACGGTCAAAATGATGTTGAACACAACGGTTTGCGCCGCTCCGACCAGCACGAGCGCCCATATGCTGTTCAGCAAATGCATTTCTTTGACGGTAATGTAAAGCGGAATCATCCCGCCGTTGAACAGCATGGTAAAAATGAAGAGCCACATGAACAGGTTGCGCGCCCGAAACTGCCTGGCCGATCTCGACAAGGGATAAGCCGTCAAGGCCACAATGAGAAAGTTCAGCAATCCCCCCAGTACAACCCGTTGGACGGAGATCCAGAACGATACGAAGAACTGGCTGTCGCCGAGGAGCTGCTTGTAGGCGTTGAAATTGAAACCGATCGGCCACAGCCATACCTCTCCGGCGGCGGCGGCGGATTTGCTGCTCAGCGACAGGGCCAGTGTATACCAGAGCGGCAAAATGCAGGTGACCGTTACGGCGATCAGTACCGCGACCAGCACAACATCGAACACTTTGGATCCAATCGTTTTGTCCCTGACCAATCGTCGCCCCTCCCGTTCATCAGAAGATGCGATAGTTCGCGTACCGGTATGCCAGATAATACGAGAGCGAAATCAGCGCAAATCCCGCGACCGATTTCAGCAGTCCGACCGCCGTAGCCAATTCGTACTGCAGATTGAGCAGCCCCATCCGGTACACCCAGGTGTCGATGATGTCCCCGGTCGAATAGACCAGCGGGTTGTACAGGTTGAAGATCTGGTCGAAACCGGCGTTCAGCACGTTTCCGAGGCTGAGGACGGCCAGAAGAACGACCGTGGTCCGGATCCCGGGCAGTGTCACATGCCACAGGAGCCGCATGCGGGACGCCCCGTCCATGCTTGCCGCCTCGTACAGGTTGGGATTGATTCCCGTGAGAGCGGCCAGGTAGATGATCGTGTTGAAACCGAATTCTTTCCAGACGTCGCTGCCGACCACCAGGAAGGGGAAAAGCCCCGGCTTGCCGAAAAACAGAATCGGCTCGACGCCGAACGAAGCCAAAATTTGATTGATCGGTCCCCGGTACGCGAAGATATCGAGCAAGATCCCCCCGAGGATGACCCAGGACAAAAAATGCGGCAAATAGACGATCGTCTGAATCGTCCTCTTCATCCACATCAGTCTCAGCTCGTGAAGCATCAAGGCGAAGACGAGCGGCACGATCAAATTTCCCGCAATTTTCATGACGGCGATGGAGATCGTGTTGAAAAAGATATCCGCCGTATCATTCAGGGTAAACATGTATTCGAAGTGTTCCAGTCCGACAAACGACGAACGGAAAATGCCTTTGCCCGGATTGAAATCCTGGAACGCAATCAAAATGCCGAACATGGGCACAATGCTGAACAGCACGAGCAGCAGCAGCCCGGGCTGCAACATCAAATAGTAATGTTTCTCGAATCCTTTGATTCTCAAGCCGCACCCCACCTGAATGCTGATGTTTGCAGGAGGGCGCTGGATGTCATCCAGCGCCCCGGACAGGTTACGATATCCCCGCTGCCTTGTTGACTTCCTCCGTGATGTCGTCTCCGCCCTGTTTTTTCCAGTCTTCCACAAATTGATCGAAGGCATCGAGCGGGGAGGCTCCCATGATCATTTTCATGAAAACTTCGGTTTCAAGCTTTTTGAGATTGAACCAGCGGCTTTCCATCGTTTTCGTCTGCGAATAAATCAGGCTGTACGCGCCCTTGATGTCGTTGTCGACCAGCGGCGCCCCGCCGACCATCAGGGAATAAGCCCGGGTCCACACGCCCCAATCGGCTTCCGGATCCCAATACTGGATGTCGTATTTGTCGTAGGGTTCTCGTTTGACCTTGTGAATGTTTTGGGCGTCGGCCACCAGCAGTTTATACTCCGGTTTGTCTTTGAAATCGTCAGCCGTCTTGGCGCCCGCCAACACTTCCCTGAGAGCCAGCACACTGTACTCGGTTTCGTCGGATGGCGCAAACACCAGACGCAGCGGATAGTATCCGATGGATCCCTTGGTCAAATCGAAGGTCGACTCGTCCCGCAGAAGAAGATTCAGCATCTTCATCGGCGCTTCAGGATGTTCGTATCCTTTGCGCACGACGAGGAATCGGCTGGAAGGCGTGCTCATATGCGGCGTATAGTCGCCGTTTTTGTTGAGCGGCAGCGCGTAAGCCTGCCAGTTCGCGTTCGGGTCGTTGGCGACCGCATCCCGCAGCGGACCGTATCCCATCCACCACGGCGCGAAGAACATCCCCGTCTTTCCCGCGACGATCGATTCGCCGGAATCTTCGCGAATGCCCATCTCCGGATCGATCAGACCTTCGGCATACCACTCGCTCAACTTGGCCAGCGCTTCCTTCGTTTCGGGAAGGATGGAGCCGTATACCGCTTTGCCGTCTTCGCCTTTCAGCCAATAGCCCGGATAAGCGCCGAACGCGGAAAAGATTCCGTCAAATCCGTACAGATTGTTGGTGGATTCCAGGAAGTTGGCATACAATTTTTTGCTCGTGTCCGGCCCCGCCAATCCGATGGTGTCGGCTTTTCCGTTGCCGTCCGGATCCTGTTCCACGAACGCGCGGGCCGCCTTTTCCAGATCTTCGATGGTCCGGGGAGGCTCCAGGTTCAGTTTGTCCAGCCAGTCTTTGCGAATCCACAGCAGATGGACGCCGTCCGCTTGCAATTGAACGCTCGGGATGGCCATGATTTTGCCGTCAAACGTGACCTGTTCCAGCGCGAGACCGCCGGTGCTTTGAATGATCCGTTTGATTGCGGGAGAGGCATATTGCTCGTAGACTTCCGTCAAATCTTCCAACTGTCCGGCCTCATACATTTGCCTCAGTTCCACCGGACCGACGATCATCGCGTCCGGAAGATCGTTGCTGGCGATGGCCAGGCTGACTTTCTGGGCATAGTTGGAAGGAGAAGCGGTGAACGCATGCTCGACTTTGATGTTGAGCTGATCCAGCACGTAACGGGTGTATTGGTTCTCGAGCGGAGTGTCTCCCGGCGGCAAACTTGTGTCGCTGGGATCCACCTCCTGGCCGATGCGAATGGTGACGGTGTCGGCATATTTTCCGAACGGATCCGGTGGATCTTGCACGCTCGAAGAAGGTTGGCCTGGAGAGTTGTCTGATTTGTTGTCCGATGTGTCGTCCGAAGTCTTGCCCGATGTGCCGCAGGCGCTGAGAACCAGGGCGGTCAGAAGCAGGATGGACCACAATTTTTTCATGGAGCGCATGTCGTGTTTCCTTCCCCCTTGACAAATTTGGATGGTGTGTTCATCTTAGCATTTTTGTAAGCGTTTTTAGATTAGAGGGGAGTTGCGGATCAAGGGAGACAAATGTATGATTTTTGGCGCGGCGGCGGACGATTCTCCCCGTTGTCAGCGGATACTGTTCAACCCGGCGGAGCCGTCCGATGGATATCCTCCTGAGCCTTCTGGCGGAACTCGCTCGGCAGCATTCCCGTCATCTCCCGGAAGAGCCGGCTGAAATACTTTTCGTCCGAATATCCCGTATGTTCCGCGATCCAGTTGATCGTGCGATTGGTATATTTCAAATATTCCCTGGCCTTCTCCAGGCGCGCCTTTCGCAAATATTCATGAAAGGTCATGCCGATCAGATCCTTGAAGCATTGGCAATAATAGCTCCGGCTCATGTTCACCTCTCTGGCGATTTCGGCGGCCGAAACCTGGAAGGCCATCCGGTTTCGGATAAGCTCCAGTGAACGGAAGATGCTTGCGCGCACTTCCTCCGAGTATTGTTCATGGCCGGTTTCGCGCAGAAGGATCTCCCGGGTTGCATGCAGCCATTGACGCACTTCCTGCCAGCATTTGAAGGTCTCCTTGAGTTCAAGCGGCCGGAAGATGACGGAACCGAGAATGCGGTTCCATTCGCTGGCCAATCCCTCCAGAAAACGATGGAGTTTGGCCGGCGGCAGCCGCCACGCCCGCAATTGATGCAGCAATTCCTCGAATTGCGCGGGTTGAAACATCCAGCCCAGAACGAGCCATTCCTCGCGGGCGCGCGAAATTTCCTCCTCCGCGGGAGCGGCTGTCCCTGCCGGTTGCGCCAGCGATTTGTCGAGCATGGCGACCCCTGGAACGTAATCGTAGAACAGACCATGCTCCCGGTATTCCCTGAGCCAATGGAAGACGCGGCGGAAGGACTGCCCCTTCAAATCCCGGAGCCGGATGATCGCCCATCCATTGTCCGCCGGCGGTGTCAGAGCGTCACGGGGATTGCCGGAAGCCGGCTGATCGCACCAGAACCACAGCCCGGCATCCAACCGGTATCCGTTCCGGGCCTGCACCCAGAGCTCCGCTTGCCGCTCGGCATCCGGATCTTCGTCAACGAGCATGAGGGAGTACCCGTCATTGTCGGAGAGCATGTCATCGAGGCTTTTGCTCCCGATGCCGCCGGATTTCTCGCGTTCCTTGACAATTCGTTCACGGATTCGTTCCAGCACGCGGTCGAAGCTCTGCTGCTCCAATTCGACCTTGGCGATATAATCGATTGCCCCCAGTCGAAGCGCTTCCTGAACGTATTCAAAATCCTGGTGAACGGTGAGCACGACGATGAACAGATTCGGGTAACGCTCGCGCACGATCCGCATCAGCTCAATACCCGACATGACCGGCATGGCCAAATCCGTCACAAGCAGATCGGCATGGTTATGCCGCAGGAATTCCAGCGCTTTCTCTCCGTTTTTCACATCTCCGACCACCCGCATTCCGAACTTTTCCCAGGGCATGGATAATACAAGACCTTTGCGCACCATCTGGTCGTCTTCCGCAATCAGCACATCAATCATGCCGGTTCACCTCCGGTACAGGCAGCGTCAGTCTGACGGTTGTTCCCTTTCCGCTCTCGCTGGAAATCTCCAATGTTGCCCGATCGCCGTATTGATTTTCAATGACGCGCTTGACATAGTTCAATCCGATTCCCAGGCCGGTCTTGCGTTGTTCCGTCTGTTCCCGGTTCAGCAGTGCCCAGAGTTCTTCCTCCGGCATTCCCTTCCCGTTGTCCCGGACGGTGATGATGACGGACTCGTTCACGCTTTTGACTTCCAGGAGAATATACCCCTTGTCGTCGTCCAGTCCATGGTAGAGCGCGTTTTCCAGAAGCGGCTGGAGGATAAACCTCGGAACCGGCGTGTCGAGCATGTCGTCCTGAATGGAGATTCTGACGTCAAACTCCAGATCATAACGAATTTTCTGCAAGTTCAAATATTGACGGACAGAATCGAGCTCTTCCCGGATGGTGGACGGGCGTCCGAGTTTGCCCAGATTGTAGTACAACAGTTTGTTGAGCGAAGTGACAAGCCGGTCAATCTCTTGCTGTCCGTTCATGACCGCGAGCCAATGGACGGTATCGAGCGTGTTCATCAGAAAATGCGGATTGATCTGATGCAGCAATTTCTCCACTTCCAGGTCGGCCCGGCTTTGTTCTTTATGCTGCACTTCTTGAATCAAATTTGCAATCTGGTGCTTCATGTTGCGCAGTTGCTTGATGAGAAAATCGAATTCGGGAATATTCGTGCTTGTCAAAGAATCCCGGTTGGCCGCATGGCTCAACGCAAGCGAGCGGATTTCCTGGTTGAACTGCTGAAGAGGCCGGTAGACCATTCGCCACAGGAACCAGGAAACGGCCATGCTGAGCAATCCGAACACCAGGGACAGATTGACCATCCGTACAACCCAACGATTTTTTTCCTTGTTGTACTCGTTGATCGGGATCAGGGTCATGACGCTCCATCCCTGGTTGCTTTTGCCCTTGAACCAGTAATAGCGTTGCGACTGCCCGGAATCGGCAACGTTCGTCCTGAAATATTCGTTGACCGGATACAGGTCCTGCACTTCGCTGTACGCGATGCGGTCTTCCTTGTCCAGAATGAGGTGGAGCAAATCTCTGGCAAAGCGGTCGTTGGCCAAAATATTCTGCGTTAATGCGAAAGCGGTTTCAATATAAACGTACACATCATCTCTTTCCGGCAGATCGATCTTGCGCAATGCCGAGATCACGTATTGGTTGTTGTAGCGCTCGTTGCTGATGTGGGGACCGAAGTAAGTGATTTGGTAGTAATCGTCCAGGAGGGGAAGGTTGTCCAGGCTCCATTCGTCTTTTACGCCGGTGTTTTGAAAAATGAATTTGTTGTCATCAGCAAAATAGTAAAACACCAGCCCGATATTGGGGTTCGTAAATGTGATCAGGTTCAGTTCGGTGCGGATTTCCTCGGCCAGTTGAACCCGCTCGAAGGACTCCGTTGCGGCCAGGTAGTGCTCCAGCTTTTTTCCGACGCTTCCTTTGTACGAAAGTTGCTGCGAAACGTGGTTCAAATTGCTGATCGTGTGCTCGAGAGACAGTTGAATCTGCCTCAGGTTGCTTCGCACACCGTTCTCAAGATTGGTGGACAGAATCGTCGCCATGGTGTGGTAGGAAACAATGAAAACGCACAGAAAAGGCACGAGCGTACTGGCGACAAAGATCAGCACCATGCGTCTTCGCAATGTGATCTGTTTCGCGTACCGGGCAAAAAACGTTCTCATCGGATGCATCACCCGCCTTGCACGATACAGTCAAATTAAAATCGACACGTGAATTCTGTCAAGCTCGAACAACCGGCTGTGTTTACCACAATTTATATCGAAAACTGATAAATTCGATAAGATCCTTTTCATTGAATCCGATTCCGCCCTGTGTTACTCTAAATAAATAATGCATACCTCTTTACTCGGAATAGGTAAGCGGAAAGCAACACAGCGAGGTGGAAACGTTGGTTCTTCACGAGACGAACAGCCCGTTCCGGCAGGATCAGGCGGAGCTCTTGAACAAGCTGCTGCCGACGCTGACGGACGGACAGCGCATCTGGCTGAGCGGCTATCTGGCCGCCGCCGCGACGGTCCCGGCGCCGGTCGCCGTGCAGGCGTCCGCGGCGTTGGCGGAGGCTCAGCCCGCGGCGCCGGCGGCGCCGGCATTGCCGAAGGAGGCGACCGTGCTCTACGGCTCGCAGACCGGCAACAGCAAGAAGCTGGCGAACCGGCTGGCCGAGCGGCTCAAGGGCGCGGGCTACGAGGCCGCGGTCAGCGCGATGAACGATTTCAAGCCGAATACGCTGAAAAAAGTGACCCGCCTGTTCATCGTCGTCAGCACGCACGGCGAAGGCGACCCGCCGGACAACGCCCTCGGCTTTTACGAATTTCTGCACAGCAAGCGGGCGCCGCAGCTCGACGGCATGCCGTTCGCGGTGCTGGCGCTCGGCGATACGTCCTACGAGAAGTTCTGCCAGACGGGCAAGGACTTCGACAAGCGGCTCGAAGAGCTCGGCGGCAAGCGGATCGCGCCGCGCGTCGACTGCGACGTCGACTTCGAGGATGCGGCGAGCGGGTGGATCGACAGCGTGCTCGCCGCGCTGGCAAGCGAGGAGGCCGCATCCGCATCCGCATCCGCATCGGCATCCGCGGCCGGGGCGGTCCCGGCGGGAGCGGGCGCTGCTGCCGTCGCGGCGGCCGTCTCCGCGGCGGCTCCGGCGGCGGTCCCGTATTCCCGCTCGAATCCGTTCCGCGCCGCCGTGCTCGAGAACCTGAACCTGAACGGCCGCGGCTCCGCGCGCGAGACGCGCCACCTCGAGCTTTCGCTCGAAGGGTCGGGGCTGACCTATGAGCCGGGCGACGCCCTCGGCATCTATCCGGAGAACCAGCCGCAGCTCGTCGAAGAGCTGATCGAGACGGCAGGCTGGCGGGCGGACGAACCCGTGCCGGCCGGCAAAGACGGCGGCGAGCTGCCGCTCGGCGAGGCGCTCTCCCGCCATTACGAAATTACGCTGCTTACGAGGCCGCTGCTCCAGCAGGTCGCGGAACTGACCGGCAGCCCGAAGCTGAAGGAGCTGACGGCGCCGGGACAGGAGCAGGCGCTGCGCGAATATATCGCCGGACGGGATCTGGTCGACCTGATCCGCGGCTTCGACCTGAAGGGCGTGCCGGCGAAGACGTTCGTGCCGCTCCTCCGGAAGCTGCCGCCGCGGCTCTATTCGATCGCGAGCAGCCCGAAGGCGTACCCGGACGAAGCGCATCTGACGATCCGCAAAGTCGTCTACGAATCGCACGGCCGCACGCGCTACGGCGTCTGCTCGACGTACGTCGCCGAGCGGGCCGAGCCGGGCTCGGAGATTCCGGTATACGTTCAGCATAACGAGAATTTCCGGCTGCCGTCCGACCCGGACACGCCGATCATCATGATCGGACCGGGCACCGGCGTCGCGCCGTTCCGGGCTTTCCTCGGCGAACGGCAGGAGACCGGCGCGTCCGGCAAGACATGGCTGTTCTACGGCGACCAGCATTTCCTGACCGACTTCCTCTACCAGGTCGAGTGGCAGCGCTGGCTGAAGGAAGGCGTGCTGACCCGCATGGACGTCGCGTTCTCCCGCGATCAGGAGCAGAAGATCTACGTGCAGCACCGGATGCTCGAGAAGGCGAAGGAGCTGTACGCGTGGCTCGAAGAAGGCGCGGTCGTCTACGTCTGCGGCGACAAGTCGCGGATGGCGCATGACGTCCATGCGGCGCTCACGACGATCATCCGCCGGGAAGGCGGGCTGAGCGAGGAAGCGGCCGCCGAGTACCTGAAGCGGATGCAGCAGGAACGGCGCTATCAGCGCGACGTCTACTGATGAAGGCTGCCCGAAACCATACGTGCGAAAGCGAGGCAACGCGACATGTTCGGAAACAACCTGCTGAATCCGAACAGCAAGCCCCACAGCGACGTGGAGGACGTCAAGCGGAAGAGCAACTACCTGCGGGGCTCGCTGGCGGAGACGCTTGAAGACCGGATTACCGGCTCGATTCCCGAAGACGACAACCGGCTGCTCAAGTTTCACGGCAGCTACATGCAGGACGACCGGGACCTCCGGAACGAGCGCGCGAAGCAGAAGCTGGAGCCGGCCTACCAGTTCATGGTGCGGGTCAGGGCCGCCGGCGGCGTCGTGACGCCGCAGCAATGGCTGGTGATGGACGAGCTCGCGCGAAAATACGGCAACGGCACGATCCGGCTGACGACGCGGCAATCGTTCCAGCTTCACGGCGTCATCAAGTGGAACATGAAGAAGCTGATCAAGGAAGTCAACGACGCGCTGCTGTCGACGCTGGCCGCCTGCGGCGACGTGAACCGGAACGTCATGTGCAACCCGAACCCGCACCAGTCGGAGTTGCACGCGGAAGTCTACGAGTGGGCGAAGAAAATCAGCAACCACCTCGACCCGCGCACACGGGCGTACCACGAAATCTGGCTCGGCGAGGAGAAAGTGTACGACAGCCGCGACGGCGTGGAAGAAGAGCCGATCTACGGCCCGGTCTATCTGCCGCGGAAATTCAAGATCGGCGTCGCCATTCCGCCGTCCAATGACGTCGACGTGTTCTCGCAGGATCTCGGGTTCATCGCGATCCACGAGAACGGCAAGCTGCTCGGCTTCAACGTCGTGGCAGGCGGCGGCATGGGCATGACCCACGGCGACCCGGCCACCTACCCGCAGGTCGGCCGCGTGATCGGGTTCACCGTGCCGGAGCGGGTCGTCGACGTGGCGGAAAAAATCGTCACCATCCAGCGCGACTACGGCGACCGGGCGGTGCGGAAGCACGCGCGCTTCAAGTACACGATCGACGACCGCGGGCTCGACTGGCTGATGAACGAGCTGCACAGCCGCCTCGGCTGGGAGCTGGAGCCGGCCCGGCCGTACCGTTTCGAGCATAACGGCGACCGCTACGGCTGGGTGAAGGGCGTCGGCGGCAGATGGCATTTCACGCTGTTCATCCAGAACGGCCGGATCAGGGATGACGAAGACTACAAGCTGCTGACCGCGCTGCGGGAGATCGCGAAGATCCATACGGGCGACTTCCGGCTGACGCCGAACCAGAACCTGATCATCGGCAGCGTCACGAGCCAGAAGAAGAAGAAAATCGAGGAGATCATCGCGGCGTTCGGCATTACGGACGGAAAGAACTACTCCGCGCTGCGCCGGAATTCGATGGCGTGCGTCGCGCTGCCGACGTGCGGCCTCGCGATGGCCGAGTCGGAGCGCTACCTGCCGACGCTGCTGGACAAGATCGAGCCGATTCTGGAGGAAGCGGGCCTGAAGGACGAAGACATCGTGATCCGCATGACCGGCTGCCCGAACGGCTGCGCCCGTCCGGCGCTGGCCGAGCTGGCCTTCATCGGCAAGGCGGTCGGCAGGTACAACATGTACCTGGGCGGCGGCTTCGCCGGAGAGCGGCTCAACAAGCTGTACCGCGAAAACATCGGCGAGGAAGAGATTCTGCGCGAGCTGCGGCCGATTCTGTTCCGCTACGCGCAGGAGCGGCGGGAAGGCGAGCGTTTCGGCGACTTCTGCATCCGCGCGGGCTACGTGAAAGAAGTGAAGGACGGACGCGATTTTCATCATTGATCCGATGGGCCGGGCAACGGTCGATCGAGGGATGCGAATCCCCGGTCGGCCGTTTTCTTTTGCCGTTTTGGCCGTTTTTGCCGGCACGCCCCGCCCCGGCCCGGCATTTCATAAGCGAAGATTTTTCTTCTATTTTGGGGGGAATGGCGTTTTCGCACGAATTAGAGGAAATGATTTCGCTTATTCTTCGGAAAATGGCCGATGCGCCCGGATTTCGGAATAATAAGCGAAGTTTTTTCTTCTGTTCCGCGGATTCGGGCTTGAAAATCAATAATAGCGGAAAATTTTTCGCTTGTTCATCCCGGGCGGATGTTCCCGGCCAACCGAGGCGCGCACGCTGCCGTCCGCTTTCGGGGCAGACTAAGCGCGGGTTGACATCGCCGGAGCGCCGGACTATATTGTTAAAGTATATAAATTTTAAACAGTTGAACTAAACGGGGTGTCACCATGGAGTCGGATGTCCGCAGGATCGCCGCGTCGCTGGTGAAGCTGCAGAAGATGCTCAACACGGCCCTGATGCAGCACCCGGAAATGCCGGTTACGCTGCCGCAGCTCATGCTGCTGAACCTGACATGCCTTCACGGACCGTGCAGACTGACGACGCTGGCCGAGAAGATCGAGGTGAAGCCGAGCGCCGTGACCGTGATGGTCGACCGGCTCGAGAAGCGCGGGCTTGTCCGCCGCGTTCAGGATCCCGACGACCGCCGCGCTGTGCGGGTCGAAATAACGGCGGAAGGCCGGGATGTGCTGGACAAGGCGCGCGAACTGCGGAACGAGGTGCTCGGCGGCTTCATGAATCGGCTGGATCCGGAAGAGGCGCGGCTGCTCGCGGATTTGCTCGAGCGGCTGACCGGAGCGGAGGCGTAATCCGATCCTTGCCGCGCGGCAACCCAACGGAGTGAGGAGAGACTGCAACCATGGAGGAACTTTCACACAAGCGAAAAATGGCCATCATGGCCGCCATTCTGGCGGCGATGTTTTTCGCCGCCATCAACCAGACGATCGTCAGTACGGCCATGCCGCGCATCATCGCCATCCTGCAAGGGATGGAGCATTATACCTGGGTCATTACGATTTTCATGCTGACCTCGACCATCTCGACGATTCTGGTCGGGAAGCTGTCCGACATCTACGGGCGCAAGCCTTTCCTGCTCGGGGGCATCCTGATCTTCCTGGCCGGGGCTTTCTTGTGCGGTCTGTCGCAAAACATTCTGCAGCTCATCGCTTACCGCGGCATTCAGGGCGTCGGCGCCGGCATCATCATGTCGACGGCCTTCACCGCCGTCGGCGACCTGTTCGCGCCGCGCGAGCGCGGCAAATGGAGCGGCGTCATGATGTCCGCCTTCGGATTCTCCAGCGTGATCGGGCCGACGCTGGGCGGATGGCTGGTCGATCACATGGACTGGCATTGGCTCTTCTGGATCTTCCTGCCGCTCGGCGTCGTCGCGTTCTTCCTCATCATGGCGCTGTTCCCGAAGACGGCGCGGCGCGAGTCCGAGACGATCGACTGGCTCGGATCGCTGTTCCTCAGCCTGACGATTATCGCCCTCCTGCTCGGGTTTTCCTGGGCCGGCACGCGCTATGACTGGGGCTCGCGGGAAATTGTCGGTTTGTTCGCGGCGGCTGTCGTATTCGGGGTCATTTTCCTGCTGGTGGAGATGAGGGCGAAAAGTCCGGTGCTGCCGCTCTCGCTGTTCAGGAGCGACATCGTCACGCTGTCAAACATCATCGGCTTCCTGATGAATGCGGGCATGATGGGGGCGCTCATCTACATCTCGTTCTTCGTGCAGGGCGTCGAAGGCATCGCGCCGACGTACGCCGGCTACGTGACGATGCCGATGTCGATCACGATGGTCGTCATGAGCGCCGTCATCGGCCGGATGATCACGAAGACCGGCAAGTACAAACGGTACGCCTTGCTTGGCATGCCGGTCATGGTGGCGGGCATGCTGATCATGGCATTCATGAACAGCGTCTGGATGGCTTTGGCGGCGATGATCATTTTCGGCATCGGGCTCGGAATCGGCATGCCCGTCTTCACCCTGACGGTGCAGAACGCGGTCAGCCCGGCCGATCTCGGCGTTGCGACCGCCTCCTCGCAGCTCTTCCGCAATCTCGGCGGCACGATCGGCATCGCCGTGCTGGGGACGGTCATGTCGACGAGCCTCGCCTCGAACCTGAAATCGAAGATGGCGGCCGGTGGAGCCGGTTCGGCGCAAGTCGACGAAGCGACGGCGTCGAAGCTGTCCGGTCTGATGGACCCGAACCTGCTGCTGGATCAGCCGAAGATGAAGGACGCGATCGCGTCGCTTCCGGCGGACGTGCAGCCGATCGCCGAACAGATCGTCGCGGCGCTGCGGGACGCGCTGTCGTCGTCGCTGACGCTCGTCTTCCTGTGGGGCACGGCAATCGTCGCCGTGGCCGGCGTGCTGACGATTTTCCTGCGGGAAATTCCGCTCCGCACGACGAACAAGCTGCCGCAGGATGGCGCGGGCAAGGAGCGCTCCGCGGAGCTTCATCCGGTTCGCTGACCGGCGGACGGCGCGGATCAAGCAGACGCGGACGGGAAACGGCGGGCGGGATCGGAGACAGGGATCGGTGGACGCGGCTGGAAACCGGTGATCGGCGGGCGGGATCGGAGACAGGAATCGGTGGACACGGCTGGAAACCGGTGTTCGGCGGGCGGCTGATCGGCCGGCGGGGAGCCTTCGGACGGTGGAACGGGGATTCCCCGCCCGCCGGCTGCTCCGCAACGGCGATCGCGGCAATCGCGAAGAAAGCGGATACATTTTTCACAAAATTGACCTTACATCCTGCATCATATCAATGGTACAATGGCGCTGTGGCAGTCTCTGGACGACGGCGCCGGCAGACGGGCGTCCGAACACATGGTTGACGGAGGGATAAGGCGTGAGAAGAACCATCCATGTACCCGAAAATCCCGTATCGCATTTTCTGTTCAACAGCACCCGTTCGGCCTGGATCTGGTTGATCGTGCGGCTGTACCTCGGCTGGAAATGGCTTGACGCCGGCTGGCACAAGGTCAACTCGGACGCCTGGGTCGGAGCGAACGCCGGCAAGGCGATCGAAGGCTTCGTCAAGGGAGCGCTTGCCAAAGCGGAGGAAGGCAAGGATGTGACCGGCTGTTACGCGTCGTTTCTGGAGAACGTCGTCCTGCCGAACGCGAAGGTGTTCAGCTACCTGGTCGCCTTCGGCGAAGTGCTCGTCGGCCTCGGCCTCGTTCTCGGTCTGCTGACCGGCATCGCGGCGTTCTTCGGCTCGTTCATGAACGTCAGCTTCCTGTTCGCGGGAACGCTGAGCACGAACCCGCTGCTGTTCATTCTGGCGACGTGGCTCGTGCTCGCCTGGAAAGTGGCCGGCTGGTACGGCCTCGACCGCTGGGCGCTTCCGTTCCTCGGAACGCCGTGGGGCAGGGTCAACCGGTAACGATGACGATCAAGGCTGCGATGAAGCTGCTCATCGCAGTCTTTTTCTTTTTGGCCAATTTGTGTGGCCTGCGTCTGGCGCGCTTTACATCAGATTTCGTCTAACAGCGTAATCGATGGTCCTATGATTCGAGACGGCACAGTGTTCCCGGCAGGCCGATCCGCCCGGCGACGAGCCGCCGCTCGGCCTCTTGCAAGCCGTAGAGCGCCATGATGCGCCGGTCGATCGCCTCGTACAGCTCCTGCCGCCCGTCCGGATCCCCGCAGGCGGTCAGCCGGTCGACGAGCGAGGCAATCCGGTCCTGCTCATCCGCCGGGCAGGCCGGAATCGGCAGCGATTCGATGTGCCGGCGCAGCACCTTGACGGAAGCGTGCGCGCAGGTGTGGTAGAACCGGGCGGGCCGGGAGTTGAGCACCGCGAGCACGTATTTCATGCGATAGCCCGGCGCGCGCGGAATGATGATGTTCGCGCTGTTCAGCGTAAGCCGCCCCCGATCGTCGCAAGCGAAGACGAGATCGGCGTTGATGAACCGGTAGATCAGTTTCTCCGGGGCGCGGTAGAACGGTTCGGGCGCGGTCTGCTGGTACCGGTGCGGAACGAACCGGATGTACCGCCCCGAATGGCGGACGTTGTACGCGCACACGTCGGCGCCGCGCAGCACCGGTTCCCATCCTTCGGGAACCTGCCCGTCCGGGAACTCCCGCACATGGGTGCGGTTGTCGCCGGTGACGATGCCGAGGGCGAAGTCGCACCGGCCTTTCAGATACCAGACGCCGGGCGCGGCGCGCATCCGCTCGAGCACGGCCTGCTCCGCGTCGGCGGCGCGGACGTTGAAGGCGCAGCCCGGGTTCGTCCGGAACCGGCGCTGCGGAATGGCGTCCGCCCGGCCGCGGCCGTCCCGGACGATGACGGCGTGCCCGGGGGCGGGCGGCCGCTTGCGCAGCGTCAGCGTGACCGCCGGGCTGCTGACGCCCGCGAACGGGTTTCCGGCCAGCGAGATGCCGAGCATTTCGGTCTGCTCCGCGATGAGGCGGCGCGCCTCGGCGTGCCGGTCGACCGTGAGCAGCGACTCCGGCAGGACATAGGCGAGCACCCCGCCGTCCTCAAGCATCGACAGCCCCGCCTCGATGAACAGGCCGAACGACTCCGGCCCGAAGGTTGCCGCGGTCCGGAACCGGCGCTTGAACCGCTCCGCTTCCTCCGGGGCGAACCGGTAGCCCCAGGGCGGATTGCCGATGACCAGGTCGTACCGGCCGTTCCCGGGGTCTCCGGCGTGCAGCGCGTCCTGCCGCAGGATCGGGAAGCCGGCCGGCGCGCCGTCTTCCGGTTCGGCGAGCAGGGCCAGGTTCAGCCGCGCCAGATGGACGGCCGTCCCGTCGATGTCGAAACCGGCGATCGCGCCGCGCTCGCGGAGCATCCGGTCGGCTTCGCGGGCGGAGAGACCCCGGGCGGTGAGCCGCTTCTTCAGCGCCAGGTAGACGCGGATCAGAATGTTGCCCGACCCGCAGCACGGGTCGATGACGCGCGGCAGGCCGGCGTCCTCCGGCCAGCCGCCCAGCGCGTTGTCCACGAGCGATGCGACGATCGCCGAAGGCGTGTAGTAGGCGCCGGTCTGTTTGCGCCGTCGCAGGCGGGCGAGCGACAGATGAACGAGGCCGAGCAGGTCGTCGCCTTCGGCGTACGCGACAGGCAGCCGCGCCAGCTCGCGGAGCCGGCTCCGGGCGTCCGCGTCGAGCGGCGGGACGCTGCCGCCGGCCCCGTCCGCTTCCCCGGCGCCATCGCCGCCGTCCGCGCCGCGCCCGCACAGCCCGCCGAGCAGCGGGGCGAAGCCGCCGGCATCCAGCCGGCCGTCCAGGAACCGCTCGGCCAGGCTGGCTCCGCCGGCTTCGGGCTGCGCGGCCAGATGGCCGCGGCTTGCGAGCAGCTTCAGCGCCAGCTCCAGGAGCGCGAGCCGCGGATCGAGCCGGTCCGCGGCGATCCCGGCCGCCTGCCGGGCCAGCCGCTCGCATGCTTTCGTCCGGACGTACCCCGCCGGGACGAACGCGCCGTCCGCCGCCGTCTTGTTGCGGCGGCTTCGGAGCCGCGCCGTGCGGCCCGAAGCGAGCGCCTCCTTCAGCGCTTCGACTTCCGCGCGATCGAAGGCGAGCATCCGGCCATTCCGGAAGCCGCGCAGCCGGCCGGCTTTCGTCCAGTTGCGCACCGACGCGACCGAGATGGACAGGATGCGGGCGGCTTCGGCGGCCGAGATCAGCTCCTTCACGGCGGACACCCCTTCCTTCCCAACTATCCGACGATCCCCATTATAGCGAAAATGGCCGGACATGGCGCGGGACCCGCGGGACGACATGCGATTCGGAAGCGGCCGTCATCCTGTGCCGGATATGGCCGCGGTGAGCCAACAGCAATCGGGGCCGTCCCGCAGGCAGCCATGCTGCCGGGGAACGGCCCCTTGCTTTCGCCGTTACTTCTTCTCGATCGGAATCCAGACCTCGCATCGGTAGTCCGGAGAAGACGAGTCGCCGTCCAGATACACTTCCAGTTCCGGCGCGTGGGCGTGCTCGTAGCTCGTCGACGGGAACCATTCCTGGAAAATGCGCCGGAACACGTCCTGAATGGAGCCCGGCAGCGGTCCGACCGCCGTGAACACGGCCCAGGTTTGCGCCGGCACCGTGTAGCCGGTCCATTCATCTCCGGCCATCTCCGGTCCGGCTTCGACGGCGATCATGTACGACAAATCTTCCTGGCCGGGGACCATGGGCATACAGATGCCCATCGCCATGCGGCCGGCGAGCGATTCGAGCCGCGCAATCCAGCCGTCGGCAAAACCGGCGCTCCAGAAAGCCGGTATTTCGCGGAGATTGGCGCCGTCCCGGCACGTGGTGTCCAGCACCTTCCCGATCACATGAAACGCTTCCCGCTCGACAATCCGGTAATCCATCGCATGAACTCCTTTCAATGTCAGTTGGAACTCCATGCGGGGAAAAGCTTTCAAGCGAACGCCGGGGTTGCGGGCTTCGGACGGCGCAATGCCGTGCAGCCTGCGGAACGCCTTGGCGAACGATTCCGGCGAATCGTACCCGTACTTGAGCGCGACATCGACGACCCGGGCCTGAGTCGATGCCAGCTCCTGCGCCGCCAGCGTCAGCCGTCTGCGCCGGATGTACTCCGTCACCGTAAGCCCCGTCACCATATGGAAGAGCCGGTGAAAATGGAACGCCGACGACCAGGCCGCCCTGGCCGCCTCCTCGATGCTCACGTCGTCTTCCAGATGGCGTTCGATATAATCCAGCGCCTGATTCATCCGCTGCAGCCAATCCATCCGCATCGTCCTCCGCATTAACGTATCACAAAGATGGCGCGGACCGCCTGTTCAGGCTTGCTCCCGGATGACAGACGCCGGCGCGAACGGACGGCGCACCGGCGGCGCTTGCCGCAACCGATCTTGCCTCAGCCGAAAAACGCTTCGAGCTGCTCCTTCACCCGGTCGTTCGCGTTGGCCACGACCGTGACGCGGCGCGGCTTGCCGAACAGCGCCTGGATCGGCTCGGGATAGACCTGCGAGATGTTCCGCAGCCGGATCGCCTCGTCGAACTTCGCCGGATGGGCGGTGGACAGCGCGATCGTCGCTTCGCCTTCGTCCGACCGCTTGTCCGCGGCGGCGACGCCGCAGGCGGTGTGCGGATCGAGCAGGTAGCCGTACGCCTCGTAATAGCGGGCGATCGTGTCGAGGCACTCCTCGTTCGACACGCTGTAGGCGGCGAAATCTTTCCGCACCTGGCGCAGCGCGTCCTCCGGCACCTCGATCCGCCCTTCGGCCTTGAACTGCTCCATCAGCTTCGCGACCGTGCCGGCATCGCCGTCATACAGGTAGTACAGGTAGCGCTCGAAGTTGCTCGCCACCTGGATGTCCATGGACGGGCTGTACGTGCCGCGGAACTCGCGGGGCTGATAGACGCCGGTCGCGACGAAGCGGGCGAGGATGTCGTTCTCGTTCGTCGCGAGCACGAGCTTGCCGACCGGCAGCCCCATCCGCTTCGCGATATAGCCGGCGAAGATGTCGCCGAAATTGCCGGTCGGCACGCTGAAGTTGACCGGGCCGGCATGCCCCTGCTCCGCCAGCCGGAAGTACGCATAGAAATAGTAAACCGTCTGCGCGAGGATGCGGGCGATGTTGATCGAGTTGATCGCGCGCAGATGATGCTGCCGCTTGAACGGAACGTCCGCGAACAGCTCCTTGATGATGCGCTGGCAGTCGTCGAACGTGCCCTCGACGGCGAGGTTCAGCACGTTGTCGTCCTGCACCGTCGTCATCTGCAGCTCCTGCACCCGGCTGACCTTGCCGTGCGGATGGAGGATGCAGATCTTGATGCCCTCCTTGCCGCGCACCCCTTCGATGGCCGACGCGCCGGTGTCGCCGGACGTCGCGCCGAGGATATGGATGACGGAACCGGTCTTCCGCGAGACGTACGCGTACAGGTTGCCGAGGAACTGCAGCGCGACGTCCTTGAAGGCGAACGTCGGGCCGTGGAACAGCTCCAGCACATGCAGATCGTCGCGCAGTTTCACGACCGGCGTAACGTGCGGATCGCGGAACGTCGCGTAGCTCGCGTCCACGAGCCGCTTCAGCTCGTCCCGCGGGATGTCCTCCTCCATGAACAGCGCCAGGAGCTCCAGCGCGAGTTCGGGGTAGGACAGTTTCCGCCACGCCTTGAGCGCGTCGTCCGACAGCTCGGGCAGCCGCTCCGGCACGAGCAGCCCGCCGTCGTCCGCGAGCCCCATCAGGATGGCGTCGGTGAATCCGATCGGGGCGACCCCGCCCCGGGTGCTGATATACTTCATCATCGATCTCCTTGTCGCAGCATTGAGTATGAAGCGGCCGCCGGCGCGCGCCTGCCCGCTTCCTCCATGCCCCCTATTGTACATCAGGATGCCCGTTCCGGTCGACTCCTCGCGAGATGCGGGAGCGGGGGGCGGGATCGGGCGCGCGGCAGTCGGGCAATCGCGGATTTTTTTTGCAGCAAATCCATTATCGAAATCGGCAAGGTTGGGGTAAAATATAGAGGGTTATGCAATCGATGGGGAGTGGAAAACCATGGCGAACGACGAACTGATATTGACTCCGGAAGGGTACAAGCAACTGGAGGAAGAGCTCCGCGAGCTGAAAGGCCCGAAGCGCAAGGCGCTCGCCGAACGGCTCAAGGTCGCGATCAGTTACGGCGATCTCCGCGAGAACAGCGAATACCATTCCGCGAAGGAAGAGCAGGCGTTCATGGAGACGCGGATTCTCCAGCTCGAGCGGATGCTGCGGACCGCCAGGGTGGTCAACCCGGATGAAACGGCCGACGGCACGGTCCAGATCGGATCGATCGTGCTCGTGCACGACCTCGAATTCGACGAGAAGATCGAGTACCGGATCGTCAGCCCGGCGGAGGCGAACGTCGCGGAGAACAAGATTTCGTACGAAAGCCCGCTCGGCAAGGAGCTGCTCGGCAAGAAAGCCGGCGACCAGGTCAGCGTCAGCGCTCCGATGGGCATCATCGAATACAAGGTGCTCGAGGTCAGAAGCTGAGCGTCCGCATCACCCGCCTTTCCGCCGGTCCGCCGGGGTTGCCTGCCCCATGCTCCGATATGTTACTATAGAAGCATTACGGGCCGGCAGGCTTGAACAGGGGAATCGGACATGGCCAGAAGCATTCAACATTTCAAGGCGGATTTCTTCAAGGCGCTGGCGCATCCTTTGCGCATCCGCATTCTCGAGATTCTCTGCGAAGGCGACCGCAGCGTGAACGAAATCCAGAACCTCCTGCGATCGGAAGGATCGACCGTATCGCAGCAACTTGCCGTGCTCCGGAACAAGAACGTCGTGTACGGCGTGAAAGAGGGGACGACGGTCGTCTATTCCCTGCGCGATCCGCTGATCAAGGATCTGCTGCAGGTGGCGAGACAGATTTTCGACAACCATCTGATCGACCAGATCCAACTGCTTGAAGAGATTCGCAACGAACCGTTGTGAACGCAAGCGTCCGCAAGAGCGGCCCGGATTCCGGCCATGGAATCCGGGCCGTTCTGCGTCTTACGCGCAGGTTGCGGGCTCTAAGCTTCACCCGGACAGCCCGGAGGGGACGGGAAGCGGATATTTCGGGCGCGGCGTCCGTTTTCGCGCGAATTCCGCCTTTGACAGAAACAAGGAGACAGGAGTAGGATACATCTTGTGTTTTCTATATTTGAAAATTCAAATATTTAGATGAGCATAAAAACAGAGAAAAGAGGCGCATCCGGGTTGCAACCTTCGGACAGCACAGGCGGATACGGGTGGGAGAAATTCCGCAGGGACTTGATCTCCGGCGTCATCGTCGGCCTGATCGCCATCCCGCTTGGCATGGCGTTCGCCATCGCCTCCGGCGTGAAGCCGGAGTACGGATTGTACACGACGGTGGCAGCGGGCATTCTGATCTCGCTGCTGGGCGGGTCGCGCTTCCAGATCGGCGGGCCGACCGGCGCCTTCATTCCGGTGCTGCTCGCCATCGTGCTGGAGCACGGCTACGAGCGGCTGCTGACCGCCGGTTTCCTGGCCGGCATCATCCTCGTGATCATGGGGCTGCTTCGGGCGGGCACATTCATCGCGTACATCCCGAAAGCGGTGACCGTCGGCTTCACCGCGGGCATCGCGGTCATCATTTTCACGGGACAGATCGGCAATTTCCTCGGGCTCGAAGGCATGAAGCGGCACGAGTTTTTCGTGCACAACATCGGGGAAGTGCTGCGGCATCTTTCCACCGCGAGTTTCGAGAGCATCTGCGTCGCTTCGATCTGCCTTGCGGTGATGCTTGTCCTGCCGCGCGTGGCGCCCAAGATTCCGCCGGCGCTGGCGGGCATCGCCGCCGCCACCGCGGCTTCCATGCTGCTGTTCGAAGGCCGGACCGCGACGATCGCGTCGGTCTACGGCGAGATTCCGTCGTCGCTGCCGGCGCTTGCGCTGCCGGATCTGTCGTGGGAGACCATCGTGACGATGCTGCCGTCCGCCCTGCTCATCGCCGCGCTCGGCAGCATCGAATCGCTGCTGTCGGCCGTCGTCGCCGACGGCATGTCGGGCACGCGGCACAACAGCAACCGCGAGCTGGCCGGCCAGGGCATCGCGAACATCGTCGCGCCGCTGTTCGGCGGCATCCCGGCGACCGGCGCGATCGCCCGCACCGCGGCGAACATCCGGACGGGCGCCGCGTCCCGGATGTCCGGCGTCATCCACGGCGTCGTCGTGCTGCTCGTGCTCGTCCTGCTCGCCCCGCAGGCGTCGCAGATCCCGCTGGCGGCCATGGCCCCGGTGCTGATGGTCGTCGCGTGGAACATGAGCGAGCGGAGGGCGTTCAAGGAATTGCTCGTGAAACGGTCGCCGGAGTCGGTCGTGCTCGTCGCGACGTTCCTTCTGACCGTGTTCATCAATCTGATCGCCGGCGTCGGCTGCGGCATCGCGCTCGTGGTGCTGTACCGGCTGCGCGAAGCGGTCCGGCGGCGCGGCGCGGTCCGTTCGCCCGCCGGCGCGGTCGCCCATCCCGTTCCGCCGTTCAGGCGGAGAGGCCGCGGATGACCGTTTCTTAAGGCCGTAGCAGCACTTTGATGCATTGTTCTTTCCGCTGCGCGAAGATTTCGTATCCCCGCTTCGCTTCCGAGAGCGGCATCACATGGGTCACGATGTCGCCCGGATCGAGGCGGCCCCGCTTCATCAGGTCATAGACGACCGGCATGTAGTGGACGACCGGAGCCAGCCCGCCTTTCAGGGTCACGTTCCGGGAGTAGATGTCTCCGTACGGAAATCCGTTGTAGCGCATGCCGTACAGTCCGGTAACCTGGATTACGCCGCCTTTGCGCACCGCCTGCGCGGCGGTAATGAGCGCGCTGAGCGAACCGCCCTGCATTTTCAGCATCGTCTCGACATATTCGACAGGCGTCATCCTGGCTTCCATGCCGACGCAGTCGATGACGATGTCCGCGCCTCCCCGCGTCATTTCTTTGAGCAGTTTACCCGTTCCCGTCGGCGTTTCGAACGCGACCGTTTCCACCCTGTTCGTCCGCCTCGCGTGCTCCAGGCGATAGCCGACGGGATCGACGGCGATCACCCGCTCCGCCCCCATCAGCCAGCAAATCTTCTGCGTCACCAGCCCGATCGGGCCGCAGCCGAGCACGATGACCGTGTTGCCCGGCTTTACGCCCGCGTTTTCGGCGCTCCAATAGGACGTCGTCAACACATCGGAGATCATGACGAGCTGCTCGTCGGAAAGCTCGCAGTCTTCGGGCACGCGAAACGGCAAATGGTTGCCGTACGGCACGCGCAAGTATTCGGCCTGGGCGCCGGGAAAGCCCCCGCCCGTGTCGGAGAAACCAAAATAGGCGCCGATCTCGGCGTTCTCGTTCGAGTTGTCGCACTGGCTCTCCAGTCCGTGCCGGCAATAGAAGCATTCGCCGCAACTGACGGTGAACGGGATGACCACCCGGTCGCCCTTCTTCACCCGGGTGACTTCCGGTCCGACCTCCTCGACAATGCCGAGCGGCTCGTGGCCGATGACGAAATCTTTCGGCAAGCCCGGGACCATGCCGTGCACGAGATGCAAATCCGATCCGCAGATGCCGCTCGCCGTCAGCCGGACGATGATGTCGTCGGGACGTTCAATGCGCGGGTCGGCGACTTCTTTCACCTCGATTCTGTGGGCGCCTTGGTACGTGACGGCTTTCATTGACGAGACATCCCTCCGCCTGTGTCGAAATGGCATCGCCTGCCGGTAGGTTATCCATTCTCATCCGTGTTATACTGGGGACGGGAGCGGCGGATTGGAGTCCCCGCTCGAATTTCAGGGAGGCGGAATAACAGTGCGGTTGGAACCGGTGCGGGAAGGCTTTTTCGACCGGCCGACGCTGGAGCTGGCGCAAGCGCTGCTCGGCATGCTGCTCGTGCGCGTCACGGAAGATGGCGCGGCCGCCGGACGGATCGTCGAGACGGAAGCGTATATCGGTCCGGACGATCGCGCCGCCCATTCGTACGGCAACCGGCGCACGCCGCGGACGGAAGTCATGTTCGGCCCGCCCGGCCGGGCCTATGTCTATGTCATGCATACCCACAGTCTGTTCAATGTGACGAGCGGGAAGGAAGGGAGTCCCGAGGCGGTGCTGATCCGCGCCGTCGAGCCCGTTCTGGGACTCGAGCTGATGCGGGCGCGGCGCGGGCCGGTGAAGAGGCCGTACGACCTGACGAACGGCCCCGGCAAGCTGACGAAGGCGCTCGGCATCACGAAGGCGGAATACGGCCGGCTGCTGACCGAATCGCCGCTCTTCATCGCGCAAGGCCGTCCGGCCGAAGCCGTCGCATCCGGCACTCGGATCGGCATCGAGGGAAGCGGCGAGGCGCGGTTCTACCCCTGGCGGTTCTGGGAAGCGGGCAATCCGTTTGTGTCGAGGGGGAAGGGAGCCGGCGTCCGGGAGTGACGCCGCATCCAAACGGATGGAAGCCGTCCCGCGAAGTACGGTAGTTTCGGATCACGTCATGGCAAGGAGGCGGGGTTATCATGCAAATCATCGGTCAGTTGCTCGATATTGCCGCCACCATCATCGTGCTGGCGGTGCCCGTGGCCATCGTCGCGCTGTTTATCTGGGACAAATATCTTCAGCGCCAGCATTCCGTCCTGAAGACGCATCCGGTTATCGGCAGGCTGAGGTACGTGTTCGAGATGCTCGGACCGGAATTCCGGCAATATTTCATCTGGGGCGACAAGGAAGGCCGGCCGGTGGACCGGGACACGCAGGCGTACATCGCCAAGGCGGGCAAGTACGGCTCGACCGTCATCGGGTTCGGCTCGCGCCGGGATTTTCAGATGGAAGGGTTCTTCCTGAACAACGCATTGTTCCCGAAGAACACGGACGAGCTGGCCGTCGACCAGACGGATGTCGTCACGACGACGTACAAATATCAAATCCTGAGCGAAGGGCTGGTTTCCCGCAAGGAACGGCGCATCCGGGCGACATCGCTGCCGTGGGCGCTGACCGGGCGGGATGCTGTCATTATCGGCGCATACAACCGGGTGCGGGAACCTTACAAGACGCGCGGCTTCGTTGGCATCTCGGGGATGAGCTTCGGCGCGCTCTCCGACAACGCGGTCATGGCGCTCTCCCAGGGCGCGGCGATCGCCGGCCACACCTGGATGAACACCGGCGAAGGCGGCCTGTCGCCCTATCACCTGTCGAAGGTGTACGAGCTGCGGGACGGACAGTCCGCAAGGCCGCGGGACCGGCACGAGGCCGCCGTCTTCGATTTCGTGCGGAAGCGCCGCCTCGTCTCGAACTTCGAGATGCTGCGGGAGCTCGCGGACATCCCGCATGAAGACATGCGCGTTTTCGATATGGAGGAGAACCCGTATATTCAGGCCGCGGAGCGCCTGGCCGCCGCCGGCATCCTGATGCGCAAGTCGGCCGACCTGATCTTCCAGATCGGATCGGGCAAATACGGCGCCCGTTCGGACGCCCGCGGCACGTTCGATCCGGAGGCGTTCATGCGGACGGCCGGACGTCCCGAAGTGAAGATGATCGAGGTGAAGCTGGCGCAAGGGGCGAAGGTGCGCGGCGGCAAGCTGCCGAAGGGCAAGCTGACGCCGATGATCCGCCGGATCCGCGGCATTCCGGCGGACTACGACGGCGATGTGGAGTCGCCGAACCGGTTCGAGGATTTCCATGACGTGCCGTCGCTCTTTGCGTTCCTCGAGCGGCTCCGCGAGCTGTCCGGCAAGCCGGTCGGCATCAAGCTGGTCGTGGGAAGCGAGCAGGCGATGGAGGAACTGGCCGCTTTCATGCGGGAGTCCGGCACCGGGCCGGACTTCCTGACGATCGACGGCGGCGAGGGCGGCACGGGCGCGGCGAACATGGAGATGGCCGACTCCCTCGGCCTTCCCGTCTACTCCGCGCTGCTCATCGCGGACAACGCGCTGCGGCGGCACGGCGTGCGCGACCGGGTGAAGATCATCGCCAGCGGCATGCTCGCCACCGCCGACAGAATCGCGATCGCGCTGGCGTTCGGCGCCGATCTGGTCAACGTCGGCCGCGCCGCGATGAACACGATCGGCTGCATCAACGCGCTGAAGTGCAACACGAACGAATGCCCGACCGGCGTCACGAGCCACAAGCCGGAGTTGAAGAAGGGGCTCGTCATCGAGGAGAAAAGGTTCCGCACGGCCAACTACCTGACGACGGTGCGCGAAGGCGTCTACATGCTGGCCGCCTCGTGCGGGCTCGACTCGCCGGCCGGATTCCGGCGGGAGCACGTCACGTTCAAGGATCGGGACGCGTCGGCCGTCCGGATGGACCGCGTATGCCCGTATCCGGACGAACCGGCGCCGGCCGCCCGCGCCGCGGATTCGGCGCGCACGGGGTGAGGAGGGGTTTACTTCGGCCAATTCCGGCTCGCGAACCGTTTCACGATCTCGATGACCGTCCCGACGGATTTCTCCATCACGTCGACGGACACGTATTCGTAGCGACCGTGGAAGTTCTCGCCGCCGGTGAACAGGTTCGGCGTCGGCAACCCCTTGTAGGAGAGCTGCGAGCCGTCGGTGCCGCCGCGGATCGGCCGGATGAGCGGCTCGATGCCGAGGCTGCGCATCGCCTCTTCGGCAATGTCGACGATCTCGCGCACCGGCTCGATTTTGTCCCGCATGTTGTAATACTGGTCTTTCATCGCGATCCGGATCCGGTCCTCGCCGTAGGCGGCCTGCAGCTCGGCGGCGATATGGGCGAGATACGCTTTCCGGTCTTCGAACTTCTCCCGGTCGAAATCGCGGATGAGGTACACCATTTTCGCGCGATCGACGCTGCCCTCGAGCGAGTTGAGGTGGTAGAAGCCCTCGCGCCCCTCCGTGTATTCGGGCGCTTCCTCGGCGGGCAGTTTCGCGTGGAACTCCATGGCGATTTTCGCGGCGTTGATCATTTTGCCCTTGGCGGTGCCGGTGTGGACGCTCTTGCCGCGGATCTCGATCACCGCCTGGGCGGCGTTGAAGCTCTCGTACTGCAGCTCGCCGAGCGGGCCGCCGTCGACGGTGTAGGCCGCCCATGCGCCGAACCTCGCGACGTCGAACCGGTGCGGCCCCCGTCCGATCTCCTCGTCGGGCGTGAAGGCGACGCGCAGGGTGCCGCGCGGAATCTCGGGATGGTCCACGAGGTGACGCACGGCCGTCATGATGATCGCGATGCCGGCCTTGTTGTCCGCGCCGAGCAGCGTCGTGCCGTCGGTCGTGACGAGCGTGTGGCCGCGATAACCCTCAAGCTCGGGGAAGTCGTCCGGCGACAGCACGATTCCTTGCTCCGCGTTCAGCACGATGTCGCCGCCGTCGTACGCTTCGACGATCCGGGGCTTCACGCCCCGGCCGGTGAACTCGGTGGCCGTGTCGAGATGGGCGAGGAAGCCGATGACCGGCACATGGCGGTCCGTGTTGCCCGGAAGGGTGGCCATAACGTAGCCGTTCTCGTCCATGGCCGCGTCGGACAGGCCGATCGCCTTCAGTTCCTCCACGAGCATGCGGCCGAGCTCAAGCTGGCCGGGCGTCGAGGGACAAGCGTCGCTGCCGGGGTCCGATTGGGTATCCACCTGAACGTAGCGCGTGAGGCGTTCGATGAGTTCTTTTTTCAAGTCGTTATCGCTCCTCCAACAAAGATTATGGAATATTATAGGCATTCACCCGCAGCGGCCGCAACCGAAAGGGATCGGCCGATTGGGTGGCCGTTGGAAATACAGCGATGTAAATTCAAATTTCGACAGAAATCGACAGGTCAAATCTTACAGTTCCCCGGTCCTTCGGTTATAATGGTGACAGGCGGCAGCCGGTGGGGAGGAACATACGTGGAGGACAAGGGGATGCGCCGATGGTTCTGGGGCGCCGCTGTCTTGACGACATTGCTTGTGCTGTCTGTCGGGACAATCCTATATCAGAAACAGAAACTGGATGAAACCGAATCGCTGAAACAGGACGCCGTGGCGGCGGTTGCCGCCTGGGCTGATCATTTCGCCGTCTGGGCGGGAATGCGGATCGCCGAGCTGCGCGTCATGGCGGGCACGGCCGCCGTCCGGTCCGGAGACGCCCGGGAAGCGCTGGCCTATCTGGCCGAAGAGCGGACGCGGCACACGGACATGCCGCTGCTCGGATTGATCGGCCGGGACGGAACGGTCGTCTTCCCGGACGGATCGTCGGCGATCGTGACGGAAGCCGGCGCGGTCCGGAAAGAATCGGACGGCGGGCTGCTGTACGGTTCGGTCGAAGGTCCGCATGGCGAGCCCTGCCTTGTGCTGGCCGTCCCCTATGAACGGACGGACGGGGCGCCCGGCGGAGCGCTGGGCAGCTTCGTCCCGCTTGCATGGGTGCATGAAACATTCTATTCCTACACGTTGGCGGAAGAGCAGACCGTGTACTTTCTGGCCGGGGATGCCGCATACCGGCTGACGGAGGACGGCATGCCGGCCGAGGAGCCCGCCATTGCCGGCCTGATCGGCCCGCGGGATGAAGCGGAGTCCGGGGCGATCTGGTTCGAGCGGGGCGGGGAAGATTATCTTCTCGTCTACGGATCGGCGCAAGGGACGCCCTGGCGGCTCGCGGCCGCCGCTCCCGGACGGCTGCTGCTGGCATCGGAGGGCAGCGGCGTCTGGCGGACCGCGGCGGGTTTCGTCTTGCTGGAAGCCGCGCTGCTGCTCATGCTTTTCATCTATCAGCAGGGGTTCGCCTCCCGGTTCCGCGATCTGAAAATCCGGCTGGCCCAGATGAGCCATGCGGCCAGACACGATCTGCTGACGGCGCTGCCGAATCGCCTGCACCTCAGAGAGTCCCTCAACGCGCTGATCCGCAGCCACCCGTTCTCCGGGCACAACCTGATCGGGCTCGTCCTCATTGATCTGGACCGGTTCAAAAACGTCAACGACACATTGGGGCACAACGCCGGCGACCGGCTGCTGACCGCGGCCGCCGGGCAGCTCAGCCGCGCCTTGCGCGAAGGCCAGCGGCTGTTCCGGCTGGGCGGGGATGAATTCGTCCTGCTCTTCGAAGGGGTTTGGAACGCCGAAGAAGGCGTCGCCGAGGCGGAGCGGATTCTCGGCTGCCTGCGCGAGCCGATTCGCATCGGGAACCACGAATTCATCGTAACGGCAAGCGCCGGCATCAGCTTCTATCCGCAGCACGCGGCCAGCGGCGGCGAACTGCTGCGGAACGCGGATCTCGCGATGTACCGCGCGAAGAAGCAGGGAATCGGCTGCCTCGTCTGCTACGACGAGTCGATGGTCGAGCAGACGACGCGCGAGGTGATGATCGAGCAGCATTTGCGCAAAGCGGTGGCCGAAGGCGAGCTGACGCTGGTCTATCAGCCGATCCAGGCGATCGGCAAGGGCAAGTCCGGCCTGTGCGCGGAGGCGCTGCTGCGCTGGTATTCGAAGGAGCTCGGCCAGGTGAGGCCGGACCTGTTCATTCCGATCGCGGAGAGCACCGGCCTGATCGTGGAAATCGGCGATTGGGTGCTGCGCCAGGCGTGCGCCCAGCTCGGACTGTGGCGGCGCGGCGGGCTGCCGATCGACCGCGTGTCCGTCAATCTGTCCGCCATCCAGCTCGAACAGCCGGGCTTCGTCGACAAGGTGCGGACGATTCTCGCCGAGACGGGCTGCGGGCCGGACGGCCTGATGCTGGAGCTGACCGAGAGCTCGGTCATCAGCCGGATGGATCTGATCGTCAAGACGCTGGGCGAGCTGTCGGATCTCGGCATTACGATCGCGCTGGATGATTTCGGCATCGGGTATTCGTCGCTCTCCGTGCTGAATCAGTTGGATATCGACGTGCTCAAGATCGACCGTTCCTTCATCGCGCGCATCCACGACGGCAGCAAGGACGAGGCGCTGGTGAAGGTCATCCTGTCGATCGCCGGGCTGCTCGGCATCGACTCGATCGCCGAAGGCGTGGAGACCGAGGAGCAGCTCGAAATGCTCAGGGACATGCATTGCACGCACGCCCAGGGGTATCTGCTCAGCAAGCCGCTGGAGCGGGCGGAGTTCGAGCGGTATGCGATCAATTACCGCAATTTGGGATTGACGTAGGCGGCGGCTGGAAGCCTCCGGGCTTGTTTGCCGGCGGTTTGGAACAGAAGATCGAAGCGTCCATGCGCGTTGACGGTGGCGTGAAGCGCGCGGACGAATGTGTGAAAGGACGGGGGCGGCGATGGCGGACGAAAAAGGTCTGGCGGGTGCGGACGGTCAGGCGGAAACGACGGGCGGAGCGGCCAAACCGGACATCCTCATCATGACGGCGGTGGAAGCGGAGCGGGACGCGGTGCTGCGCGGGCTGGCGGGCTGCCCGCGGGCCGATGTGCGTCTGGCCGGCGTCGGCCCGGCTTCGGCGGCCGCGCGGACGGCCGCGGCGCTGGCGGAGGGCGGATGGCGCCTTGTTGTCAGCGCGGGCATCGGCGGCGGATTTCCCGGAGCGGCCGGCATCGGCGACCTCGTGCTGGCCGATGGGATCGCCGCCGCCGATCTCGGCGTCGAGACGCCGGACGGATTCCTGCCGGTGGACGAGCTCGGCTTCGGCACATCGCGCATCGCGGCCGACCCGGCCTGGTCGGACTTGCTGGCGCGGCGGATCGAGGCGGCCGGCCTGCCGGTGCGGCGCGGTCCGGTGCTGACCGTCTCGACCGCGACGGGAACGGCCGCCACGGCGGCCGAACGCGCGCGCCGCGTGCCCGGCGCCGCCGCCGAAGCGATGGAAGGCTTCGGCGTGGCGGCCGCCGCCGCCGAGGCGGGCGTGCCGGTCGTCGAGCTGCGCGCCGTCTCGAACGCGGTCGGCCCGCGCGACCGCGCCGCGTGGCGCATTCCTGACGCGCTGGCCGCACTTTCAGCGGCGTTCTCCGCCGCGAAGGAGGTTTTCGAAAGCAGATGAACGCGCTGCGCATCGCATACTCGCCGTGTCCGAACGATACGTTCGTCTTCCACGCGCTGGCGCACGGCCTTGTGCCGGGGGCCCCGAAGCTGGAAGTGACCTACGCCGACGTCGACAAGACGAACCATTACGCGGCCGAATCCGAAGATTTCGACGTGCTGAAAATCTCATATGCCGCCCTCCCCTGGGCGCTCGATCGGTATGCCCTCCTGCCGTGCGGCGGCGCGCTCGGCCGCGGCTGCGGCCCGCTCGTGCTGGCGGCGCGTCCGGCCGGTCCGGAGGCGCTCGCGGGCAAACGGGTGGCCGTGCCGAGCGACCGGTCGACGGCGTACCTGCTGTTCCGCCTTTGGGCGGCCGAACATGTGCCGGGCGGTGTCGGCGAAATCGTCGTCATGCCGTTCAACCGGATCATGCCCGCCGTCCGGGACGGCGAAATCGACGCCGGACTCGTCATCCACGAGGCGCGGTTCACGTACCATGAATACGGCCTGTCCCTCGTCGAGGACATGGGCCGCTGGTGGGAGGCGGACACGGGGCTGCCGATCCCGCTCGGCGCCATCGTCGCGCGGCGGTCGCTCGACCGCGAAGCGATCGCGGCGTGGATCCGCGCCTCCGTCGAATACGCCTGGGCCCATCCGGAGGCGTCGCGCGAATATGTCATGCGCCACGCGCAGGAGATGAAGCCCGAGGTGGCGCAGGCGCACATTGAGCTGTACGTCAACGCGTTCACCGCGGATCTCGGCGGGGAGGGCCATGCGGCGATCGAAGCGCTGCTCGGCCGCGCCGCCCGCGAAGGGCTCGTGCCGGCGTTCGATCTGTCGGCGCTCCGCTGAGACGCGGCCCGGGACGAAACGTCCGCTATTCCCGACCCGACCATCGCGACTTGCCCCCAAATTTCGCCTGTTCACGGCCAACACCGCCATCGAGGCCGCGGCAGGCGAAATTTTTTTATTCCGCTCAAAAAATGTACTTGACTAAAAAGATTAACCGTGAGTGATCATGACGGAAGGCTGGAGCAGGTCGTGGGAGGAGCGGAAAATCCGCGAACTGATGGAGAAGGAGAGCAGACCGGGCTGATGGACAACAAAAAGCTGCCGCTCAGGGAAATCAAGAAGGCAAGGTCGAAGATCGCGATCTTCAAGGCCAGCTTCGAACTGATCGAAAAAAAATCGTTCAAGGACGTGAAGCTGGAAGAGATTTGCGAGAAAGCGGAAGTGTCGAAGGTGACGTTCTTCAAATTTTTCCCCCAGAAAGAAGACTTGCTGATCTACTTCATGCGCTTGTGGCTTGCCAACCGCATGATCGAATTCAAGCTGCAGCCGACACGGGGGATCGCCGCGATCCGCCATCTGTTCCGGAGCGTGGCGGACAACGCCGGGGAGAAGCCCGGACTGATGCTGAGCCTGATCGGATATTTGTCCGAGGTGAACATGCATCCCAATATGCCCGTGTTGAGCGATGCCGAAATCCAGATCCTGTACCCGGGCAAAGAAGAACTGGTGGACGCGGAAGCGCCCAATCTCGGCGAGCTGTTCCACCGGTTCATCGAGGAAGCGAAGGAAGACGGGGACATATCCGGCAGCGTGCCGACGGATGATCTGGTGAAAGCGATGTTCACCATTTTCTACGGCGCCTGTCTTACGGCGCATCTGTACAACTCCGACCGGTTCATGGAGTTCTATGATCTGCATTTGAAACTGATTCTGACGAACGGAGCGTCGCGCTGAAGATGAGAAGAGTATGGATGGGGATAACGTTTGGTCTGGCGCTGCTCATTTCCGCATACGCGATTGTGCAGTTTGTCGTGCTGAATCCGAAGAGCGCCGGGATGGTGCGGTTGCATTTGCTGGATGCGGATTTTCCTTACGGACAGTGGGTCAACTTCCTGTACCTGCATGCCGTCGGCGGTGCGGCTGCGCTGGCCATCGGGCCGCTCTTGTTCAGCAAGCGGATCCAGGCGAGACATCTGCGGCTGCATCGCCGGCTTGGCAAACTGTATGTCGTCTCGATCGCGGCGGGCGGGGGTTCCGGCATTTATTTGTCGTTCGAGGCGCTCGGCGGGCGGGTGAGCCAGGCGGGACTTCTGGCGCTGGACATCGCGTGGCTGGCCGCCACCTGGCTCGGTTACAGAAGAATTCGGCAAAAGCGGATCGAGCGGCATCGGGAATGGATGCTGAGAAGCTACGCGCTGACGTTCGCGGGCGTGACGCTGCGGTTCTGGGTCGCCGCGCTGGGCATGCTCACCATCCCGCTCGAAAACTTCTCGCAATTCGAGCTGCTGCTGGACGATTTCAACCGCATGTACCGGCTGGACGCCTGGCTGTGCTGGGTTCCCAACCTGCTCTTTGCGGAATGGCTGATCCGCAGGCGGCGCAGACGCCGGTCCGAAGAGCGGCTTCCGCTTGCCGCCTGAGCAGCGCCATCCTCACGCCGTGCGCCCGACCGGCAGCATCCGCACCAGCGCCGCCCCGGCGGCCTGCATGCCCGTCTTCACGATGAGCTGGCCGAGGATCGCGCTGCCGACCGCTTCCCACGGCAGGATGCCGGCGCCGAGCGGCGACAGGCCGATCAGCACGAACAGCACGCTGTCGATGACGCCGCCGGCGAAGCCGCTGTACAGGACGCGCCAGGCCATCGGCAGCCGGAGCCGGCTGTAGATCTCCGTATCCGTCGACTCCGAGACGAGGAATGTCACGGCCGACGCGGCCGTAATCCACAGCGTGTCGCCGAGCCCCCACGACGTGGCGGCGGAGAGCAGCATCGCGGCGCAAATCGCGCCGTACGTCCGCGTCCGCCCGATCGCCTGCTGCACGAAGTCGCGCAGAATGAACGTCGCGCCGATGAACACCGATCCCGCCGGCACGAGAAACAACCCGAACTCGAGCGGCGCGAACCGCGCGGTGACGACGTTCGCGACGACGATGGATGCCAGGTACAAGAGAAGAATTCCGATTCGCATGTCCATGTCCTCCTGAAATTAACGGTTGTCCACTTTCTCGGGATACAGGTCGTGGTTCAGCAGCCGGTGCTCCGCCATCGCCTCGTATTTTGTCCCCGGCTTGCCCCAGTTGCAGTACGGGTCGATCGAGATCCCCCCGCGCGGCGTGAATTTTCCCCACACCTCGATATAATTCGGATCCATCGCCGCGATCAGATCGTTCATGATGATGTTCACGCAATCTTCGTGGAAATCGCCGTGATTGCGGAAGCTGAACAGGTACAGCTTCAGCGACTTGCTCTCCACGAGCCGCCGGTCGGGAATGTACGAGATGTAGATCGTCGCGAAGTCCGGCTGTCCGGTCATCGGACACAGGCTGGTGAACTCCGGACAATTGAACTTGACAAAATAGTCCCGCCCCGGGTGCTTGTTTTCGAACGTCTCGAGCAGCTTCGGATCGTAGGTGTAGGCGTACGTCGTTCCCTGGCTCCCCAACAGCGTCAAGCCTTGCAATTCTTCGGATCCTCTTCCGGCCATAAAAAAAATCTCCTTTCGCGTCGGGTCACTGCGGCGAAACGAGATTCGGCGAACCTGTTCCATGCAAAACACAAAAGAACGATTGCGACAGGGCGATCGTTCGGCCTTAGTTTTTTATAGAGGGAGTTCGCGAACCTCTCCCGGACGGCGCGGGGCGCCGATTCCGGATTTTCTTATGCAGTTGACTCCGTAAGTATAGCACAACGTCCGCGCGTTGCCCAGCCCGTACGCGTTGGAAACGATTCACGCGACTAATTTGCGGCCATGCGGGGAAGTTAAGCGGGAAAGGAGGCGGCGGCAATGGCGCGGAGAGGCAGGAGAAGGCCCGTCGTTCCCGGAGCGGCGCCGGCGCTGGACGCGCTGAAAGCGGAAGTGATGCGGCGCGAAGGCTATGCGGTCAATCCGGCGCGGCCGAACGACGTGAAATATGAAATTGCGCGGTCGATCGGCGTTCCGCTTCAGCCGGGCACGGGCGGCGAGCTGCGCACCGACCAGGCGGGCGCGATCGGCGGACGGATCGGCGGCCCGATGGTGCGCGAGATGATCCGCATGGCGCAGGAACGGTTGGCCGGACGAAAGTGAATCGAGGCATCCCTTATCGGGGTGCCTGATTTTTTTTATCGGGGAGGGAAGTGCTGATCGGGAAATTCTTGTGTTAAAATAGTTGACACGTTGGAGGTGATGCGATGCGTGTTCTGCTCCTGAAACATTTTTCTTTCGATGATGCGTCAGTTATATTGACATGGGCGAACGAACGGGGGTGTTCCGCCGAAGTGTTCGAGCCGCCGTCCGGGCAGCCGTTTCCGCCGGTCGCAAGCTTCGACCTGTTGGTCGTGCTCGGCGGGCCGATGAGCGTCTGCGAAGAAGACAAGCATCCGTGGCTGAGGGAGGAAAAAGCGTTCCTGCGGGAAGCGATCCGGAGCGGCAAGCGGGTGCTCGGCATATGCCTCGGCGCGCAAATGCTGGCGGAAGCGCTGGGAGGCCGGGTGTACCGGAACCGGGAGAAAGAGATCGGCTGGCATCCGGTGCGCCGGACGGAAGCGCGTCATCCGCTGCTTGGCGGGATTCCGGAGATGTTCTGGTCGTTCCACTGGCACGGCGACACGTTCGATCTTCCGGAGGGCGCGGTTCATCTCGCCAGCTCGGGCGCGTGCCGCAATCAGGCGTTCGCCTGGGGCGACCGGCTGCTCGGCCTGCAATTCCATCTGGAGACGACGCCGGCCTGCATGACGGCGATGACGGAGGCCTGGGCCGACGAGCTGGTGCCGGGCCGGTGGATCGAGTCGGCCGGGGCGATGCTCGCGAAAACCGCCCGCTGCGCCGAATCCGCGGCCTATCTGCGCCGGATTCTGGATCGGATGCTCGCGGCGCATGCGGGGGAACGCGCGGCGGGGTAAGCGGAGCCCGTCGGGATCGGCGAGGCGCCGGGCAAGGTGAGCGGGGCGCGGGCGGACCCGGCGAAGCGGGCGCCCGATCGTCAGGTCGGCTTCCCGGAGCGAGGCGGGCGCCGCTCCATGAATTCCTCCAGGTCCAGGGCGGCCTTGTTCTGGTTGCACTCGCGGCACGCGGTCACGCAATTGACGGGCGTCGTATGGCCGCCCTTCGCCCGCGGGACGATATGATCGATCGTGTCGCCGTATTTGCCGCAGAAATAGCAGGTGTAATTGTCCCGTTTCAAAATATATTCCCGGAACGCCTTGTTGCTGTACAGTCTGCGGATCGTCCGGCGGTTCACGACGACGGCGGCGAATTCGCGGACCAACGTGACGGCGGTCTCGAGGTCGGTCTCCTGCCGCCAGCGGTGGCCCTTGTCGGTCCGGCCGCGCATCCAGATGACGCCGGATTTGCCCGGCGCGAGCACGGAAGGGTCCGGCCCGTGCGGCCGCGGCGGCAAGGGCATCGGCGGCAGGATGTGCGCCGATTTCTTGCCGCCGCGGCGGGCGGGCTCATCCGGCGGCGCCGCCCGGGGAGCCGATTCCCCGGCAGACGGCTCCGGGCCGGGCTGCTCCGCTTGCGGCCGTCCGGGCGCCGGAGCCTCGCCGGCCGGCGCGCCGCCGGCTTGCGCCCGCCTGCGTTTGCTTCGCTTTCGCCCGCCGCGCTTCCCGCGGCGTTTTCGCCGTTTGCGGGGCGGCTCCGCCACGGCGGCCGTCAAGCCGCCCACCGGCTGCGGCTCGATCGGCGCGGACGGCATGTCCGCTCCGGCTTCGCCTTCGGCCGCGGCCAACGCCGCCGCCATCGCCGCCGCCTCGCCCGCGCCGGCGGCCTTCATCCGGCGGCGGCACTCGCGGCACGCGCCGCGGCGCGAATGCGGCCCGGCGCGCCGTCCCGTCCGCCGCCGGAACTCGCCGAGCGGCCGCTCTTTCCGGCAATAAGCGCATATTTTGGTCTGCGGCCGATCCGCCGCGTCCTGCCGCTTGCGATCCATGCTGCAATCCTCCGGTCTGCTCGATACAACCCTATTATACGCGATCTTGCGGCTTCCATCGATAAAAAGCCCGGCTGCGGCACGCAGCCGGGCCTCATCCCATTGTGGATCACATCACGCCGTTATTGCATGCGAAAGCGCGTTCAATCCGGTTGTTCTCTGCGTTAAAGGCGGACCGCAGTTCAGGAAATATCAGGAGGACGACTTTTTCTGTCACGAAACCAACCTGTTCGGAAAGGAGCCTTGCGCACATGTCGGCGATCGAGTTCAACGCGCTTCCGCTTCCCCACTACATTCGCGCGGGCTACAGCCTGACCGGCGCGGGACGGAAACATCCCGAGCGGTACGCGATCGGCGAGTTCGACCTGCTTGTCGTCGCACAGGGCTGCCTGTATATTGGGGAGGGGGCACGCTGCGCGTAACGAACTCTGTCATCGGGCTGCTGGTGAAGGGCGAAGGGAAGCGGCTCGTCAACATTTCGTCCGAGGCCGGCAGCATCGCCGACAACCGGCGGAAGCGCGAGTACGGCTACTGCATGACGAAGGCGGGCGTCAACATGCAGTCCGCGATCTTGCAAAATCATCTGCGGGAGTACGGCATCAAGGTGATGTGCTTCCATCCGGGATGGGTGCGCTCCTGGATGTCGGGCAAGTTCAACGACAAGGCGACGGTCGAGGCGATCGACGCGGCGAAGGGCATCATCGCGCAGGTGCTTCGGCCGCAGGAGATCACGGCGTTGCCGTCGTACACGGACTACACGGGCAAGCCGCTGTCCTGGTGATCCGGCCGAATTACGCTGGTTTGGGGAGGAACGGCCTATGAAGAACGTCATCGCCCTCGTCGGCGACTATTGGCACGCGGGGGACATGATCCGGGAAGCGCTCGGGAAAGCGGCGGAGGCGGCCGGCGGCATCGCGCTCTCGTTCGCGGAGCGCGAGGAGCTTGAGGATCGGCTGAAGGAGCGGCCGGACGCGGTCATCCTGTTCAAACAGAACCCGCTGAACGCGCCGCAGGACCCTTATGATCCGTGGATGTCGCCCGAAATCGAGACAGCGGTTACCCGGTATGTGAAAGGCGGCGGGCGCTGGCTGGCCTGGCACACCGGAATGGCCGGCTACGACAAGGACGGCGCCTACGTCGACATGCTGCGCGGCCGCTTCCTGCACCACCCGAAAATGAACGACGTCACCTATACGCGCGCTTCGGACGGCGCGGAAGTGATGACGCTGTTCGACGAGCATTATTTTGTCGAGGTGGACGAGTCCAGGACGAACGTGTTCCTGCGCTCGCGCTCGGCGGACGGCGAATCGCTGGCCGGCTGGGAGCATGATTACGGGGAGGGCAAGGTGTGCTGCCTGACGCCCGCCCATGCGCGCGAAGCGCTGCTCGATCCGAGATTTCAGGCGTTCTTCGCGGAGCGGCTCCGGCTGCTGCTGGCTTAATAAAGATGAAAGAAAGAAGACGGGAACGGCGCGCGCGGAACTTCGAGGTGCTGCGCCAGGTCAGTCCGATAACGGACTTCGACTTCGGCTTCCCGATGGAGTTCGCGAGCCAGACCGACTACGACGCGTACAACGCGCATCCGGAACACGTGAAGTTCGTCGAGGAGCGCTGGAAGAAGGAAGTCGTCCGCTTCCGGGAGATCGACTTCGTGAACGCGTAAGCCGCATGGTGACTGCCGTGTGGTGCAAATATGCGCCACATTTGATCGACTCCCGCAAGAGACGGCAACAATCAGTGCAGATTTGCACCATATGCGTTGAATCCTCCTGCCGGCGGTTTGATGTGGTGGACGGAAGTAATCCCCGGTTTATTGACGATCTAGTAATCGTTTCCTATACTTGAGGTGCGCGAGTCCTACTTGAGATCAAGGCAACCTGCGCGAAAGCGCAAGGGCGCAAAGCTACAGGGGCTAATCGGCGCAAGAGACCGTTCCTCAGCGCTTCGGGCGGACGGACGGCCTGCGCCGGATGCCAGCCAGCTGCCGAACAAGGAAGGAGGTTGCTTGGAGTGGAATCGGTTCAATTGCGGTTCACATCCGGGCACATGGGTGCGCACGAGGCCGGGGATACGGACGGGCGGCAATCGCCCGCGGTGAACGCGCGCGAGGCGGGCGGGACGGCTGCCGATCCGCAAGCGGAACGCGACGGTACGGCCGGAAGCGCCGCGAACCCGGGACATGCGGAACGCGACGGTACGGCCGGAAGCGCCGCGAATCCGGGACATGCGGGCGACGCAAGCCGTACCGGCGACGCGGAAACCGCGGGCGGCGTATTTCGCGTTGTCATCGCAAGCTACCTGAAATTCAAAGGGCTCCCCGAAGGCGCGGGACAGCCCGGGAACGCGGAGCAGGGAAAGAAGCCGGTTCCGGTGCCGCCCATGCAGATGATCGGCGCCAACCTGGATGTGCGGGTATGACGGGACCGGCCTGCAGCCGGCTAAGAACAATTATGATCAGAACATTCCGTTGACATTTTGTTGAACGGCATGGTACTGTACGACATAAAGACGCCGCAGAAAATGGCGCGGTCATCGGCAAGTCGCATCTGTCATCCGAGAGCAAGCCGTAACAGGCGCTTCCCGCAAACGGTATGGTACGGTAATGCGGAGAGCGATGCGCTTGAAACGGCCGGAACGGATGAACCGTGTGAAATTTGGAAGGAAAGGAGCCGCGGGCGATGAAAGGCAATGGAATGGAACCTGTTCTCCTGGCAACATCCGGAGGCCGTTTTCATATGGCCCGCGGCCGCTTCATGACGGCCCCGGCTTTCCACCGGCGGCGCGCAGCATGAAGCGTTGACAAGCGCATGCCGCGGGAGGGGCGCGGCGTGTACCCATAGCGGGAAATTGGGAGCACATCGCACCTTTGCGGTGTGCGTTTTGTTTTTGCGGTCAAGCTACATGGGCGGAGAGAGGAGAGACAGACATGCTGGCGGTGCTGCGCAAATTGGGTTGGTTTTTCAGGCTGGAGCGGAGACGCTACCTCATTGCCCTTCCGCTGCTGTTCATCGGCGGCTTCATCGAGGTGTTTCCGCCGATGATGGTCGGCGACGCGATCGACGCCATCTACCAGGGCTCGATGACCTGGCGGAGCCTGACGATGACGCTCGTCGGACTCGCCGTCCTGACGGCTGTCGTCTATTTCATTAACTTTACATGGCACTACAATCTGTTCGGCGGTTCGTTCGTCGTGGAGCGGATGCTCCGTTCGCGACTGATGCGGCACCTTCTGAAAATGACCCCCGCGTTTTTCAACAAAAACCGCACGGGCGACCTGATGGCGCGCGCGACGAACGACCTGCACGCGGTCAGCGTGACGGCCGGCTTCGGCATGCTGACCCTGGTGGACTCCACACTGTGGATGACGCTCCTGCTCGTCATGATGTCCGTGTTCGTCTCGTGGAAGCTGACGCTCTTGGCGGTGCTGCCGCTGCCGGTCATGGCGATTCTCGCCGGCAAATACGGCGGCTGGATCCACGAGCGGTTCATCAAGGCGCAGGACGCGTTCGGCGACATGAACGAGAGCGTGCTGGAGACGATATCCGGCATCCGCGTCATCCGCGCTTACGTGCAGGAGCGGGCGGCGGAGCGCCGGTTCGCGGAGGTCACGGAGGACGTCTGCCGGAAAAACTTAAGCGTCGTGCGGATCGAGGCGCTGTTCGAGCCGACGGTGCGCATCTTCGTGGGCGCGAGCTACCTGATCGGCCTCGGATACGGCGCCTGGCTCGTCTTCCACAACGAGCTCACGATCGGCGGGCTCGTCACGTTCAACGTCTATCTCGGGATGCTGATCTGGCCGATGTTCGCGGTCGGCGAGATGATCAACATCATGCAGCGCGGCAACGCCTCGCTCGACCGGGTGAACGAGACGCTGAACTACAAACCGGATGTGCCGGACGTGCCGAACGCGGCGGGCGGAGCCGAAGCCGCGGATTCGCCGGCGACGCCGGGCGACATCGTCTTCCGGAACGTGACGTTCCGCTATCCGGAGTCGACGGTCGACAACCTGCGGGATGTGTCGCTTGCGCTGCCGCGCGGCGGCACGCTGGGCGTCGTTGGACGGACCGGGGCCGGCAAGACGACGCTGATCCGGCAGCTCTTGCGCGAATATCCGTCGGGCGCAGGCGAGATCACGATCGGCGGCGAGCCGATCGAGCGGATTCCGACCGACCGGCTCAAGTCGTGGTTCGGCTATGTGCCGCAGGAGCAGTTCCTGTTCTCGCGGTCGGTTCGCGACAACATCCTGTTCGCGCGCGACGACGCGAGCGAGGAGGAACTGTGGCGCGCGATCGAGGCGTCCGCGTTCAGGAAGGATCTGGACTTCCTGCCGAACGGCCTGAACACGCTCGTCGGCGAGCGGGGCGTCGCCCTGTCGGGCGGGCAGAAGCAGCGCGTCGCGATCGCGCGGGCGCTCGTCCGGAATCCGGAGATTCTGATGCTCGACGACGCGCTGTCCGCGGTCGACGCGCGGACGGAGGCGGAGATCATCGCGAACATCCGCCGCGAGCGCCAGGGCAAGACGACGATCATCGTCACGCACCGGCTCTCCGCCGTCCAGCACGCGGACTGGATCGTCGTGATGGGCGACGGGCGGATCGTCGAGGAGGGCACGCACGAACAACTGCTCAAGGCGGGCGGTTGGTACAAGGAGCAATATGAACGGCAGCAGATGGAGGAAGCCGTCGGATCGGAAGCGGGTGAGAGCGGATGAGCGCGGAAGACATTTTCGGGCAGGATCTGGATATTGACCGGGGAACGGCGGGGAAGGGCGAGACGGTCAGGCGCCTGATCCGCTACGCGATGCTGTACAAATGGCAACTGCTGATCGCGATCGTCATGCTGGCGGTGTCCGTCGCGACCAACCTGGCCGGCCCGTTCGTGGCGAAGCGGCTGATCGACGTGCACATCTCGGGCATCGAGCAGCCATGGTATGAAGCGGCGGCGGAAGACGCCTACACCGTCGAATACGGCGGCAGGCTGTACAAGCGGGCGGACCATTTCGCGGCGGGCGAGGAGCGGGGCGGCGAAGTCCGCATCCTGCAGATCGCGCGGGAATACTATTTCGTTCCGCAGCCGGTGGCGTTCGACGGCACCCGGTCGGTGAGCGAAGACGGCGCGATCACGATCGGGCAGGGCGGCCGGACGGCCGTCTATCCGGCGGAGCGGATCGGCCCGAAGGACATCTACCGGTTCTACCGTCCCGAGGTCGACGGGATGCTGCGGCTCTGCCTGTTCTATTTCGGCCTGACGGCGCTGTCGGCGGTCTTCGCGTACGGGCAGCGCTACTGGCTGCAGGCGGCGGCGAACCGGATCATCCTCCGGATGCGGAACGACGTGTTCGCGCAGGTGAACCGGCTTGCGGTCCGCTTCTTCGACAACCTGCCGGCCGGCAAGGTCGTCTCCCGCATCACGAACGACACGGAGGCGATCCGCGAGCTGTACGTGACGGTGCTGGCGAACTTTTTCACCGGCGGCGTCAACATGATCGGCATCCTCGGCGCAATGTTCCTGCTCGATGTGCGGCTGGCGTCGATCTGTCTCGTCATCATTCCGATTCTGGCGCTGTGGATCTGGGGCTACGGCCGGGTTGCCCGGCGGTACAACCGGGTCATCCGCGCGACGCTGAGCGAGATCAACGGCCGGATCAACGAAGCGATCCAGGGGATGGCCGTCATCCGGGCGTTCCGGCGGGAGAAGAAGGTGGAAGAGGAGTTCGAGGTTTACAACGACCGGAACTTCGTCTACAAGAAGAAGCTGCTCGGTCTGAACGCGATGACCGGCTGGAACCTGGTCAGCGTGATCCGGAATTTGATCTATGTGGCGATCATCTGGTATTTCGGCGCGGATCGGCTGAGCGGACCGGAGGCGATCGTGTCGCTCGGCGTGCTGTACGCGTTCGTCGATTACCTGAACCGGCTGATCGACCCGATCGTGAACATCGTCAATCAGCTGCCGAACCTCGAGACGGCGCTCGTCTCGGCGGAGCGGGTGTTCGTCCTGCTCGACGAGCCGGGCGAGGACGTGTCCGACGAGCGGATTCCTCGCTACAAGGGCGATGTCGCGTTCCGCGACGTCTGGTTTTCGTACAAGGAAGGCGAGCCGGTGCTGAAGGGCGTCTCGTTCGAGGCGAAGCAGGGGCAGACGGTCGCGCTCGTCGGCCACACCGGGTCGGGCAAAAGCTCGATCATCAATCTGCTCTTCCGCTTCTATGATCCGGACCGCGGCAGCGTCACGATCGACGGCGTCGACGCGCGGGACATTCCGCGCCAGGCGCTCCGGGCGCACATGGGCATCGTGCTGCAGGACCCGTTCCTGTTCACCGGCACGGTCGAGTCGAACATTACGATGGGAGATCCGTCGATCACACGGGAGAGGGCCGCGAAGGCGCTGGCCGAAGTCGGCGGCGACCGGGTGCTCAAGGCGCTGCCGCGCGGCATCGACGAGCCGGTGCTGGAGAAGGGCAGCACGCTGTCGGCAGGCCAGCGGCAGCTCATCTCGTTCGCCCGCGCGCTGGCGTTCGATCCGGCGATCCTCATCCTGGACGAGGCGACGAGCAACATCGACACGGAGACGGAGTCGATCATCCAGGAAGCGCTCGAGGTCGTCAAGCAGGGGCGGACGACGTTCATCGTCGCGCACCGCCTGTCCACGATCAAGAACGCCGATCTCATCCTCGTGCTCGACCGCGGCGTCATCGTGGAGCGCGGCAACCACGAGTCGCTGATGGAGCGGCGCGGCAAGTATTATCAGATGTATCAACTGCAACAGGGCGAAGCCGACGCCGCGGCGGGCGTCGTGCCGGCGAAGCGATGAAGCCGGACGGGGACCCTCCGGGACCGCATGAAGCGGGACCGGGGGGTCTTCTTGATGCCGATCGCGCCCGGTCACAGACCCGAAAGCGTCAGCAGCAGCGGCTCGACCTGCTTCGTCCAGCCGGGGTCGGCCTCGTCCGCCAGCAGCGTGTGCCAGCCGAAGTTTTATGCGTCCTTGTTGTCCGGGGCAAGGCCGAGGGATTCGAGCGCGGACCGCGCCCGCGCGATCAAAGCATGCTTCGCTTCGGGTTCGAGAAAGGCCGCTTCCGCCGCGTTCAGGGTGAGCGCCGCGATCTCCCGCGGCGTCATGCCGAGCCGCTCGTGCAGCAGCCGGTATTCGTCCGCGATCGTCGTGCCCGACACCGTCGGGTTGTCCGTGTTCGCCGTGACGACGAGCCCTTCGGCCGCGTAGCGGCGGAGCGGGTAGGCGTCCCAGCCGGGCACCGCCCGCGTCTGGATGTTGCTGGTGGGGCACATCTCGAGCGGAATCCGGCGCTCTCTGAGCAGCGCGAGCGTCTCCGGGTCCTCCTGTGCCCGGACGCCGTGGCCGATCCGGACGGCGCCGAGCCGCTCGACGGCTTCGCGGATGCTCTCGGGTCCGGCCGCTTCGCCGGCGTGGATCGTGAACGGCAGCCCGAGCGCCGCGGCCGCTTCGAACACCCGCCGGAAAGCGGATGTCGGCCAGCGCGACTCGTCGCCGGCGAGGTCGACGGCAACCGCGCCGTGCCCGGCGAAGCGGGCGGCCGCCTCGACGGCCGCGATGTTTGCCGCCTCGTCGTGATGGCGCATGCAGATGACGATGGCGCGCGCCGGGATGCCGCATTCGGCTTCGCCGCGCGCAAGGCCCTGGATGACGCCGCGGATGGCGTCGTCCGCGCTCAAGCCCTCGCGGGTGTGCAGCATCGGGGCGAAGCGCACTTCGACGTAGATGCCGCCGCTGTCCGCCGTCTGCCGCACGCATTCGAAGGCGACGAGCTCGAGCGCTTCCTTGTCCTGCAGATGGGGCAGCACGAAATCGAACTTCGTCAAATATTCGGTCAGATTCGCGTTGTCGGGCGCCGCCTGCATGTACGGCAACAGACGCTCCGGTTCCGTCGCCGGGAGCGGCCGCTTCCGCTCGCGGGCCAGGCGGATCAGCGTCTCCGGCCGGACGCAGCCGTCCAGGTGGAGATGGAGATCGATCTTCGGCATGGCGGCAATCAGGTCGGTTGAACCGGTCAACGGGGCTCCCCCTCTCGTCTTCGGCGCGGCCCGTCCGCGGAGGACAACCTGTCGGCCTCGCCGCTTGTTTGTTCATCAATGGTAGCGGCAACGCACACCGGTGTCAACGTGCCGTTTGCGGCTTCAAGCATGGACATTCGCGCACGATTTTCGGATAATGGAAATAACGGTGTCAAAATACAATGCAGAGCCGAGGTGGAGAAAATGAGGCTGACCTATTACGGCCACAGTTGTGTCCTGATCGAAACATCCGGCCGGAGACTGATCATCGATCCGTTTCTGACCGGCAATCCGGCCGCGCCGGTCGCCGCTTCCGAAATCCGGGTGGACTACGTGCTGCTGACGCACGGGCATAACGACCATGTCGGCGACGCCTTCGAGATTGCGAAACGGAACGACGCGGTGGTCGTCGCGCCGTTCGAACTGGCGACTTACGCGGGCTGGCAAGGCTGCCGAAACCATCCGATGTCGATCGGCGGCGCGCGCGAGTTCGATTTCGGCAAGGTGAAGCTGACGCCGGCGCTGCACGGCTCCGCCTATGAAGTGCCGGGGGAGAACCGGTTCGTGTACATGGGCATGCCGTCGGGAATGCTCCTGACGATGGAAGGCCGCACGGTCTATCATGCGGGCGATACGGCGCTGTTCGGCGACATGCGGCTTATCGGCGAGCGCCACGCGATCGATCTCGCGTTTCTGCCGATCGGCGACAATTTCACGATGGGGCCGGACGACGCGGCGACGGCCGCCGAGTGGCTGCGCGCGAAGCGGGTCGTTCCCGTCCATTACAACACGTTCCCGATGATCGCGCAGGACGGCAAGGCGTTCGCCGAACGGCTGAAAGCCGCCGGCATCGAAGGTCTTCCGCTCGCGCCCGGCGAATCAATCGAGCTGTGACCGGAAGGAGAAGCCGGCGCGCCGCTTGTGCGGCGCGCCGGCTCGCCTGGGTAAACCCGCCCATCCCGACATCCGGCTGTAACCGATTCCATCCGCATTCAAGCAGGCAAAGGGGTGAGCGGAAGTGCGATACTTGCTGCGCTATCTGAAAGCATACCGTCTGGCCGCGGGCGTCGCCCTCGCCCTGATGCTGGTGGAGCTCGCCGTCGAGCTGTGGCATCCGGTCCTGATGGCCCGCATCATTGATGAAGGCGTACTGGCCCGGGACACCGGCGCGGTGCTCGCGATCGGCATCCGGATGACGTGCCTCGCGCTGCTCGGCTTCGCCGCCGGGATCGTGAACAGCTATTTCGCCGCGCATGTGAGCCAGGGCTTCGCTTACGACGTCCGCGCCGGGATGTATGAACGCGTGCAGTCTTTTCCTTACGCCGTGTTCAGCCGCTTCTCCGCCGCGACCCTGATGACCCGGATGACGAGCGATGTCAACCAGGTGCAGAACGCGGTGTTCATGAGCCTGCGCGTCATGATGCGGGCGCCGCTGATCATGGCCGGCGGCCTTGTCATGGCGCTGGCGATCAATGCCCGGCTCGGGCTGATCCTGCTGCTCGTCTCGCCCGTGCTGCTTGCGGTGCTCGTCTGGATGATAAACCGCGGGTTCAAGTTGTTCCAGGCGGTGCAGGCCCGGCTGGACCGGACGAACGGGCTGCTCAGGGAAAACCTGCTCGGCATGCGGCTCATCAAGGCGATGGTGCGCTATGCCCGCGAGCGGACGCGGTTCATGCAGGCGAACGAGGATCTGATGACGCGCACGATTTCCGCCATCCGGATCGTCGATCTGACGGTGCCGGCGCTGCTCATGGTCATGAACGTGAGCATCCTGCTGCTGCTCTGGTTCGGCGGCGCGGAAGTGCGGGCCGGCCGCGCGGAAGTGGGCGGGATCGTCGCCGTCGTCAACTATGCGATGCGCATCATGGCCGCCTTCTCGATGCTGTCCTGGATCGTGACGAACCTCGCCCGGGCGAAAGCGTCAGCCGGCCGGATTGCCGAAGTGCTGAAGACGGAGGAGCGGGAGACGGCGGTTCGCGCGGACGGAACCGGCGATGGCGGCGGGAAGCGGCGCGCGGCCGCATCCGCCGCGGAAGGAAGGAAGCGGGACGCGGAAGCGCGCGCCGCGGACGGCGGCAAGCGGGAGACCGCGCCCGCCGGCTTGCCGGACGAAGGCGCGAACGGCTCCGTCCCGCCGGGCGAAGGCGCGGAAATCGCGTTCGAGCGCGTCATGTTCCGCTATCCGGGCATGACCGACCCGGCGCTCGACCGGATCTCGTTCACGATCAAACCGGGCCTTACGGCGGCCATTCTCGGCGCGACCGGCTCCGGCAAATCGTCGCTCATCCAGCTCATCCCGCGGTTGTTCGATCCCGACGAAGGCGCCGTGCGCATTGACGGACGGGATGTCCGGACCTGCGATCCGGAATGGCTGCGCGCGCAAATCGGCTACGCGCCGCAGGAAGCGGTGCTGTTCTCGGGGACGGTGCGGGACAATCTGCTCATGGGCAAGGAGGACGCCACCCGGGAAGAGATCGTGGAAGCGGCGCGGGCCGCGCAAATTCACGAGACGATTATGCGGCTGCCGGAGCATTACGAGACGAAGCTCGGGCAGAAGGGCGTCAACCTGTCCGGCGGCCAGAAGCAGCGGCTCTCGGTGGCGCGGGCGCTCATCCGCAGGCCCAGGGTGCTGCTGCTCGACGACAGCACGAGCGCGCTCGACGCGAAGACGGAAGCGGCGCTGCTGGCCGCGCTCAAGGCGTACCGCTGCACGATTCTGCTCGTCACGCAGAAGATATCCGCGGCCATGCGGGCGGATGTCATTCTCATCCTCGAGGACGGCCGGCTTCACGCGATGGGGACGCACGAGGAGCTGCTCGGGACGTCGCCGCTGTATGCGCGCATCGTCCGGTCGCAGCACGGAGAGGAGGCGGCGCGCCATGGCTGACCGCGGCGGCAAACGCGGGCAGCGGCCGAAACAATGGGTTCCGACCCTGCTCCGCATCTGGTCGTATCTGGCCGCTCACAAGCGGTTGCTTGCGGCCGTCTTCGTCATGACGGCCGTCAGTTCGACGCTCGGATTGCTCGGCCCGTATCTGCTGGGCCGGGCGATCGACGATTATTTCGTGCCCGGCGATTACGAAGGGCTCGCGGCGCTGATCCTCGTGCTCGGCGCGTCCTACATCGCGCAGGGCGCGGCCGGCTGGCTGCAGAGCTTCTGGATGATCGGCATCGCGCAGCGCACCGTCGCGAAGCTCAGGGCCGATCTGTTCGACGCGCTCCACCGGCTGCCGATCTCGTACTTCACGAAGCGGCAGCACGGCGAGCTGATGAGCCGCATGACGAGCGACATCGAGAACGTGAGCCAGACGCTGAACAGCTCCTTCATCCAGCTCATCTCCAGCCTGCTCACGTTCGCGGGGATGCTCGGACTCATGATCTGGCTCAGCCCGGTCATGACGCTGATCACGCTGACGATCGTGCCGGTCATGTTCGCCGGCATGCGGTGGATCACGAACCGGACCGGCCGCTATTTCAAGGAGACGCAGCGCAATACGGGGGCGCTCAACGGATTCGTTGAAGAGACGCTGTCCGGCCAGCGCATCGTGAAAAGTTTCTCGCGCGAACGGGCCGTCATCGGCGAATTCATGGAGAAGAACGCCAGGCTGCGTGCGTCCGCCTATTGGGCGCAAGTCTATTCCGGCTTCATTCCGAAGCTGATGAACATGCTGAACAACATGAGCTTCGCCGTCGTCGCCGGGGCCGGAGGGCTGCTGACGCTGAAAGGGATCGTCTCGGTCGGCGTCATCGTGACGTTCGCCGAGTACGCGCGGCAGTTCACCCGGCCGCTGAACGATCTGGCGAACCAGTTCAATACGTTCCTGTCGGCCGTCGCCGGCGCGGAACGGGTATTCGAGGTGATCGACGAGCAGGAGGAGACGGTGGACGAACGCGGCGCGGCGCCGATCGGCGAGGTGAAGGGCGAGATCGTTTTCGACGGCGTCTCGTTCTCCTACGAGCCGGGCGTGCCGACGATCGGGGAAGTGTCTTTCCGCGCGGGCGCGGGCGAGATGATCGCCCTGGTCGGGCCGACCGGTGCGGGCAAGACGACAATCGTGCAGCTCCTTGCCCGGTTCTACGAGCCGGACAGCGGGCGGATTCTGATCGACGGCCGGGACATCCGCGGCATAACCCGCGAGTCGCTCCGGAAGTCGATGGGATTCGTGCCCCAGGATGTCTTCCTCTTCGAGGGGACGATCCGGGAGAATATCCGGTACGGGCGGCTCGACGCGACGGACGAGGAAGTCGAACAGGCGGCACGGGAAGCGAATGCGCACCGGTTCATCATGAAAATGCCGCACGGATACGATACGATGCTGCGGCAGGACGGCAGCGGCATCAGCCAGGGACAGCGCCAACTGCTGGCCATCGCGCGCATGATCCTCGCCGATCCGGCCATCCTCGTGCTCGACGAGGCGACGAGCAGCATCGACACGATTACGGAATTACATATCCAGGAAGCGCTGTACCGGCTGATGGCCGGGCGCACGAGCATTGTCATCGCGCACAGGCTGAACACGGTCCGGCGCGCTGATCGCATCCTGGTGCTGGACAGGGGAAGCATCATCGAACAGGGGACGCATGAAGAGCTGATGGCGCTTTCCGGCTTCTATGCCAGCCTTGTGCGCAGCGGGCAGCGGGCGGTATTCGCAGGCGCGGAATGAGCAGTGGTGTACGCGGACCCCGCGAACAGCGTGCAAGCAGTATTCAAACAACAATGCCATTCGATACGGGAGCGTGCAGCGATGCGGAATCGGAAAGAACCGGAATACGGCCGCGACATGACGGGTGATCTGTTCGCGCCGCTCATCCGGCAATCGGATGACATCTACGTCAGCCTGAACCCGGACATGACCATCGAATACGTGTCGCCGGCGGTCGAACGCGTGTTGGGGTACCGTCCGGAAGAAGTGACGGGCAAGTCGGGGGTGCAGTACGTTCAGCCCGAAGACCTGTCGCGGATCGGGATTCATCTCCTGCCTGCCGAAGACGGCCGATTGGAGAGCGAAATGTCGTCTGTGCCGCATGTCGCCGAAGTGACGGAGGACTATCATGCGAACTTCGGCGTCCGGGAAATCCGTCTGCGCCATCGGGACGGCCGATACGTCTGGTGCAGGGCGACGTTCAGCATCGTGCGGGACGAGCAGGGAACCGTCGAGCGGATCGTCGCCGTCGGCCGTGATATTTCGGACCCGAAACGGATGGAAGAGGAGTTGCGGCGGAGCCGGGCCCATCTGCAGCTTGCGCATCGCCTCGCGGGTGTCGGCCATTTCGAATGGCATCCCGACACGAATGAATTGTACTGGTCCGATGAGCTGTACGCCGTCTTCGGCCTCAGCCGGGCCGAATTCGCCAGCGATTGGGAAGCGTACGAGAAGTTTGTGCACCCCGAGGACAGACCCGTTCTCCGGGAATATTTTGTCGAGCGGCCCCTGCGTGAAGCGGACGAAGAGCTGAAATGCGAATTTCGCATCACCATGCCGGACGGGGGCGTCCGGACCATCCAGATGATTGGCGGATGGGTGAAAGACGAGTACCGGCACACCCGCCTGCTGATCGGAACCGTGCGGGACATCACGATCGAGCACCGGACCGAGGAGCTGCTGCGCACGTCGGAGAAGCTGAAGATGGCCGGACAGCTGGCTGCGGGCATCGCCCACGAAATCCGAAACCCGCTGACATCGTTGAAAGGATTCTCCAAGCTGCTCCGCAAGGCGACGGGCGAGCAGGCCGACCGGTATTACGAGATCATGGACCAGGAATTCGTCCGGATCGAGATGATTCTCGGCGAGCTGCTCGTGCTGGCCAAGCCGCAGGCTTCCGCCTACCAGGACCGGGATGTCCGCCTGATCGTGCACGAGGTCGCCGATTTGCTCGGCAGCCAGGCCATTCTGAACAACGTGATCATCCAGGAGCAGGCGACCCCGGAAGCCTGCATCGTCCGCTGCGACAAGAACCAACTGAAGCAGGTGTTCATGAACGTCGTGAAAAACGCGATCGAGGCGATGCCGTCCGGCGGCTTGCTGGTGATCTCGATCGAGCGGGACGAGTCGGACGTGCTCGTGCACGTCATCGACCAGGGGAGCGGCATCCCGGAACATCTGCTGCATCGGCTCGGCGAGCCGTTCTTCACGACGAAGGAGAAGGGCACGGGTCTCGGACTCATGATCAGCCACAAAATTATCGAGGAGCATGAAGGGCATATCCGTTACGACAGCCGGAGCGGTGAAGGGACGACCGTATCGATCCGGCTGCCGCAGTCTTGTGCGGAACGCCCGACGTAGCCTGCCGCGAGAGCGGCCGCCTCTTGCAAAGCGCGGCACTTTTGTTTTTTATGGGGCGGATGGCGGGCATGGGATTTGACGGGACAAAACGGGCTGTGCTATAGTTCTACAGTGAAACAGTTCGACACTTGAACTATTGGGACATCAAAAAAGAACAGCGGGGGATGGACATGGCGCGCGAGAGCGGGGATCGGCCGCTGGACCCGGAACTGCTGGCATCCATTATCCGGCGGTATGAAGACGTGTGGTACCGCGTGCACCGGCGTCTGAACGCGCTGCTGCGCAGGAGCATCGGCGAGGAAGACATTACGGTGGACCAATATCTGGCGATCCGTTATCTGCACGTGTGCGGCCGCACGACATCGTCGGAGCTGGCGGAATATTTCTGCGTGGGCAAAAGTTCGATCACGGCGATCGTGACGCGGCTCTTCCAAAAGCGGCTCATCGAGCGGATTCCGGACCCGAAGGACCGTCGGGTCGCTTATCTGGAGCTGACCGAGGCGGGCCGGAAGCATGCCGAAGCCATCGACGAGCGATTCAGGGAGCGGCTGGCGGCGTTCATGGGACACTTCGACCGGGCGGAGGCGTTGCAGTTCATCGAGACGTTCGAGAAGCTGGCCGAAGTGCTGGCGGATGAGGAAGGAAGGAGCAGGACATCCACATGAGACGGGTTGTTGCGTGGCGCTGGCTGGTGCTTGCGCTGTGGCTGGCCGCGGCGGCGGGCCTGCTGCTGACGTCGCCGAGTCTGGACGAACTGGTGCGGGAACGCGGGCAAATCGACGTGCCGGACGGCTACCCGTCCGTCATCGCCGAAGCGATGCTCGCCGAGATGGGCGAAAGCGGAAATCCGACGGTGCTGGTCTTCCATCGCGAGTCGGGCCTTGCGG
>Ga0310823_100193_pt1 | contig 74268 bp, 78 predicted proteins | sample P4_ome_3_FD_201316 | JGI IMG/M metagenome (GOLD analysis project Ga0310823, IMG submission 201316) | Sorghum-adapted microbial communities from Joint BioEnergy Institute, Emeryville, California, United States - P4_Day56_Rep3 | ecosystem: Engineered > Bioreactor > SSF (Solid state fermentation) >...
GATGTCGGCTCGTCGCATCCTGGGGCCGGAGCAGGTCCCAAGGGTTGGGCTGTTCGCCCATTAAAGCGGCACGCGAGCTGGGTTTAGAACGTCGTGAGACAGTTCGGTCCCTATCCGCCGCGCGCGTAGGAAACTTGAGGAAAGCTGTCCCTAGTACGAGAGGACCGGGACGGACGAACCTCTGGTATGCCAGTTGTCCCGCCAGGGGCACGGCTGGTTAGCCACGTTCGGAAAGGATAACCGCTGAAAGCATCTAAGCGGGAAACCAGTTCCAAGATGAGGTTTCCATACCACTTTGTGGTGAGAGGCCCCCTACAGACCATGGGGTTGATAGGCCAGAAATGGAAGCCCAGCAATGGGTGGAGTTGACTGGTACTAATCGGCCGATGACTTGCCCACAAAGACGCTACGCATCCACTCTACAACTCTGAAACACCACACCACACACCATGTGGTTGTTTCGCAGGTGTTTCGGTGGTCATAGCGGCAGGGAAACGCCCGGTCCCATTCCGAACCCGGAAGCTAAGCCTGCCAGCGCCGATGGTACTGCACCCGCCAGGGTGCGGGAGAGTAGGACACCGCCGAACAACAACTTCGACAAGGCGGAGGAGAGAACTCCACACAAGGAGCTTCTCTCCTCCGCTTTTTTGTGCGCTCATGGCGGGCTTGCCCTCGCGACAGGTACACGGTGCCGCCGGGCCAAAATGGCGGGCGGTCGACGCGCAGGACGGTGACGGGCGAAGCTTCGGCGGATTATCTGACGGGGTCCTGCCGGGTGTCTGATTATCTGACGGGGCCCTGCCGGGTGCCTGCAGATGGCACATCCGGCGCGTGGAGAGGGCACGTTCGGCGCCTCGAGTCGGCACGGTGCGGCCGTGTCCATGCCCGAGATGCTTGGGCTGTCGCCTGCTCGGGCATCCGACTCCTGGGCCGGCGCCGTCGCGGGCTAGCCTGGAACGGAGCTACTACAGGAGGTTAGGTGTCCGACTCGGACAGGCGTGGAAGATCCTCCGGAGCGAAGCCGACGGGCAGCTCCGGCAACGGTCGTCCGCGCGATGCCGCACGCGGCAAGGACAACGCACGGCGGGGAAGTTCGCAGGGGCGCGCACAGGGAGCGAGCCAGAGTGGCCGCGGCGAGCGTCGACGCCCCCACAACGATGACCGGCGTGGCGGGCAGAAGTTCCGGAATGCGCAGCAAGGTGGCCGCGGCAACGGTGGCCGGCCCGGCGGACAGCGGGGAGACCGCCAGGGACGTCCTACGTCGGCACGCCGGGACGACCGCAATCGGGACCAGCAACGGCGCACCGAGAGCGCGCAGGTGAACACCGCTCCGCCGCTGGATGACGACATCGAATTCACCGACCTCGACATCGAGGTCCGCAAAGAATTGCGCAGCATACCCAAGGACATGGCCGAACTCGTCGGCAAACACTTGGTCGCGGCGGGCCGGCTGGTCGACAGCGACCCCAAGGCGGCACTGGAGCACGCGCGCTACGTGAAGACCAAGGCATCGCGCATCTCCGTCGTCCGGGAGGCAGTCGGTATCGCCGCCTACCACGCCGGCGAATGGGCCGAAGCTCTGTCCGAACTACGGGCAGTCCGGCGCATGACGCACACGAACATGCATGTCGCGGTGCTGGCCGACCTGGAGCGGGCACTCGGCAGGCCGGAGCGCGCGCTCGACCTGGCCCGGGAAACGAACATGGCCGACCTGCCGCCGGAGGTCGCGGTCGAGCTGCGGATTGTCGCTGCCGGTGCGCGCAGGGATCTGGGTCAGCTGGACGCGGCCGTCGTCGCTCTGCAAGGTCCGGACCTCGATCCGGCGAAGTGGCAGCCGTGGAGTGCGCGACTGTTCTACGCCTACGCGGACAACTTGCTGGCCGCCGGCCGCAAAGAAGAAGCCGCGCAATGGTTCATGCACGCAGCCGAAGCGGATGTCGACGACGAAACCGACGCCGCTCAGCGAGTCGCAGAGTTGAACGGATGACCTCACAACCACGGCAAGCACCCCGCGCGGAAGCGGCGAACGAGCCGTTGGTGTCGCACTATGACGCGGTGCTTCTGGACCTCGACGGCACGGTCTACAAGGGCGCGCAACCGATCGACGGCGCCGTCGAAACCGTCGAACGGATCCGCAAAGAGGGCCTGCCGTTGCGATTCGTCACCAACAACGCGTCGAAGGCCCCGGAGACGGTCGCCGAACACCTGCGCGACATCGGGTTCGCCGCCGAGCCCGACGAGGTGGAGACGTCCGCGCAGTCGGGTGCCGCGCTGCTGGCCGAACTCGTGCCCGCGGATTCCGTGGTGCTCGTTCTCGGAACCGATGCCCTGGCTGACGAGGTGCGCGGCGTCGGCATGCGTGTCGTCCGCACGGTCGACCCGGAACCACCGGTGGCGGTCATCCAAGGTCATTCACCGACCACGGCCTGGGGCGACCTGGCCGAGGCCTGCCTGGCCATCCGCGCCGGAGCGACCTGGGTGAGTTGCAACCTCGACCCGACGCTGCCCACCGAACGTGGTGAGCTCCCCGGCAACGGCTCCATGGTCGCCGCCCTGCGCTCGGCCACCGGACGCCAACCCCAGGTTGCCGGTAAACCCGCACCCGACCAGTTCCGACGCGCGGCCGCTGCGGCACGGGCCACCCGGCCGTTGGTGATCGGTGATCGTCTGGACACCGACATCGCGGGCGCCTGCGCGGCGGAGTACGACTCGCTGCTCGTCCTCAGTGGTGTCACCGCGCCGCACGAAGTCCTCGCAGCCCCGGAGGACCAGCGCCCGCAGTACCTCGGTGCGACGATGGCTGCCGCGTTCGAACCGGCAGCCACCCTCGCCGTCGGCCCGCAGGAGGGCTGGCAGGTCGAGGTGAGCGACGACGCGCTCGTCGTCGAAGGCGACGGAACCCCGTTGTCCATGCTGCGCGCGCTCTGCCTGCCCGCCTGGGAGTCCGGAATCACCGATGTCCGCCCCCGAGGCGAGGGCGCCAACCGCGCGGCACGATCGTTGCAGCTGCCCGACATCGATTACCGTTGACCCATGAACGACCAACCGAAGCCTGGCCCGCCGCGGCAGGAGACCGACCCCAAGGCCGGTGTGGCTGAGGCGGTGGCCGGTTTGGACGACCTGGACGACCTGCCGTTGAGCGAGCACGTGGAACGTTTCGACGCGGTGCACACCGAGCTCACCGTGGCACTGTCGTCCATCGACAAGGTCTGACCCAGCGGTGTCAGCGAGGGCACGCAAGGCCCGGCTGGACGCCGAGCTGGTGCGCCGCGGGCTGGCCCGGTCCCGTGAGCACGCGGTGAGCTTGATCAACGAGGGACGGGTCAGCGTGCGCGGGATGGCCGCGCGTAAACCGGCGATGGGCGTGGACCGGGACACCTCGATCGTGGTGCGCAACGACGACGACCCGGGCTGGGCGTCCCGGGGTGCTCACAAACTGCTCGGCGCGCTCGACGAATTCGCCATCGACGTCACCGGTATGCGCTGTCTGGACGCGGGTGCCTCCACGGGTGGCTTCACCGATGTGCTCCTGCGGCGCGGGGCCAAGAGCGTGGTGGCGGTCGATGTCGGCCGGGGGCTGCTGGACTGGCGGTTGCGCACCGACGAACGCGTCGTCGTGATGGACAAGACCAACGCCCGAACGCTCACCGCTGAAGCCATCGGGGGCGAGGTCGACCTGGTCGTGGCCGATCTGTCGTTCATCTCGCTGCGGCTGGTGCTGCCCGCGCTGGCCGCGTGCACCCGGGAAGGCGGCGAGCTGCTGCCGATGGTGAAACCACAATTCGAAGTAGGCAAGGAACGTGTCGGCAGCGGCGGTGTGGTGCGTGATCAACAGTTGCGCGCCGAAGCTGTGATCGGTGTGCTGGACACGGCCGCCGAGCTGGGGCTGCGAACGCAGGGCGTGGTGGCCAGCCCGCTGCCCGGGCCATCGGGCAACGTCGAGTACTTCGCGTGGTTACGGCACACGGGTGGGGAGAGCACAGTGGACGACAACGACTCCGCCAGGGTGGCCGAGCTGGTGCGCTCGGCGGTGGCGAAGGGGCCGGCATGAGTCGCGCGGTTCTGCTCGTGGTGCACTCCGACCGTAAGCAGACACTGGACGCGGCGCGGGAGGTCGGGGAGCAGTTCTCCGCAGCCGGGTTCGCCGTCCGGCTGCTCGGTGCCGGGCCGGATGACGCGATCGCCGCTGCAGGTGCGGGTTTTCCGCACACCGTGGTCGCGTCCGAGGAGAACCCGGCCGCAGGCGTCGAGCTGGTCTTCGTCCTCGGCGGCGACGGCACGCTGCTGCGCGCGGCGGAGGTCGCACGTCCGGCACGGGTCCCGGTGCTCGGTGTCAACCTGGGCCGGATGGGTTTTCTGACCGAGGCCGATTCCGACGCGCTGGGGGAGACGGTTCGCCGGGCCGTCGAAGGCTCGTACCGAGTGGAAGAACGCATGACCCTGGACGTCACGGTGCGGGATTCCCACGGTGTCGAGCTGGCCCGGACCTGGGCGTTGAACGAAGCGAGCGTCGAGAAGGGCTCGCGGGAGCGCGTGCTCGACGTGTTGATCACCATCGACCGCCACCCGGTCTCGGCCTTCGGTTGCGACGGTGTGCTGGTCGCGACGCCGACGGGCTCCACCGCGTACGCGTTCTCGGCGGGCGGACCGATCATCTGGCCGGACGTGGAAGCGATGTGCGTGGTGCCGAGCAACGCGCACGCCATGTTCTCCCGCCCGATGGTGGTCTCGCCCGCGTCGGCGATCACCGTCGAGCTGGACCCGAACGGCACCAACGGGGTGCTCAACTGCGACGGGCAGCGCTATGTGGAGGTGCCCGTCGGGGCGCGGGTGGAGATCGGCAGCGGTGCGATCCCGGTGAAGCTCGTCCGGCTGTGGGAGGGCCCGTTCACCGACCGGCTGGTGCACAAGTTCGCCTTGCCGGTCAAGAGCTGGCGCGAACGGCACACCACGTGACTCCGGCCGGGCGTGGGGCACCCAGAAGTGTCGGCTGAGCCGTTACGGTAGAGCCGTGCTGTCCGAGATGCGGATCCAGGGCGTCGGCGTCATCGACGACGCCCTGCTCGAGCTGCACCCGGGGTTCACCGTGGTGACCGGTGAGACCGGCGCGGGCAAGACGATGGTGGTCACCGGCCTGCACCTGCTCTCCGGTGGCCGGTCGGACGCCTCCCGGGTGCGGGCGGGCGCGAACAAGGCCGTCGTGGAAGGCCGGTTCGAGCTGGCCGACGCGCGGGACGCGGTCGCCGTCGCGGAGGAAGCCGGTGCGGAGACCGACGACGACGGCAGCCTGATCGCGGTCCGGTCGGTCGGCAAGGACGGGCGCTCGCGCGCACACCTCGGTGGCCGGTCGGTGCCGGTCGGTGCGCTCGCGCAGCTGTCCGAGCACCTCATCGCGGTGCACGGCCAGAACGATCAACTGCGTCTGCTGCGGCCGGGGGAGCAGCTGGCCGTGCTGGACCGGTTCGCCGGCGAGTCGGTGGCCGAGCCGCTGGCCGCCTACCAACGTGTGCGCGCCGAGTGGCAAGCCGTGGTCGCCGAGCTGGCGGAGCGCACGACGCGCTCTCGTGAGCTCGCGCAGCAGGCGGACATGTTGCGGCACGCGTTGGCGGAGATCAACGCCGTCGAGCCGCAGCCCGGCGAGGATCAACAGATCGCCGCCGAGGTCAAGCGGCTGGCGGAGGCCGACGAACTGCGGTCGGCCGCTCAGCGAGCCCAACAGGCGGTCGCCGGTGCCGCGGATGGTGATCCGGACCAGCCGGGCGCGCTCGGGCTGATCGGGGAGGCCAAGCGCAGGCTCGAAGCCACCGACGATCCCGCGCTGGCCGAGCTCGCACCGCGGTTGGAGCAGGCGCTGGTGCTGCTCACCGATGTGAGCGGCGAGCTCGGCGCGTACGTGGAAGGCCTGGACGCGGACCCGCAGCGGCTGGAGGGCCTGCTGGCCAGGCAGGCGGAGCTGAAGAAGCTCATCCGCAAGTACGCCGCCGATGTCGACGGGGTACTCGCGTGGGCGGCGGAAGCCGAGGAGAAGTTGGCCTCGCTGGACACCTCGGACGAGGCGCTGGCGGAACTGGCCACCCGGCGCGACCAGCTGGCGCACGAGCTGGCCGGCCATGCCAGTCGGCTGTCCAAGGCACGCCGCGCGGCGGCCGACGAGATGAGTTCGGCGATCACCGCGGAATTGGCGGGCTTGGCGATGGGCCAAGCTCAGGTGCAGATCACCGTGAGCCGGCGGGCAGCTGCCGCGGAGGACCCGGCTGCGCTCGAGGTCGACGGCATGCTGTGCCACGCGGCCGAGCACGGCACGGACGACGTCGAGCTGCTGCTCAAGCCACACGACGGCGCGCCTGCGCTGCCGGTCAACAAGGGCGCCTCGGGCGGCGAGCTGTCCCGCGTGATGCTGGCGATCGAGGTGGTCGCGGCGAAGGCGGACCCGGTCCCGACGATGGTGTTCGACGAGGTCGACGCCGGGGTCGGCGGCCGTGCCGCGGTGGAGATCGGACGACGGCTGGCGCGCCTGGCCCGCACCCATCAGGTGCTGGTGGTGACCCACTTGCCGCAGGTCGCCGCGTACGCGGATCGTCACCTGGCGGTGCGCAAAGGCACTTCCGGTGGGGTCACGTCGAGTGACGTCCAGACCCTGTCGGAGGAGGAACGCGTCGCCGAGCTGGCGCGCATGCTCGCGGGTATGGACGGCACGGAAACCGGCCTGGCGCACGCCGAAGAGCTGCTGAAAGTCGCCGCGGAGGACAAGGCCAAACTCACCTGAACGGGTGATGGCAGGCGGGGTGCTCCCCGGCGTGGCGGACCGGTAACAGCCGCAACATGAGTCACTATCGACTCATGAAGCTCAATGGCCTCCTCTCCCGCTCGACCGAGGCGCTGCCTGGTGTCTCCGGTGTGGCGCGGGTGGACCGCAACACTCAGCGGCTGCTGCGGCGCATCGGACCTGGTGAGATCGCGATCCTGGATGCGCTCGACCTGGACCGGGTGACGGCCGAGGCGCTGGTGCGGGCCGAGGTGGCGGGCGTGGTCAACGCATCGCCGTCGATTTCCGGCCGGTTCCCGAACCTGGGCCCGGAGATCCTGGTCGGCGCGGGGATCCCGCTCATCGACGGCGTCGGAGTCGAGCTGCTGCGCAAGGTCAAGGACGGCAGCAAGGTGCGGCTGCTGGACGGCGTCGTCTACGCCGGTGAGAAGGAGCTGGGCCGCGGCACCGCACAGACACCGGACTCGGTGGCCGATCAGATGATCGAGGCCAAGGCCGGCATGATCGCGCAGCTCGAGGCGTTCTCGGCCAACACGATGGAGTTCCTGCGCGCCGAGCGCACGCTGATCCTCGACGGCGTCGGTGTGCCGGAGGTGCGCGTTCCGATCAAGGGCAGGCATGCGCTGGTCGTCGCGCCAGGTCCCGGCCACGCGCAAGACCTGAAGCGGCTGTCGAAGTACATCGCCGAACACAACCCGGTGCTGATCGGCGTCGACGCGGGGGCCGACACCCTCCGGTCGCAGGGCTTCCGGCCGGACATCGTGGTCGGTGACCCCAACGGCATCGATGCGGAGACGCTCAAGCGCGGCCGCGAGGTCGTCGTACCCGCGCAGCCGGACGGGCACGCGCCGGGAGTGCGACGCATCCAGGATCTAGGGATCGAAGCGGTCACGTTCCCGGCATCCGGCAACACCGAGGACCTGGCGCTGCTGCTGGCCGACACGCACGGCGCAAGCCTGGTCGTCACGGTCGGCTTCCAGGCGACGCTGACCGAGTTCCTCGACCACGGCAGGGCCGGCTCCAACCCGTCGACGTTCATCACCCGCCTCAAACTGGGCTCGAAGATCGTCGACGGCCGGGCGGTGGCCGAGCTCCACCGCAACCGCGTGTCGATGGGCGCGATTCTGCTGCTGGTCGGCACGGCGCTGCTGGTCGTGGTCGCGGCGTTTCTGGTTTCCGACGTCGGCGACGTCTACCTCGACTGGTTCCAGCGCCAGTGGTCGTCGTTCATCACATGGGTCAAGGGGTTGTTCGCGTGATCTCACTGCGCTACCACATCGTCTCCATCGCCGCGGTCTTTCTGGCCCTGGCCGTCGGTGTCGTGCTGGGCAGTACCGCGCTGAGTGGCGGCCTGCTGTCCGCGCTGACCGAGGACCGCGACGAGCTGGCCGAGCGCGCCACCGCCATGGAGAACGAACGCAACGCGCTCAAGGCGCGGCTGGCCGATCAGGACGCCTTCTCCGCCTCGGTGGGGCCGAAGATCGTCGCGGGCACGCTGGCCAAGCGGACCGTGCTGCTGGTGACCAACCACGACGCGCGCCCGGCGGACCGGGACGCGCTGCGCAAGCTGATCACCGACGCGGGCGCCAAGGTCACCGGCGAGGTGCAGCTGACCGAGGCGTTCGCCGATCCGGGCCAGGCCGACCAACTGGCGGAGATCGCCACCCGGCTGCAGCCGGCAGGCGCGAAGTTCCCGACCGCGGGCGGCCCCGGCACCCTCGCGGGCGCGCTGCTGGGCCACACGTTGCTGCTCGACGGCAAGACGGCCAAGCCGCAGTCGTCCCCGGACGAGCGGGACGCGGCACTGGCCGGCCTCGCGGACGGCGGCTTCATCAAGGAGCCGGGCAAGGTCCAGGCCGCGCAGTTGGCGATCGTGCTCGTCGGCGGCGAGGCGACCGGCGACGGGGTGGGGGACAAGTCCGCCACCATCGGACGGTTCGCCACTGAGCTGGACAAGGCCGGGGCCGGGGTGGTGCTGGCAGGCACCCCGACGGCCGCGAAATCCACCGGGTCGATCGGCTTCGTCCGTTCCGACACCGCATCCACCGAGGTGTTGTCCACGGTGGACAACGTCAACTCCGCCGCGGGCCGCGTGGTGACCATGCTGGCGCTGCGGGAGCAATTGGAAGGCCAGGCGGGGCAGTACGGCATCGCGGGCAATGCGCAAGGGCCCGCGCCCGGGGTGAAAAGCAAGGGCGACTAGCGGCCGGCGGTGTGCTGGGCACGCTTGCCCAGCGCGCCACGGGCGGACGCCTGCGCCTGGTGTGAAGTGCAAACGCGATCAGGTGGGCGCGGACCTGTGAGACAGCCGCGCCGGATCGTGTCGGAGGCTGCGTTCGACGGCGACGTGGTGCCGGGCTGAGGTGGCGGTGCGATCGTGAGACCCGCGTGGCGGCCCGGTCGACTCCGGCCCGCCGGCCCGCCGGGCCCGCTGGGTTCAGGCCGCCCTCAGCCCGCCAACCGGCGGATCCGGCCTTCGTAGCGCTTCTCGATCTCCCGATTGCGCTCGAACCCGCCCGGCACGTTCGACGACACGTACACCGGCGGCTCCACGCCGGCGTCCACCAGCTTGCGGATCGCCTCGGCCACCATCATCTGCACCAGCAGGCCGGCACTGAGCGACGAGAATCCGCACGCCGTGCCACCACCGGGCAGCGGCAGCACCGCGTCGCCGTACGGGGCGCCGTTGTCCAACACCACGTCGGCGAAGTCCGCGAGGCGTCTGCCTTCCGGGTCGCTCGGCGTGACCCGCGAGGTGTGCTCCATCGACGTGATCGCGATCAACGGGTGCCCTTTGTCCTTCACCAACCGCGCCATTTCGGAGATCACCGCGTTCACGCCCGAGTTGGACGCGATGACGAACACGTCACCGGTACGCGCGCCGGCGAGCTCGTACAACCGCTCCGCAAGGCCGGGCTGCCGTTCCAGCAGCTGGTCGGCCAGCACATCGGGCTGGTCGCCGCCCACTACGACCAGATCGGTGAGCCGGATGCGGTTGGTGGGGATGAGCCCGCCGGCGCGCCCGGCGATCTCCAGCGCGACGGCTTGCGAGTGCCCGGTGCCGAACGCCTGCACGATCCCGTCGGACCGCACCGCGTCGGCGATCAGCTCGGCGGCCGCGTCGACCGCCTCGGCCGATTTCTCGGCGACGTCGGCCATCGCCGACAGGGCGTACTTGGCGAATCCGGCGGCGGACAGTTCCGGTGTCATGAGCGCTCCCGGTAGGCATGGGCGCGGGTGATCCCCGCGGTGCGGTTGAGGGCATTACTGGCTCGGTCGCCGGACAGCTGCGCCACCCGGATGTACAGGCAGTCGACGACCACGAGTTGCGAGTGGCGAGCGGCCAACCCGCCGTGGCGGAAGCTGGTCTCCAGCGCCGCGGTGGTCAGCACGTGGTCGGCCAGCTTGGCCAGCGGCGACTGCGCGCGGTTGGTGATCGCGATCGTGGTGGCGCCCTGTTCGCGGGCGATGGCCATCGGCTCGACCGTCTCGCGGGTACTTCCGGTGTGCGAGATGCCGACCGCCACGTCGTCGGACCCGAGCAGGTGGGCCGACGTCTCGGCCAGGTGGTTCTCCGTCCACACCCACACCGGGCAGCCGATCCGGTGCAGGCGCAGCTGCAGCTCGGTCGCGCTGGTGCCGCTACCGCCGGTCCCGATCACGTCCACCCGGCGAGCCCGCGTGATGGCCTTCGCCGCCTCGTCGACCTCGTCCAGGTCCAGTTGGGCGGCGGTCTGCTGGATGGCCTGCAGGTCCGCGCTGATCACGACCGCGGCGACCCGCTCCATGTCGTCGTTCGGCTCGATGCCCGCGCCGACGTTCAACGCCGGGTTGACCGTGTTGCGGCCGAGCTCCTCGGCGATGGCCAGCTTGAGTTCGCGGTACGACTCCAGCCCGATGGCCCGGCAGAACCGGGTGATGGTCGCAGGCGACGTGCCCGCGCCGGTGGCCAGCTCGCCGATCGAGGCATGCATGGTGCCGGGCAGGTCGGCCAGGATGTACTGCGCGACGTCCCGCAGGGCGCCACCGAGGTTCGGCTCGGCCGCTCGAATGCGCGCGGACAGGTCCGCGGGCACCGCCTGCTCGATCGACACTGAAATTCCCTATCGAACGACGAAAGATTCGCTGAAATGATTTACTACGAGCCGGTGGTCGGTCAAGCGGGGGCATCCGGAACGGGCCGATGGAGGTGGCGATGGCTCTCGTGATCGGCGTGGACGCGGGCGGCACCGCGACGCGGGCGGTCGTCGTCGAGACCGCCGACGAGGTCGTTCTGGGATCGGCCGACGGGCCTGCGGGTAATGCGCTGTCCGTGCCGCCCGATCGGCTCGCCGCCCGGCTGACCGCGTGCCTCGCCGAGTGCCTGCGGCAAGCGGGGATCCAGCCGGCCGACATCGAAGCCGTGGTCGCCGGTCTTGCTGGTTTTCGCGCCGCGCCGAAGGCGGCGGAGACGGTGCGAGCCGCTGCCGCCGCGGCCGGCCTCACGTGCCCGGTACGCGTCTACTCCGACGTGGAAGTGGCTTTCGCCGGCGGCAGCACCGAACCGGACGGGGTGGTTCTGATCGCGGGCACCGGGGCGTCGGCGGCCCGCATCCGTGCGTTCGCCACAGTCGCCACCGCCGACGGAGCCGGGTGGTTGCTGGGCGACGACGGCAGCGGCTTCTGGATCGCGCGCAGGGCACTGCACGCCGTGCTCGCCTCCTTCGACGGTCGAGGGCCGCGAACCGAGCTCGCGCCGGTGTTGTGTGCCGAGCTCGAGACCGAGCAGGTCACGTCGCAGGTCGTCGCGGCTGCCATGACGCAGCCGCCACCCCGGCTGGCGCGACTGGCGCCCTTGGTGCTCCAGGTTGCCGATGCCGGCGACGAGGTCGCCGCGGGAATCGTGGAATCCGCGGTCCAGCATCTTGCGCGCACGGCGCGGGCCCTCGAACCGGACCCGGATCAGCCGTTGGTGCTGGCAGGCGGCTTGATCGGAGCCGAAGGCCCGTTGCGGAGCAGGGTCGCGGCCGCGCTGAGCCCGTCGGGGCGGCCCGCCGTTGCCGCGCTCGACCCGCACCAGGGTGCGGCCGTCGGCGCGGCGAGGCTTGCCGCATTGGCTCTTGCTGAAAACAAATTTTGACACTAGCGTCCTTGCTCGATCGCAAGTATCGTCCCTGCCCATCCATCGGATGAGGAGGCCGACATGGTCGACGTGGACAGGCGGGTATTTCTGCGCCAGGCCCTTGCGGCAGGGGCGCTGTTCCTACCGGTGTCGGGGATGATGGCTGGTTGCGCGACCGCCGGCGGCGGTGGCAACGAGCAGGCGAAGGGGGACGTGTCGGCGAAGAACCCGCTGGGTGTCGATTCGTCGGCCGCGCTCGAGGTGGTCACGTTCGCCGGCGGGTTGAAGACCACCTTCCCCGAGGTCCAGGCCGCGTACAAGAAGGCGCACAGCGGCGCGGACCTCTCGGTCAAGGGCATGGTCAACATCAACTCGCTGCAGCCGCGGTTCGCCAGCGCCGACCCGCCTGATCTGGTCGACGACTCCGGCGCACAGAAGATCCCGCTCGGCACCCTGGTCGGCGGCAAGCAGCTGGCCGACCTCGGGCCACTGCTGGACGCGCCGTCGGTGGACGATCCGAACGTCAAGGTGCGCGACACGTTGGTCGACGGCACCGTCGAGGTGGGCAGCTACAACGGCACCTTCCACGCGCTCAACTACGTGCTGTTCGTCTACGGCATGTGGTACTCGCGCTCGCTGTTCGACAAGCACGACTGGGAGATGCCCGAGCAGTGGGACGACTTCCTGGCGTTGTGCGAGGAGATGAAGGCGGCGAGCCTGGCGCCGGTGGGCTACGCCGGCCAGAACGCCGCGCAGTACGTCACCACCACGCTGCTGACCATGGCGGCCAAGGCGGGTGGCCCGGACGTCCTGGTGAAGATCGACAACCTGGAGCCGGGTGCGTGGGAGCAGCCCGCGGTGGGTGACGCGGCGGCGGCCATCGAACAGCTCGCGACCAAGGGCTACCTGCTGCCCGGCGCGGCCGCGCTCGAGCACACCGAGGCGCAGACCGAATGGGTCAAGGGCAAGGTCGGCGTCTACCCGAACGCCTCGTGGGTGGAGAACGAGATGAAGTCGGCCACCCCGAAGGGCTTCGACATGGTGATGTCGCCGGTCCCGAGCCTGTCGAGCGACGACGCGATGCCGACCGAGACGCTCTTCGCCAGCCCAGGTGAGTCGTTCATCGTTCCGGCCAAGGCCGACAACGTGCGGGGCGGCATGGAGTTCTTGCGCTACATGCTGGCCAAGGACAGTGCGATGGCGTTCACCGAGTCCACCGGCTCGCTCACCGTGGTCGAGGCGGCCAACGCAGCGGTCAAGCCCAAGACCACCGGACTGGAGTCCACCCAGGCGGCGCTGAAGGCGGCGGGCAAGAACACCGTCACCTACATCCACAACCTGTGGTACGGCGACATGCACAAGGCGTGCACGCAGGCGATGGCCGACCTGCTGACCGGCCGCAAGAGCGCGGAGGAGTACGTCAAGGCCTGCCAGGCGGCCGCCGACAAGACCGCCGCGGACGACTCGATCGAGAAGTACGAGCGGAAGTAGCCCTCGCCAGTGCGCCACGGCAAGTACCGGTTCATCGTCTCGTTCCTTGCGGTGCCGCTCGGGCTGTACATCCTGTTCGTCGTCTCGCCGAACGTGCAGGCGGTGATCTACAGCTTCACCGACTGGAGCGGGTACAGCGACCAGATCAACTTCATCGGGTTCGACAACTACGCCCGGTTGCTGTCCGACGACACCTTCTGGATCGCGCTGCGCAACAACGCGGTGCTGCTCGTGGTGCTGCCGCTGGTGACCATCGCGCTCGGGCTGCTGTTCGCCTACTTGATCAACATCGGCGGCACGCGACGTGGCGCGGTGGCCACCGGCCTGCGCGGGTCGAAGTTCTACAGCGCGGTGTTCTTCTTCCCGTACCTGTTGTCGGTGGCCATCATCGCCATCCTGTGGCGGCAGGCGTACAACCCGCGCGGCGGCATCGTGCCGGAGACGATGTCGGCGCTCGGCATCGACCCGCCCGCCGACGGCCTGCTCGGCTCACCGCAGACCGCGCTGTGGGCCGTCATCGGCGTCGCGGTGTGGCACGCCGTCGGCTTCTACGTGGTGCTGTTCACCGCAGGCCTGGCGGCCATCCCGCGCGACGTGTTCGAAGCCGCCGCGTTGGACGGGGCGAACCGGTTCACCATGTTCTTCCGCATCACGCTGCCGCTGCTGTGGGACAACGTGCAGGTCGCGTTCGTCTACCTGGGCATCATCGCGCTGGACTTCTTCGCCATCGTCAACATCATGACGCCGCACCCGGAGGCGATCGCCAACTCGACCGAAGTGGTGGCGCACTACCTGTACACGCGAGCGTTCAGCGGTGACATCAACCCGCAGTACGGCTACGCCTCGGCGATCGGCGTCGCGTTGTTCTTCCTGACGCTGACGCTGGCCGCGCTGATGTTCCGGGTGACCCGCCGGGAGAAGGTGGAGCTGGGATGACGCAGACGGCCGTGCCACCCCGCACCGAGTCCCCGACGCCGACCCCGGTCAAGGCGCGCGGCTCGTGGCGCCCCACCGACGCGTTCTTCCACGTGACGTTGGCAGTGTGGGCGCTGGTGTCGGTGCTGCCGCTGCTGTGGGCGGCCATCACCGCGTTCAAACCGAACGACGAGGTGTTCGGCACGCCGTTCGAGCTGCCCAGCGAGTGGCGGGCGGACAACTTCGTCCGGGCCTGGGGCGGGGCGTCGATCGGTCAGTTCTTCCTCAACACGGTGATCGTGGTGGCCGGGGCGCTGGTGCTGACCATGCTGCTGTCCACGATGGCCGCCTACGTGCTGGCCCGCTACGAGTTCCGCGGCAACCGGTTCCTCTTCTACGTCTTCGCCAGCGGGCTGATGTTCCCGATCTTCCTGGCGGTGGTGCCGCTGTTCTTCGTGGTGCAGAACCTCGGACTGCTGCACACCCACCTGGGTCTGATCCTCGCCTACACCGCCTACGCGCTGCCGTTCTCGGTGTTCTTCCTGACCGCGTTCTTCCGCACCTTGCCCACCGCGGTCGCGGAGGCGGCGATGATCGACGGTTGTTCGCACAGCGGCGTGTTCTTCCGCGTGATGTTGCCCATGGCGCGGCCGGGCATCGTCAGCGTCGCGCTGTTCAACTTCCTGAGCATGTGGAACCAGTACCTGCTGCCGCTGGTGCTGAACCAGAACAACGAGTCGACCGCGGTGCTCACCGAGGGCCTGGCGACGTTGGTCGCCCAGCAGGGCTACGACGCCGACTGGAGCGCATTGTTCGCCGGGATGGTGATCAGCATGCTGCCGGTGCTGATCGTCTACCTGATCTTCCAGCGCAAGATCCGGGAAGGCTTCGTGGCAGGGGCGATCAAGTGAGCTAGCCGGCGATCATCGAGCTCCACGTCTCGACGAAGCCGGGGAACGTCTTGCCTACGGTGCCAGGGTTCTCCACCTGAACACCTGGCACCCGCAGACCGACGACGGCCGCAGCCATCACCAAGCGGTGGTCCTCGTAGGTGTGGAAGCGCCCGCCGTGCAGCTGACCCGGGTAGATGCGCAACCCGTCGGCGGTTTCGCTGACCCGGGCGCCCAGCCCGCTGAGCTCGGTCGCCAGCGCGGCGAGCCGGTCGGTTTCGTGACCCCGCAGGTGTGCCACACCGGAGATGGTCGACGGCCCGTCGGCGAAGCACAGCAGCGCGGCGAGCACCGGGGTGAGCTCGCCGACTTCGTGCAGGTCCAGGTCGGCGCCGGGGAATCCGGCGGGGCCGGTGATGAGCAGGCCGTCGGCGTCGAGCGTCACCGTGGCGCCGAGCTCGCCCAACAGGACACGCAGGTAGTCGCCCGGCTGGGTCGTCGTCTCCGGCCAGTCGGGGATCCGTACCGAGCCGCCGGTGAGCATGGCTGCGGCCAGGAACGGCGCAGCGGTCGACAGGTCGGGTTCGACGGTGTAGTCAGGGCAGCTCAGCTGCCCGGGCGGCACGTGGAACCGGACGCCGTCGCGCTCCGGCCGCGCACCGAACGTGCGCAGCAGGTCGAGCGTCATCGCGATGTGCGGTTCGCTCGGCGGCTTGTCTCCGACCAGCCGAACCGTCACGCCTTCGTCGAACGCGGTGCCGCTGAGCAGCAGGGCGGACAGGAACTGGCTGGACGCTGACGAATCCAGCTCGACATGACCGCCGCGCAGCCCGCCACTCCCGTGCACGGTGAACGGCAGCCCGTCGCCGTCGATCGTCGCACCCAGTTTCCGCAACGCCGCCAGCAGCGGCGCGATCGGCCGCCGGTACAGCGCCTCGTCACCGTCGAACCGCACCCGTTGCGTCCCGATCGCGGCCACCGGCGGGACGAACCGGGCCACCGTGCCCGCGTTGCCCAGCTCGACGGTCACCTCCGGCTCACCGTTCCGTCGGGGGTGCACCAACACGCCGTCCTCGACCCGCTCCGACCGCGCCCCGAGCGCCGACAGCGCGCCGAGCATCAGCCGGGCGTCGCGGGAGTCGAGCGGATGCCGCACCCGCGTCCCGGTGTCGGTCAGCGCTGCCAGCAGAAACGCCCGATTGGTGATCGACTTCGACCCGGGGACCCGCACCGTGGCTTGCAACGGCGGGTCGGACGGCGTCAAGGTGGGAACGGCCCAGTCGGGGCTGCGCATGCGGGAATGACCTCCGGTGACGATGCGGGTGTCGCCCGCCGGTTCGGCGGATGCGTGTTAGCGTAGAGGCCCGTGGGACTTCAGCCAGCCAAGGCCGCCGTAGTCAAGCACGTATTCGTCACCGGCGGTGTGGCCTCTTCTCTCGGCAAGGGCTTGACCGCCTCCAGCCTCGGGCAACTGCTCACCGCGCGCGGACTGCGCGTGACGATGCAGAAGCTCGACCCGTATCTCAACGTCGACCCGGGAACGATGAACCCTTTCCAGCACGGTGAGGTGTTCATCACCGAGGACGGCGCGGAGACGGACCTGGACATCGGTCACTACGAACGCTTCCTGGATCGTGACCTGTCGGCCAACGCCAACGTCACGACCGGCCAGGTGTACTCGGCGGTGATCGCCAAGGAACGACGAGGGGAGTACCTGGGCGACACCGTCCAGGTGATCCCGCACATCACCGACGAGATCAAGTCGCGCATCCTCGGCATGGCCGACGAGGACACGCACGTGGTCATCACCGAGGTCGGCGGCACGGTCGGCGACATCGAGTCGCTGCCGTTCCTCGAGGCCTGCCGCCAGGTACGGCACGAGATCGGCCGCGAGAACTGCTTCTTCCTCCATGTCTCGCTGGTGCCGTACCTGGCGCCCTCCGGGGAACTGAAGACGAAGCCGACCCAGCACTCGGTGGCCGCGCTGCGCAACATCGGTATCCAGCCGGACGCGCTGGTGTGCCGCGCCGACCGGCAGATCGGCGAGGACCTCAAGCGCAAGATCGGCTTGATGTGCGACGTGGACACCGACGCGGTGATCGCGTGCCCGGACGCCCCGTCCATCTACGACATCCCCAAGGTGCTGCACGCCGAGGCGCTGGACGCCTACGTGGTCCGCAAGCTGGACCTGCCGTTCCGGGACGTCGACTGGACGGTGTGGGGTGACCTGCTCGACCGGGTCCACCACCCGGACGAGACGGTCAAGATCGCCCTGGTCGGCAAGTACATCGACCTGCCGGATGCCTACCTGTCGGTGACCGAGGCGCTGCGGGCGGGCGGGTTCGCCCACCGGGCGAAGGTGGACATCCGCTGGGTGGCCTCCGACGACCTGAACACACCCAGTGGTGCGGCCGCCGCGTTGTCCGACGTGCACGGCATCGTCGTGCCCGGCGGGTTCGGCATCCGAGGCATCGACGGCAAGATCGGCGCGATCACCTATGCCCGGGAGCGGAAGATCCCGGTGCTGGGTCTGTGCCTCGGCATGCAGTGCATGGTCATCGAGGTGGCGCGGTCGCTGGCCGGGATCACCGACGCCGGCTCGACCGAGTTCGAGCCGAACACCAAGCACCCGGTGATCTCCACGATGGCCGAGCAGCTGGACGTCGTCTCCGGCGCCAAGGACATGGGCGGCACGATGCGGCTGGGCGCGTGGCCCGCGAAGCTGGTGGACGGCACGCAGGTGGCCAAGGCCTACGGCACCACCGAGGTGTCCGAGCGCCACCGGCACCGCTACGAGGTCAACAACGCCTACCGCAAGCAGCTGACCGAAGCAGGCCTGGTGATCTCCGGTACCTCGCCGGACGGCAAGCTGGTCGAGTTCGTCGAGCTGCCCGCGGACGTGCACCCGTTCTTCGTCGGCACCCAGGCGCACCCGGAGTTCAAGAGCAGGCCGACCAGGCCGCACCCGCTGTTCGACGCGTTCATCGAAGCGGCCGTGAAGTACCAGGCCGCGGAACGGTTGCCGCTGCCGTGACCGACACCCGGCCGGCCGGCCGAACGGGCGATCCGCGGCCCGGCGAGCACGAGTTCACCGTCGTGTCCAGCACCGACGTGCACATCGGCCGGGTCGTCGGGCTCCGCATCGACGAGGTCGCGATGCCGGGCGGCGGCACGGCCCACCGGGAGGTGGTCGAGCACCTCGGCGCGGTCGCCATCGCCGCGGTCGACGACGAGCAGTGCGTGACCCTGGTGCACCAGTACCGGCATCCCATCGGCCGTCGGCTGCTGGAACTCCCGGCCGGGTTGCTGGACGTAGCGGGGGAGGACCCGCTGCGCACCGCGCAACGCGAACTGCTGGAGGAAGCGGGCCTGAAGGCCGAGCGCTGGGACACGCTGGTCGACGTCGCCGCTTCCGCCGGGTTCACCGACGAAATGGTCCGGGTGTACCTGGCGCGAGACCTCACCGAGGTCGGCCGCAAGATTCTCGACGATGACGACGAGGAGCGCGACATCGTGCTGCACCGCATGCCACTGCGGGAGGCGGTGCAACGCTGCCTGACCGGGGAGCTGATCAACGGCGCGACGGTCAGCGGGGTGCTCGCCGCGGACGCGGTGCTGAATCACGGGGTGCCTGCCAGACCGGCGGACGCTCCGTGGCGGGACAGGCCGCGTGCGTTCGCGGCACGAAAGCGTTCCTGACCAGCGCGCGCCTGCCCGCGGACGGCCCCAGGCGGGACTATGGTGCAGCCATGAGCGGCATCCGGCCGGACCGCGCGATCCGGGCGTTTCTGGACCATCTGGTGGTGGAACGGGGAACGGCCCGCAACACGGTGGACAGCTACGCCAGGGACCTGCGTCGGTATCGGGCCCATCTGGACGCGCTCGGTCGCACCGACTTGGCCGCGGTGGAATCCGCCGACATCACAGCGTTCCTCGTGTCGCTGCGGGAAGGCACCGAGGACTTCCCGCCGTTGGCGGCCTCCTCCGCGGGGCGTGCGCTGGTCGCCGTCCGCGGGTTGCATCGCTTCGCGGTCAAAGAGGGCCTGGTGCCTCGTGACGTCGCGCGGGAGGTCAAACCGCCGCCACCACCGCGTCGGTTGCCGAAGGCGCTGCCGGTCGACGACGTGTTGCGGCTGCTGGACGTGACGGGCAACGATGACGAGCTCGCGCTGCGCGACCGGGCACTGCTGGAGCTGTTGTACTCCACGGGTGCGCGGATCTCCGAGGCCGTCGGGCTCGACGTGGACGATCTTGATGCGGACCAGCGAACCGTGGTGCTCGACGGAAAGGGTGGCAAACAGCGTCTGGTCCCTGTCGGTCGGCCCGCGTTGGATGCCGTCGAGGCGTATCTGGTGCGTGCCCGTCCGGCGCTCGCGGCGCGCACCAAGCGCCTCAGCACGACGCCCGCGCTGTTCCTCAACGCTCGCGGGGGACGGCTGTCGCGGCAGGGTGCGTGGCACGTACTGAAGGTCGCCGCCGAGCGCGCAGGGATCAAAGCCGACGTTTCCCCGCACACGTTGCGGCATTCGTTCGCCACGCACCTGCTCGAAGGCGGCGCAGACGTGCGCGTGGTGCAGGAGCTGCTCGGACACGCATCGGTCACCACCACGCAGGTGTACACACTGGTGACGGTCAACACGCTGCGCGAGGTGTACGCGACGGCGCATCCGCGAGCCAGGGGATAGTGCCATGGTGAACGCAGCCGATCCCGACCGACCGATCCGCTGGGGATTCCTGGGTGCGGGCCGTATCGCCGGCAAGTTCGCCGGCGACCTGCGCACCGCGCGCGGCAGCGAACTCGTCGCGGTGGCCGCACGTGACGCCGAACGCGCCCGCGCCTTCGCCGAGACCCACGGTGCCCGCCGCTCGTATGGTTCGTACGCCGAGCTACTGGCGGACGACGAAGTCGACGTCGTCTACATCGCGACCACCCACGGTCAGCACTACGAACAGGCGTTGCAGACCTTCGAGGCGGGCAAGCCCGCGTTGATCGAGAAGTCGTTCACGCTGAATGCGCGGCAGACCGCCGAGGTCATCGACGCGGCACGCAGTCGAGGGCTGTTCTGCATGGAAGGCATGTGGATGCGGACCAACTGCCTGATCCGCACCGCGTTGCAGCTGGCGAATGAGGGTCGTATCGGCGAGCTGCGCAGCGTGACCGTGGACAACGGCCTGCTGTTCCCCTACGACCCGGCGCACCGGCTTTACGATCTGCACCTCGGCGGCGGGGCCCTGCTCGACCTGGGCGTGTACGCCGTGACGTTCGCGTGGATCTTCTTGGGCGAGCCGGATCGTGTGCGGGCGACCGGCGCATTGGCTCCGACCGGCGCCGATCAGACGATGGCCATGCAGTGGGAGTACGACGACGACCGGTTCGCCCACGTGTCGTGCACGACCATGGCCGCGACGCCGCAGCGGGGGATCGTCGTGGGCACGAAGGGCTCACTGACGCTGGACAGGCCGTTCTACCGCCCGGAGCGGCTCATCGTCGAGCAAGCGGAAGGCCGGACCGTCACCAGCGAGGAGGTGCTGCAACCGATCGTCGGCAACGGGTTCGGCCCGGAAATCGCCGAGGTCGAACGCTGCCTGCGGGAAGGGCTGACGGAGAGCCCGCTGATCCCGCTGGACGACACGCTGGCGATCATGCGGCTGATGGACTCCGCCAGGGCCGAGGTCGGCGTCCGCTACGCCGCGGACACCTGAGACACCGGTCCGATCGCGGCGGGCCTTCGTTCATGGATGTCCTGTGGATGCGGACCAACCGCCTGATCCGAACTGCGCTGGTCGATACATGACGTGACCGTCGACAACGCTTCGCTGTCGCTCGTAGGATCCGGCGCACCGGCCCTACGAGCTGTACCCAGCTGATGCGCGAGGGCCATCAAGGAGGCATGGCACCAGTGCGATGGTTCAGGAAGAAGACGCGGCAAGGACGCAGCACGCACGGGGGCCGCAAAGCGTTCCGATACGTACTCGAGCTGGGCGACACGGAGAGCGACAGAGTGGTGTCCTCCGCGGTGATGGACCGTCTGGTGCAAGCCACCAAGGGACCCGCCTTGCACGCCTTGGACCGGCACTGGCGTACCGAGATGTGGTGTTCGGAGATCAGGACGCATACGAGCCTGCAAGGTCCTTGCGTGTATTTCATTCTCGACATCAATGTTCAGCCAGGAGAGACGCAGGACACCATGGCGCAGCGTGTCAACGACGAGTTCAGCAAATACTGGGACGCTGCCGTGCGCACCGTGCTGTAGCGGGCCGGCTCATCGTGGCGGCTGACGGGCGAACCGTCACCAGCGGGGAGGTCGTCGGCGACGGGGTCGGCCTGACCGATCGCCGAGTCGACCGGTGCTGGCGAGGAGCGTCGATCCGCACGACGGCACGCTGGCGATCATGTGGTTGATGGACTCCGCCAGGGCCGAAGTCGGCGTCGTCCGCTACGCCGCGGACGCCGGAAAAATTCGTTCGACCGTGACGGCGGTGATCACTACCGTGACCGGCATGACGTACATGGTGATGGTGCGCCGTGTCCGGCGCCCGGCGATCGCGTCGGGCGTGGGGTTGGCATCCGCTCGCTGACGAATGGGCGGCCCGCGTGGTCGCCGACGCCGACGTGCGTCCCGGGCAGTACGTGCTGGACATCGGCGCCGGGAAAGGCGCCCTGACCAAGCACCTGGTGGCCGCCGGGGCGCGTGTGCTGGCGATCGAACCGCACCCCGCTCGAGCCGAGGAACTGCAAGAACGCTTCGCCGGCCAACCGGTGACGGTGCTGCGTGTCGACGCCCGCGAACTCGTGTTGCCGCGGCGTCCGTTTCGGGTGGTGGCGAGCCCGCCGTACTCGATCAGTAGCGAGCTGCTGCGCAAGTTGCTGAAGACGCCGTCCGGGATGGTCGCCGCCGATCTCGTGTTGCAGCGCGCGGTCGTGCGCCGGTTCACCGATCCCGCGCGGGTACCGCGACGGTGGCGTGCGCGCATCGGCCGGTCGCTGCCACGTTCGGCGTTTCACCCGCCCCCGCGGGTGGATTCCGCGGTGCTGGTCGTACGCAAGCGGTAGGCGTCGAAAATGCGGCCGGTTGCTGCGGATTTGCGGACGAATCGCGGGCCACAACGGCGAGCCGCTTTGTTCGTTGCCGCGCCCGGTGCTTAGGCTTCCGACAGCAGCCACGGCAAGGAGCCTTCTCGCTATGTCGACATTCGAGCCACTCACGATGACGGCGACCAAGAGCCCGGGCGCCGACGAGGTCGACCAGGTCAACGGAGCCGACACCAACGGCACCCAGGCACGGGTGGGCCCGACCGGGCGCCCGTTGCGCGAGATCCCCACACCGCCGCCGGTGAAGGAGCACGGCCCGGCGCGCGTGCTGGCCATGTGCAACCAGAAGGGTGGCGTCGGCAAGACCACGTCGACGATCAACCTCGGGGCTTCGCTGGCCGAGTACGGGCGCAAGGTGCTGCTGGTCGACTTCGACCCGCAGGGCGCGTTGTCGGTCGGGTTGGGTGTGCAGCCGCACGAGCTGGACCGGACGATCTACAACGCGATCATGGAGCAGTCGTGCGACGTGCGGGACGTGCTGCGGCCGACCGGGATCGAAGGGTGCGACCTGCTGCCCAGCAACATCGACCTGTCGGCGGCCGAGGTGCAGCTCGTTGCCGAGGTCGGCCGTGAGCACAGCCTGCTGCGGGTGCTCAAGCCGGTGCTGGGCGACTACGACTACGTGCTCATCGACTGCCAGCCGTCGCTGGGCCTGCTGACGGTCAACGCGTTGACCGCGGCGCACGGCATCATCATCCCGCTCGAGTGCGAGTTCTTCAGCCTGCGTGGGGTGGCCCTGCTGATGGACACCATCGACAAGGTGCGGGAGCGGCTCAACCCGGACCTGGAGATCACCGGGATCCTGGCCACCATGTTCGACCCGCGCACGCTGCACTCCAAGGAAGTGATGGCGCGCGTGGTGGAGGCGTTCGGCGACAAGGTGTTCGACACGGTGATCAACCGGACGGTCCGGTTCCCGGAGACCACGGTGGCCGGTGAGCCGATCACCAGCTGGGCTCCCAAGTCCGCAGGTGCCGAGGCGTATCGGCAGCTGGCCCGTGAGGTGATTCTGCGGTGAGTCGACGGGCGCGGTTGCCCGGTGCGTCCGATCTGTTCTTCCGCAAGACGGCGGACCTCGGCACGGATCGGGGAGGGGCGACGCGGCGGGTCCCGCGGCGCGGGTCGCCACGAGTCAAACACGACACCAAGATCACGGTGTATCTGTCACAGCAGGAGCTGATCGCGCTCGAGCAGGCGCGGCTGACCCTGCGCGCCGAGCACGACCTGCGGGTCGATCGCGGCAGGCTGGTCCGGGAGGCGGTCGCGGTGATGCTGGCCGATCTGGAGGCCTCCGGCCCCGAATCGGTCCTGGTGCGCAGGCTCAGCAGTGACGACGAGGAGGCCGAGCAGGCCGAGCCCACCGATGCCGACGGGCCCGAGGAGACCGTGGCGTGATCGTGGCCACGGACGACACTTCCGGCCCGGCGTCGGACACGGTGGACCAGCCCGACGAACAGCCGGAGGGTCGGCCGAAGTTCCGGGTGCGCCTGGAGAACTTCGAGGGGCCGTTCGACCTGCTGCTGCAGCTGATCTCGCAGCACGAACTCGATGTCACCGAGGTCGCCCTGCACCAGGTGACCGACGACTTCATCGCGCACACCCGCCAGCTCGGCCCGGAATGGAACCTGGACGAGACCACCGAGTTCCTGGTCATCGCGGCGACGCTGCTGGATTTGAAGGCGGCGCGTCTGCTGCCGTCCGGTGAGGTGGAGGACGAGGAAGACCTCGCCCTGCTGGAGGCCCGCGACCTGTTGTTCGCCCGCGTGTTGCAGTACCGGGCGTACAAGCAGGTGGCGGCGCTGTTCGCGGAACTCGAGGCAGGGGCGCTGCGGCGTTATCCGCGGTCGGTCTCGCTCGAGGAACGCTACGTCGAACTGCTGCCCGAGGTCATGCTCGGGGTGGATGCGGCGGCGTTCGCCGAGATCGCCGCCGCGGTGTTCCGGCCCAAGCCGCCGCCGACGGTGTCGCTGGACCACCTGCACGCCACCAAGGTGTCGGTTCGCGAGCAGGCGGCGGTGCTGCGGGTACGGCTGGCCGAACGTGGCGAGGCGACGTTCGCCGAACTGGTCGCCGACTGCGAGACCACGATGATCGTGGTCGGACGGTTCCTGGCGCTGCTGGAGCTGTACCGGGAGACGGTGGTGCAGTTCGACCAGCAGGACCCGCTGGGCGAGCTGCGGGTGCGGTGGACCGGGGGGACGGTCGAGGAGGCCAAGGCGGCCTCCGAGGCGGATCTGGCCAGTACCGAGGAGGAGGACTACGCGTGAGCGGGACGGCAGCGGCCGACGAGCCGCAGGAGTCCACCGCGGTCGATGAACGCCCGGAGGCGGTCGGCCAGGAACCCGAGCCGGACGACGCAGACACAACCCTCGACGCAGGCACCGTGGCTGTTGAGGGTGCCGCGACCGAGGACGAGGGCGCCGGCTCCGAGGCCGACGACGAGCCGGTCGCGATGGCCAAGGACCCGCTGCCGGATCTGACCTCCGACGAGGCGCTGATGTCGGCGCTGGAGGCGCTGCTGCTTGTCGTGGACGCGCCGATCGGGGAGGCGACGCTCGCGTCTGCGCTGGAGCAACCGGTCGACCGGGTGACCGAAGCCCTGCGCACGATGGCCAACGATCTGCAGGATCGCCGCAGCGGCATCGACCTGCGCCGGGTCGGCGACGGCTGGCGCTTCTACACCCGGGACGTCTACGCGCCGTACGTGGAGAAGTTGCTGCTCGACGGCCAGCGCTCGAAGCTGACCCGCGCGGCGCTGGAGACGCTGGCGGTCATCGCCTACCGGCAGCCGGTCACGCGCGCGCGGGTCGCTGCGGTGCGTGGCGTGAACGTCGACGGCGTGATCCGCACCCTGTTGGCCCGGGGGCTGATCGCGGAGGCCGGTACCGACCCGGAGACTGGTGGCACGCTGTACGAGACGACGGAGTTGTTCCTCGAGCGGCTCGGCCTGAGCTCGTTGAACGACCTGCCGCCGATCGCGCCGCTGTTGCCCGAGGTCGACTCGATCGACGACCTGTGACCGACCGAGACTTCCACTGAGAGCGAGCATGGCCGACAAGCAGAACGTCGAAGGTGTCCGCTTGCAGAAGGTGCTCGCCCGAGCAGGCGTCGCTTCGCGCCGGGCAGCCGAAGAACTCATCGCGCAGGGACGGGTGAGCGTGGACGGCGAGACCGTGCGCGAACAGGGCAGGCGCGTCGATCCCGAGCGCGCGGTCATCAAGGTGGACGGCCGGCGCATCGAGGTGCGTTCCGGCATGGTGTACCTGGCGCTGAACAAGCCGGCCGGTGTGCACACGACCATGCGTGACGAGCGCGGCCGCCCGTGCGTCGGCGACCTGGTGCGCGACCGCCCCGAGCGGCTCTTCCACGTCGGCAGGCTCGACGCCGACACCGAAGGCTTGCTGCTGCTGACCAACGACGGCGACCTGGCCCATCGGCTGATGCACCCGTCGTTCGAGGTGCTCAAGACCTACCTGGCCGAGGTCGAGGGCGCGGTGCCGCGCACCCTGGGCAAGCAGCTGCGCGCCGGGATCGAGCTGGACGACGGGCCGGTCGCGGTCGACGGCTACAAGGTCGTCGACAAGCTGTCCGGGCGGACGCTCGTCGAGGTGGTGCTGCACGAGGGCCGCAACCGCATCGTCCGCCGGATGTTCGACGCCGTCGGCCACCCGGTGCGCAGGCTGGTGCGCACCGCGATCGCCGACGTGCGTCTCGGTGACCTCAAGCCCGGCACGCTGCGCGAGCTGACCCAGCAGGAGATCTCGTCCCTGCACGCCGTGCTGGAGCAGTGACCCGTCAGGCCGCCGTGGGTGCGGTCGCCGGCTTCATGACGCGCTGAGCTACCGGCTCGGCCACCCTGGCCACGATCGGGCCGAGGACTGCCATCAGAAGCACGTAGGCCGTCGCCAACGCCGCGAGCTGTGGTGGCGCCGCGCCGGACGACACGGCCAGGCCCGCGATGACGATGGAGAACTCACCGCGCGCCACGAGTGCTGCTCCGGCACGGACGCGGCCTTTGCGGCCGACTCCGGATCTCGCCGCCGCGATCCAGCCGGTGGCCATCTTGGTCGCTGCGGTGACCACCGCCAGGATCAGCGCGAAGACCAGGACCGGCGGGATGTCGCTCGGGTTGGTGCTCAGACCGAACGCGACGAAGAACATCGCCGCGAACAGATCACGCAACGGCTCCAGCAGCTGCGCGGCGGTGTGCGCCGCCGGGCCCGCGATCGCGATGCCCAGCAGGAAGGCGCCGACGGCCGCGGAGACCTGCAACGCGGCCGCGATACCCGCGACCAGCAACGCCGATCCGAGCAGCTTGAGCAGGAAGATCTCCCGATCCTCCGAGTAGAGCACCGCGGAGACGAACCGGCCGAACTTCACCGCGATCAGCAGGACGCCGGAGACGACGAACAACGAGATACCCACCGTCGTCAGTCCGGCAACCAGGCTGACGCCGCCCAGTACGGCGGTGAGGATGGGCAGATAGAGCGCCATCACCAAGTCTTCGAGCACCAGGATGGCCAGCACCACCGGCGTCTCGCGGTTACCCATCCGGCCCAGGTCGCCCAGAATCTTCGCGATGATGCCGGACGAGGAGATATAGGTGACGCCGGCCATCACGAGTGCGCCGACCGGGCCCCAGCCCAGGATCAGCGCCACGACGGCACCCGGCAGAGCGTTCAACACCAGGTCCACCGCACCGGCCACCCAGGAGCGTTTCAGTCCGGTGACCAGTTCCGCTGCCGAGTACTCCAGGCCGAGCATGAGCAGCAGCAGAACGACACCGATCTCGGCCGCGAGCTCGGTGAACGAATCGATGTGCAGTTCGACGACGCCGCCGTGGCCGAAGAACAGTCCCCCCACCAGATAGAGCGGGATCGGCGACATCCCGATGCGTTGCGCCAGCCTCCCCAGTAAGCCCAATCCGAAGAAGACGGCACCGAGCTGGATCAACTCAAGTGCGGTGCTTCCCACGGATCAGCCCTTCTTCAGCAACTTCGCAGCGGCAGCCAAGCCCTCGGCAGTGCCCACGCACACCAGCAGGTCACCTGCGGTGAAGGTGAGTTCGGGACCGGGCGACGGCAGCACCTGACCGGCGCGCATGACGGCAACGATCGACACTTTCGTACGAGTTCGCATCTCGGTATCCCCCAGCGTGCGTCCGTCGAAGGGAGAACCCTCCGGGATCGGCAGCTGCCTGGTCATGATGCCGGGGACGTCGCGATGCTCCTCGGTGAGCTGGGCGACCAGCTGCGGCGCGCCGAGCAGGTTGCCCAAGGTCGCCGACTCGTCCGTGGTCAGCGGGATGGATGCAAGACAAGCGTCCGGGTCGTCGGTGCGTGACACGATGAGCTCGATGCCGCCATCGCGATGGGTGATCACGCCGATGCGTTTGCCTGCCCTGATCGCGAAGTCCTTGCGCACACCGATGCCGGGTAGCGGGGTGACTTCTACGTTCACGTGCCTAACGTATCCCAGCCGCACGTGGTGTACAGCAGCAGGCAGAATGAACCACCGGGTTTCAGCCGAGGAAAAAGGGAGTGACCGTGACTGCAGTGCTGCGTGGCGTGGTCGCGTTGGACGGCCCGTCCGGCACGGGGAAGACCACCGTTGCCAGGCGTTTGGCGCAGCGACTCGGGGCTGGTTACCTGGACACGGGCGCGATGTACCGGGCCGTGACGGTCGCGGCGCTGCGCTCGGGGGCGGACCTGAGCGACGGTGAGGCCTTGGCCACAGTCGCCGCGAAAGCCGATGTCGTGGTCGGCACCGACCCATGTTCGCCTTCCGTGAAACTGGGGGAGGAGGACGTCAGCGCGGAGATCCGCGGCGAGCAGGTCACGGCCTCGGTCTCCGCGGTCGCGGCCGTCCCGGCGGTGCGCGAGCGCCTCGTCACGCTGCAGCGCGAACTGATCGCCGCCGGGCTGGAGTCGGCAGGCGGCATGGTCGTCGAAGGCCGCGACATCGGCACGGTCGTGGTTCCGGATGCCGGGCTGAAGGTGTTCTTGACCGCCGATCCCGACGTGCGCGCGGCGCGTCGCGCGGCGCAGGACAGCGCGGCAGGCCGTCCGGCGGAGCAGGCGTCGGTGCGCGCGGCGGTGGATCGCCGGGACCGGCTGGATTCCACCAGGGCGGTCAATCCGATGCGGCCGGCGGAGGACGCTGTTCATCTGGACACCAGCGAGCTCGACATCGAGCAGGTGGTGACCGCATTGTTGGAGTTGTTGTCCCAGCGCGACTTGTTGGACACCACCGGAGCGCCACAGTGAACGACTCGGGTCTGCCTGCGGGAGCGAGCCCGCTGCTGCACGACCTGGCGCGGGGGATAGCCCGGCATCTGTACCGCCCTGCGTACCGCATCCGCGTGCACCACGTCGACCGCGTGCCGAGGACCGGCCCGGTGGTGCTGATCGCCAACCACACGTCGCTGATCGAGCCGCAGCTGATCTTCGGGCTGGTTCCGCGGCGTTCGGTGTTCTTGGTCAAGGAGGAGCTGTTCGACTCGCTCGGCGGCCTCACCGGCACGTTGCTGCGCCGGATCGGCCAGTTGTCGGTGCGGCGCGGCGAACCCGACCGCACGCCGCTGCTGGACGCCGTCCGGCTGCTGCGCAGCGGTGGCTTGGTCGCGGTGTTTCCCGAGGGCACGCGCGGTTCCGGTAATGTCGAGAAGGCTGAACACGGTGCGGCCTGGTTGGTGCGCGCATCGGGTGCGCGAGTGGTGCCGGTGGCCGCTCGTGGCACGGCGCGCCCGCCGGGGAGCAGGCGACGCTTCCGGCCGACCGTGGATCTGCTGTTCGGCGAACCGTTCACCCTCGAGGTGGCGCGCGGCCGGGAAGGTTTGCTGGCCGGAACGGAGACGTTGCGGTCCCGGCTCGCGGCGACCGTCGCCGAGCTGGACAAATGGCGTGCCGGGGCGGGTCGTGCTGCCCCGGGCAGGAGTGAGGCCCTATGAGCGAGGAGTACTCCGTCGGCGAGATGCCGGAGGTTCTCGGGGACATCGGCGGCACCTGGGAATCGGAGTCGGAGTTCGCCGAGGTCGACGCCGCAGGCGAGGCGTCGGCGGCCGACGACGGCGAGCAGCTGCAGGCGCAGCCGGTGGTCGCGGTGGTCGGCAGGCCGAACGTGGGCAAGTCGACGCTGGTCAACCGGATCCTCGGCAGGCGGGAAGCGGTCGTGCAGGACACGCCGGGCGTGACCCGGGACCGGGTCGCCTACGACGCCGCGTGGGCAGGGCGCCGCTTCACCCTGGTCGACACCGGCGGCTGGGAGCCGAACGCCAAGGGCTTGCAGGCGGCGGTCACCGCGCAGGCCGAGCTGGCGATGTCCACCGCGGACGTGGTGCTGCTGGTCGTGGACGCCACCGTGGGCGCCACGGCGACCGAGGAAGCGGTGGCCAGAACCCTGCGGCGTTCGAAGCGCCCGGTGTTGCTCGCGGCGAACAAGGTGGACGACGAACGGCTGCTCCCGGACGTGGCGGCGCTGTGGAACCTCGGGCTGGGGGAGCCGTACCCGGTGAGCGCGCTGCACGGCCGCGCGTCCGGTGATCTGCTGGATGCGGTCGTGAAGGCACTGCCCGACGCCCCTCCGGAGCGTGTCGTCACCGGTGGCCCGCGCCGCGTGGCGTTGGTCGGCAAGCCGAACGTGGGGAAGTCGAGCCTGCTCAACAAGCTGACCGGGGAAGACCGCAGCGTGGTGCACGAGGTCGCCGGTACCACGGTCGACCCGGTGGACTCGATCGTCGAACTGGACGGCGACAAGTGGCGTTTCGTCGACACCGCAGGCCTTCGTAAGCGGGTGCGTACCGCGCGGGGGACGGAGTACTACGCGTCACTGCGCACCAAGTCGGCGATCGATGCCGCTGAGGTCGCGGTGGTGCTGCTGGACGCCAGCGAACCGATCGCCGAGCAGGACCTGCGAGTGCTGAGCATGGTGGTCGAGTCGGGGCGCGCCTGCGTGCTGGCGATGAACAAGTGGGACCTGGTCGACGAGGAGCGGCGGTATCAGCTCGAGCGCGAGCTGGACCGGGGCCTGAAGCGGATCCCGTGGGCCGAGCGGGTGAACATCTCGGCGCTCACCGGGCGCGCCGTGCAGAAGCTCGCCCCGGCGATGCGCAGGGCGCTGGCGTCGTGGGATCAGCGGGTGCCGACCGGGCAGCTCAACGGGTGGCTGTCCGAGCTCGTCGCCGCGACCCCGCCGCCGGTTCGGGGCGGTAAGCAGCCGAAGATTCTGTTCGCCACGCAGGCGTCCACGCGGCCGCCGACGGTGGTGCTGTTCACCACGGGGTTCTTGGAGGCGAGCTATCGGCGCTTTTTGGAGCGAAAACTGCGGGAACGGTTCGGGTTCGTGGGTAGCCCGATCCGGATCAACCTGCGGATCCGGGAGAAGCGTCCGCGGAAGTCGGCGAAGAAGAAGTAGCGGTGATGCCGGCTTCGTCGGGGCGGCCGCCGACTGGTCGGACGCCCCGACGAAGCGGCACGTTTCGCCGAGCGGGCTTGTCAGGCCGCGGGCGCGATGTTGAGCGCTGCCCGGCCCGCCTCGGTCAGCACGGCGGGTACGCGCTCGCCCGCGCGCCCCTTCCGTACCGCGGCGATAAGGCCACGACGGACCAGTTCACGCGCGGTGGCCTGATCGCAGAAGGCCAACCCGTCGATGAAGAGGTCCGGTACGCGGCTGCAGGTGAGTTCGGCCATGTTCTGGGCCACCGCTCGCAGGGTGGCCCGCTCTCGATGGTTCAACTCGACGACCGGCCCAGACACGGTCGCGCTCCCTTCCTGCTTCCCGACCTGTCGCCGGGATGTTGCCTTCCATTAAAGCCCGTGATACCTAGATCACACTGTCTCAATGTGGCCGACGACACAAACGTGTCACGCTGCTTGCCCGGATTGCGGTATAGCGCCGAGCGCCGCGCGGCCCACGTCGGTGATCTCCGCGGGGACCCGTTCGCCTGCCGAACCGGGGCGGCTCGGCCTGATCAGGCCACGATGAGTAAGGCGGTGGACGGTGCTCTGGTCACAGCACGCGAGCCCGTCGATGAACAGATCCGGCTCCACGCTCAGGGTGATCTCGGCGCCGCCGCGAGCCACCGCCCGCAGCGTCGCCCGCTCCCGATGGTTGAGTTCGTCGCCCCCGGTCATCGCTGTGCCTTTCCCCGCTGGTCATCGACGCCTGTGTGACGTTGTGTCGCCGGACACAGTTCCGCCGTTAACCGAATGGAGCAGCCGGACGGCATCCGACGACCGGTTGAGACTCGTTGGTGATCATTTCGCGACCTGTCCGGGCGGCCCCGGGGTCACCCGGATGTCGGCAGCCCGCAGACGCTAGGCTGGGCGGCGCACGGGCTGTGGCGCAGTTTGGTTAGCGCACTTGACTGGGGGTCAAGGGGTCGCAGGTTCAAATCCTGTCAGCCCGACGGTGTGATACCTCAGTACAACGGGCCCCGGGAGCCGGTCGGTCAGCCGGTTCAGGGGCCTTCTTCTTGGCGAGGTTCGGTGGGCCTGCCGGTCCCGGACGGGGTCGATCCCGGACGTATGGCCGTGCCGCAGGTTCTGAAGCCGCGGCCAACACCGGGACGCGGCGTCTGCACTACCCGGTGCTGTGAATCCTGGGCGCGGTGGATCATTCCGATTCGGCCGTCCCCACTCACGCGTCAGGGACGGCTGAGCAGAGCCGGTTTGGGGGACGCGGGCGCGGAGACGGACGCAGCTCGAAGTGCTCCCCGAGACGCGGCGTTAGTCGGCGTCCGCGGGGAAGGCCCGGGTGGATTCGCCGGTGTAGTCGGCCAGCAGCGGCGGCGGCAGCGGACCTTTGACCCGGCGCCCGGTGCGCCTCTCCTCCCAGGCGTGCGCGAGTATGCCGACAGACCGGGCGAGTACGAACAGTCCACGAGCCAGTTCGGGCTCGACGCCGAGTTCGCCGTAGATGATGGCCGTGACACCGTCGATGTTCATCGGGATCGGGCGTTTGCCGGTGGCGAGCGCCGTTTCGAGCGCGATGCCGGCGCGCAGGTGAGCACCGTCGACGTCGCCTGCGTCGACGGCTTTGCGCACCAGCCCGAGCAGCACATCGCGCCGAGGGTCTCGCGGGTGGAAACGGTGTCCGAAGCCGGGCACGAATCGTTTCTGCGCGCGGTAGTCGGCCACCACCCCGGCAGCGACCTCGTCGACATCTGCGCCGTCCCGCGTCGCTGCGACGATGTCGTCCAACAGCTCGAGACACTGCTGGCCGGCGCCGCCGTGGGTGTCGCCGAGCACGTTGACGCCGTTGGCGATTGCCGAGTTCAGACCGACTCCACAGGTGACCGCCATCCGGGCGCTCGCGATGGACGGCGCTTGCGGGCCGTGGTCGACGCTGGCCACCAGAGCCGCCTCCAGCAGCTGGGACTCGGTGGCTGTCGGCAGCGCGTCCTTGACCATCAGCCAGATGGTGCTCACGAAGTCCACCTGCCCGATGAGCTGCTCGATGGGATAACCGCGCAGCTCGATCTCACCGGGCGCGATGCGGGTGATGGCGGTCGACCACCACGCCGTGGCGTCGGCGACCGTAGGTGTGTCGCTCATACGACTTGCTCCTCGCGAAGTCGGGAGATGTCCTCGGGGCTGTAGCCGAGTTCGCCGAGCAGGTCGTCGGTGTGCTGGCCCAGCGTCGGCGGGGGCAGGTGTGGCTTGCTCGGCTCGCCGTTGACCCGGATGCCGTTACCCAGAACACGGAGTGGGCCCGGTCGAGCCGCTTCCGGGAACGGCAGCTCGTGCACGAGTTCGCGGGCACGGATCTGGGCGCTGTCCAACATCTCCGGGACGCTGAGCACCCTTCCGGCCGGGACGCCTGCGTTGCTCAGCTTCTCCTCCCAGAACGCGGCGTCGCGCTTGGTCAACGCGACCTCGATTTCGGCGGTCAGCTGCGCCCGATGTGTCTTGCGCGCCTCGCGCTCGGCGAATCGTGGATCGTCCACCAGCTCGGGACGGCCGATGACCTGGCACAGGGTCTCGAACTGCTCCTGCTTGTTGGCGGCGATGTTGAGATCGCCGTCGGCGGTCCGGAACGTGCCCGAAGGCGCTGCCGTGCCGTTGTCGTTGCCCAGCGCGCGAGGCTGCTGGCCGGCGATGAGGTAGTTGGACACCACCCAGCCCATCGCGGTCACCGCCGTCTCCAGCATCGAGACGTCGATCATGCTGCCCTCACCGGTGCGCTCCCGGCCGATCAGTGCCGAACAGATGGCGAACGCGGCCGCGAGTCCACCGAGCGTGTCGGCGATCGGGTAGCCGGCCCGTAGCGGTGCGGTCTCCGCGAAACCGGTGACGCTCATCATTCCCGAGGCGCCCTGGATGATCTGGTCGTAGGCGGGTTTCTGTCGCCATGGCCCGGTCTGGCCGAAACCGGAGATCGCGCAGTAGACCAACCGAGGATTGATCTTGTGTAGCTCCGGCCAGGAGAAGCCGAGCCGTTCCAGCACGCCGGGTCGGAAGTTCTCGCACAGCACGTCGGCGGTTGCGACGAGCTTGCGCAACACCTCCTTGCCGCGCGCGGACTTGAGATCCAGTGTCAGCGATCGCTTCTGCGCGTTCTGCGCCAGGAAGGAGGCACCCAACTGCCGCTTGTTGAGCTCGGCGGAAGCGCCGAGTCTGCGGGCCAGGTCGCCACCGTCGGGGACCTCCACCTTGATCACATCCGCGCCGAGGAGCGCGAGCTGATAACCCGCGTACGGTCCGGCGAGCACGTTGGTCAGGTCGAGGACCCGGATTCCGCTGAGCGGACCCGAGGCGGATGTCGAGGTCATACCACCGCTTTCTGTCGACGACGCGTTCTTGCGCGTTGGATCAGCAACAGGACGACCACGGCGATCAGCACGACGTAGAGCGTGACGGAGATCGTGCTGGAGACCAGCACGGACGGATCGCCCTCGCTCACCGTCATGGCGCGCCGGTACTCGGTCTCGGCCAGCGGGCCGAGGATCGCCGCTATCAGCACCGGTGCGATGGGCAGGCCGTAGCGACGCATCGCGAACCCGAGCAGGCCGATGGCCAGCACCAACACCAGGTCGAGAATCTTCGAACTGGTGGCATACACGCCGAGCATCGCGAACACGGTGATGCCCGCGTAGAGGTAGTGCCGTGGCACTCTGAGCAGCTTCGCCCACAGCGGGGCGAACGGCAGGTTGAGGATCAGCAGCACCGTCATGCCGATGAAGAAGCTGGCCAACAGTGCCCACACCAGCTCGCTCGCCCGCTCGAACAACAGCGGTCCGGGCTGCAGCCCGTACTGGCGGAACGCCGCGAGCAGGATCGCTGCGGTGGCCGAGGTGGGTAGCCCGAGTGCGAGCAGCGCGCCCATCGCGGTGCCGGCCGTCGCGTTGCCCGCGGCTTCGGGGCCGGCCACGCCCTGGATGGCTCCCCGGCCGAACCAGGGCTTCGGGCGGCGCGAGTCCAGCTTGCGTTCGACGCCATAAGCCAGAAAGGTCGGCACCTCGGAACCGCCGACCGGAATGATGCCGAACGGGACGCCGATGGCCGTGCCGCGTAGCCAGGCGGGCAGCGCGAGACGGAACTCCTTCAGTGACAGCCAGAGCCGGCCGTTGGAGGCCATGATCCCGGTATCTTCCGGCGTGCCGCGTCGAGCGGCCACCGCCAGCACTTCCCCGAGCGCGAGCAAACCGACGGTGATCACCACGATGTCGATCCCGTCGAACAGTTCCGGCAGACCACCGGTGAAACGGGCCGCCCCGGACGGGCCGTCGATACCGACCAGTGAGATGGCCAGCCCGATCACCAGCGCCGCGAGACCGCGCAGCACCGACTCGCTCACCACGGCCGAGATCGCCACGAACGCGAAGATGGCCAGCGCGAAATACTCGGCAGGTCCGAACAGCGTGGCCAGCTCGGCCAGTGACGGCGCGAAGAACACCACGAGCGCCGCGGCGATGATGCCGCCCACGAAGGCGCCGATGGCCGAGGTGGCCAATGCCTGTGCCGCGCGGCCGCTCTTGGCCATGCGGTGCCCCTCGATCGACCCGGCGATGGCCGTGCTGTTGCCCGGCGTGTTCATCAGGATGCCTGCGATGGAGTCGCCGAAGAGCCCACCGAAGAGCACCCCGGCGAACATGATGAACGCGCCGATCGGGTCGAGCGAGAACGTCACCGGGAGCAGCAGGGCCACCGCCATCGCCGAGCCGAGGCCGGGCAGCACGCCGACCGCCGTGCCCAGCAGCGCACCGACGACCACCCACAGCATGTTCATGGGGGTCAGTACGGTGGCGAACCCGTGTAGAAGGTTGCTCAAGGAATCCATCAGATCACTCCCGCCAGGATGCCCGGTGGCAGGTTGAGTCCCAGACCCGCCGAGAAGGCCAGTTGCACGATGGACGAGATCGCCACGGAGACGAACACGTCGAAGACCGGGCGACGACTGCCGAGCGCGCGGGCGACGCCCCAGAAGAGCCACGCGCCGGAGATGAGCCAGCCGAGCGGGTCGAGGATCACGATGAACAGCACGATCGTGCCGACCGCACCCAGCAGCGCCGCGTGATTGCTCCGCGGCCGCGTCGGCGCTTGCACGCCCGGATTGTCGTCGGATGTGGCGGAAGCGGCAGTGCCGGTGGCAGTCGCCGCCGGCTCCGGGTTGCGTAGCACGTCGATCCCCAACAGCACGGCGAGAACCACGCAAGCGATCGCGACGACCGCGGGGAAGAACTGCGGGCCAGGCGAGGAGGTGTTCTCCGGGATCTCCATCACCGCCGTGCCTATGCCCAGGGTGACGCCGGTGATCAGCAACAGCAGCGGGAAGATCAAGCCGGTGCGGCGCCGAAGAAATCCGTGCTCGGCGGTGGTTTCACTGGTGGGCCTGGTAGCGGTGGTCACAGTCCGAGCTCCTCGATGAGCGCGTCGATCCTGGCTTGGTCCGTCTCGATGAATTCGGCGAACTCGTCTCCCGCGAGGAAGCTGGGCACCCACTTGTTGCGCTCGAGGGCGTCGGCCCACTCCGGCGTGCGTGTCATCTCGCGGACGATGTCGATCAGCTCCTGGCGCTGTTCGTCGGTGATTCCGGGTGGGGCCACGAAACCGCGCCAATTCGGCAAGGAGATGTCCAGGCCTTGATCACGGAAGGTCGGAGTGTCGATTCCTGCCACCGGTTTCTCCGCCGATACGGCCAGCGCGCGCAACTTCCCGGCCTCGATCTGGTCGCGGAAGTCGTTGTAGCCGCTGATGCCGATTTCCACCGTGTCGGACAGCAGCGCAGTGAGCACCTCACCGCCACCGGCGTAGGAGACGTAGTTCATCCGCTTCGGGTCGATCCCGGTCTCTTTCGCCATGAGTCCGGCCAGCAGGTGGTCGGTGCCGCCGAGGCCGCCGCCGCCGATGGCGTGTGCGTGCGGATTCTTGCGCCACACCTCGAGGAAGTCGTCCAAGGTGCGGTAGGGCGAATCGGCGGGAACGATCACCACCTCGTAGTCCTCGGCGAGCCGCGCGATGGGGGTGGTGGCGGACAGGTCGACCGCCGAGCCGTTCACCGTGATCGCGCCTTCCATCACGGTGCCGGTCGTCATCAGCTGCGTGGGGTCGGGTCCGATCTGGGTGAACTTGCCGAGCCCGATCACCCCTCCCGCGCCGGGCACGTTGATCACCTGCACGTTGTTGACGATCGAGGCGCTCCGCAGCGCCTGTTGCGACTCGCGGGAGGCGAGATCCCAGCCGCCGCCGGGTGCGGCGGGCGCCATGATGGTGAGTTTCGATCTCGGCGTCGCGCCCGAGGACGAGCCGCTCGCGTCGACGACGGCGAATGCCGCCAGCGCGAGCGTGCTCACGACCCCGAGCACCCGAAGGGCGACGGTTCTTCTCCGCACGATCACTCCCGTGTGACCAGCACTGCTCGGCAATGTCCGCCAGACGGACATTTCTGACCGCTGGATGGTATAGTGACGCCGAGGCTCCAAGCAATGACCACCTTGTCGAGGAGGCGCGTGGATGAAGTCCACCGCGGTCGAAAGTGGCGGAATCCGCGCGGTGAGTCGCGCCTTCCGGGTCCTACGGGCATTCACCCCTGGGCGCATGTCGATGGGCGTGGCCGAACTCGTACGCGAGACCGGTCTGCCCAGGACGACGGTGTTGCGGCTGGTGGAAACCCTCGCTGCGGAAGACGTGCTCGAGTTCGGTGGTGACGGGCAGATCCGCGTCGGTACGCGGATGATCGGCTTGGCCGCCTTCGCGGCGGCGGCCTGGGAGGTTCCCGACAAGTCGTTGCAGCGCATGCGCGAGCTTGCTGCCGAAACAGGCGAGACCGTAAGCCTTTATGTGCGCAAGGGGCTCCGCCGGGTCGTGGTGGGTCAGGCTCCGAGCCCGAACACGTTGCGCCATGTGGTGCAGCCCGGCGACGAGTTGCCGTTGAGCGCTGGCGCCGCTGCGTACGTGCTGCTCGGGTTGGAACCGAAGGCTGATCGGGAGGCCCTGGTCGAGCGGGTGATCGCCCAGGCCGGGTCGGCCGCTGGCGAAATTTTGCAATCCCGCGTCGAGGCCGCGATCGCTGACGGGTGGGCGATTTCGCACGGCCATCGCGAACCCGGCAACACCGGACTTGCGGTGCCGATCAGGTCGGGGAGCGACCGCCCGCTCGGCAGGCCGACGGTACTGGCGTTGGGCGGGCCGACCGTGCGGTTCACCGAGGACAAGATCCCCGGGTTCGTGGCCGCCGCACGAGGCTGTGCCGACGACCTTGCCCGAACCGGGCTGCCGCCCGCGCTGTACTGATCACCGGAGGAGTTACCGTGGAATTCCCGTCACCGGGTACGCTGCCCGTGGCGACCGTGTCCGATGCGATGGACCGGTTCGGCGTCGCTGCCGGTATCCACCCGCTGTCATCCGGTGCCGTGCTGTCCGGTCCGGCGTTCACGGCGTGGACCCGTCCGGGCGACAACAAGGGGATACACGCGGCGTTCGAAACGATCCGCCGCGGCGATGTGCTCGTGGTGAACGGCGGGGGAGACGAGACTCGGGCGCTGATCGGCGAGCTCGTCGTGCAGAAGGCCAAGGCGCTGGAGGTCGGCGGCATCGTGCTCGACGGCGCGGTCAGGGACGTCGTCGAACTCGACGGGCTCGGGGTCCCGGTGTTCGGTCGCGCGGTCACTCCGGCAGGCCCATGGAAGACGGGGCCCTACCGCCTTGGCTGCACGATCGCGATCGGCGGTGTGCCCGTGAGCCCAGGCGACTGGGTGCTCGGTGACGCCGACGGTGTCGCGATAGTGCCGAAGGACGACGTGGCGTCCGTGCTGCGTACCGCCGCCGAGCTACTCGAAGGCGAAGCTGAGCGCCGGGCGGCCAACCAGAAGCTCGTCGCTCGTGACTGACCGCCCCGTTGTGTGGATTCCCCGGCCGGTGCACCGGGATGCTGTCCGACTGCTTCGCGCGCACGCCGACGTCCACCTCGGCTACGACGACGGCGCAGGGAATGGCGCAGTGGATTTCGACGCGACCGCCTCCGAGCTGTCGGCGATTCTGCTGCGCACCGAGCGGGTCGACGGCGACATGATGCGGCGAGCCCCGCGGCTGCGGATCGTTGCGCGGCACGGCGTCGGTCTCGACACCGTCGACCTGGACACCGCCCGAGAACTGGGTATCGCGGTGACCAACACGCCGACGGCCAATGCCCGATCCGTCGCCGAACACACCTTCGCGTTACTGCTTGCCGTGCGCCGCGGGATCGGTCTGGCGATCCGTGACAGGGGACATGGTGGTGAGGATGCTCGTGCGGCCATTCAGGGTCGGGAGCTGTTCGGCTCCACGCTGGGGCTGATCGGGTTCGGGCGCATCGCCGAGCAGGTTGCTGCCATCGGCAGGCTCGGTTTCGGTATGCGGGTGCTCGCCCACGACCCCCTGCTCGCCGACGAGGCGATCAGCCGACGCGGAGCTGAGCCCACGTGCTTGCCGGAGCTGCTGGCGAGCGCAGACGCCGTGAGCGTGCACGTGCCCCTCACTTCGGACACCCGCGATCTGCTCGGGCTGGACGAGCTGATGAGCATGCGGCCCGGTGCGGTGGTGATCAACACGGCGCGCGGTGGGATCGTCGACGAGGACGCGTTGTCGACCGCATTGCGCCGAGGTCACCTTGGCGGCGCGGGGCTCGATGTCACCACGGTCGAACCGCTGCCATGGGATCACCCGCTGCGAGCCGAGCCCTCGGTGGTCATCACTCCGCACATCGGTGCGCAGACGTCCGAGGCGATGCGCCGCATGGCAATGGAGGCCGCGCAACGGATTATCGAGCACCTTCGCGCGTGATGACGGTCGGAAAGGCCGACTGCGGTGGATTTGGACGTCGTCTGCTCGGCGGCGAAGTATCGGCGGCACGGACTCAGTCCGCGGCTGCGCGCTCACACCGATGCGCGCCCCGCGGGACGCCCTGCGCTTGACTACCTCCTGGTGAAGCGGGTCATGCGAGTCGCCTCACCGGTGTAGCCAACTGTGCGGCCACGGCGAGAGCCAGGAGGGGCACCTTGATACCGACCGCGGACATGCCGGATCGATCCCGCGATGCCGTCAGCACCTGGCCGGATGAGAGTGGGAGGTGGCTGCAAGGTTCGCACGGATGGAGTGCGAGGCTGCCGGGTTCGCGCGGGTGGGGTCACCGGCCGCTGTCGGCCGCTTCTTCGCGCATCCGGTCGATGTCCTCCCGCGTCCAGCCGAGCAGGCCACACAAGACCTCTTCGTTGTGCTCGCCGAGGTCCGGGCCGACGGATCGGACGGGCAGCGAAGTGCCGCCGAGCAGCGGGACGATGCCGGGAAAGGCCACCTCGCGCTCCTCGCCGTCCACCTCCACCGGTAACTGTTGGATCATCGCGCGGGCGCGGAACTGCGGGTCGTCGGTGATGTCGGCGGCGGACATGATCGGTCCGGCCGGCACCCCCGCGGAGTCGAGGATCCTCAGCACGTCGGCACGCGGTAGGGAAGTGGTCCACGCGGTGATCGCGTCGTCGAGCTCGTCGCGCCGGGCCCAGCGTTGGGCGTTGGTGGCCAGGCCGGGGTCGTCGGCCAGGTCGGGCCTGCCGATGGTCTTCATGTACCGCTTGAAGATCGCGTCGTTGTTGCCCGCGATGACGACGTAGCTGCCGTCGGCGCACGGGTAGGCGTTGGTCGGTGCGATGCCTTCCATGCGACCGCCGACGCGCTCCCTGCGGACGCCGTAGGCGGAGTGGTCCGGCACGAGGGATTCCATCATCGAGAACACGGCCTCATGCAGGGCCACGTCGATGTGCTGGCTCACCGGCGACGGGCCCTGCCGGCCTGCCGCGCGCGCCGATTCCCGCTGGAACAGCGTCATCATGACCCCGAAGGCCGCATAGAGGCCTGCGATCGAGTCGCCGATCGAAACGCCCACTCGCGCCGGAGGCCGGTCGGGTTCGCCCACGAGTTCTCGAAGGCCTCCGTAGGCCTCGGCGACGGCCGCGAAACCCGGGCGCGCGGACAGCGGCCCGGTCTGGCCGAACGCGGAGACGCGGGCGACCACGAGCTCGGGGTTGGCCTCGGCGAGCGTGGCCGCGTCCAACCCCCAACGGTCGAGTGTGCCCGGGCGGAAGTTTTCGATGAGCACGTCGGATTTCGCGACGAGGTCGAGCACGGCACGCCGTCCCCGCGGCGTCCGCAGGTCGAGCTCGATCGACCGCTTGTTGCGGTTCACCGTTCGGTACAGCATCGACGTCGCGCCGGCGTAGAGCCGCCAATTGCGCAGCTCGTCACCGGTGCGGGGGCGTTCCACCTTGATCACGTCGGCACCGAAGTCGGCGAGCATGCGCCCGGCCGTCGGCGCCGCGATGTAATTGCCCAGCTCGAGGACGCGGATTCCCTCGAGCGGCAGGGGAGCGCGGCTGGTCATCGCAAGCCTCCGGGAAAGTCACCGGCCCGGGCGAGCAAACCCTGCACCGGGCTGTCCAACTCGTCGGCAAGCCAGGTGGCGACCCGCGTCATCGCGGGAATCTCCAGGCGTGTCCCGATGTCGACGCCGTCGCGCTGCAGGAGATACGTGAGGTCCTCCGTCGCGATGTTGCCGGTCGCGGCCGGAGCGAACGGGCAACCACCGAATCCGCCGATCGAGGCGTCGAGCGCGATCGTCCCGAGGCCATCGAGTGAACTGGCCACGGCAGCGTTGGCGTACCCCGTGTTGCGCGTGTTGTGGAAGTGGAAGCGGATCCGGGGCACCCGGCTGTCGCGGCGGACGAGCTCGGCCATGCGTGACACCTGGCCGGGGACACCGACGCCGATCGTGTCGGCGAACGCGATCTCGTCGATCCCGAGGTCAGCCACCCGGTCGTAGACGTCCCGGACGCGCGACAGCGGCACGTCGCCGGCGAACGGGCACCCGAACGCCACGGCCAGGGTGACCGACACGCTCATACCGGCGTCACGACCGACGGCCGCGGCGGATGCGGCGTGCTGGAGCATGCCGTCCACCGTGGTGTTCTGGTTTCGCGCGCAGAACTCGTCCGTCACCGGCACGACGATGTTGATTTCCGAGCACGCGGTCGCCGCCGCACGCTCGGCCCCTCGAGCATTCAGCACGAGGCCGATGTAGGTGACGTCGTCCCGGACCGGCAGCTGCGCCAGGACCTCTTCCGCGCCGGCCATCTGCGGCACCCGGTCCGGGCGGACGAAACTGACCGCCTCCAGCCGCCGCAGACCAAGGTCGACGAGACGGCGGATCAGCTCGGCGCGGGTGTCGATGTCGAGCGTGCGCGCCTCGTTCTGCAGGCCGTCCCGCGGGCCGACCTCGACAAGTTCCACCCTCATGCCGCTCCTCCCGCGGGTCTCCAGTCGGTGGGCCGATAGATCGGACCACGGGCGCGAACCGGGTCCAGCAGGCCGCCGGGTGCGTACTCGGGCTGCGGTGAACCGTCCTGCGGTTCGCCCACCTGTCCGGCGTAGTTGAGCCAGCTCCGTGCCTTCGGGCTGAGCAGGTACGCGCCGGCGATCACGAACGTCAGCCGCGAGAAGTCCTCGGGGCGCTCACGTTCCAGCCGCTCACACCACTGCCTGGGGTGGTCCAGATCCGCCTCGGCCAGCAGAGCACGAAAGCCCGCGTGCAAGTCGGGGCGAACGGCGAAGAACTCGTCGATGAACCGAGTCGCGACCGCGGCCTGGTCCGCCGACGGTCCGGATGAGCCTTCGGGGATGAGGGTCTCACCGAGGAGGTAGACGGCCTCGCGTTCGTCGTCGGTCAACATCGACTGGTCGAGGCCGCTGGGTGCGTCGGTCATGCGGTGACTCCTGAGCGCATGTCGGTGCGGGACAGTTGTCCGTGCCGGAGCAAGGCGTCGCTGAACCAGAGCGCGAGTGCTGCCTGGGTCGCGGCCGGGTTGACACCACCGGAGGTGACCCAGGTGCTCGAGTCGAAGATGAACAAGTTGGGGATGTCGTGCGTCCGCCCGAACCGGTCGGTGACCGAGCGCGCGGGATCGGTGCCCATCACCGCCGTCCCCATGAGGTGCCAGCCACTGGACCGCACGTGGGGGCCGACGACTGTTTCGCGCGCACCGGCGGCCTCGAACGACTCCACCGCGCGCGCCAGGTGGAACTCCATCAGCCGCTTGCTGTTCTCGTCGACGGTGTAGCTGAGCTTGGCCCCGGGCAAGCCGTCGGAGTCGACGTGCTCGGACGACAGCGTGACGGTGTTCCGCTCGTCCGGCAGGTCTTCGGCAACGAGGCTCCACATGGGCGCGTGGCCGAACCGGCGTGCCAGCGTGTGGTGGAAGTGCTCGAACCACATCGGCTCGCGTGACTGGGCCCAGGGATACGAACGGGTGAGCCCGAGCGGCCCGCCGGTGGGTTGCAGCCCCCATTTCGCACCCCGGACGAAGCCACGGGACGGGTCGGACTCGTAGAAGTGCATCGACTGGATCTGCTGACCCCACGAGCCCGAGTGGGTGGCCAGGTCCTCGTCGAAGATGCCGGCGACCGAGCCGAACGGGTGCATCATCAGCCGCTTGCCCAGCAGTCCCGACGAGTTCGCCAACCCGTCGGGGTGCTCGGCGGTGGCGGACATCAGCAGGAGGCGTGGGGTGCCGATTCCGTTGGCGCACATGATCACCGCGCGCGCTTCCACCTTGTGCAGCGCGCCGCGCCGGTCCAGGTACTCCACGCCGGTGGCCCGGTCGCCGCGGACGAGCACGCGCGTGACGCGGGCGCCCGTGCGCAGGTCGGCACCGCGCTCGATCGCCGCGGGCCAGTGGGTGATGTCGGTGGACGCTTTGGCGCGCTCCGGGCAGCCCTGCATGCAGGCGGCGTGCTGCCGGCACGGGTTGAGCATGCGGTAGTGACGGGTGGAGATCGCGTTGGTGCCCGGCCACCAGTGCCAGCCGAGCTCGTTGAGCGCCTTGGCCATTCGCCTGCCGGATGCCCGGATGGGCACGGGCGGGTTCGGCGGCCCCTCGCCTGCCGGATACGCCGGATCGCCTGCCAGCCCGGACACCCCGAACTGTCGCTCGGCCTCGACGTAGTAGGGCTCGAGGTCTTCGTAGCTCAGCGGCCAGTCGTCGGCGACGCCGTCGTGGCTGCGCACGCGAAAGTCGCTCGGCGTCATCCGGTGCCATTTCGCCGAGTACAGCACCGTGCCACCGCCTACGCCGTTCCACATCAGCGCGGAGATGTCCGACGTGCTGTCGTCGACCGGGTAGTCGGCCGGTGCCCGGCGGACGTTCGGGTCGCGGGCCCAGTAGCGGTCGGCGGTGATTTCGAAGTCGGGGAAGTCGGCGCGGGCCTTGTCGTAGTCGGGCCAGTCACCCTGTTCCAGGCACACCACGCGAAGCCCGGCCGCGGTCAGTCTGGCCGCGGTGACGCCTCCGGCGAGGCCTGCGCCGACGATCACCACGTCGGTCTGGTCGCTGCTCATCTGTTCCTACCTCGGGGTCGTCATGCGGGCAGGCGGACGGTGATGACCTTCTCCACGGACATCTCGCGCATGGCGGATGCGGGGCCTTCCTTGCCGAGTCCGCTGGCTTTCACACCGCCGTAGGGCATGTTGTCGGCGCGGAAGTTGGACGAGTCGTTGATGTGCACGCCGCCGCTCTCCACACCGCGCGCCACACGCAACGCGGTGTCGATCGACGCGGTGAACACCCCGGTCATCAGGCCGTAGGGGGTGGAGTTGGCGAGCGCGATCGCTTCGTCCAGGTCGCCGTAGGGCATGACGGCGACTACGGGACCGAAAGCTTCCTCGTGGCAGAGGCGGGCGGGTTCGCGGACACCGAGCAGCACGGTCGGCCGGAGCTCGCCGTCGACCACCCCGCCCGTCACGACCTCCGCGCCGTGCGCCGTGGCGTCCTGGACGAGGTCGGCGACCCGGCGAAGCTCTGCCGGCGCGACCAGCGTGCCGACGACGGTCTCGGGATCGAGCGGATCGCCGGTGGGCAGCGCGGCGACCTCGGCACCGATCCGCTGAGCGAGGTCGGCCGCGATCGTGGAATGGGCGAGCACCCGCTGCACGGAGATGCACGACTGACCGGTGGCTGCCATACCTCCCGTGGCGCAGGTACGGGCGGCCAGCTCCAGATCCGCGTCCGGCTCGACGATGGTCGCCGCGTTCGAACCGAGCTCCAACACGACGCGCTTGAGGTGGCGGCCGGCGCGCTCGGCGATCTTCGCGCCGATCGCGGAGCTGCCGGTGAAGCTCACCAGGCGAACCAGCGGGTCCTCGCACAGCGCGACGGCGACGTCGGGTCCACCGTTGAGGACGCTGATGGCTTCCGCAGGCCAGCCGTTGGACACCACGGCGTCGGCGAGCACGACCGACGTGAACGGGGTGCGCTCGCTCGGCTTGAGCAGGACCGGGCAGCCTGCCCCGACGGCGGCGGCGATCTTGTGCACGGCAAGCAGGAGCGGGAAGTTGAAACCGGTGATCGCGGCGATCACTCCCACCGGCTCCCACACGGTGAACGCCAGTCGCCCTGCCCCGACGGGGACTGCGTCGACGGGGATCTCCCGCCCGCCGAGTTCGGCGACGGCGTCGGCCGCGGCTTCCAGCGTGGCGATGCAGCGTTGCACCTCGCCGCGGCTGTCCCGCAGCGATTTCCCGACCTCGAGCGTCAGCGAGACGGCGAGATCGTCGGCATGCTCGCCGAGGTAGCCGGCCGCGCCGCGAAGAATCTGCGCGCGTGCTCGACGCGAGAGCGCGGCACAGGTTTTGCATGCACTCTCCGCCGCTGCCGCGGCGTTCGCCACGATGCGCGCGTCCGCGTGGACGGCGGAGCGGCCACCGTTCGGTGACGCCGGAGACGGCACCTCGACGATCTGCCCGGCGGTCGTCGGCCGACCGGCCACGACCAGCGGCAACGGCCCGGCTCCGGGGCGGAGCATCGAGGCGTCGGGAAGGGTTGGCGGCGTTGTGCTGTCCGGCATCGGTGTCCTCATCGTCGTACCCGCTATTGCATGCAATATGCCGCCCAATGGGCGCCAAAGTCAACCGAAATCCGAGTTATTGCATGCAATACTGCGTGCAGCGCGCCGGGGACGGCGAGCGAGGGCAGAGTGGCTGTGGCTTAATGTGACGTCGGCTGGACGACGGTGAGGAGGCCTCGGTGAGCGAGACGTACCCGTCCGCGGAGCGGGTCTACCGGGAGCTGCGCCGACGGATCATGACATGGCAGCTTCCGCCCGGTACGGCGCTGCGCGAAGTGCAGATCGCCGCGGACTTCGGGGTCTCGCGCACCCCCGTCAGCCAAGCCATCCAGCGCCTGCGCGCCGACGGGCTGATCGAGCCGCGCGGTCGGCGGGGCGTCGAGGTGCGCCGGTGGAGCCAGCGCGATCTCGAGGACACCTATCGGATGCGCGCCAACCTCGAGGCATGGGCGGCCCGGCTCGCCGCTGAACGCTCCGACGAAGTCGACCTGGCCCGGTTGCGCACGCTGGCCGACGAGATGTCGGAGCTGGCCCGGATGCAGCCGCTCGACCACGAGCGCATCGCCGAGCTCAACATCGAGTTCCACGAACTCGTCCGCTCGGCGGCGGGCAGTCACCGGCTCGTCGAGGCCCTCACCACCGTCGTGCACATCCCACTGCTGCACCGCGTCTTCACCGCGTTCACTCCGCGGCAGGTGATCGCGACGTGCCAGGAGCATCACACGATCATCGACGCGCTCCAGGCGGGCGACGCCGACTGGGCGGAGTCGATCACCCGTGCCCACATCCTGGCCGCGCTGAACGCGTTGAAGGGCCCACGCGGCCTGTTCGCCGAGGTCGAGCGCGCCGGCTGAGCAGATCCCACACGGTCGCTAACGTGGGAGCTGACCGGCCTGAAACATCCCGTATCCGCGGCGGAGTGTGCACGGTGAAGCTGATCGAGGAGACGCCTTACCGATTCCGGATCGACCCCTCCGGCGACATGCGCGTGCCCGGTGTCGTGTTCGCGTCCGAGGCGTTGCTGCCTGAGGCCGCCGGTGACCAGTCGCTGCAGCAGGTGGCCAACGTGGCGGCCCTGCCGGGGATCGTCGGTGCCTCCTACGCGATGCCGGACATCCACTGGGGCTACGGGTTCCCCATCGGCGGGGTCGCTGCGACCGACGTGCGCGACGGGGGAGTGGTCTCACCGGGCGGGGTGGGCTTCGACATCTCGTGCGGCGTCAGGTTGCTTGCTGCCGACCTGAGCCGCGAGGAGTTCACCTCGGTTCGCGACAAGATCATGGACGGCTTGGCCCGCGTGACCCCGCGAGGCGCGGGCAAGGGCGCGATCTGGCCGATGTCGACGCGGCGCGAGCTGGACCGCGTGCTGACCGGTGGTGCCCGGTATGTCGTCGAACAGGGCAGGGGCACGCAGCGCGACCTGGACCGCTGCGAGGAGTTCGGCGCAGTCGCCGACGCCGACCCCGGCCAGGTAAGTGATCGTGCGGTCGAGCGCGGCTTGGCGCAGCTGGGCAGTCTGGGCTCCGGCAACCACTTCCTCGAGGTGCAGGCCGTCGAGCAGGTCCACGACGACAAGATCGCCGCGGCGTTCGGGCTGCGCGAAGGTCAGGTGTGCGTGATGATCCACTGCGGGTCGCGCGGCCTCGGGCACCAGGTCTGCACCGACCATGTGCGCGGCATGGAGCGGGCGATGCCCGAGCACGGGATCACGGTGCCCGACCGGCAGTTGGCCTGCGTCCCGGTCGACTCGCCGGAAGGTCGCGCCTACCTGGGGGCCATGGCGGCGGCGGCCAACTACGCGCGGGCGAACCGGCACCTGCTCGGGCTCGCAGCGGCCGATGTGTTCGGCAAGATCACCGGCCGCGACCTCGAACTCGTCTACGACATCTCGCACAACCTGGCCAAGGTGGAACGGCACGAGGTCGACGGCGTCGCCCGGGAGCTGTGCGTGCACCGCAAGGGCGCCACCCGCGCATTGCCGCCCGGGCATCCGGACCTGCCCGCCGACCTGAGCGAGGCAGGGCAGCCCGTCCTCATCCCCGGGTCGATGGGCACCGGGTCGTACGTGTTGGCCGGGGTGCCGGGTGGTGGTGCGTTCTACTCGACGTGTCACGGCGCTGGGCGCGTGCTCAGCCGCACCCAGGCGGCGAAGAAGGTCAACGTCACCAAGCTCGTCGACGAGCTCGAACGGCAACACGGCATCGCGGTGCGTGGCGCCTCCCGTCGTGGTCTGGCAGAGGAAGCCCCGGCGGCCTACAAGGACGTGTCCGAGGTCGTCTCGGTCGCGGAGCGAGCGGGCTTGTGCCGCATCGTCGCCAAACTGGTGCCGTTGGGTGTGGTGAAGGGATGACGACTGATCGTGGACACCGCGCCGTTCCGCACACGGCCGACGTCCGGATCGAGGCGTGGGCGCCCACCCAGGAGGAATGTCTAGCCGAGGCGGTGGCCGCGCTCGTGGAGTGCTTCGCCGACGTCAAAGACGCCTCGGCCGGCCGCACGGTGACCGCGGAACTCGCCGCGGACACCGACGAGGACCGGCTGATCGCCGTGCTCGACCAGGTCATCTACCTGGTGGACACCGAGGACGCGGTGGCCGTCGGACTGACCGTGGAGATCGATGCACCGGTGCTGCGAGTCGCCGTGCCGGTAGTGGACCTGGCCGACGTGGAGATCATCGGCTCGGCGCCCAAGGCGGTGGCCTTGAGCGAGCTACGGATGGAGCACGCCGAGGGGCGGTGGAACGCCTCGGCGATCGTCGACGTGTGAACGTCAGCCGATGCGAACCCGGCTCAGTGCGCGTTCCACGACCTTCATGATCGGCTCCTTGCCGCCTTGCTCGAACCACAACGTGCCCGCGGTGCGCAGAACGGTCATGAACACCGTCGCGGTCAGCCGCGCCACCTCGTGATCGAGCTCCGGGTCACGCTCCTGCAGCACCGTCGCGAGCTCCCGGGCCAGCGCGGCGTGATCTGCTGCCTGTTTGGCCATCAGCGAGGGGTGCCGCATCAGCAGCCGGAACTGCTCGACGCCGGCCAGGTCCGGCTCCATGTCCTTGTTCAGCTCCCTCGCACTGCGCCACAGCGCGAGCCAGGGGTCCTCGTCGGCGGGTCGGCTGCGGAGCAGGTCCAGCAGCTTGCGCGTGCGCTCCCGCTCGCCGTGGAGGATCGCGTCCTCCTTGTTCGCGAAGTAGTTGGAGAACGTGCGCCGGGAGACACCGACCTCGTCCGCGATCCGTTCGACGGTGACGTTGTCCAAGCCCTCGCGCAGGGCGTGCCGCAGCGCGACCTCGTGCAGCGCTTGCCGGGTCGCGGCCTTCTTCCGGTCGCGCAAGGACTCCGCACTCGTCATGAGGCAACACCTTAGCGGTATGGCTTAATTCACTTTGAGAAAGTTTGCCCAATGGGAAACGATTGAGGGGTCGTTCGCGTTATGCACTGACGGAAGCATGTGGGAGTCAGCGCGGAAGGAGCGCGAGTTGGAATCACCTGAGGTGATGGGGCGACGGCAGGTTTTCGAGTCCTTGAGTGGGCTGCTGCTCGTCCTGTTCGTCGCGATGATCAGCTCGACGGTGGTGTCCATCGCGCTTCCGCGCATCATCGGCTCACTCAACGGCACCCAGACCCAGTACACCTGGGTGGTCACCGCGACGCTGCTGACCATGACCGCGAGCACGCCGATCTGGGGCAAGCTGGCGGATCTGTTCAGCAAGAAGCTGTTGCTGCAGGTCGGCATCACGATCTTCGTGACCGGTTCGCTGCTGGCCGGGTTCTCCCAGAACGTCGGCGAGCTGATCGCGGCGCGGGCGTTCCAGGGGCTGGGCGTCGGCGCGCTGCAGTCGTTGGTTCAGGTGGTCATCGCCGCCATCATCCCGCCGCGCGAGCGTGGCAAGTACAACGGCTACCTGGGTGGTGTCATGGCCCTGGCCACGGTCGGCGGGCCACTGCTCGGTGGATTGATCGTCGACGTGTCGTGGCTGGGCTGGCGGTGGTGCTTCTTCGTCGGCGTGCCGATCGCCGTCATCGCGTTCATCGTGCTGCAGAAGACGCTGCACCTTCCGCACGTGCGCCGGGAGGACGCCAAGGTCGACTACCTGGGCGCGACGCTGATCGCCGCGGGTGTCAGCCTGCTGCTGATCTGGGTGTCTTTCGTCGGCAACTCGTTCGCGTGGCTGTCGTGGCAGACCGGTGCCATGGTGGGTGGCTCGCTGGTGCTGCTGGGCGCGGCGATCGCGGTGGAGTCGCGCGTGCCCGAGCCGGTGGTGCCGCTGCGCATCGTGGCGAGCCGTACCCCGGCGCTGGCCATCCTCGCCAGCGTCGCGGTGGGTATGGCGATGTTCGGTGGCGCGGTGTTCCTGGGGCAGTACTTCCAGGTCGGCCGCGGCTACTCGCCGACGGAAGCCGGTCTGCTCACCATCCCGATGATGGCGGGCGTCCTCGTCTCGTCGACCATCTCCGGACGCCTGATCAGCCGGGTCGGGAAGATCAAGCCGTACCTGATCGCCGGCACCACGATCCTGGTGCTCGGCTTCTTCGGCCTCGGCCTGATGGATCACGCCACGCCGCTGTGGCAGGTCGGTGGCGCGATGCTGGTCGTCGGCATCGGTGTCGGCATGACGATGCAGAACCTGGTGCTGGCGGTGCAGAACGCGGTGCCGCTGTCCGACGTCGGTGCGGCCACCGGCTCGATCACCTTCTTCCGCTCACTTGGCGGCACCGTCGGTGTTTCCGTGCTGGGTGCCGTGCTGGCCAACCGCGTGACCGCCGACCTGAACGCCGCGTTCGGCGGGGCCATGCCCCAGTCCGGGTCCGGGGGTACCAGCGCGCTGAACCTGAAGGCATTGCCACCGCAGGTTCGCGAGGTGGTTATGACCGTGTACGGCGACGCGACCGCGCACATCTTCCTGATCTCCGCGGCGGTCGGGATCGTCGGCGTGCTCGCGGCGCTGGCGCTCAAGCCGATCAGGCTCCGTACGACGCTGGACCTCAAGCCTCAGACGGCGGTGGAGGACGCGGACTCCGTGCCGACATCGGCTCGCTGAGACCAGGAGACCTCGCCCGGGTCGTGGGTGACCGGTGCGCTATCGTTGAGCACGCACCCGGACCTCGGGTGCGGCGGGCTGTGGCGCAGCTTGGTAGCGCACCTGACTGGGGGTCAGGGGGTCGCAGGTTCAAATCCTGTCAGCCCGACGTAAAAGCCCAGGTGAGAGTAGGTTTCTCGCCTGGGCTTCATCATGTCCGGGGGTCGTTCTCTGTGGTCCCCCTCTGGTCCCCCGGCGCTCTCGCCGGTGGTCGCCTGTGGACGAACTGATCGCCCAGAACCCGCGTCCTGTGGATAAGGGGACCAAAAGGGGACCAGAACGCTTCCGGGAGCACTCCCGCGGGCGTCGGAGCGCATCACAGGCCCCTGGTCGCGGGGCTGCTGCGCCGGGCGTTCTTGCGTTGTCCGGCGGTGGAGAGGAAGGCGTTGGCCTGCTCGGCGGCGGAGGCGAGGTGGCGGTCGTCGGGGTGGAGATAGCCGCGCGTGGTCTCCATCGAGGCGTGCCCGAGGATGTCTTGCAGTACGTGCAGCGGGATGCCCGCGTCGGCCATCCAGGTTGCCCCGGTGTGGCGTAGGCCGTGCCGGGTGAGGTCGGGCAGTCCGAGCTTCGCGACGATGCCGTCCCAGTTGGTGGCGTCGCGGACGGTCGCGGTGGTGAGGTAGCCGCCCTTCGGGCCGACCAGCAGGGAATCCTCGGGCTCCTTCCCGTCGGTGAGGCGTTCGAGCACTGGCCGGAGTGGTTCGAGGATCGGCACGCGGCGTTCTTTGCGGCTCTTGGTCGGTTTTGTAACCAGGCCGCCTTTGCCGGGGAAAACCTGCCGGCGGATCACGACGAGGTTCTTGCCGTAGTCCACGTCCCCGACCTGCAACCCGGAGACCTCCGAGGACCGTGCGGCGAGTAGCGCGGCGAGCATCACGAAGTCGCTGTAGGACTGATGCACCTTGCCGCACGCCCTGGCGAGGCGGTTGAGGGTCTTCATGTCCGGGATTGCGTGCGCCCGTGGGGAGGTGTGTTCGGCGACTGGCCGCGGAAGGCGTTGCGGTTCAGGCTCCGCTTGGCGCGGTTCTTCGCGGGATTGATCTGGATCAGCCCGTCCCGCACGGCCTCATCGAGCACCCGCACGAGCGGGGCGATGGTGTTCTTGATGGTCGACGCGCCGTGACGCTGCTCCCACTCATCAATGGTGCGGTCGATGATCCCGGCGGTGATCTGGGTGACCGGCAGGTGCCCGAGCGCGGGCAGCACGCGCAGTTTCAGCCCGTACCCGTAGGTCTCGCCGGTGGAGGTCGGGTCCAGGCCCCGCGCCCACCGGTCGCCGATGGAGGTGACGAACTCCAGCAGCGTCATGGACACGTCCATGCCCTTGGTCGATGAGTTGCGGAGCTGGTCGAAGAACGCGTGCGCGGCCGCTTCGTCTCGCACGATTTCCGAGCGGATGACACGCCGCTTGGTGGTCGGGTCGGTCCACCGGGCTCGGGCGCGGATGCCGTAGGAGCGGCGCTCCATGTCTGTGGAGACCTTCACGCCGATCGGCGGGACCGGCTTGGGCTCGGCGGTCGGCTGCGGTTCAGCTCTGCGGGGCACGGTCGTGTTCCAGCTCGCTCAGCCAGCGGTCCACGGCGTCGAGCCGGTACCGGGCGATCCCGCCAAGCCGCAGGAACGGCGGCCCCGTGCCGGCCGAGCGCCACCGCGACAGGGTGGACTCCGAGACCTTCAAGTACGCGGCGACCTCACGGCTGTCCAGCAGGGGCGAGACGAGTGCCTCGGTCTTGTCGCTCACGACACTTCTCCGGTGTCCGGGTCGAGGTCGCGGTAGAACGCTTCCTCTGCCTCGCGGCGGGCCTGGACGTCGGCCATGACGAACTCCACGAACTCGGCGTCGCGGTCGGTGATCGGGATGTCCTCGATCGGGTCGCCGGGTTCCTCGCCGGGCCAGACAGTCTGCCGGGTGGGACGGTCGTGGTCGAGCCGGGTGCCGCAGGCGGCGACCCATTCGCGGAGCCGCTGGCGGGCGTCGGCGAAGTCGCGGTGCCAGCCGAGCGGTGCGCTGCCGTTCTGGTCCGGGTCGTAGGCGCAGAGCCAGTGAAGGTGCAGCGCGCTCAGCTCCCACAGCAGCTCCGGGTGCATGTGCCAGGCGGGCGGGATCACGGAGGCGGGGAGCCCGTAGGTGTGGCGTAGCCAGTCCACCCAGCGGTTGAGCTCCAACCACTCGGCCTCGGCGTCCTCGGCACTCAGCAGGTTCCAGTTGATCGGGTGCGGCGGCTCGGCGATCAGCGGCTCGTCGTAGCCGTCGTCGTCCATCTGGTCCACATCCGAGTCGGGAACATCGTTCGTCGTGGCGTCGCCACCGGGTTCGTCGGACATGCTGGGCTCCTGTCTGCTCTCCGGCGCCGGTTCGTGCCGGGCCGTTGTGGCGGGCAGGTGCTCCGTGCCGCGACCGGCGTTCAGGTGCCGGAACGACGGAGCAGGGCTTCGATCTCGGCACGGTCGGCGGCGAGCTGGCCGGCGTCGGGACGCTTGGGCCAGGGGTGCAGGTCGGTGACGATCGGGGCCGCGGAGCGCAGCAGCACGATCCCGGTCCCGAACGGGAGCCGGCGGATGCGGTCGGGCGGGAAGATCGGCACCCGGCGCACGGACCGCTGGTTGGAGCGGGTGCCGTGGTCGCCCAGCGTCACGGAGTCGGTGTATTCGTCGCGTTCGCCGACCAAGGCGCTCAGGTCTTGCAGGTCCCGGCTGTTGGAAGCCCCGCCGAGGATGACCTTGACGATCGAGGCGTCCCAGATCGCGTTCGCCTGGTGCTCGTTCCACTTGTCCCGCGCCTGCGCGAGCGATTGGAGCACCAGCATGGTCGTGATCCCCGACCCGCCGCCTTCGGCCATCAGCGTCGGCAGCGACGGCAACGGCGAGAGGTTGGCTATCTCATCCAAGGCCAGCAGCATCGGCGGATCGAGCCGGGCACCGGCCGACCGTGCGGCCAGGCGGCGGGCGGTCTCGATGAGGTCTTCCACGAGCGCGGCGACCAGCGCGGCGCTGGCTCCCGCACCGGACCCGGTTGCCAGCAGGAACAACGTGCCGCGGTCGCGGATGAACGCTTCGGGATCGAAGCCCTCACCGGGGCCGGGCGATACGGCGTCGAGCACGCGCGGGTCCGCGAGGGAGCCGAGAGCCAAGGAGACGCCCTGCCAGATCGAGTCGCGGGTGCGGGGGTCGGAGTCGATCATCGCTTCCAGAGACTCGGCCCACTCGGTCGCAGCCTGCGTGGAGCCGGTCAGGATCGCCACCGCGTCAGCGGCCGCGGTCGGATCGAGAGTCCACCTGAACAGCTCGGCGGGCGGCCGATGGTCGATCGCTGCCGCGTGCAGCAGGGCTTGGAGCGCGGCCCGTGTCTTGCCCTCCCAGAAGCCTCCGCCGTCGACGCCGCCTGCGGACAGGCCGGTGCCGGCGGCGAGCCCGGTGGCGCGGATCATCGCCGTCTGCGGCGACTCGCAGCCCCGGATCGGTGACCAGCGCAGACCGGCGGGCAGACCCTCGGCCAAGTGTTGCGGGTCGAAGATCGCGACGGGGCCGATCCTGCGACGGGCGCGCATGGTCGCGGTGAGGTTGTCCGGCCTGGTCGAGGTGACGACGACGGCGCCGGGCGCGTCGCGGATCGCCGGGATCACCAGATGCAGGCCCTTCCCGGAGCGGGGCGGCCCGATCACCATGATCGAGTCCTCGACCGACGCCCACACGCCGGTGCCCTTGGAGGTGCCGAGCCGGTAGCCCACGTCCGCCGGCTTCGGGTCAGCCAGGCCGGGGCGCAGGTTTCCCGCGCGGCGCAGCAGCGCCTTCTCAGACGCAGCGGCGGCGACTTCGTGCCGTGTGGCGATCCCGGCCATGCGGCGCGGGTCGGTCTCGATCCGGTGGGTGTGGCGGCGCAACCGCAGCCACGCCCATAGCCCGCCGGTCACGAGGCCGGCGAGCAGCAGCCCGGCGACGATCCAGTAGACGACCGGGTTCAGGCCGTCCGCGTCGAGCACCGCGCCGGGATCACCAGGGCGGAACAGCACACCGACCCCGGAAGCGGGATCGCCGGCCGGCTGGGGCGTGCCGGTCAGGAACGCGGCCACCGATCCCGCGGCGCGCAGGATCAGCGCGACGCCGAACAGGACGACCAGCCCGATCATCGCGGCGTTGGTCAGCTCGTCCCCGAACGAGCCGGTCTGCCGGCCCTGCTCGTTCACGGCACTCGCCGGATGATCGTGGTGCCGGAGACCCGGCCGAACAGGATGACCTCGATGACCTCGCCGGTCCGGTCGGCGCCGTTCCCGGCTGGGTCGATGAGGGCGCGCGGTGCCGGAGTGGGCGGCGTCGGTGTGCCCGGTGACGACTGCGACCGCCACGTCCTCGCCCGGAACGAACCCCTTGCCCTCGACGGTGTGAAACACCGGCCCGGCCTGCGCCGCCGGTTCCGGTTCGGGCTCGGGGCGGGAACGCCGGCGGCGGGCGGCGACGATGTCGGTGAACGTCGTGCCGTCCGCTTCGCGGACCTCGACCCTCGCCGGTGTCGTCCGGTCGTTCGTGGCGCGGTCGATGATCTGCCCGAACGAGGAGCGCCGCCACGGCGGCGCGAAAGGGTCAGGGTCCAACCGTTTCCCGTCGACGGTGACGGTCACGGTGCCGTCCTCGCGCACATCGAGCACGACGAGCGGAATGGACACCGGGACGGGCTCAGGCTCGGGCTTCCTCATAGCGTCGAGGTGAGCCAACGCCGCCATGAGAGCATGCGTGGCGCTCCTGGGCGTCCGCGCGCACGTACGAGCCGTGCAGGTCGAACCTCTGCCGCGTACGGAGGAATGTCGGACGTCTCTGGCAGGCGCTCTCGGGTGCGACTGTCATCCCCGAAGCCGGTCCCCGGTCCGGCTCGATGACCACCGTTCTCGCCGGACACGAACTCGGCCGGGGCGTCGGCGCGGTGCCCGGCCCCGTGACCAGCGTCACGAGCGCGGGACCGAACGAACTCATCAAGCAGGGCCTCGCCTCACTCGTCACTCAGTCGAGCGACGTGATCGACCTACTCGACGCCGACAGGACCCAGGACCGGACTGTGACGCGGTCCGAGGTCGGACGCGAGATCGGGCATCGGTGCCCGTCGCCGGGCACGCCGGGGCGCTCTCTCTGACGGCCGCCCCGCTGGACGGGTTCACAAGCTCGGTGCGGGGCGTGATGTGGTCGCTGGCCGCACCGCATCAGCCGTCGTGCCTTCGTGAGCGATCGCCTGGGCGCGGTTGAGGGCGGCGCGGGCGCGGATGGCGTCGATCTTCTGGCTGGTGCTCTCCGGCGTCGGGCCGAGCGGGGTCCGGTCGTCGGTGATGCCGTAACGGTCGCGGTAGGCGGCGACGGTGCGAGCGGCACGCCACCACGCCGCCTTCTGCTTGTCGCCCCTCGGAGCCGCGCCGAGGTCGGCCGTCCACGGCTCCTCATCGGTGAGGTAGCCGCGGAGCACGGCGTCGGTGCGGGCTTCGATCAGCTCGCGGCGCTCGTCCAGGGCTCGCCGCATGTCGTCTGCCATCTGCCCGCCGGCGTGCGGGATCAGTCCGACGATCAGCCTCGGGGCCTTGCGGGTGCGGCCTGATCCGGCGGGCCGGGCGGTGGCGCGTGCCACGCGGGCGTGCAGGACGGAGGCGATGTCATCGGCATCGTCCAGACTCCGCGCGGCGACCAGCCGCGGGAGCAGCGCGTCGAGGTCGTGGTGGTTGGCCTCGGCGTGACGCAGCTCGGCCGACAGCGCGCCGTAGGCGTCGGAGCCGAGCACGTCTTCGACCTGCTCGACGGTGAGCCCGGACGCGGCGAGCAAGATCGCCCAGCGGTCGTGCTGGGCGGCTTGCGCGATCGTGTCGTACTCGGCCGCGAGCTGCGCGATCGAGCCCCAACGGTCCTGCTCGGCAGCGACCGTGTCGTGCGCAGACAGCTCGGCGCCGATGTGCTGCAACACGCCGTAGAGGATCGAGCGGGCGGTGACGTTCGGGTTGTCGCCAGGATGCGGCACCGCGTGTTCGGCGTCCTCTCGGTCGACGGTGACATAGGCGTGGTTGCTGTGGGCGCCGCGGGTCAGGGAGACGTAGAAGTTCTCGCGCGTCGTGGTGGCAGTGACGACCGCGTGCGCGGTGTCGGTGGTAACGCCCTGGGCGCGGTGCGCGGTGATCGCGTAGCCGAGGTCCAGGTGCTCGGCCACGTAGTCGGCCGGCAGGACGATCCCGCCGCCGAACCTGCGCCCGGGCGGGCGGATGCTGACCGACCCATCCTCACGAACTCCGGTGACGGTCCAGCGGGAGCCGTTGCGGACCCACGTTCGGCCGTTGCGGAGCCGCCGGTCGTTCTCGCGGGTGATGACCAGATCGCCCTCGGAGACCGCGGTGCCGTCGCGCAGCGGCAGTTCTCGGGTGGGACTCACGGTGCCGTCGATGATCCGATCCGCCCGCGCTCTGGTGTTCAGCTCGGTGACGGTCGCGTGGGTCTCGGTGACCAGGATCGACGCGCGCCCGGCGGCAAGGTCACGCCGCCATGCGGTGTAGGCGGCGTCGATCATCGCTTCCTCGTCGCCGCCGGTGATCCGGCCGTGCTCAATCAGGGTGTCGATCGCCTCGGTTCGGCCGTGGCGGAGCTGGAGCGAGGTGGTCTTCTCCCATTCGCTGGTGAAGCGGTGCAGATCGGTCAGCTCGGGGGCGTCGTCGCGGGCGTGCACGAGCATGGCGAAACTGCCGCCGGCGCCGGGTGATTGGAGCTGGCCCCAGTCGCCGACCAGGAGGACTTTCGCGCCGGCATTCTCGGCTTCGTGGGTGAGCCGATCCAGCGACATCGTGCCGGCCAGGCTCGCCTCGTCGATGATGACGAGCTGCCCGGCCGTGAACGTGGTCCCGTACATGATGTGGTTCTGCCACCACTTCGCCGTGTTCTCAGTGGTGATGCCGAGGTCATCGGCGAGGACCTGCGCGGCGACCGCGGAGGGGGCGAGCCCGATCACCGACCCTGTGCCGTGCTCCTTCTCCCATGCCCGCCGGAGCCCATTCATGGCCGTGGTCTTCCCGGCGCCGGCCGGGCCGACCAGCACGTCCACGACGCGACCGGAGACCGCGATCGCGGCAAGGGCCGTGGTCTGATCCTCGCCGAGCACCCGGCCGCGTGCGTCGGGCTTGCGGGCGATCCTCTCGACCGTCTCCAACGGCACGGTCGGTCCTGTTGTGGCGGCGGCCCTTGCAAGGAGTAGGTCTTCGGCGGCCAGCAGGGCTTCGGATGAGAACAGGGTCGAGGCGTGCGGCCGGAACCGGGAGGTGCCGTCGACGCGGCGGAACTGCAACGGGTTCGACGCCAGCTCCGGCGGCGTCAGCCGTAGCGAGGCGTGCTCGGCGGCATCGACCACGAGCCCGGTGATCGCCTCCCGGTCCTGGATGCTGGCGAACCGCCACCCCATCAACTGCCGGGATGCTTCGGCGTGCAGGTTCCAGCGGGTCCAGGTCGAACGCTTCTCACCGACCGTCTCCATCACGGTCTGCCCGACCTCATGCACCAGATCCAGCGGCACATCATCGGCGCGCAGCACCCGGCCGGCGCGTTGCCGCCACTCGGCGGTGAGGTCGGCCAGCGAGCGGACCTGCTTCTCCGGCCTCGTGGCGAGCGTCGCCTGCGCCCGGAGTTTCAGCACCGTTCGCGCGGAGGGCTGCCTGCCGTGCTTGGCGACGTACTCCGCGATCAGGCGGTCTTTCTCGGCCTCGATGTGCCGGGAGCGGGTGGAGAACTCGGTCACCAGTTCGTCGGGCACGCCCTCGATTTCCCATGCCGGGTTTCGATCCCGGCCTCGCTCGCGCGCTTCCCACTCGACGCCGAGGACGCGGGTGAGCTGGTCGGCCAGAGCGGCGTTGTAGAGCTCCGACACGGCGACGACCACCGCGTGCATCGGCCGTCCGGCGAGGGTCCGCCAACGGTCGTCCTGCACGGTCAGGACCTTGTTGCTGATGACGACGTGGGTGTGCAACTGCGGGTCGCCGGCGCGGCTGTCGTAGTGATCGAACGCCGCGGCCACGACGCCGGCGACATCGACGTGTGCAACCGCGCCGCCCGGGCCGGTTGCACCGACGCGGGTTGTTGCAACCTCGCGTTCGAGGAACGCAACCAGCTCCGCAACCGCCGCATGATGAGCGTCCGCGATCAAGGCTTGGGTGCCGGCGTCCGCAACCGCCCAGATCGTGGAGACCGACTTCGGCACGCTGAACGTGAAGTCGTAACCGGCTACCGCGCGGCGGGTGCCGCGCTCGGCCTCCTCCGCCTCGATCGCGGCCACTTCCTGCGCTCGAGTCGCCGGCCCCAACTCGGGGTCGAGGGCGTCGACGCGCTGCTTGATCCGCTCGGTGATCGACGCGAACTGCTGGTAGGCGCGGCCCAGCGGCTCGCCCGTGATCGGGTCATGGCCCATCCCGACCAACAGCGCGAGCTGAGCTTCGGAGACCTGCGCTCCCTCGACCAGCTCGCCGTGCCCGAGACGACCCAGCCCCGAGCCCATCCAGAAGCCCGGCGGCGTCCCCGCCTCCGCGTAGTAGCGAGTCAGCGGCGTGGACAGCGAACGATCGCCGTCGCCCGCAGCGATGGACTTCAACAGGTACTTGTACCCATCGCCCGCGCTCATCACGCGCATCGAAACCGTCACCTGGGCCGCTCCTTCCGCCGCCGTTCGGAGGGCAGGTGAGCCCGCGAACCCGGTCGCATCCGATGCGACTCGGGACGGTCGAACCTCTTCTGAAAGACGTGTGATGGCTCGGGGAGCCGGCGGCTGAGGACCAGCGACGCCGCCTGAGTCACGGACTCCGAAGCGCGCCGGGATGGTGCGCCGAGTGCGGGCATGGCACCGGCGACGAGACATGGCGGCGTGGTTCGGGAGGTCGTGCACCTAGTCGCTGACCAGCCCGGTGGTGCGTGAAGTCCGACCGGGGATCACCCCTCAGCCGGAGCCCTCATGCACGACCCACACGACCGGACTCGCCCGCTCAGAGTCGGATCGCTGTTCTCCGGGTACGGCGGTCTCGACCTCGCCGTCGAACACGCCTTGGATGGCGAGACGATCTGGTTCTCCGAGAACAACGAACACGTCTCCCGCATCTTCGCCCACCACTGGCCCGACGCCCCCAATCTGGGCGACATCACCACCATCGACTGGCGCACCGTCGAGCCGGTCGATGTTCTCTGTGGAGGCTTCCCCTGCCAGGACGTCTCGACCGTGGGCAAGCGCGCCGGCCTCGCGCCCGGCACCCGCTCCGGGCTCTGGTCGTACATGGCCGCCGCGATCGACGCGCTGCAACCCCAGCTCGTCGTCATCGAGAACGTGCGCGGCCTGCTGTCCTCACCCGCCGTCCGCGCACCCCTAGAAGGAGACGACGATGCGCAAAGCAATCCCGGCCACGCAACCCCCGGCGATGCAGCCCTTCGCGAAGTGGAACCCGACCCGTGGGGTCTGGGAGACCTCGCAGCTCGACCTCTCCGGGCAGTCGGCGCCGTACTCGGCGATCTGGCCGACCTGCGGTATGACACGCAGTGGATCGGCCTACCAGCGTCCCTTGTCGGCGCTCCTCATCCCAGGCTTCGCGTCTTCATCCTCGCCCGCAGCCGGGGCACTGTTCAGGACGCTGCTCGCCACGGACTCGACTCGTGGCGGCGAGTCACTGGAACAGGTGAGGGCGAGGCGGGGGACGATCGCGCTCTCGCATCAGATCATCGACCTCGCGCTAAACGGGCCGGCTGGCTTGCAGAGCAAGAGCAGCGAACCCGAGATGCTGTGGTTCCTGATCGAGGACATCTTCGCCGCTGGGGACGCTACGCCCGCGCCATCGCCCGATGGGAGCATGTGACAGGACGAATCGCGCCAGCGCTGCTAGACAGGACTAGTGGACCGCGGCCGTCGCCCGAGTTCGTGGAGTGGTTGATGGGTCTCCCCAGTGGTTGGATCACTGATCCGATCCATCAACTCACGGCTAATCAGCAGATCGCTGCGCTCGGCAACGGCGTTCTTCCGCTACAAGCGCTCTCGGCGATGCGCGTCGGCGCACTCGTGCAGGCCGATGCTGCTTCGTTGGCTGGAGTCAAGCACCCGATGGTGTCGCGAGGATGCACGGTCTCGCAGGAGGAGGAAGGCGAGGACGAGAAAGCCGGCGAGAGTGCCTGAGACGATCAGCGTGTTGATCGACTGCGCCAACATGACGGCGGCGGTGAGCCCGTCCCGGAGCTCAAGGTCGGCGATCATGAGTCCGGGTTCGTCCGCGGCTAGTGCGGCCAGCGTGGCGCCGTTCGGGGCGAGTACCTGGCTGGTGCCGGTGGTGGAGAGGTTGACGACGCTGCGGCCGGTCTCGATGGCGCGCATGCGCGCGAACGCAAGCTGTTGCAGGTTTTCATCGGTGTCGCGGAAGTCGGCGTTGTTCGTCTGGAACATGAGCACCTGGGCACCGCTGTGCGCGCCTTCGTGAATGACGTCATCGAATGCCACGTCGAAGCAGATCGCCAGTCCCACCTCTACGCCGTCGACCTCGATGGCGGGTGTGTCGACGCCGGCGGCGTACTCGCGTTCAAGGAGGTCTACCAGGCTGGGCACGAGCGCGCCGTAGAACCACCGGTCGGGCACGTACTCGCCGAAGGGGACGGGATGGCGTTTGGCGTGCGTGGCCATCGGCCCGTTCGAGGTCCAGAGGAAGGAAGTGTTGTAGACGAGGTGGCCGTCTGCCGCGGCGGCGTTGAGCAGGATCGGCGCATCGTATCGGGCGGCTGCATCGTTGAGCGCGTGAGCGGTGGCCTCGTCGGCGAGGGGATCACTGTCGACGCCGCCCTCGGGCCACAGCACGACGTCGACCTGTTCATCTTTGAGAGGGGCGGAAGCGGCGAGCTGAGATTCCAGGACCGCGCCCGGTTCGTGCTCATCGACGTACGCGGCGGGGCCGTTGCCCTGCACAGCGCCCACCCGGATGGTGCCCGCGTGACTGGTCGGGAACTGCGGCACCAGGACCATCACCGCTGCGAGACCGAGCGCGGGGATCGACGCCGCCCACGAGGCGAAAGGTGTTCTCGGGTGCTCGGTGGCGTTACCGCGTGCCTGTTGCGCGCGCACGATCCAACGGAGTGCTTCGATCGCGGCGGCGCACACGGCGACCATCAGGAAGCCCAGGCCGGAGACGCCCACCCATGACGCGACCGGAGCGATCGGGCTTTCCGATTGGCTCATCGCCACCCGTCCCCACGGGGATCCACCGTAGGGCCAGGAGCCCATGATGAGTTCGCGGATCGTCCAGGCTCCCGCTACCAGCAGCGGCAGCGCCAGCAGCCGCATCGCGAAGGTGTCGCGCCGGCGCGGCAGCCATCGGTAGGCGAGGACGATCGGCACCGTCAGCACAGCCGTGTAGATCGTCAGCGCGCCAGCCAGGGCCACCCACGGGACCCCGCTCAGCGGATGCTCCCCGAGAAACTGCGCCGACCAGGACACGTGAGGAAACCAGAACGCTGCGCCGAAGACTGTCCCGACCAGCAGCGCCCCCCCAGGACCGTCGCCCGATGAGAGTGACCAGGGACAACGTCACCGAGACGAACGCCAGCGGCCACCACCCGAGTGAGGGGAACGCCGCATCCATCGCGAGCCCGGCCACGCCGGCGACTGGCATCGCGGCCCATAGCGGCAAGGGCGCAGGCTCGGACGCCCGCGTCCGCGTGGCGGCAGATGTCTCGACTCTGAGCCCGGAAATGGTGCGCTCCCTGTTCTAGCGAGGGTCCGACTCCTGTATTTGCGCGCGCACGTGGTCCATGTCTAGGTCGCGGATTTTGCCGATCAGTTCGTGTAGCGCTTTGGCCGGGAGCGCTCCGGGCTGGGAGTAGACCAGGATGCCGTCTTTGAAGCCCATCAGCGTAGGGATGGAGGTGATCTGTGCGGCGGCGGCCAGGGATGCCTGGGCCTCGGTGTCGACCTTGGCGAACAGGATGTCGGGATGCTCGGCGGACGCGGCCTCGAAGACGGGGGCGAAGCTGCGGCATGGTCCGCACCAGGCGGCCCAGAAGTCGACCAGCACGATGGGATGGTCAGTGATGGCCGCCGAGAATGCGTCTTCGGTGAGGTCGATGGTTGTCATGAGGGTGGGACTCCGGAGTCTGGTCGGCGACGGTGTGTTGTGAGGCGAAGTGGATCAGCCCGGGGTCGGCCGGGCTAGGCCGAAGGGACAGTTGAGAGCGGTCAGCCGGCAGACGAGGACGAGGACCACCGTGATGAGTCCGAGGCCTCCGGCGGCGATCGCCCAGGCCGGCGGCAGCTCGATCACGAGCACGAGCGTTCCGGTGAGCAGGACGAAGACGCCGAAGACCTTCTGGAGGGCGTCGGCTGGTATGCGTCCTGACAGGCGTGCACCGAGGAGCGCTCCAAGCACGGCCATCGCAGTGACCGCGGCCACGAGGGGCCAGTCGAGGGTCACCGTGGTCAGGTAGCCGGCGAGTCCGGCGAAGGACTTCATCGCGATCACCAGCAGTGAGGTGCCCACGGCCACCGGCATGCTGAGGCCGCCCAGCAGCACGAGGGCGGGGACGATGAGGAAGCCGCCGCCGGCGCCGACGATCCCGGTGATGAGGCCGACGACGATGCCTTCGAGCATGGTCCGCAGCATCGGCAGCGAGTGGGCGCGCTCGGTCCCGGCATCGGCGGTGGGTTGGTCAGTGTCGCGCCTGGGCTTTCTGGTGACCATCGCGATCGCGGTGGCGATCATCATGATCGCGAAGGCCACCATCAGCACGGCACCGGGGAGCTGGCCTCCGATGAGTCCTCCGACGAAGGCGCCCACCATGCCAGCGGCGCCGAAGATGAGCCCGGTGCGCCATCGGACTCGACGGTGCCGGGCGTGCACGACGAGGCTGGACAACGAGGTCACGCCGACGATCAGCAGCGAGGCCGCGATGGCCTCTTTCGGGGGCATGCCCGCGATGTAGGTGAGCAGCGGGACGGTCAGGATCGACCCGCCACCGCCGAGCGTCCCTAGCGCGAGCCCGACACCCACGGCGAGCACGAGGGTGAGGATCAGGGTGCCGCTCACTCGTGCTCACCGGGCATCGTGGTTGGTGCTGCGGGTCGTGACGCCGACCGTGCCGATGCCGGTCCTAGATGCGGGGTCGTTGCAGTTGAACGCCGTCGGAACGTCGGAGCACGCAAGGGCATCACAGTTCCTGGGTCGCGACCGGGATGGATGCGATCGCGCTCCGTGCGGTGGGGCTGGCCGTGACCTTGTTCCAGGGCATGCGGGAGAGGATGCGGCCCATCAGGCAGGAGCCGGTGAGCGCCGCGACGACGAGCCCGGCGCTGAGCGCGAACGCGATGACGCGGGACTCCGGCCAGAGGAACTCGGCCACGAGCAGGCTCACCAGGACGATCAGCCCGGCCGTGAACCGCACCTGGCGCTCGATGTCCCAGCGAGCTGCGCTGCGGACCACCTGGCCGCCAGCGGCCTCGAAGGCGGGCACGCCGCCGGTGAGCACGTTGGCCGTCCGCACACCGGCGGCAGCGAGATGCTGCTGGGCCTGGGTGGCGCGGTTGCCGGACTGGCACACCAGTACCGCGCGGTGCCCGAGCCGCTCTGCCAGATCCGAGGCGTGTTCGGTCAGCAGCGGCAGCGGGACGTTGTACGAGCCGTGAATGTGGAGGGTCTCGAACTCGGCCGGGGACCGCACGTCGATGATCGTGAGGTCGTCGTGGAGCTGACGCCACTGGGCGAGCTCCTCGGCGGTGAGCGTTCGGAGCTCGGCGGAGGGATCGGTCATGGGGTGGTTCCTCGTCAGGTCTGGCCGCGGGCAGCGGAGATGCGAACGGAAAGGGCTGGGGCCGACCGCACGTCGGAGGATGCGAGCGGTCTGCTGTGCGTCAGGCCAGCGCGGTCTCGCTGGTGGTCTCCTGCCATGCGCGCCAGGCGTTGTAGCTGCCGTCGAGTTCTACGACGTCGTGCCCGGCGCGTCGTAGGGCGCTGGCGGCGACGGTGTTCCGCATCCCGGACTGGCAGTAGGTCACGATCGTGCCGGAGCGCGGCAGCTCGTCTTGGTGCCAGAGCACGCGCGCGGCGCTGAGCTGTGTGGCGCCGGGGATGTGCCCGGCGGCGTACTCGCCGCGCTGGCGCACGTCCAGCAGCAGCGCGGCATCGAAACCTGCCAGCTCGGCCGGCTCGATGAGGGGCGGGACGAACCGAGGAAGCCCGTCGATGGTGGTGACGTAGCCGGCGGTCTGGTCGATGCCGACCCGCAGCAGCCGATCCGCGATCGCCTGGGCGGCGGGCTGGTCCTCGGCCAGCAGCACCAGCGGACGCGAGTCGGTCTCGGGATCGTAGGCCCAGGCGGCGTAGGTGGCGGTCTTGGGGCCGTCGGGGATGTTGAGCGAGCCGGCAACGGTGCCCTGATGGGCCTGCGCCGGCGGGCGGGTGTCGACGAAGGTGATCTCGTCGGCCTCCAGCCGCCGCGCCACCTCCGCTACGGCCAGCTCTGGCACCGGGCCGCGCTCGCCCAGCACGGCGGGACCCTCGCGGTTCTGCTTCTTCATCCTCGCGAAGTAGGCGTGCGCGTCGGGCTGCCCGTCGAGCAGCTCCTCGATGAACGCCTGCTCGTCGTCGGCAGCCAGGTGGCGACTCCACCACGCGTGGGCGCGCTCGTAGCCGACCGTGGTCGAGGGCAGCGCTCCGAGCGCCTTGCCGCACGCACTGCCGGAGCCGTGCCCCGGGTGGACCTGGACATGATCCGGCAAGGTCAGGAACACCTCACGCAAGCTGCTGAACAGTTGCCGCGCGCCCTCGAAGCGCGTGTCGACCCCACCCGCGGCCTCGTCCAGCAGGTCGGGGCGGCCCAGGTCCCCGGCGAACACGAAGTCGCCGGAGATGAGGTAGCCGGGCTCGCTGGCGAAGGCACCATCGGTGACCAGGAACACCAGGTGCTCAGGAGTGTGACCAGGCGTGTGCCGGGCCTGGATCGTGATGTTGCCGATCGTGATCGTGTCGCCGTCGTACAGACGCCGGGCGTCGAAACCGTACTGCCAGTCCGCGCCGCCCTCGCCGGAGACGTAGACCTCGGCGCCGACCGCCGCAGCCAGCTCGCGCGTCCCGGACAGGTAGTCAGCGTGGATGTGGGTCTCGGTCACTGCGACGATCCGCATGCCGTGCTTGGCCGCGAGCGCCAGGTAGTCCGCGATGTCGCGGCGCGCGTCGATCACCACCGCCTCGCCCTTGGCCTGGCAGCCGATGAAGTACCCGGCCTGCGCCAGGTCCTCGTCGTAGATGCGTTCGAGAAGCACTGTTCATCCTTCCGTCGATGCCATTGATACCCCTGGGGGTATTTTTACCGTCTCATACCCCCTGGGGTATTTCAAGTCGAGTGTGCGACCCGAGCGCCCACGATCGACATGCCCGCGTGGCTGGCCGTCGGAGAGGACTCGTTCAGAGGGGACTCAGCGATCGTCGCCACCAGGTGCCGTCGTTCCTGGAGGAGGAGTGCAGTGCCGTTGATGGTGATGTGGGTGGGCACGATGATCGGTCCTTGGCCGTCGGGTTCGTAGGCTTGGGCGACATCACCGGTGAGGACGTTGTGGACCCGGATCGCCCCGTCCTCTCGCAGATAGAGGAAGACGCCGCCGATCGCCGCGATGGTGGTCTCGGCGGCAACAGGCAGGGACCACAGTGGTCGGTCGTCGGCGTCATAGCCGTGCAGGCCGGTGTCGTCCAGGGTGACGAGGGTCCCCGTGGTGGGGTCTACGGCGGCGTCGCGTGCGGTGCTGCTCACGATGCTGCCCTGATCCAGGTCGAGGAGCGCGCCGGTGGTCTCGGAGGTGGCGACGAGCGCGAGCCCGTCTCCCGGTGCAGGGCGCAGGGACGCGCTGATGGACGCCGCCGTCCAGCCGTGCTCGGCGAGGGGGACGCGCCAGAGCTCCTGATCGTCGGCCGTGTCGCGCGCGATCAGAGCGTCCTCGTGGGTGAGCAGCACGATGCCGTGGTACTCGCCGATGATGCGGATACCTTCGGGGCTCGACTCGTCGGCCGCGACGTCTCCGGTGGTGGGGTCGAGCGCGACGCGTGGGCCGGTCTCGCCCATGAAGCCTTCGGGAGGTGCGGCGAAGACCAGCCCGGGGCCTTGGTAGGGGCCGGGCACCTCGACCGGACCCCAGACCCGTTCCCCGGTCGTCAGGTCGTAGGCGGTGGCAGTCGTCGCGGCCAGGGCGTCGGCCGTGGTCTGGAGGTCGCCCAGGATCGCGAGGGCTCGGCCGTGCGCGTCGGTGGTCACGACGAACCCGGTGCAGCTCGCTGGACGTTGCGCGGCCCACAGCACGTCCCCGTGGACGTCCACGGCGGTGAACTCCAGCACACCGTCGCGTTCACCGGCGGCCAGATACACCCCGTCCGCGTACTGCGGAGTGATGTCCCACCCGGGGTCCACGACCTCCAGCTCCTCGAACGGCGTCGGCAGCCGCATGCCCGAGGTGTCCACCACGGGTAGCGACCCATCGACCGAGTAGGGGTCTCTTACGGGCTCGGGCTCGGATGCCCCGCAGCCGGTCACCAGCAGCGCGGCCACGGCGGCGAGGGCAAGGCTGGAGCGTCGCCGGCGCGGCTTCATGACTGTTCCGCGCGGTGCTCGCCCGCCTGGGCGTCAGCGCGAGCGTGGGTACGGCGGCGTCTGGCCCAGAGCAAGAGTGCGATCCCGGCGATGAGGACGACGGCGAGGATGTCCAGGATCGGGTTCGCCAGGATCGCGGTGTTCTCCTGGAGCCAGGCCTGGGCGTCGAGCGGAACCAGTTCGGGAGCGCCGACCAGGCCGTTGGTGGTCCAGAACAGTACCCCGACGCCCACGATCAGCAGCCCGGTGACCACCGAGGTGGTGTGCAGCTCCCGGCCCAGCACGGTGAACGATCGCCCGCGCAGGAACCGGCGTCCACGGGCGCCCAGGCGCTGCCAGAGCGCGGCGATCAGCAGCAGCGGCAGCACCATGCCCGCGCCGTACACGGCGAGCATGACGCCGGCGGCGAGGGTGTCGCCGCGGGCGGCGGCCAGGGTGAGCACGGCGCCCAGGATCGGGCCGGCGCAGAATCCCGCGATGCCGCTGGCAGCGCCCAGCAGCACCGTCTTGACGAGTCCGGTCTTGGACGCCGCTTGCGCGTGCAGGTCTGCCCCGGCCGGTAGCAGCCGGGCAGGGTCGAACCCGAACCCGAGCGCCTGTGCCGCGCCGAGGACGACCAGGACCAGCGAGGCGACGAGCACGATCGCCTGCCGGTGAGTCACGAACAGCGTCCCCAGGGCGCCGGCTCCGACCCCCACGGGGACCAGGACGGCCAGCAGGCCGACGTAGAACACGGCTCCGTGCAGCAGCAGCCGGGGCCCGCTACCGATCGTGGAGGCGAAGAACGCCGGCATCAGCAGCGCCGCGCACGGGCTCAGCAGCGCGAGCGTGCCGCCGGCGAACGCGGCGAGCAGTCCGATGTCCACGCCGCCTCACTCCGCCGCGTCGAGCGCGCTCTGGAACGCTTCCTGGAACACCTCGGTGGGCTGCGCCCCGACGATCGGCTGTCCGCCCAGGATGAAGATCGGGGTGGAGGTGGCGCCGAGGTCGAACCCGAACTGCTGGTTGGCGGCGATCACCTGCGCCGTCTCCTCCGAGCCCAGGTCGGCGGCGAACTGCTCGGTGTCCAAACCGAGTTCGCCCGCCAAGGCGACGAGGGCTTCCTCGCTCAGCTCGCTCTCGGACCTGCGCTCCCCGTCCTCGAACAGGGCGTCGTGGTACTCCCAGAACGCCCCCTGGAGGGCGGCGGCGTACGAGGCCCGCGCTGCGCGCTCGGACGCGGGACCGAACACGTTGATGTCGCGCCACTCGATCCGCAGCTCCCCGGCGTCGACGTGCTCCATCATCGACGGCAGCGTCTGCTCGCTCCACCGAGCGCAGAACGGGCACTGATAGTCCGAGAACACCACCAGCACCACCGGCGCATCCACGGGCCCGGCAGCGAGCAAATCCGCCTCGTCCCTGGTCTCGGCCGCAGACAGGTCCGGTTGCTCGGGGTTCTGCACCTCCGTCGGCGCGCCGCTATCCGACGGCGAGCCCTCCTCCTCGGCCGTCGTGCCACCCCAGTTCACCGCCACGATCACGGCGATCAGGACAGCAGCCAGCGTCAACACGGCGACCGGCACGACCCATGACGACCTCGGACGGTTCGACGGTTTCGGGCGGTTCGTGGTCTCGGTGGGCATAGGGATTCTCCTGTTACTGTCGCGGGCACCGACCTCTACTATCTCAGATAGTCGACTATACGTGGTAGTCGAGTCATGTCAGAATGGGTTCCATGACCTCTCCCACGACTCGATCCCGCCAGGGCATCGGCGAAAGCTTCCGGTTGGCGGTCCAGGCGCTTCGAGGGTGGACGGGCCGGCAGGTGCTGGCCGCGATCGCTGCCTCGGCGGTCGTCGCGGTGGTGATCGGGGTGGCGACGGTGCTGATCCCCAACCCGCTGTTCGGTCGAGACATCCCGCCGGTGTGGTGGAACTATCCGGTGTGGCTGGTCACCTCGGTGCTGTCGGGCATGCTGGTCGCTACGTATATCCGCCCGTACCGCGCCGCCGCGGACGAGCAGCAGGCGAATGCGGTCAGCGAGGACGGCGCCGCCACCGACGCGGCCGATGAGGCGCAGGCTCGGCGCAGCAGCCGGATGGGAATGGCCGGCGGCATCCTGGCGTGGTTCGCGGTGGGGTGCCCGGTGTGCAACAAGCTGGCGCTGCTGGCGCTGGGGTACTCGGGAGCGATCACCTGGTTCACCCCCGTGCAGCCGTTCCTCGCGCTCGGCGCGCTGATCCTGACTGGCGTCGCACTGGTGTGGCGACTACGCGGGCAGGTCGCTTGCCCGGTCCGCCCCGAGCCGGTGGCGGCTGTGCGATGAAGGCCGCCGATGGGCGCTCCGGCGACCTGCTGCGCCTGGGGGCGTTGGAAGCGCAGGTGATGGACGTGCTGTGGGACCACGGCCCGGCTACCGTGCGCGAAGTGATCGAGCACCTGCCCTCCGACCCCGCCTACACCACCATCGCGACCGTGCTCACCAACCTGGATCGCAAGCGCCTGGTGACCATCACGAGGCAGAACCGGTCCACCCGGTACGGCGCCAAGATCACCAGGCACGAGCTCGCCGCGAGGCTAATGGAGCAGGTGCTGGAGGCTAGCCGCGACCGGGCCGCCTCGATCCTGCAGTTCGTGGACTCGATGCCCGAGAACGACCTGGACCTGCTGCGCGACTACCTGGAACGCCGCGACCGGGGAGACATGCCATGACCGCGGGCATCCTCACGATGGCTCTGTGCACCGGACTGGTGGCATTGGCGGTGTTCGGGCCGTGGTTGCTGCGGCACGCTGCCCCCGCCCTGGTGCGCGTCCCGCGCTTGGCGATCGTGGTCGTCGCCGGCGGCATCGGGGTCTGGCTGGTCACGCTGCTGGCGATCGGCCCGGTGCTGGCCTGGGCCGGAGCCGGCCCCGCGCTGCTGCCCGAACGCGCGGCCGAGGTCTGCCAACGGTGCCTGACCGCCGCGAACCCGTTCTCCGCCGACACCACCGAAACCCTGATCCCCGCGGTGCTGCTGCTCGCCCTGCCGGTGGCGCTGGCCCTTGCTCTGGGAGCAGGTCTTGCCCGCCAGATGGTTCGGCGCAGCTCTCGCTCCCGGGACGCCGCCCGCACGCTGCTGCACGGCGCGCGGCGGCAGCTCCTTCACGGGCACGAGGTGGCACTGGTCGACGCCGAGCACCCGTTCGCGCTTACCTTCCCCGACCGTCACGGCGGGATCGTGCTCTCCACCGGCGCGGTGCGCGCGCTGGGGCCGGGCGAGCTGGCCGCCGTGCTGGCCCACGAGCACGCCCACCTGCACCAACGCCACCACCTCATCACCGCGCTAGTGGACAGCATCGCCGCCTACCTACGGTGGGTGCCGCTGATCCGCGCTGTCGCCGACGCGCTGCCGCACTACCTGGAGATCGCCGCGGACGACCAGGCCCGCCGTCACGCAGGAACCCCGGCGCTGGTCAGCGCCCTGGTCAAGCTCGGCGAACGCACCCACCCCGCCATGCCGCAGCACTCCTGCCCTGTCGCCTTGCACGCCGCCGGTCCCGAACGCATCCGCCACCTCGTCCACCCCAGCGCCGGGCTGGCAGGCGCCCTGCCCGCCGTCGCGATCGCCGCATACCTGGTCGGCATGGCCGCCCTTGCTGCCCTCGTCCATCTGCCCTACGTCTCGGCCGCCCTCACCGGCTGCACCATCTGACCCTGCCGGAAACCAAGAGAGAACACCAAACAATGAATGAGAACACTCGTGAGGTGATCCTGCACGTGGCCGACGACCCCGCCGACGTGCAACGGGCGCTGGACGCCGCCGCCGGACTCCACGCCGCCGGCCTGGGAGTGCGGGTGCGGGTGATCGTCAACGGCCCGGCACTGGCCGGCCTGACCGGCACCGATGCCGTCCAGGTGCCCGAGCACACCGAAGTGGCCGCGTGCAGCGTCGGGCTCGGACGGCGCGGCATCGACCCCGGCGAGTTGCGACCCGAGGTCGGCACGGTCCCCTCCGCGGTCACCGCGATCGTCCATGCGCAACTGGCCGACGCCGCCTACATCCGCATCTGACCGGACCAGAAGGTGGCAGATGGAGCGCCGATGAGGACCATCGGGTTGCTGCACGGGATGAGCAGCGTCGCGACGGTGGACTACTACCGCCGGATCAACGACCCGTGAACGAGCTGCGTGGCGGGCACGAGCGAGCCGAGCTGGTGCTGTCCAGCGTGAACTTCGGCGTCATCGAACGATGCGTGCGCGCCGAAGCCTGGGATGAGGCCGGACAGTATCTGGCAGGCAAAGCCCGGGGCCTGCAGCGGGCGGGAGCGGACTTCATCGCCTGCGGGAGCAACACGATGCACCGAGTCGCGCCCGTCATCGAGGCGGCGATCACCGTCCCATTCCTGCACATCGCCGATGTGGTCGCGACCACAGCGACCGACATCGGGGTGACCCGGCTGGGACTGCTCGGCACCGCGCCGACGATGGAACAGGACTTCTACCGGAGAAGACTCGAGCGAGCGGGCTTCACTGTGCTGCCCCCGGAGCCCGTCGACCGGACCACGGTCGATCAGATCATCTTCGACGAGCTGACCAGACACGTGTTCCGGCCTGAGTCTCGGGAGACCTACATCCGGGTCATGACAGACCTCCACGCGGCCGGGGCCGAGGCGATCGTGCTCGGATGCACCGAGATCATCCTCTTGGTCGGCCCCGACGACGTGCCGGGACTGCCGCTGCTTGACTCGACCACGCTGCACGTCGAAGCCATCGTCCAGACCGCGATGTCCCGCGGCTAAGCCGCCCCACAGCGGGTCAGCCGCGCCGGGACGAGCCGGTCACCGGCGCTGGAGGAGAAGTACCCCGTCGGTCAGCTCGGCGGCCTCGCCGGAAGGGGCGGTGGCGTGTCGGGTGTGCGTCTGGATGCTCAGGACGAGCCAGTCGTGCTCGTTGAGGTTCAGCTCCACGAACTGTCGTGCCGGGCTGGGAAAGCTGTGCGCGGGATGATCCGCGGCGTCGACCCAGGGTGGGAGTGCGGCGTGGGAGAGGACCACGAGGTGACCGCCGGCGCGCACCGTGGTGGCTGCGCGTTGCAGGATCGCGATGCGCGGGAGCGGGACAGGCGAGTGCAGGAAGCTGGCGGTCATCAGATCGTAGGGGCCGTCGTCCGGCTCCCACCGTGCCAGGTCGGCAGTGACGAACCGGGTGGCCGCGCTGGCCTGTTGACGCTGAGCCTCGCGGCGTGCGCGGGCGATAGCGGTGGCGGAGATGTCCACGCCGGTGACGAGCCAGCCCTGGGTGGCGAGCCAGATCGCATCGGCGCCCTCCCCGCACCCCAGATCCAGCGCTTTCCCCGGAGCCAAGTGCTGCACAGCGTTGACCAGGCTAGGGTTCGGGCGGCCCGACCACACGCGCTCGGCGTCCCGGTAGCGGCCCTCCCAGAACTCCTGAGGATTCTGAGAGGGCGAGTCGTGGCGCGTGGCGCCTGTCATCGTCCGAACAGGCGGGCGAAGAACCCGCTCGTCGCGGCTGCCTTCTCCTTCTCCTTGTCGTGTCCGGGGCACCACTGGCCCGCCGGCACGGTGCGCTTGACCTCGGCGATGTGCTGGCCGCAGCCGGCCCAGGTGGTCTTGCCGCAGGTCTTACAGGTCACAGCTCGGCACATGGATTGCTTCTTCCTTCGAGGGCTGTCTGTCGGTTGGTCGTGAGGATCGCTCGTTCAGGCGAGCGTGAGGAACAGCTTCTCCAGCTCCTCGGTGGTGATGTCGTCGGCACGGTTGGTGCCGTCGGGGTCGGCGATGCAGTCCTTCATCGCGGTGGAGATGATCGCGAACCCGGCACGGTCAAGCGCCGAGGAGACCGCCGCGAGTTGGGTCACCACCTCCCGGCACGACCCGCCGCCTTCGACCGCGTCAATGACGGCGTTGAGCTGGCCGCGGGCGCGGCGGAGCCGGTTGAGGATGCGGCGCTGGGCGTCGGGGTCACTCGTGGACATGAGAACTCCTGTTCGGGACGGGGGCGCTCGTCAGGTCGACGTGCTGCCGGGCATCGGGGATGTCGAGTGTGTGCTGCGGCGTCTGAGGCTGCCGACGAGTGGTGAGCCAGCTCGTCGGGCATGTTCCTGTGACCGCCATGACCGCGATGACGGTGGCCATCACGCCGGCGGCTACCGCGATCGCCGGGTCCGTCGACAGCATGGATGCACCGAACGCGCCGACGATCAGGGCGACGGCTCCACGGCTCAGCCGCCCCCATACGCCGGCGCGGCATGCCGGGGCGCAGGTGAGCTGTCGGTCAGACATAGGCGAAACTCCTCTGACTGTCAGGAACGTCGTCGAGTGGGTGGTCGGCCCAAAAGCCCAGGATCGGCACCGAGCTCTCCTCGACCACCCGGGTCGGGTTCTCTCGCCTGATCTCGGTCGCGCCATGACTCCACTATACCCCCGGGGGTATCGCGATCTCAACTTTGTCATCGCAGCGTCGCGAACGAGGTCTCCGCGACAGAGGGAAGCGGACTCTCCGGACGGTTGTGCAGCGCCCGCCGATCGCTCCTCGCGCAGCCCACTCCTCTCGGACCGCGTGGGCCGCAGGGAGCATGCGGGAGACAGTCGGACGGAGTAAGCCACCGCCGCGGCGCTGGCATGGGTTCCTCAGCGCGGCGGCGGGGACGGTCCTCGTCCTCGCTGGCGGGGCGCTGCTGGTAGGCCTTCTCGCCGCGCCGGAGCGGGTCGAGTATGTGTACGGGACGGTGAAGACGGCGGTCACGGGAAGCATCCATGCCGCGCGGGAGGACGCGTTCGGAGACCTGCCCACCGTGGACTTGGGCGCCACGGGTGGCGTGCACGAACTAGACGGCTGCGACGGAACGTTCACGGAGATGAGTTCCTACGAGCGGGAGGGTCTGATGCACGAACTGGTGACAGTTTCGGTTAGGCCGCCTGGATGGCAGCGGGCTTCATGATCAGCTCGTATTCGACCGGGGTCAACCGCCCGAGAGCGGCTTGGCGACGGCGTCGGTGATAG
>Ga0310823_100194_pt1 | contig 74018 bp, 77 predicted proteins | sample P4_ome_3_FD_201316 | JGI IMG/M metagenome (GOLD analysis project Ga0310823, IMG submission 201316) | Sorghum-adapted microbial communities from Joint BioEnergy Institute, Emeryville, California, United States - P4_Day56_Rep3 | ecosystem: Engineered > Bioreactor > SSF (Solid state fermentation) >...
CGGCCATCGCCGGCCTCCTTGTTCGTCGAACCGTGAAGAAGTCCGACGATGATGAGCGCCGCGGTGGCCGGACCTACAACCCCGGTCCGTCCGAGCCCGTCTTACACCACGCTACGGGACGTGACCCGTCTTGGTCCTCAGATAGTGAGGGCGCCGACGATCCAACAGGTCCTCAAAGCCACGAAAGCGACAGCACGCATGCGGACAGACCAGCCGTCCGCGGATGAGCGCGTCAGATAGCAGCGGCACGGCGTGCTTGTCTCGCAATGTGGTCATCAACGGCTCGAGGAACAAGCGCTTGCCAGCACCGCCGCGGCGCTGTTCCCGCCTACTCGGCGTGGGCCGCAGTTGTCGGCTGAGCACGTGCGCCTCCGCGATCCCCAACCCAGAGTCGAACGCGACACGGCCTACTCGAGCGTGGACTACCTCAGCGAACGCTCCGGATCGTCCGAGCAGAACTCCCAAGTGCGACGTGGCGCACGCGTCGACGTACTCGACATATCTCGTGAGCTTCTCGACGCTGTCCCTCACTGCGTTGAAGTTCGTCGGAAGGAAACGGACACCGTCCACCGGCAGGTCAAGCAGCCAGTCGAGCACGATGCCTGGGTCGTTCATTGCGGACCTGCCCGGCGCGATCGTCGCGATAAGGGGACGCCTCTCCAAGTCTCCGGCCCCGTTCACACGGCATGCGGCTTCGGCTATCCGGCGGTTGACCTCGATCCAACCATCTCTGTCCTGGTCGAAGAGCGGAAGGCCAGGGATGGTGTACGCACTCGCGCCACGTTCCTGCACAAACTCGAACGTCGCTCGGACGAGTTGCTCGGCTTGGACGTCATCGAACGTCTCCGGCTTGACCGGCGCGTCCGGTGCAAATGGAAGGCCCGCGATTCTCGCGACGCCCAGGAACGCCTCCCCCGCGAAGCGCAGACTGTGGCAGTCGTAGATCGTCGGGACTCGATCTGTCCTGAAGCGGTCAAGAAGCGGCGGGCCGTCGGCCGCATACGCCGCCTCAACGACGGCGCCGGAGATCGTCGTCGCCTCGTCGAACAGCGTTCCTCCGCCGAGAGCATCCTCAAGCGCGAGACCATCGTGCTGAGTGACTCTGGGGAGATAGGAGAGCCCAGCGAAGAGTCGATCGCCTTGGGATGACATACTCATCGTGTGGACAAACTACGTGACACACCGGACGACAGATTGCTGACATGACGGATCTCGTTGATCGACTCGATCACGCCGCGACTCAGGTTGAGCTCGACCAGGCGGATATCGCGCGTCTCCTCGACACGAGCCCCCGGACTGTGTCGCGCTGGCTTCAACGCGCCACCGAGCCGCGCCCGGATGCCAGGGAACGGCTGTTGGAGCTCTTGGCAGTCCTCGAGCGTCTGTCACAGGTCTTGCGTCCACAGGCCGCGCATGACTGGCTGTACACGCCCAATCCGATGCTCGACAACTTCCGGCCCGTCGACCTCCTTCGCGCTGGAGACTCGCGCTCCATCCTGGGTGCGATCGACGCGCTGGCCGAGGGCGTGGTCATCTAGGTCGTGCCCAACATCGACCTGGTCGAGCGGATCGACCGGAGCCCAGAGGCGACGTTCGACGGCCAAGCGTTCCGGCACCAGCCGCCTCACTACGACCCGCTGTCCGGTACAGGCGCACGACGAGTCGGTGGACGTTGGAATCCGGCACAGAGCTTCAGCACGCTGTACCTCGGAACCGAGCGCCGAACAGCTACGGCCGAGTTCGAGCGGCTGCTTCGCCAGCAGGGAGTCTCGTTGGCCGATGTTCTCCCGCGATGTCTATTCCGCTACGAGGTCAAGTTGCGGAATGTGCTTGATCTTCGCGATTCCGCGACGCTGGCGCTCGTGGGCCTCACCGAAGACGACATTGCTGCGGAGCCTCGATCGAAATGCCAGCAGGTCGGCGAAGCCGCGCACCATTGTGGCCGCGAGGGGATCATCGCGCCGTCCGCTACGGGGTTCGGGAGCGTCCTCGCCGTCTACATAGATCGACTCATGCCTGGCTCCGAGCTGCACCCCTATCAGGAGGAGCTCTGGCTACCGGATGGTGGCCAGTAGTCAGCCGAGGCGCACGTAGCCGGTGGCGCCGCCGCCGTCCGGCCCGTAGGTGCGCCGCGAGACGGCGTTGGAGGAGTTGCCCTCGATCGTGGTGATCGAGCCGTCGAAGCCGACGGACTCGACGATCCCGATGTGGCGGCCGCCCCACACGATGAGGTCGCCCGGCTGGGGCGGCTGGGTGCCGGGCGGGATGAAGCGGCCGGTGCGCTGCGCCCAGTCGGCGACCGAGGCTACGGCGCCGAAGCCCTGGCCGGCCTCGCCGAGCGGGACGCCCGCCTGCCGCGCCACCCACGACGTGAAGTAGGCGCACCACGGGCCGACGCCGGAGCCGGCCGTGGCGGTGCGGTACTCGGCGATCCGCGGCGAGTCGTTGGACCCCGGCGGCTGCTCGGCCTGGCCGAGCTCGGCCTGGGCGATCTGCACCATCCGCTGGCCGGCGGCGCCGGCCGGCGCGCCGAAGAGGCCCGCGGTCGGCGTCGCCATCAGGGCGGACGTGCCGGCGGGGAGGCCGGTGGAGCCGCCCTGGGCGGTGAGGAGGCTCGCGAAGGTCGAGGGCGGCGTGATGGTGGACATCGACGGCGCCGTCGACGTGGACGCGGCGGCGGGCGCCGCCGAACCGGGGTTCAGCAGCGACTGGATCTCGGCGATCCGCACCAACGCGTCGGTCACGCTCATCGCCCTGGTAGTCGGACAGGCGCGGCGAGCCTTGACCGCGATTCGTCAGCACAACGACAGCGGGCCGCCCCGAGGGGCGGCCCGTGTCGCGTTCGAGAGCTCGTCAGGCTCCCTGGGTACTGCCTCCCTACCGCAGGAGGGAGAGCACGTTCTGGCTGGCCTGGTTGGCCTGGCTCAGCATCGACGTGCCGGCCTGCTGGAGGATCTGGTTCTTGGAGAACGTGATCATCTCCAGCGCCATGTCGACGTCGCGGATCCGGCTCTCCGCGGACACCAGGTTCTCCTGGTAGGCGGCGGCGGCGCGAGCGGAGTACTCGAGCCGGTTCTGGATCGCGCCGAACGTCGCGCGGGTGGCGGACACGCCGTCGATCGCCGCGTCGATCTGCGACAGCGAGCTCGCCGACGACAGGTCGTACCAGTTGGCCGAGCCGGCGGCGACGGTCTGGCCGAGCGAGATCATCGCCACGGTGATGACCTGGCCGTCGTTGGCGCCGACCTGGAACGTCACGATGTTGGTGTTGTCCAGCAGCGAGATGCCGTTGAACTTCGCCGACGTGCCGATGCGCTCGATCTCCGAGGCCAGCTGGTAGACCTCGGACTGGATGGCCGACTTGTTGGCCGCCGAGTTGGTCGAGTTGTTGTACTGGACGGCCAGCTCGCGGATGCGCTGGAGCATGCTGTGGACCTCGTCCAGGTTGGCCTCAGCCGTCTGCACGAGCGACACGCCGTCGCCGATGTTGCGCTGCGCCTGCGCGAGGCCACGGATCTGGCCGCGCATCTTCTCCGAGATGCCCAGGCCCGCCGCGTCGTCGGCACCGCGGTTGATGCGGTAGCCCGAGGACAGGCGCTCCATGGACTTCATCGTCGCCGCCGAGGTGTTGGTCAGGTAGCGGTGCGCACCCAGGGCCTCGACGTTGTTCTGCACGCGAAGGGACATGCGATCTCTCCTTGAGAACGATGGTTTATGTGTCCCGGAGGGCGACTCCTTGTCGCCTCCTGCACCCCCCTTGTCGGCGGGGCCGCGGAACCGCTGAAGCGTTCTGGACGCTTGATCGAGCGCGCGCCGCTCAGCGCGCCGCGCCGGGCACCGAGGTGCCGTGCTTGCGCTCGAAGGCGGCGCGGTCGGCGGCGACCTGGCGCACGATCCACGCGCGCAGCTGCGGGTCCTCGCTCTCGACGGTCTGCGAGAGGCCGTGGCGGATCTGCGAGGTCTGCACGAGCATCGGCGGGCGCCCGTCGAGGCGCAGCCGCTGCAGCAGGTCGGTGTCCTGGAACCACACGACGAGGTCGGGGTCCAGGAACTCGCCCGGCGCCACCGCGTAGGTCTCGAGCGTGTCGCGCGAGAGCGCGAAGCACCAGGCGGCGAAGTCGTTGCGCATCGCGCCGTCGATCGTGAGCGGGAAGACGACCGCGGCGCCGGCGTCGAGCGCCTCGCGCAGGGGCGGCCACCAGCCGGGCAGCAGCTCGACGTCGTCGTTGAGGACGACCATGTAGCGCCCGCGCGCGGCGCGCAGGCCCGCGTTGACCGGCGCGGTGAAGCCCTGCGGGGGCGCGCCGTTGTCGACGACGACGATCTCGTGCGGCGCCTCGGTCGTCGCCTGGGCGGCGGCGACGCACGCGCGCACGCGCTCGCCGGCGGCGTCGAGCGTCGGGATGACGATGGTGACCTCGACGGTCTCCGGGTCGTCGGGGTCGATCGGGCGGCGGGCCCCGCCGGTGCGCCGGCCGGGCGCGGCGACCGCGCTGGCCGGGCACGGCTCGACACGGCCGCGGCGCGCGAGCTCCGCGCACAGCGCGGCGACCTCCAGGCCCGCGGGGGCGGACGGCAGCGCGTCGACGCCGGCCCGGCGCATGGCGATCGCGTGGGCGGCGACCGGCGGCTCCTGCGGCGCCGAGACGGTGACGGGCGTGACGGCGGCGACCTCGGGATCGGCGAGCGCGCCGACGAGCGGCGCCAGGAACCCGGGCGCCACCTCGGGCGCGCCGCGCAGCGCGACGACGACGTCGCCGCGGCAGTGGGCCAGGCCGCGCGTGGCCGCGGCCGCGAAGCCCTCGCGGCGCGGGCTGCGCACGACGGTGACGTCGCCGTCCAGGCGGGCCAGCAGCGCCTCGAGTCCGACCGAGGCGTCGTCGACGACGACGACCTCGTGCGCGGGCTGGTCGGGGTCCAGCGAGGCGACGGAGGTCAGGCAGCGCAGCGCCTGCTCGGCGCCGCCGTCGAGGACGATCAGGATCGAGGCCTGCACGCCCCGATGATCGGCCGCGCCGGGCGCCGCTTGAGCCTGCGGTCAGACGCTGACGTCGATGTGGCCGTCCGCGTCGGGCCCGGCGGGCTCGCCGTCCTCGGGCTCGGGCGCGGCGTCGGCGTGGCGGCGCCGGCGGCGCTGCTCCTCCTCGTCGCGCGGGTCGTGGCGGTCGACGCGGCGGTTGACCGCGAGGCGCTCCACGGACGGCGGCCCGGCGGAGGTCCTGCGGATGGACTGGATGCGCTCCACGGTCGATCAGCCTCGGGTCAGGAGAAGCTCGGCTCCGGGGTGGCGGACGGATGGTCCTCGGCGGGCGCCTGCTCGGCCTGCTCGGCGGCGGCGCGCTCGGCCGCGTCCAGCAGCTCGCGCCGCAGGAGCTCGACCTCGGCGACCACGATCTGGCGCCACACGATGACGGCGACCGCCCAGGCGATGAGGTAGGCGGCGATGCCGGTCAGGAGCGCGCGCACCCCGGCGTCGACGAACGACATCCCGTCGCTGAGGGCGAGGTACTGGACGAGCAGGAAGACGATGAGGCCGGCCCACGCCTTGGTGGCGCGGATCTGGCGCCGGGCCTTCGGGTGGGTGGCGAGGCGGACGGCGGTGTCCAGCGGCTCGGCGTCGACGTGCGCCTCGACCTCGTCGACCTGGCCCTTCCTGCCCTTCTTCCTGTCCTTGGCCATGAGCGGCTACCCCACGAGCTCCAGGGCGAGCGCCTCGACCAGCGCGGGCCGCAGCCCGCCGCGGTCGGCGGACGCGCCGCGCCCGACGTAGGAGACCGGCAGCTGCGCGTCGATCGCGGCGCCGATCGCGGCGCCGAGGTGCTCGGTCTCGTCGACGTGCGTGATCGCGAGCGCGTCGACGCCGAGCGAGCGCGTGCCGCGCACGAGCTCGGCGGCGGCCTGCGGGCTCAGCGTGGCCGGCAGCGTCAGGTGGCACTCGTCGAGCTGGAGCTGGCGCAGCTCGGCGGCGAGCTGGCGCAGCTCGGCCTCGGCGCGCGGCGACACGCCGGGCGTGTCGACGACGACGAGCGCGCGGTCGCCGACGTGGTCCAGGAACCGGCGCGCGGCGTGCGCGTCCTCGGCGGCGTGGACGGGGATCCCGGCGTGCGACACGTCGGCCATCAGCTCGGCGCCGCGATCCTTCGGGCGCAGCGTGAGGAGCGCGACGGGCCGGTCGCCGCGGCGGGCGTAGGCGAGCGCGAGCCGGGCGCTGCAGCGGGTCTTGCCCGAGCCGCCGGCGCCGACGAAGCCGATCACGAGCGATCGGCCCCCACGCACCCGGCGGCGCGGCATCGGCGGCAGGCAGCGCGCGAGCTGGCCGGCGACGAGCGGGCGCAGCGAGCCCTCCGAGGAGAACGGGAGCATGTGCTCGACCGCCTCGGCGACGATCTCGGTCACGAGGTCGGGGTCCATGCCGCGGGCCGTGAGGCCGCGGTGCACGTCGAGCGCGGCCTGCGGCCAGGACGGCTCGACCGGGACGGCCGGGGACGGGATCGAGACCTCGGGCGCCGGGGTCGCGGCGCGACGCGTCATCTCGACGGACGGCGCGGGCGCGGCGGCCGGCTCGGAGGCCGGCGCGCCGTCGACGCGGTCGGGCTGGAACATCGCCGCCAGGGCGCTGGCGCCCTCGCTGCGCGCGGCGGGCGCCGGCTCCGCCGGCGCGGCCGGCGCCGATGCGTTGCCGTTGCCGTTGCCGTTGCCGTTGGTCGCCTCGGTCGGGGAAGCGTGGCCGTCGGTCGCCTGGGCGGCGCTGCGCGCCTCCTCGATGAGCTGGTCCCAGCTGCCGGGCACGTCGGCGGGCACGAACGGCTCGCCGTCCGGCGCCTGGGCGCCGGCGCGCGTGGCCGCCGCCAGCATCCGCTCGAACTCCTCGTCGTCGCCGGAGACCTGGTCGACGGCGGGCCCGGGGATCGCGTCGACCTCGACGCAGCGCTGCGCGAAGAACCCGGCGATGCCGCCGGTCGTGCCCTGGCGGACGTTGAGCGCGATCGCGCCCTCGCCCAGCTCCTCGCGAACCTGCGGCAGGACGTCGGCCAGCGAGCGCCCGCGGAACGTCCGCGCCTCGGGGTGGGTGGTCTGCGGCTGGCTCATGCGCTCACGACTCCGATCGTCTCCACGTTGATGCCCGGCGTGATCTCGTTGTAGGCACAGACCGACAGCTGCGGCATCGCCTGCGAGCACAGCCGCCGCAGGTGGCGGCGCACGCGCGACGAGCACAGCAGGACGGGCCGCCGGCCGCGCGACACGGCCTCCTCGGACTGGGCGTGCAGCGCCTGCAGCAGGGCCTGCGCGCGCGGCGGGGCCATCGCCAGGTACTCGCCCTCGGCGGTCGTCGTGATCGCCTCGGAGACCTCCTGCTCGATGGCCGGATCGAGCGCGATCGCCTTCAGCGTCTGGTCCATGTCGATGTGCGGCGCGACGATCGTGCGGCCCAGCGCCTGGCGCGCGTACTCGGCCAGCAGCGCCGGGTCGCGCGTGAGCCGCGCCTTGTCGCCGATCGCCTCCACGATCGTGCCCAGGTCGCGGATCGAGACGCCCTCCGACAGCAGCGCCTGCAGCACCCGCTGGATCTCGCCGACCGACAGCAGGTCCGGCACGACCTCCTCGACGACCGCGGCGTTGACCTCCTTGAGCCCGTCCAGCAGCGCCTTGGTGTCCTGGCGCGTGAGCAGCTCGGCGACGTTGGCCCGGATCGTCTCGGTGAGGTGGGTGATGATCACCGACTCGGCGTCGACGACCGTGTAGCCGAGCGCCTCGGCCTCGGCGCGGCTGCCGTCGGCGATCCAGGTGGCGGGCAGGCCGAACGCGGGCTCGGTGGTCTCGACGCCCTGCAGCTGGCCGAACGCGTCGCCCGGGTCCAACGCGAGCTGGTGGCCGGCCATGATCGAGCCGCGCGCGACCTCGGTGCCCTTGACCTTGATCGCGTACTCGTGGGAGGCCAGGCCGACCTCGTCGTGGATGCGCACCTTCGGGACGACGGTGCCGAGCTGGGCGGCGAGCTGCTTGCGGACGGCGCTGACGCGCTGCAGCAGCGTGCCGCCGGCGGACTGGTCGACGAGCGGGACGAGGCCGAAGCCGATCGTGAGCTCGAGCGGGTCGATCGCGAGCGCCTCGAACGGGTCGTTGGCGTTGGCGGCCAGCGCGGGCTTGGCGGCCGCCTCGCGCTCCTCGGCCGCGCGCTGCGCCTCGCGCTGGGCGGCCATCTTCGCGAGCGCGCGCCCGCCGAAGAACAGCAGGCAGCCCATGACGAGGAACGGGATCGTCGGCAGGCCGGGGACGAGGGCCATGAGGCAGACGACGACGCCGGCGATGACCGGCGCCTTGCGCTGGTTGAGCACCTGGCGCGCGAGGTCGGTGCCGAGGTCCTTGTCGGACGTCGAGCGCGTGACGATGATGCCGGTCGCGACCGAGATCAGCAGCGCCGGGATCTGCGCGGCCAGGCCGTCGCCGACGGTCAGCAGCGAGAAGTGCTGGGCGGCCTCGCTGAACGGCATGCCCTGCTGGGCGACGCCGACGACGATGCCGCCGATGAGGTTGACGAGCGTGATGACGACGGCGGCGATCGCGTCGCCCTTGACGAACTTCGAGGCGCCGTCCATCGCGCCGTAGAAGTCCGCCTCGTCGCTGATCTCCTTGCGCCGCCTGCGCGCCTCCTCCTCGGTGATCTGGCCGGCGTTCAGGTCGGCGTCGATCGCCATCTGCTTACCGGGCATCGCGTCGAGGGTGAAGCGCGCCCCGACCTCGGCGACGCGGCCGGCGCCGTTGGTGATCACGACGAACTGGATGATCACCAGGATCAGGAAGATGATGAGGCCGACGACGACGTTGCCGCCGACGACGAAGCTGCCGAACGCCTCGACCACGTGGCCGGCGTCGCCGTCGAGCAGGATCAGGCGCGTGACGCTGACGTTGATCGCCAGGCGGAAGAGCGTCGTCAGCAGCAGCAGCGACGGGAACGCGGCGAAGTCCAGCGCGCGCGGGACGTACATCGTGGCGATGACGATCGCCAGGCCGGCCGAGATGTTGGCCGTGATCATCAGGTCCAGCAGCGCCGGCGGGAGCGGCACCACCATCATGACCACGACGAGCACGACCACGCCGGCGGCGACGAGGTCGGAGTAGCGCTGCGCGCGCTTGAGGAAACCAGTCATGCGTTGGAGGGATGCGACTCGGGAGGGACGAGTCGCCCCCGTCATCGGCCACGCGCGCGAGGCCTTGAGGCACCCGCCGACGGATTTCCTAGACCCGCGGGTTTCGCCCCCTGGGCGAACACCCGCAATGGAACCCGAGCCCCCTGGGCGAGGGTGCTACGCCACCCGTCGGCCGGCCATCCGGTACACGTAGGCGAGCACCTGCGCGACCGCGCCGAACAGCTCCTCGGGGATCTGGCGCCCGACGTCGACGGACGCGTACAGCGAGCGGGCCAGCGGCGGGTCGGGCACGATCGGCACGCCCGACTCGGTGGCGATCTCGCGGATCCGGGCGGCCAGCAGGTCGACGCCCTTGGCCACGACCTCCGGCGCCGGGTTGCTGCCGTCGTACTTGAGCGCGACCGCGTAGTGCGTCGGGTTCGTCACGACGACGTCGGCCTCGGGGACCGCCTCCATCATGCGCCGGCGGGAGGCCTCCATCTGCCGGCGGCGGATCGCGGCGCGGACCTCGGCGGGCAGCATCTGCTGCTTGGCCTCGTCCTTGACCTCCTGCTTGTCCATCTTCATCGACTTCTCGGTGCGGTGGACCTGCCACACCATGTCGATGATCCCGATGAGCAGGTAGGCGGCCGCGGCCCGGATCGCGATGCTGAAGACCATGTCGGCCAGCGCGCCGGCGAGCTGCGGCGGGGTCATGCCGATCATCGCGCCCATCTGCGGGATCTGCGGGACGAGCGCGGCCGCGACGATCGCGCCGACCGCGATCACCTTCACGAGCGACTTGGCGCCCTCGAAGAGCGCGTTGGGCCCGTAGATGTTCTTGAAGCCCTTGAGCGGGTTGAGCCGCTGCGGGTCCGGCTTGAGCCCGTGCATGTTCAGCTTCGGGCGGACCATCACGACGTTGATCGCCAGCGCGGCGATCGCGCACGCGGCGACGACCGGCAGCAGCGCCAGCACGACGTGCTGGAGGATCGTCATGAGGATCCCCTCGAGGCCGTCCGCGGTGACGATCTCGGGGTGGGCGCCGAGCCGCAGCGCCCAGTCCATCGCGTCGCGCAGCTGCCCGGTGAGCCGGGGCCCGAACATCATCAGCGCGAGCAGGCCGACGAGCATGACGACCGCCCCGGTGAGGTCCTGCGACCGCGCGACCGTGCCCTTCTTGCGGGCCTCCTGCCGTTTCTTGGGTGTCGCCTTCTCGGTCTTCTCACCGGCCACGTGCGCTCACCCCCCTGATGGCTGATCCCACGGGGGCGTGTTCGGATGTGCGCCCGGCGTGGATGCCGGGCGCCGCCCACCGGACCCGACGTGTACCTGGCGTCCATGAGGGGCCGGTGGGTGGCGATCCGGCGCCGCGGGGGGCGTGCAGCCCGGACGCGCTCTTCGTGGGACCAGTCATCTAGGCCACCCGCAACGTGCGCAGCGCCTCGGAGACGCTCTGCTGCACCTCGTCCGACAGCCAGCCGGCGACCCACGGCAGCGTCGCGCCGATGAGCACGAGGCCGACGATCATCTTCACCGGGAAGCCGACGCCGAAGACGTTCAGCGTCGGCACGACGCGTGACACGACGCCGAACGCGGCGTCGGTCAGCACGAGCGCGAGGATGATCGGCCCGGCGATCTGCACCGCCGAGGAGAAGATCTGCACGAACGCGTCGTCCGCGCCCGCCACCATCGCGGCGATCGACGGCGTCTGGTCGATGCCGACGAGGTCGTAGGTCTTCGCGAACCCGGCGATCACCCACGCGTCGCCGCCGATCGCGATGAAGATCAGGACGCCCAGCAGCGCGTAGAGCTGGGAGATGATCGTCGTGTTCGTGCCGGTGACGGGGTCGACCAGCGAGCCGAACGACAGGCCCATGACGTAGTCGATGAACGTGCCCGCCACCGAGACCGCGGCGAACAGCGCGCCCAGCGCGAACGCATAGGCGAGCCCGACGAGCAGCTCCTTGATCACCAGGCCGCCGTAGACCCAGGCGTCCATCGAGATCTTCACGTCGCCGATCGCCACCGGCGTGAGGCCGACGGCGAGCGCCAGCGCGACGATCGCGCGGACGCGGGCCGGCACCATCCGGCTCGAGAACAGCGGCGCCATCAGGAACAGCGGCGTCAGGCGCGCCAGCACGAGGAAGAACCCGGCCAGCGTCTGCTCGCTGAAGCGCTCGAGGATGAGCTCCGGCATCGGGCCGACCGCTCCCGGGCGGGCCTACGCCCCGACCAACTGCGGGATGCTCAGCCACAGGTCCTGCGCGTAGCCGATCAGCTGGTCGAGCATCCACGGCCCCGCGAGCATCAGCAGTGCGAACGTCGCCACGATCTTGGGGATGAACGTGAGCGTCTGCTCCTGGATCTGCGTGACCGACTGGAAGATGCTCACGAGCAGGCCGGCCACGAGGCCGACGAGGAGCAGCGGCAGCGCGATCTTCATGCTGATCGTGAGCGCGTTCGTCGCGAGGTTGACGACGTCGTCCTGGGTCATGGCCTATCCGAAGCTCTGGACGAGCGATTGCGTGACGAGGTTCCAGCCGTCCACCAGCACGAACAAGAGGATCTTGAACGGTAGGGATATGAAGACCGGTGGCAGCATCATCATGCCCATGGACATCAGCGTGGTGCTGACCACCAGGTCGATGATCAGGAACGGCAGGAATATGAGGAAGCCGATCTGGAAGGCGGTCTTCAGCTCGGAGATGATGAACGCCGGGATCAGCACGTAGGTCGGGACGTCCGCGCGCGTCTCCGGCGGCGGGATCTTCGCGAGCTTCACGAACAGCGCCAGGTCCTTGTCGCCGGTCTGCTTGAACATGAACTCGCGCAGGGGCACCTGGGCCCGGTCGAGCGCCTGCTCCTGGGTGATCTCGTTGGCCTGGAGCGGATCCCAGGCGACCTCCTTGATCTGGCCGAACGTCGGCGCCATCACGAAGATCGTCAGGAACAGGGCGATGCCGACGAGCACCTGGTTGGGCGGCGCGGTCTGCGTGCCCAGGCCGCTGCGGATGAAGCCCAGGACGATCAGGATCCGGGTGAACCCGGTGACGCAGAAGAGCATCGCCGGCACGAGCGTGATGCCCGCGACCAGCAGGAGGATCTGGACGGCGTTGCCGCTGTCCACCATCAGCGCATGGTCCTCTCGCGCAGGCGGTCCATCAGCTGCTGGGCGGTCGTGCCGCCGCGCCCGCCGCCGCGCCGCGGCGCGGGGCCCTCGGGCTCGTCGGGGACGTCGAGGCCGAGGCGCTGGGCCTCCTCCTCGGTGTAGGTCCGGATCGGGACGACGCCGTGGTCGGCGACGCCGACGAGCAGCAGCTCGCGCCCGGCGCGGATGAGGTGCAGGGAGCGGCCCGGCCCGAGCGCGACGACCGCGGCCGTCGACAGCCCGTTCCCGCGCGTGCGCTCCTCGCGCGACGACTTGATCTGCTTGAGCACCCACGTGACGCCGTAGATGACGGCGATGACGATCGCCAGGCCGACGATCGTGCGGACGAGGCTGCCGCCGCCGGAGCCGCCGCCGTCGCCGGACGCCGTGCTCGAGGTGGGAAGGTCGAGCGGGGTGGCCTCGCCCAGCTCCTTGTCGCCCGACGGGGTCGTCGAGGTCTGGGCCACCGCGTAGGCGGGCGCCAGCAGGAGGAACGCGAGGGTCGCCGTCGCGACCGATCGGAGGAGGGAGTTCGACATTCGTTCTATGGAGTCGGGAGGGACGACTCCGCCTCGTAGTCGGTCGGTCCGGACCCGCCTTGAGCCCCTCAAGGGAATCGCGGAAATGCCGACCAACAGCGGTAGTCAGCCCCCGCCCTCCCGTCCACGAGGTACCTGCATGTCCACCGAATCCACGCGCCAGCTCGTCGTCTTCTCCCTCGGCGAGGAGGAGTACGCCCTCCCGATCACGCGCGTCCACGAGATCATCCGCTGGACGGAGCCGCGCTCTGTCGCGTCTGATGAGCCGTGGGTCCGCGGGGTCATCTCGCTGCGCGGGAAGATCGTCCCCGTCTACGACCTCGCCGCCCGCCTGGGCCTCGCCGCCGAGCGCCCCGAGCACGCGAAGATCGTGATCGTCGAGACCGCCGCCGACATGGCCGGCGTCGTCGTCGACGACGTCGAGGAGGTCCTGACCGTCGACGTCGAGCAGCTCGACTCCGTGCCCGCCGCCGGCGACCCCGCCATCGAGGCGATCGCCAAGATCGACCAGCGCCTCGTCGTCCTGCTCGATCCGGTGGGCCTGTTCGGCGGCTCGGTCCTCGACGCCGAGCAGCTCGCCGAGGTCGCGTAGCCGCGGATCCCGGCGACCACGACCAGGTTCCCCGATGTCGGCTGCCCTCCGCCCGCGCGTCGTCGTCGCCGACGACTCCGGCCTGATGCGGCGCGTCGTGACTCATGCCCTTGAGGACGAGGGCATCGAGGTCGTCGGCGCCGCCGCGGACGGCGACGAGGCGCTGGAGCTCTGCCGGCGCCTGCGTCCGGACGCGATGACCCTCGACCTGGCGATGCCGGGCCTCGACGGCATGGGCGTCCTGCGCGCGCTGAAGGACCCGTCGCGCCCGCCCGGAGCGAACGTCCCGGTCGTGGTCGTGTCGGCGTTCTCCCCCGCGCACGGCGCGCGCGCGGTCGACGCGCTCGCCGAGGGGGCGTTCGACCTCGTCGCCAAGCCGGCCACCGGGGAGCCGCTGTCGACGTTCGTCACCCAGCTCGGCGAGAAGGTGCGCGCGGCGGCGGCCAGCCGCCGCGGCGCGTTGAACGGCAACCGTGCCGCCCACGCCGGGCGGGTGCGGCGCGCCCCCGTGGCGCTGCCGCCGCGGCGCGGCGCGATCCGGCCCCGGGCGGGGGGCCCGCGCACCGGGCGCATCGTCGTCATCGCCAGCTCGACGGGCGGCCCGCGCGCGCTCGCCGACCTGATGCCGCAGCTCCCGGCCCGCCTGGGCGCCGGCACGCTCATGGTCCAGCACATGCCCCCGGGGTTCACCGCCTCGCTGGCGCAGCGCCTCGACCGCGCCAGCCGGCTGACGATCAAGGAGGCCGCCGGGAACGAGACGCTCGACCCGGGCGTCGCGCTGCTGGCCCCGGGCGGGTCGCACCTGCGGCTCGTCGACGGCCGGGCGCGGCTGTCCGACGCCCCCGCGATCGGCGCGCTGCGCCCGCGCGCGGACCTGACGATCCAGGACGCGGTCGCCGCGTTCGGCGAGCGCACGCTGCTCGTCGTGCTGACGGGCATGGGCCGCGACGGCCTCGACGGGGCGCGCGAGGTCAAGCGCCGCGGCGGGCGGGTGCTCGTCGAGGCGGAGTCCAGCTGCACCGTCTACGGCATGCCGCGCGCGATCGCCGAGGCCGGACTGGCCGACGCGGTTCTCGACCTGCGCGACCTGCCCCGAGCGATCATCCAGGAGGCCGGCGCATGACGCTGCTGCACACGGGCGCCGACGCGCCCGCCACTCGGACCGCCACCCCTGCCCGCTCCGGCGGCGACGACTACCTCGCGTTCTGCGAAGGCGTGCGCAAGCTGAGCGCGATCGACCTGAGCCAGTACAAGCGCGGCCAGATGGAGCGGCGCATCCGCTCCTTCGCGCAGCGCAAGGGAAGCGCCGACCTGGCCGATTACCTGAACATGCTGCGCACCAGCAAGGACGAGCTCGAGGACTTCCTCGACCGCATGACGATCAACGTCTCGCAGCTCTGGCGCAACCCGGAGCAGTGGGACCTGGTCGGGCGCGAGATCCTGCCCGAGCTCGCCGGCCACGGCCACCCGCTGAGCGTGTGGTCGGCCGGGTGCTCCTACGGCGCGGAGGCCTACACGGTCGCGGCGCTGTGCCGCGAGCACATCCCGGCGGCGCGCACCGCGATCCGCGGCACCGACATCGACAAGCGCATGGTGGAGCGCGCGCGCCGCGGCTGGTTCTCGGCCGAGGACGCCCGCACCGCGCCGCCGGCGCTGCTGCAGCGCCACTTCACACCGGCCGACGGCGGCTTCCAGGCGCGCCGCGAGCTGATCGCGATGTGCACGTTCGAGGTCGGCGACCTGCTGCGCATGACCGTGCCGGCCGGCCGGCTGGACCTGGTCCTGTGCCGCAACACGGTCATCTACTTCAACGACGAGGTGCGCAACGCGCTGCACGAGCGCCTCGCCGCGTCGCTGCGTCCCGGCGGCTACCTCGTGATCGGCTCCACCGAGCGGGTGCAGGACCCCCGCGCCGTGGGCCTCACCCCGACCCATCCCTTCGTCTACCGCAAGAGCTGAGAACTGCCATGGACGTCTCTGAGTACATGCCGATGTTCCTCGCCGAGGCGCGCGAGCACCTCCAGGAGCTGAACCTGGCCGTCGTCCGGATCGAGGAGACCCCCGACGATCAGGAGACCGTCAACGAGATCTTCCGGATCGCGCACTCGATGAAGGGCATGAGCGCGACCATGGGGTTCGAGCGCATGGCGGCGCTCACGCACGAGATGGAGGACGTGTTCGAGCTGCTGCGCCAGCGCTCGGGCGGCCTCCCGCGCGAGGCGATCGACGTGCTCCTGGCCTGCCTGGACGCGCTGGAGGCGACCGTCGGCACGATCGAGGAGACCGGGGCCGAGAACCTTGACCCGGCCGAGCTCATCGAGCAGCTGAAGGGCCTCGTCCGCGAGCGCACCACCGAGCAGGAGGTCCACCGCGTCGGCGGGCCCGCGCCGGTGCCGCCGCCGGAGGTCGTCGCCGAGCGCGCCGGCGGCCGGCGCATCGTGCGCGTCGTCGTCGAGCTGTCCGAGGACTGCGCGATGCCGTCCGTGCGCGCGTACATGGTCCTCAACGCGCTGGGCGAGCAGGGCACGGTCCTGTCGTCGGCGCCTGCGATCGAGAAGGTCGACGCCTTCGAGGGCCGCACGATCGAGGCGTGGATCGCCGCCGAGGCCCACGACGAGGAGATCGTCGCCGCGGCCCGCCGCATCGCCGACGTGACCGGCGCCACGATCGCCGAGGTCTCCGAGGAGACGCTCGACGCCGCCGCCGAGCAGCAGCAGCAGCAGGCGCAGGCCACCGCGCCCGCGGCCGCCGCCGAGCGCCAGGCCAACGGGGCCGCCCCCGCCCAGGCCGGCAACGGCCACAAGCCGACGACCAGCGTGCGCGTCGACGCCTCCCGCCTGGACCAGCTCATGCACTACATGGGCGAGCTCGTCGTGCACCGCACGCACGTCGAGTCGCTGGCCGCCCAGGCCGAGGTGCCGGGGCTCCAGCAGGCGATGGCCGACCTGGCCCGCGCGTCGCAGTCGCTGCAGGCGATGGTCATGCAGGTGCGCATGATCCCCGTCGAGGCGGTCTTCCTGCGCTTCCCGCGCCTCGTGCGCGACCTCTCGAGCAAGCTCGGCAAGCAGGTCGAGCTGAAGCTCGTCGGCCAGGACACCGAGCTGGACCGCACGGTCGTCGACGCGCTCGGCGACCCGCTCGTCCACCTCGTCCGCAACGGCCTGGACCACGGCCTGGAGACGCCCGAGGAGCGGCGCGCCGCCGGCAAGCCCGAGACCGGCGTTCTGGAGATCTCGGCCGCCCACGCCGGCGGCAACGTCGTCATCAGCGTCCGCGACGACGGCCGCGGCATCGACCCCGAGAAGGTCGCCGCGAAGGCCGTCCAGCGCGGCATCATCACCCCGGAGCAGGCCGAGTCGATCGACCAGGCGCGCGCCGCCGAGCTGCTGTTCGCGCCCGGGTTCTCCACCGCCGAGGTCACGTCGGACATCTCGGGCCGCGGCGTCGGCATGGACGCCGTGCGCACGATCATCCGCGAGCTCGGCGGCGACGTGACGTTCATCTCCGAGAAGGGCGCCGGCACGACCGCGCAGATCCGCCTGCCGCTGACGCTGGCGATCATGGCGGCGCTGCTCGTCGAGGTCGACGGCCTCCCCTACGCGATCCCGCTGGAGCGCGTGCAGCGCACGGTCCGCCTCGAGGACCACGTCGTGCAGTCGGTCGCCGGCTCGCGGATGCTCGTCATGCGCGAGGAGGTCTACCCGCTGCTCGACGGCGGCGAGGCGCTGGGGCGCGGCCTGCCCTCCGGCGACACCGACCACGCCGTCATCGTCACGTCCGGCGACCGCACGATGGCGCTCGCCGTGTCGAAGCTGGTCGGCCAGCGCGAGCTGGTGACGCGGCCCCTCCCGCCCGACGTGTCCGACAGCGCGGCCGTGTCCGGCGGCGCCGTCCTGTCCAGCGGCGACATCGCCCTGATCGTCGACTGCGACGCCCTGAACACCACAACCGGGCTCATCGCGGCCTAGAAAGGAGGGCCCGCGACGTCATGACGCACTACACCGACATGCAGCTGGACGCGCTGCGCGAGCTGGCGAACATCGGCTCGGGCAACGCGGGGACGGCCCTCTCGGCGATGCTCGGCCAGCCCGTCGACATCTCCGTCCCCGCCGCCAAGGCGCTGCCGCTCGCCAACGCGGTCGAGGCAGCCGGCGACCCGGAGTCCCTCGCGACCGGCGTCGTGCTGCCCATCTTCGGCGACATCGACGCGACCGTCGTGCTGCTGTTCCCGCCCGACGACGAGGCCATCCTGTGCACGCTGCTGGGCGTCGAGCCCGGCACCGAAGACGGCTACAGCGCGCTCGGCGAGATCGGCAACATCCTCGGCTGCTCGTACGTGAACTCGCTGGCCGAGATGACCGGCCTGGCGATCGAGCCGCGCCCGCCGGAGACCGTGGCCGACATGGTCGGCGCCATCCTCGCGTCGGTCCTCGCCGTGCGCGCGGACTCGACGAACCTCGCGCTGGTGATGGACTCGCGGCTGATCGTCGAGGGTCAGGAGTGCGAGCTGACGTTCCTCCTGCTGCCGAGCCTGCAGGGGATCGACGAGCTGCTGGGCCGTCTGGGGCTGGCATGAGCCGGGTGCGGGCCACGAACGCCGGGAGCCGGGCGCCATGGCGCCGGTGGTGAGCGGAACGGAGCTGATGGTCCGGATGGGCGAGCTCGCGACGTCGGCGGTGGCCGGCGAGGTGCTCGTGACGATCGGGCTGGGCTCCTGCGTCGGCGTCGCGCTCGTCGACGCCCGCCGGCCGATCGTCGGCCTGGCCCACGTCATGCTGCCCGAGGCGCTCGGCGCCGAGGGCCCGATCGCGAAGTTCGCCGACCGCGGCGTGCCCGAGCTGGCGCGCCAGGTGAAGGCGCTCGGCGCGGCGCGCCTGGAGGCCGTCATCGTCGGCGGCGCCCAGATGTTCTCGTTCGGCGGGTCCGACGGGGCCAACATCGGCGCGCGCAACGAGACCGCGGTGCGCGCGCAGCTCGACCGGCTCGGGATCCCGATCCGGGCCGCGGCGACCGGCGGCCGCAAGGGCCGCACGGTGCGCGTGCACGTGGACGGCACCCGCGTGACCGTCCGCGAGGGCGCCGGCGTCGAGCAGGAGCTGTACGGAAGGGGGATCCAGTGAGCGGAGAGCTGCTCAACGACGATCAGATCGCCAAGCTGTTCGACCAGGCCGCCAAGGGCAAGCTGAACCCCGACGTGCCGGTCGCCTCGTCGCGGTCCGCGCGCCGCGCGCACGGCCTGCGCACGATCGACTTCCAGCACCCGACGAAGTTCACCGCCGACCAGGAGCGGCGCATCAAGCGCGCCCTGGAGCAGTTCTGCCGCACGGCGAACCGCCGGCTCTCGGCCGAGGTGCGCGTCGACGTCGAGCTCGAGGTCATCGACGTGATGCAGCTCACCTGGTTCAACGCGCACGCGCAGATCCCGTTCGACTCGGTGTGCGGCGTCATCGACGGCGGCGACAGCAGCGAGGCGCGGATGCTCCTGAGCGCCGAGCAGTCGCTGGTCGTCAACTTCGTCGAGCGCCTGCTCGGCGGCACCGGCGAGGTGCGCGAGCGCAAGCTGACCGACATCGACCTCGTCGTCGCCCGGCGCTTCTTCGCCGCGCTCACCGAGGAGCTGTCGCTCGTGTGGGAGGAGCTGTCGCGCACGGAGCTGGAGCTGCTGCGCCTCGACAGCCAGCCCGAGAGCGCCAACGTCGCCAGCCCCAGCGAGCCGACGCTCGCGCTCGTGATGGAGGGCCGCCTCGGCCGCCTGTCCTCGACGGTCGTGCTGCTCGTCCCCTACCGCTCGGCCGGCTCGTTCGTCGACTCGTTCGGCAGCGGCGCGGACTCCGGGTCGCGCGACCCGCGAATCGCCGAGGCCGTCGACGCGGCGCTGCGCGGCGTGTCCGTGCCGGTGCGCGCGGAGGTCGCCGCCACGACGCTCACGCTCGAGGAGGTCCTCGCGCTGCGGCCCGGCGACACGATCAACTTCATGACGCCGGCGGCGGCCGGCGTGACGCTGATGGCCGACAAGGTGCCCGTGCACCGCGCCCAGCCCGGGCGCCGCGGGCGCTGGCGCGCCGTCCAGGTCGCCGAGGTGCTCCAGGGCGCCGAGCCGCAGACCGGCCCGATCCACGTCGACGGCGAGGGGGTGATCGAGTGAGCGACGCCGGCGATGCGCTGATGCAGATCGGCGAGTCCACCGCCGAGGCGGTCATGGGCGTCCTGCAGGTGTTCTGCCCCGAGGAGGGTCAGGTGACCCAGGGGCTCGTCGCCGCCGTGCCGCCGGGCGTCCATCCGATGGAGGGCGTCCCGGTGCCGGCGGTCGCGACCGGCGTGTCGTTCGTGGACGGCGTCCACGGCGGCAACGTGTTCGTGATGACCGTCAAGGGCGCGCGCCGGCTGGCGGCGTCGATGATGGGCGCCGAGCTGCCCGAGGACGACGCCGAGCTGACCGAGCTCGACCTGTCGGCCATGGGCGAGGCGATGAACCAGATGATGTCGGCCGCCGCGATGGCGACCAGCAAGGTGCTGGGCAAGGAGGTCGAGATCGCGCCGCCGGAGGTGCAGCAGTTCACCGACCCGGCGCAGGCGACCGCCGCGTACGACCCGACGCCGCACGCGGTCACCGCGCAGTTCTCGATCCTCGGCGAGCCGTGCCGCCTGGTGCTGTTCATCCCGAACGCGTTCATCGTGCGGATGAACCGCGCGCTGAGCGAGATGACCACCGAGTACGCCGAGTACGAGCAGGGCCCGCTCAGCCCGCTCGTCCGCGACGTCCCGCTGCGCCTGTGGGCGGAGCTGGGCCGCGTGCGGATGCCGCTGCAGGCGCTCGTGGGCCTGCCGGTCGGCGCGGTGGTCGAGCTCGACCACGAGGTCGACGACCCGATCGACCTCTACGTCAACGACATGCTCTTCGCAACAGGTCGGCTCCTCGTGACCGATGACAGCGAATGGGCCGTGCGCATCGAGACCGTGCACGGCGTTCCCGACAACCCCCGACACCCATCCCCCGATTCCCAGTCGCTGACGGCTGGGCCGACAACCACAACCCAAGGAGACTGACCGACATGGCCCGTGTCCTCGTGGTCGACGACGCAGCGTTCATGCGCAAGATGGTCACCGACGCCCTGACCAAGGGCGGTCACGACGTCATCGGCGAGGCCGGCAACGGCGCCGAGGCCGTCGACCGCTGGCAGGAGCTCCGTCCCGACCTGACCACCCTCGACATCACGATGCCCGAGAAGGACGGCCTCGCCGCCCTCAAGGAGATCATCTCGATCGATCCCGCCGCCAAGGTCATCATGTGCTCCGCCCTGGGGCAGGAGAGCAAGGTGCTGGAGTCGATCAAGCTCGGCGCGAAGGACTTCGTCGTGAAGCCCTTCCAGGCCGACCGCGTCCTCGACGCGGTGGCCAAGGCGCTCGCGTAGCCGCACCCTCCTGTCGCGGCAGGGGGGTGCGGCGACGCCGCACCCCCGCGAAGCTTTTCCCACACGCCGGCGTCGCTGCTCATCCCCGCCGGCCGGCTCGGCGACCTGCTCGGCCGCCGGCGCGTGCTGCTGTGCGGCATCGCCGGGTTCGGCATCGCGTCGCTGCTGTGCGGGCTGGCGCAGTCGCCCGAGATGCTGATCGCGATGCGCTTCGTCCAGGGCGCGGCGGCGGCCATGCTCTTCCCGGTCGGGATCGCGGTCATCGGCAACGCGTTCGACGTGCAGGCGCGCGGGCGCGCGATCGGCACCGTCTACGGCCTGGGCGCGATCGGCACCGCGATCGGCCCGTTCGTCGGCGGCGCGCTGGCCGACGCGCTCGACTGGCGGTGGGTGTTCTTCTTCAACGTGCCGTTCTGCGTCACCGCGTTCGTCCTCGCGCTGCGTCACGTCCAGGAGTCGCACGACCCCTCGGCCGAGCGCGTCGACGTGCCCGGCCTGGCGACGATCGTCGCCGGGATCGCGTGCGTGACGCTGGCGATCGACCGCGGCGCCGCGTGGGGCTGGCTGGGCTGGCGGACGCTGGGGCTCGCCGCGATCGGGCTGGCGCTGCTGGCGCTGTTCGTCGCGATCGAGCGCCGCGTGCGCGCGCCGCTGGTGGACCTGGCGCTGTTTCGCAACACGCCGCACGTGACGGTCACGCTCGCGGGCGGCGCCGGGAACGTCGCCACCTGCCTGATGCTGTTCCTGGCCACGATCTACCTGCAGCAGGTGCGGGGGCTCAGCCCGCTCGAGGCGGGGATCGTGTTCCTGGCGCCCGCGCGGCGCGACGCCGTGTCGCCGAGTAGGGTCGCGCGGTGCGGATCACGGAGGAGAACCGGCCCTGGTGGACGCTGGCCGGCACGTGCATGGGCCTGTTCGTGCTCATGCTGGACTCGACGGTGGTGTCGCTGGCGCTGCCCGCCATCCGCGACGACCTCGGCGCGTCGGCGACCGAGCTGCAGTGGGTCGTCAACGGCTACCTGCTGACGCTCGCCGTCCTCGTCGTCACCGCCGGGCGCCTGGGCGACATGTTCGGGCGCCGGCGCGTGTTCCTCGTGGGCCTGGTGACGTTCGCGGCCGGCCTGCTGCTCGCCGCGCTGGCGCCGGCGATCGAGGTGCTGATCGCCGCGCGGTTCGTCCAGGGCGCGGGCGCCGCGGGCATGCTGACGCTGTCGCTGGCGATCGTCAGCTCGGTGTTCTCCGCCGCCGACCGGCCGCGGGCGATGGGCATCTGGGCCGGGATCTCGTCGATGGCGCTGGCGGTCGGACCGCTGATCGGCGGCGTGCTCGTCGACGCGCTGTCCTGGCGCTGGGTGTTCTGGATCGGGGTCCCGCCGCTGGTCCTGGGCCTGCTGTGGACGCTGCGGGCCGCGCCCGAGAGCCGCGACGAGGAGGCCGGCCGCCGCGTCGACGGGCTCGGCCTCGTCACGCTCACGATCGGCCTGGCCGGGATCGTGCTCGCGCTGATCGAGGGCGACGAGTGGGGCTGGGACTCGGGCGCCACGCTCGCCGCGCTCGCCGCGGGCCCGCTGGGGCTCGTCGCGTTCGCGCTCGTCGAGCCGCGCCGGCGCCAGCCGATCGTCGACTTCGCGCTGTTCCGCAACCGCCCCTATCTGGGTGCCAGCGCGTGCGCGTTCTGCCTGGTCGGCTCGTTCTGGGCGGTGATCTTCTACCTGCCGCAGTACCTCCAGGGCCCGCTCGGCCACCGCCCGGCCGTGAGCGGCATCCTGCTGCTGCCCATCACCGTCCCGATGATCGTCATCTCGCCGCCCGCGGGTCGGCTCATCGCCCGCTTCGGCGTGCGGCGCCTGATGACGGTGGGCATGGCGTGCGGGACCGCCGGCGTGGCCCTGATGACGCGCGTCGACGGCGACGGCGGCGAGCTGACGCTGCTGCCCGCCTTCCTGCTGTTCGGCGTCGCGCTGGGCCTCGTGTACTCGCCGATGTCGATCGCGGCGATGGCGGCGATGCCGCGCTCCAAGGCCGGGATCGCCTCGGGCGTGCTGGCGATGGACCGCGTGCTGGCCGGCGCGGTCACGCTGGCCACCACCGGCGCGATCTATGCCGCGCTGCTGCGCGACGGCGGGGGCGGCGAGCAGGCGATCCCCGACGCGCTCTCGGGCGCCCTGTGGGCGCCCGCCGCGCTGTGCGCGATCGGGACCGTGCTCGCCTGGCTGCTGCTGCAGGATCCGCAGGGCGACGCGGAGGCGACGCACCGCCACCTGCGCCATCCGCACGCGCCGCCGCACTGAGCGGCGCGCCGGCCGCTAGGCGGCCTCGACGTCGGGGACGGCCGGCGGCTCGTCGCCGCCCTCGCCCTCGGACTCGTCGTCCAGCTCGTTGACCTCGGTGATGCGCAGCCCGAAGTCGTCGTCGATGACGACGACCTCGCCGCGCGCCACCTGCTTGCCGTTGACGAGCAGGTCGACCGGCTCGCGGGCGCTGCGGTTGAGCGCCACGACCGAGCCGGGCCCCAGCGACAGGGCCTGGCCGAGGGTCATGCGCGTGCGGCCGACCTCGACGGACAGCTCGACGGTGACGTCGAACAGCCGCGCCAGGTCGCCGCCGGAGGGCGCCGCGCCGCCGTCGGACGCCGGCAGCGGGGCCAGCTCGAGCTCCTCGGGGGACATCGCTTTCACCTCCCTTACTGGACGGTCACGTCGGTGAACAGGACGGAGTCCGCCTCCACGTCGGTCTCGTGGTGCAGGCGCTTGAGGATCTCCTGCTTGAGACGCTGGCGGCCGCGGCTGGTCTGCAGGTCCGTGCCCGACGACTCGGTCACCTCGTCGGTGACGATGTCGCGCACGACCGCCTCCTGGGGCAGGCTGCCGTAGCCCTCGGGCGGGTCGGCGGCGGCGCCGTGGCCGCCCGCGGCCACCGACGTGTGGGCGTCGGGCGCCATCACGAGCGCGACGCCGAGCTTGGCGTACTTGCCGTCGGCGAGGTTCAGCACGAACTCGCTCGGGAGCACGTACACCTCACCGGCGATCTTCGGCTTCGCCTCGGGCGCCGGCTTGGCGATCACGAACTTGTAGACGCCGCCCAGCGCGAGCAGCAGCACGACGGGGACGATGAACTTGAGCTTGGACTTCATTCGGCTTCCTCGGAGGCGGTCTGGGGAACGGCGGGGCCGAGCGTGGGGGTGGGATCGCCGAACGCGGGCTCGGCGTCCGCGCTGGTGGGCGCGGAGTGCTGACGGGGCAGGACGATCTGGACGCGGCGGTTGCGCTGGCGGCCGGACGCGGTCGCGTTGCTGGCGATCGGGTCGTAGTAGGCGCGGCCGGTGGCGACCAGGCGGCGCGGGCCGATCCGGGCGCTGACGAGGACGCGCGTGATGGTCGACGCGCGCGCGGTCGACAGCTCCCAGTTGGACGGGTAGCGGCCCGTGATCGGGACGGTGTCGGTGTGGCCCTCGACCACGACCTGGTGGCGGCGCTCGCGGCGCAGGATCCCGCCGACGGCGCGCACCAGGGGGCGGCCCTCGGGCCGCAGGACCGCCGAGCCGCTGTCGAACAGCAGGTCGTCGGTGAGGATCGTGATGACGAGCCCGCGGCGCTCGATGCGCGCGCTGAGCTTGTCGGCCAGCCCGCGCTCGCGCGCGTAGGCGTCGATGCGCTCCTTGAGCTTCCGCAGGTCCTCGGCCTCCTGCTGGGCGGCGGTCTTGCCGCTGCCGGCGCGCTCGTCGAGGATCGTGCCCTGCACCGCGGCGTCGGAGGCGCCGCCGTCGAGCACGCTGCCGCCGCCCTCCTTGACGGGGCCGTCGAAGGCGTTGGCCAGCGACTTCTTCAGCTCGTCGAACTTGGCGGTGTTCACGTTGGCGATGGCGAAGAGGACGATGAACAGGGCCATGAGCAGCGTGACCATGTCGGCGTAGCTGACGAGCCAGCGCTCGGTGTCGTCGTGCTCGGCCTCATGGCGACCTCGCCTGCCCTTGCCGCGTCCGGCCATGGGCCTACGCCGCGGCGGCGGCCTGCTGGGGCTCGTCCGCGAGTCGCAGGTTCGGGGACGGCTCCTGCGCCGACTCGCGCTCGCCGGGCGGCAGGAACGTGAGGAGCTTCTGCGCGACGATCCGCGGGTTGTCGCCGGCCTGGATGGCGAGGACGCCGTCGAGCACCATCGTGCGCATGTCGGCCTCCTCGCTCGACAGCCGCTTCAGGCGGTTGGCGACCGGGAAGTACACGAGGTTCGCGGTGCCGACGCCCATCAGCGTCGCGATGAAGGCGCCGGAGATCGACGGGCCGAGGCTGGCGGGGTCGGCCAGGTTGCCGAGCACGTGGATCAGCGAGACGACGGTGCCGATGATGCCGATCGTCGGGGCCAGGCCGCCGGCCTTCTCGAACACCTCGTAGACGGCCTTGTGGCGGGCCTGCATGCCCGCGATCTCGCCCTCGAGCACCTCGCGGACGAGCTCGGGCTCGGTGCCGTCGACGACGAGCTGGAGCCCGTTGCGGGTGAAGGCGTCGTCGATGGACTCCAGGTCCTCCTCGAGGGCCAGCAGGCCCTCCTTGCGGGCGCGCTCGGAGAACGTCACGAGGCTGCGCAGGTGCTCGGTGCGGTCGAGGGGCGGCGGCGAGAACGCGACCTTGTAGCCGGTGGGGATCGACCTGACCCCCTCCAGGCCGGTCGAGCCCAGCGTCGCGCAGAACGTCCCGCCCAGGACGATGATCCAGGCGGGGATCACGATCAGCGCGGTGAGCGCGGTGCCCTCGAGGGTGGCGGCGATCGCGATGCACGCGAGCCCGCCGAGCACGCCAATGGCAGATGCGGCCTTCATCCTGTACCAGTCATCGGCACGCGCGCCAGACTCTTCACCCCAGGAGGCTTCGATCTGGACGCTCGGTCCGCTCAGGAGTTGACGAGCCTCAGCGCCCGGTAGGCGATCTGCGTGCGCCAGTCGAGGACCTTGGCCACGACCTCGTTGACGGTCTCGGAGACCGCCAGCTTCACCCCGGTGGTGAGGTGCAGCATCGTGTCGGGATGCGCCTCGATCACCGCGATGAGGTCGGGATTCAGGTGAAACGGCTCTTCTTCGTGGTTCAGCCGGTGGAGGAGGATCATGGTCACGTTCCGTGGGTGGTGGTGGAAGAGCGCGCGTGGGGCGGGGCGAATCCCTCCGAAACGCCCCGCCCGCGCGATCGTCAACCGTGCGGGCCCGTCGGCCCGCGGGCGGCTGCCCGTCAGCTACCGCTTGAGGTTGACGAGGTCCTGGAGCATCTCGTCGCCGGTCGAGATGACCCGCGAGTTGGCCTGGAAGCCACGCTGGGCGACGATCATGTTCGTGAACTCGGTGGCGAGATCAACGTTCGACATCTCGACGGCGCCGCCCATCGCGGTGCCGTAGCCGACCGTCGACGGGATGCCGACGACCTCGGCGCCGCTGGCCGCGTTGGCGACGAAGCGGTTGCCGGAGGCGTGCGACAGCGCCTGCTCGTTCGGGAACGTCGCGAGGCTGATGTAGCCCGCGATCGCGCGGCCGTCGGCGCCGATCGCCGGCATGCCGGCGCCCGGGGTCCAGCCGGCCGGCGGCACGAAGCTCACCGAGCCGTCCGCGCCGATCGAGATGTCGGTCGCGCCGGTCGGGATGTTGATGTAGCAGTCGACGGCGCCGGCGCCGTTGCCCGAGCGGCCGATCACGTAGTAGCCGTCCTGGGTGGTCAGGAAGCCCTCGTTGTTGCGGATGAAGTTGCCCGCGCGCGTGTAGTTGATGTTCGCCGCGGCGGGCGTGCCCGCGGTCGGGTTCGCCGCGTTCGGCGCCGCCGGCGACTGCGCGACGCGCATCCAGCCCTCGCCGGAGATCGCGACGTCCAGCGGGTTGCCGGTGCTCTGCACGCCGCCGCCCGTCATGCGGTTGGAGATCGCGCCGATCGTGACGCCGAGGCCGACCTGGGCCGCGGCCTGGCCGGCGAAGCCGCCCGCCGCGTTGGCGGCGGCCGCGCCGCGCTGCGTCTGCGACAGCGCGTCCTGGAAGCTCGTGGCGCTGGCCTTGAAGCCGATCGTGTTGACGTTGGCCAGGTTGTTCGCGGTCACGTCCAGCATGGTCTGCTGGGCCTTCAGTCCGCTGATCGCGGAGTACATCGAACGCATCATGGTGGTGCTTCTCCTTCGTGATGCCTCGGCCTCCTCGCGAGGAGGGCCAGCCGATGGCGGGTTGCGGTGGTGGGTGCGGCGTCCGAGCCGCTAGGCGATGACCGCCGAGTCGATGTTGGTGAACACGTGCTCGCGCATGTGCGCGCTGTCGACGGCCGTGATGACCGTCCGGTTGCGCACCGAGACGACGAACGCCTTGTCGTCGACGAAGACGACCGACTCCCGCGAGCCCTTGCTCGCGGCGCGGTCGACCCCGCCCTGCAGGCGGGCCATCGACACGTCGTCGACCTCGATGCCGCGCCGCCGCAGCCGCTCCAGCGCATGGCCGGAGAACTGCACCGCGGCGGTGCGCGCGCCGAGCACCTCGCGGAACGAGGTGGACGGCGTGGGGAGGGTGGCCGTGCGGCCCGCGCCCCCGGGGCCCGGGTCGATCCCCGGCGGGATCAGTGCGGGGTTGACCTGGGTCATCGGACCTCCTTGATGGAGCCGAGCTGGATGCCCTCGGCGTCGCCGACGGTCAGCTTGGGTCCGGTGCCGTCGAACCTCACGTTCGTGACGACGCCCGACTGCTCGTTGCCGTCGTCGTCGACGTACGTGACGGTCCGCCCGACGAGGCCGATCGCGGTGTTGCCGACGCTGTCGGCGTGGGCGACCTGGGTCGTCTCGCTGATGTTGGTCAGCTGCTCCAGGATCGAGTACTGCGTCATCTGCATGACGTACTCGGTCGAGTCGCCCGGCTGGGACGGATCCTGGTGGCGCAGCTGCTCCACGAGGATCTTCAGGAACGCGTCCTTGTCCATGCCGAACTCGGAGCCGGACTTCTTCGCGTTGGGCGTGTAGCTCGTCGGCGTGCCCTTCGACAGGGGGTCGACGCCGGTCGACGTGGTCGTCGCCGTGGTCTCGGGGACGGTCACGTCCTGACCGATGCCGGTGATCGTGCTCATGGCGTCCTCCTTCAGGCCATGACGTCGACGAGGACGCCGGCGGCCGGCCGGTCCGTCGTCGCGGTCGGGATGGTCAGGGGCTGGTCCTCGCCGGGCGCGAGCGGGTCGGCGTCGCCGGGCCGGGCGGCGCCGAAGCCGTCGTCGCCGCCGGCGGCGCCGTTGCGGCGCTCGTGGTCGCCGCCGTGGCCGGGCGCCAGGCCGAGGTCGAGCGTCTCGACGGTCACGCCGCGCGCCTCGAGGCCGCGGCGCAGGTCGCCGAGGCCGCTCTGCAGCGTGGCGAGCGTGTCGACGTGATCGACGTGGAGCGTCGCCTTCACGCCGGCGGCGCTGTGCTCGATGCGGATCTCGATGCCGCCGAGGCTCTCGGGATGCAGCACGATCCGCGCACGGTCGGTGCCGCGCGAGGTGGCGACGTGCACGGCCTCGGCCACGGCGGCCGGGGCATGCGGCAGCGCCACCGCGGGCGCGGAGACCGGCGCACGCGAGATCGGCGCGGCGGGCGTGGCCGGCGCGGCGGTCGGGGCGGGCGCGGCCGCCGGGCCGGCCGGACCCGGCTCGGCCCCGGCCGCGGGGGCGGTCGCAGACGAGGCCGCGGGCGCGGACGCGCTCGGCGCTGCCGTCGGCGCGGGATCGCCCGCGCCGGCGGTCGGGGCGGGCGCGGCCGATGCCGTCTCGCCGCCGCGGGCGGCGGCCGGGGTCGTCCCGGCGGTCGCGCTGCGGGCGGCGTCGAGCGTGCGGCCGGCGCTGCCGCGGGCGGTGCCCGCATCGGCATCGGCGTCCGTCCCGTCGCCGGCGCCCGTGCCGGCCGGGCCGGAGGCGAGGTCGGCGGCGGCCTCGGCCAGGGCCGCCGGCGCGTCGGCGGCCGGCGTCGCGGCCGCGGTCGCCGCGGGCGGCGCCTGGGCGCCGGCCGGTGCGGACGTGGACGGCGCGACGACCGGCTCGCCGGCGGCGGGCGCGGGCGTCTCGGCCGCCACGGCGGCCGAGACGGCGCCGGGCACGGCCTGGGCGCCGGTCTGCGCCGGCGTCGGCGTGGCCGCGGCGAGGACGTCGCCTTCGGCGGCCGGCAGGGTCAGCGTCAGCGCGATCGCCGGCGCCTCGACGGGCACCGCGTCCGGGATGACCGGCGCGGCGTCCTCGCCGCCGGCGGGCGGTGCGTCGGCGCCCGCCCCTTCGTCCTGCTGGCCCCCCGCATGTGCGGTCCAGGCCTGCTCGTGCTCGTCGAGAACCCGATCGAACGGGGTTCCCGGTTGGTCCGGGGCGCCTCTGGGCGCCGCGGACGCGTCGCCGGGCCCCGGCGGCGCGTTGGAGATCGGTGTCGTGGTCACAGGATGGTGGGGGTCGTGGTCGTGGTGGTCGTCGGGATCGGGGTCGGCATCTGCGTGCGGTACTCGGCCGCGTAGCCGAGGACGCGCTGCACGTACTGCTGGGTCTCCGCGTACGGCGGCACGCCGCCGTAGCGGGAGACGGCGCCGGGGCCGGCGTTGTACGCGGCCAGCGCCTTGGTCTCGTCGCCGCCGAAGGCGTCGAGCTGCCGGCGCAGGTACTTCGCGCCGCCCTCGATCGCCTGGGCGGGGTCGTGGACGTCGGTGACCCCGAGCGCGGCGGCGGTGCCGGGCATGAGCTGGGTCAGACCCTGCGCGCCCGCGGGGCTGCCGGCGTTGGGGTCGAAGTTCGACTCGGCGCGGATGAGCGCCTTCAGGAGCGCGGGGTCGATCCCGTGGCGCTGGGCGGCCGACTGGATCAGCGCGTCGTACTGGCCGGAGTCGCCGCCGGCGGCGAGCGCGGCCGCCGCGGGCGGCGCGATCCCGGGCGCCTGCAGCGCCGAGAGCTGGTCGGCGAACGAGGTCGCCGGCGTGGCGGGCGCGGCGGGCGGCGGCGTCGCGGCGCCCGCCAGCGTGCCGGTCTGCAGCGCGGTGATCATCTGCTGGATCTCGCTGACGCGGCCCTGGATCGCGGCGGCGCTCATGCGGCCGTCCCTCCCGCGCCGGGCATCGCGGCGGGCGCGCCGCCCGCGCCGCGCGTGCGGCGCGCGAACGAGGTCAGCGCGATCTCGTCGAGGAACGCTCCCTCGACGCGCTCGACGTGCGCCCGGTGCTCCTGGCGGCGGCGCTCCTTGAGGCGCTCGAGCGCCTCGCGGCGGCGGCTGGCCTCGATGAGCTGGGTGCGCCGGGCCTCGACCTCGGCCGTGGCCCGCTCGACGGCGAGCTCGGCGTCGGCGCGCTGGCGCTCCAGGCGCTCGACCCACAGCTGGTGGGCCTGCAGGTCGGCGGCGTTCATCGCGTGGCCGGCGAGCGCGCCGTCGCGGCGCTGGGCCTGCGCGCGCCCGACCTCCTCGGCGGCCGCCTGCAGCATGGCCTGGCCGCGCAGCTGCGCGCCGAGGCTGGCCGCGAGCTCCTCGCGGGCGCGGTCCTCGGCGTGCTCGCGCAGTTCGCGCACGCGCTCCAGGCGGAAGCGGAACGGAGGGGTCACGGCCCGGTAGTCGGTCGCGGGCGGGCGGGGCGCACCCCGGTTGGACGGCTGTCCGAGGGGCGGCGAGCGGGAGCGGCGGGCACCACGATCAGACCGCCAGGTTCAGGGGCGGAAGGGCGCTGCCGCCGCCCAGCGAGAGCGGGTCGGCGGGCGGCTCGGACGGCTCGACGGGCGGCGGCGCGCCCTCCGGCGCCTCGCGGTCGAAGCCGACGAGCTGGAGCAGCCGGCGGTCGACCTCCTCCCAGGGGTCGTGCTCGTCCAGGCGCTGGCGCAGGAACGCGTCGATCTGCGGCTTGAGCTCGAGCGCGCGGTCGACGACCGGGTCGGTCCCGCGCTCGTAGGCGCCGATCGCGATCAGGTCCGCCTTGTCCTGGTAGGCGGCCATGAGCTGGCGCAGCTCCATCCCCGCCTCGCGCACCTCGGGCGAGGTGACCTCGCTGACCAGTCGCGAGACCGACTGCAGCACGTCGACGGCCGGGTAGTGGCCGGCGTGGGCGAGCTCGCGGGTGAGGACGATGTGGCCGTCGAGGATCGACCGGACCGCGTCGGCGATCGGCTCGTTCATGTCGTCGCCGTCGACGAGGACGGTGTAGAGGGCGGTGATCGACCCGGCGTCGCTCGTGCCCGAGCGCTCCAGCAGGCGGGGCAGCATCGCGAACACCGACGGCGTGTAGCCGCGCGTGGCGGGCGGCTCGCCGATCGCCAGGCCGACCTCGCGCTGCGCCATCGCGAAGCGCGTGACCGAGTCCATCATCAGCATCACGTCGGCGCCCTCGTCGCGGAACCACTCGGCGATCGTGGTCGCCGTCAGCGCGGCCTTGATGCGCACGAGCGCGGGCTGGTCGGACGTCGACACGACGACGACCGAGTCGGCCAGCGCGTCGCCGAGGTCGCGCTCGACGAACTCGCGGACCTCGCGGCCGCGCTCGCCGACCAGGCAGATCACGTTCACGCGCCGGCGGCCGCCCGCGCCGCCGCCCTGGGTGGCGGCGCGGGAGATCATGCCCAGCAGCGAGGACTTGCCGACGCCGGAGCCGGCGAAGATGCCCAGGCGCTGCCCGCGCCCGCAGGGGACGAGGCCGTCGAGCGAGCGGACGCCCAGCCCGAAGCGCTCGGTGATGCGCGGGCGCGTGAGCGGGTCGGGCGGCGGGGCCTCGACCGGCATCGTCGCGGTCGCCTCGACCGGGCCCTGACCGTCGATCGGCTCCCCGAGCGCGTCGAGGACGCGGCCCAGCAGGCCGGGCCCGACCGGCGCCCGCAGGCGCGTGCCGGTGGCGGTGACGACGTTGCCGGGGCCGATGCCGGTCATCTCGCCCAGCGGCATCAGCAGCGTGCGCTTGGCGCGGAAGCCGACGACCTCGGCCTTGACGGGCTCGGCCAGGCGGCCGGCCTGCACCTCGCACACCTCGCCGACCTGGGCCTCCAGCCCGGTGGCCTCGATGATCAGGCCGATGATGTCGCTGACGCGGCCGCGGCGCAGGTGCAGGTCGGCGCGGCCGATCGCCTCGGCGGCCCGGCCGGACAGCACCACGTCGGCGACGGCGCCCTCAGGCATCGGCCAGCTCGTGCTCGAGCACCTCGCGGGCCCGCTGGAGCTTGGTCGGCAGCGTCGCGTCGACCTCGCCCTCCTCGGTGCGCACGACCGCGCCGCCGCGCGGCACGCGGCGCTCGGCCTGGACCTCGCAGTGCTCGATGCCGCCGAGCTCGTTGACGACCGAGGCGACGCGCTCGCGCACGAGCTCGAGGTCCTCGGGGTTGACGAGCAGCAGCACGCGCTCGCGCTCGACGAGGCGGCGCAGCGCCCCGCGGACGGCGTCGAGGACGCGCTCGGGCTGCACGGCGACGGCGGCGCCGAGCGCCTGCTCGGCGATGCGCAGCGCGAGCTCGACGGCGGCGCGCTCGGTGCGCTCCGTCAGGTCCTCGACCTGCGCCGCGACCTGCTGGGCGGCCTGCGCGAACGCCGACGCGGCGGGCTCGACGGCGGCCAGCGCCTCCAGGCGCCCGGCCTCGAAGCCGGCCTGGCGGGCCTCCTCGCGGATCGAGTCGGCCTCGGCGCGGGCGCGCTCGAGGACGTCCTCGGCCTCGCGCCGGCGCTCCTCCTCGCCGATCGTCAGGTCGACCGGCGGCTCGAGGGTCCCGTAGGTGAACGCGTGGACGGCCATCGGTCCTAGACCACCTCGTCCTCGCCGGTGTCCGACTGGCGGATCGTGATCGTGCCCGCGTCGTCGAGGACGCGCGCGGCGCGCACGATCTTCGACTGGGCCTCGTCGATGACCGCCTTGCGCTGCGGCGGCATGACCTCCATGTCCTCGCGCAGCATCTCGGCGCCGCGCTGGGACAGGTTGTTCAGCAGCTTGTCCTTGATGCGGTCGTCGACGCCGCGCAGCGCGATCGCCAGGTCCTTCTGGTCGACGTCGCGCAGCAGGATCTGGATGTCGCGATCGGTCAGCGTGACGATGTCGTCGAACGTGAAGATCCGCTGGCGGACCTCCTCGGCGAGCACCTGGTCGTGATCGGCCATCGCCTGCAGCACGTGGCGCTCGGTGGTGCGCCCCGCCTGGTTGAGGATCTCGGCCAGCGACTGCACGCCGCCGGCGCCGACCAGCTCCTGGTCGAGGATCGCCGACAGCTTCTCCTTCAGCGCCGACTCGAGGTCGCGCACGACGAGCGGGTTCGTCTCCGACATCATCGCGATGCGCAGCGCGACATCGCCCTGGATCTCCTTGGGCAGCTCGGCCAGCACCTTCGCCGCGATCGAGCTCGGCAGCGAGGCGACCACGATCGCGATCGTCTGCGGCGCCTCCTCCTGCAGGAACGCCGCGACCTGCTCGGGCGGCGTGCGGCGCAGGAAGTCGAACGGCTTGTGCTGCATCTTGCCGGCGAGCGCGTCGACGATCTCCTGCGCGCGGTTGCGCCCGAAGCGCTTCTCCAGCACCTCGTAGGTGTAGTCGAGACCGCCCAGGTGGGCCTGGGCCGGCGCGGTCACGTGCTCGGCCAGCTCGTCGAGGATCGCCTGGCTCGTCTCCGGCGTCACCTGGCGGATGCGCGCCATCTCGGACGAGAGCGCCTCGACCTCCTCGTCGTCGAGGTGCTGCAGGATCGCGGCCGCGCGCTCGGGACCGAGCGTGATCAGCAGGATCGCGGCCTTGCGGCGCCCGCCCATGCGCGCGGTCGCCAGCTCGGTGGAGGGGGCGTCAGCGGTGGCAGCCATCGGTCTAGCCCTCGTTCATCCAGGTCCGCAGCGCCGTCGCGATCCGCTCCGGCTCCTTCTGCACGACCTCCTCGATCTGCATGCGCCGCGTGTTCCTCGCCGCGACGAGCGACGGCAGCGGCTCGTCGTCCTCGACGTGCTCGAGCTGCGCGATCGGCATCGGGGCCTCGAGCTGGCGCAGCCAGGCCGGGTCGGCGAGGACCTCGTTCTCCCGGCGGCGCAGGTGGCGGGCCAGGAAGAACAGGAACAGCAGGGAGGCGAGGCCGAGCAGGACGTACTTCGCGTAGTCCATGATCCCGCCGTCGCCGAGCGGCCCGCCGGCGGCGGTCACGTCCTCGGGCTTGGCGAAGGTCATCTGGCTCACGGCCAGCGTGTCGCCGCGGTCGGCCTGGATGCCGGCCGCGCTGGCGACCGCGGTGCGCAGCTCGGCGACCTCGGCGGCGGGCACGGAGCGGTCGACCAGCAGCGCGACGTCGAGCCGGTTGACGGCGCCCGGCGCGACCTTGCGGCGCGTCACGGTCTTGCCGTACACGTTCTTCGTCGTGGTCTTCTCGCTCTGGTAGTTGGACTCGCCGCCCCCGCCGTTGCCCCGCTGGGCGTAGCCGGGGACGTTCGTCTCGGTGCCGGCCGCGGTGCCACCGCCGCCGCCGGAGCCCTCGAGCTCCTCGGTCTCGGTCGTCTCCTCGACCGGGTTGCCGCGACGGTCGTACTTGAGCTGCTCGACCGTCGTCTCGTCGACGTTCAGGTCGGCGTTGATGCGGACCTGGGCCTTGTCGGCGCCGAGCGTGCGCATCAGCATCGCGTTGATCTCGGCCTCCTTGGCGGCGGCGAACCGCGCCTCGGCCTGCGCCTTGCTCATCGAACCGCCGGCGCCGTTCTCGCCCGCCGGCCACAGCATCGTGCCGGTCGAGTCGGTGATCGTGACGTTCTCGGCCTTGAGGCCCTCGACGCTGTTGGCGACGAGGTTGGCCATGCCGCGCACGGACCCCTCGTCGATGGAGGTCGCGTCGCCGCTGATCAGGACCGCGGCGGTCGGCGGCTTGGCCTCGTCCGCGAAGAGCTGGTCCTCGGGCAGCGTGAGCTGGACCGTGGCGCTGGAGACGCCCTCGATGTTGCCGAGCGTCTGCTCGATCGAGGACTCCAGGCCCTGCTGGTAGGCGATCTTCTGCTGGAAGGTGGACGAGCCCATCTTCAGGTCGCCGACCTTGTCCAGGCCGTCCTCGCTCTTGCCGCTGGTGCTGAGCCCGGCGTCGGCGAGCGCGATCTGCGCCTGCGCGGTCTGGGACTTCTCGACGGCGAGCGCGGTGCCGTTGTTGCGCAGCTCGTAGGAGATCCCCTGGGCGTCCAGGGTGGCGGTCATCTTCCCGGTCTTGGCCGGGTCGAGGCCGCTGGCGATCAGCGAGTAGCTCGGGGCGGTGGCCATGCGCAGCAGCACGAACGCCACGATGAGCACGGCGACCACGGAGCCGGCCAGCGTCAGGCGCTGGCGCATGGTCATCGACTGGAGGAGCTTCATCTAGCCGGCGCTCAGACGGTGGTGCGGAACACGTCGTTGAAGGACTCGACCGCCTTCGTGCGGATCGTCGAGGCCAGCTGCATCGACAGCTGCGCCTTCTCGATCGCCATGACGACGGACGTGAGGTCGCCGGCCTGCCCCGTCGCCAGGGCCTGCGCGGCCTGCGCGGCCTCGTCCTGGCGGGCCTGCAGCGTGCGCAGCGAGTCGCCGAGCATGTCGCCGAACGACACGCCCGGCGTGGCGTCGGCGCCCGGGCCGGCGCCGCTCTCGACCTCGGCCGGGGTGGGGGCGATCGCGTCGATCTGCCACTCGGCCCCGGTGGTCATCAGGCTGGGATCGATCGGAGGGATGGTCACCGCAGGAGCTCCAGGGTCTTGCCGAACATCTGCTTGGCGGTCTGCATCGCGGTCACGTTCGCCTCGTAGGAGCGCGACGCGCTGATCAGGTCGACCATCTCCGTCACCGTGTCGACGTTGGGCATCGTCACGTAGCCCTGCGGATCGGCGTCCGGGTGGCCCGGGTCGTACACGCGGCGGCCGGGCTGGTCGTCCTCGACGATCGCCACGACCTCGACGCCGGCGGTCCGGCGGCCGGAGCCGCCCTGGCCGGCGGCGCGGGCCAGCGCGCCCGCGAAGCCCTCCTGGCCGGCGGCGGCGAGCACGACGGACCTGCGGCGGTACGGCTGGCCGTCGGCGCCCTGCGTGGACTGCGCGTTGGCGAGGTTCTCGGCGGTGACATCCATCCGCAGGCGCTCGGCCGAGAGGCCGCTGGCGGAGATGGACAGCGAGTCGAAGAGGCCCATCAGCGCGTCCCGATCGCCGACTGGATGATGCTGCGGCGGCCGTTCATGACCGCGACCAGCGCCTGGTACTCGAGCCCGTTGCGGGCCATCTCGGCCGCCTCGACGTCGATGTCCACGCCGTTGCCGTCGACCTGCATGACCGCCGGGTCGACCTCGGGCGCGAACACGAGCCCGTCGGCCGACTCGGGGTCCTCGCCGGCGGCGTCGCGCAGCGCGGAGTGGAAGTCCACGTCGACGCGCTGGTAGCCGGCGGTGTTCGCGTTGGCGATGTTGGCGGAGAGGGCGCTGTGGCGCGCGGAGGCGCCGCGGAGCGCGGCCTCGAGAAGGTGGTGGGTCGAGTCGAAGAGATCCATGGGCACGGGTCGATGGGATGGCCCGTCCCTGGACCGTCGCGTGCCCCCTCCATGGAGGCATCCCGGTCATCGGACCGGGGTGGGCCTTCTTTAGGCCGATCGATCGAGGACTGGACGTGCGTCCAGACCGGCTGGCGCGTAGCCCGCGATTGCGGTACGGCCCTGGCCGACGCGGCCCAGCTCGGACCGGTTCACGGCCATCGCGACGCGCAGCGACTCGCCGATGCGCGCCTGCAGCTCGAGCGCCTCGCGCAGGGCCGCGCGAGCAGGCTCCGACAGGCGCGCGGGCGGCGGCAGCTGCTCCATCGCCTCCCGGCGGCGGGCATGGAGCGCGTCGAGCTCCTCGACGCGCCCGGCGTCGATCAGCTCCTGCTCCTCGCGCGCGATCTCGACGACGCGGCGCGCGGCTGCGGCGCCGCCGTCGCTCACCGCGGGCTCTCCGCGGCGGCTTCGTCGCTCTGGGCGATCTGGGCCCACGCCTCGCGCATGGAGCTGACCATCGCGATGACGCGCGCGAGCTTCTCGCGGTCGGACTCCAGGCGGATCTCCCACAGGCAGCGGTTCCAGAAGACGTAGATCCCCTCGAGGTTCTCGGAGATCTTGCCCTGGCTCATGTCGAGCGTCGCCTGCAGCTCGTTGACGATCGCCTCGGCACGGCCGATGCGATCGAGGGCGTGCACCTTGGCGCCCTCGCCGTACGCGACGTCCGCCTGGCGCAGGAAGCGGATGATGCCGTCGTACAACAGCACGACCAGCTGACCGCGCGAGGCGGTCATCACCTGCTGCTCCAGGTACGACGCCTGGGATTGCGCGTAGGGGTTCACGTCCCGGTAGTCGGCCGCGAGGGCGTCACGTTGAGCGTCACTTCGACGACGAGCGCGACGAGCCCAGCGAGCTGAGGAGGTCGGCGTACTGCGAGTTGCTGCGCGACAGCGCCAGCTCCATCGCGGTGAACTGCTTGCGCAGCATCTCCTCGCGGCGCACGAGGCGGTCGTCCATGCGGGCGATCGCGTCCTTGATGCGCTGCAGCTCGTTGTTGGCCATCGACACGCGCTGGTCGAGCACGCCGTTGGCGCTCGTCTGGCGGTCGAGCATGTCGCCCCACGTCTGGCTGAGCCCGGTCGTCCCGGGCACGCCGCCGAGGAGCTTCTTCACCCCGAGCGGATCCTTGGCGTAGGCGGCGTCGAACGTCGCCTCGTCGAAGACGAGCTTGCCCTTCTTCTGGTCCGCCGTCGAGGCGGCGCCCGTGCTCGCGCCGGTGCTGATGCCCAGCGCCGCGAAGCTCGTCAGGTCGCCGCCGAACCCGGCGAGCTGCTCGGTGACCTGCACGCGCATCTGGCTGAGCAGGTTGCGCAGGCCGGTGTCGCCGAACAGGACGCCCTGGGCCGCCTCGCTGGAGGTGAGCGGCTGGCCGTTCTCCTTGACGACCTTCTTCTCGGTCAGCTTGCCGTCGATGAAGTCGACGACGTCGTTGTAGGCGCTGACGAACGCCTTCAGCTTCGCCTTGATCGCGTCGCCGTCGACGCCGGGCGGGGTGACCTCGATCGTCGTGTCGGTGGTGAGCGCCTTGATCGTGAGCGTCACGCCCGGGATCACGTTGGCGAGCGTGTTGCTCTGGCTGTCGGCCTGGGGCTCGCCGTTGATCGAGTACTTCAGGTCGCGGCCGGCCTTGTCGGACTCGAACGCGAGCGTCGAGCCGGTGGCCGAGATCGTGGTGGCGCTGCCGGTGGTGCGGCTGGTGAGGACGAGCTTGCCGTCGACGTTGACCGCGTACACGCCGGTCTCCGGCGTGCCGTTGATCTTGCCGACGACGGCGTCGAGCGTGTCGCCGTCCTCGAGCTCGATCACCTGCCCGTTGATGTCCAGGGTGCTCGCTCCGGCCGGCGGCGTGTACGCGTACGTCGCCTGCGCGGCCGTCGCCATCTGCGTGACCGAGATCGTGTACCCGCCGGGCGCGGCGCCGCCGGTGAGCGACGCCGTGATCTTCGAGTCCGACACCGACACCTTCTGGCTCTCGGTCCACAGCAGCGCCGAGCCGAGGTCCTGCGCGGCGGTGCGCAGGGTCTTCATGCGGCTGAGGACGTCCGAGAGCGCCTTCTGGCGCGCGTTGGCGGCCGTCTCGCTGAGCGTCAGCCGCGTGCGCGGGACGCTCTCGGCCGCCATCAGGGCGTCGATGATCGATCCGGTGTCGATGCCGGACGACAGACCGGTGAACGAGATGCCGGCCATGCTCAGCCGACCCTCCTCATGCGGCGGCGTCCGGCGGGAGCAGCGACATCGGATCGACGGCCTCGCACAGGCTCAGCGACCGCACGACGCCGGAGCGATCGTGCAGCTCGGCGGTCACCCCCCGGCCCTCCGCGAGGCCGAAGCGGACGTGCATGCCCGCGGCGTCGAGGCGCTCGTAGGCGCGCGCCGCCTCGTCCACCGCCTCCAGCACCTCCGGCGGCGGGGGCATCCGGCGCTCCCGCTCCGCCGCGAGGTCGATCACCTCGGCGAAGCCGCTGCCCGTCGACGGCAGCACGGCGCGCATGGGCGGGCGCAACGGCAGCGGGGTCACCGCCGCGGCATTGGTCCGCTGCAAGGTCATGGACGTTCCTCCTGGATCGCTCGGCAGCCCATCCATGGGCCGGTCTCGCACCGTTCATCGACGCGCGCGAGGTGGGCTTGACGTCCTCGACGGCCGTCTGGCCGTCTGTACGGCCGGCGCCGGTCACGCCGCGACGCGCTCCAGCACGCCGAGGGCCGTCGGATGCTCGGGGTCGAGGGACAGCGCCTCCCGCGCCAGCAGCAGAGCGTCCTCGGGCAGCTCGCGGCCGACGGCGACCCAGCTGAGGCCGGCGAGCGCGTCGGCGTCCGGCTGCGTCTCGCGGCACACGGCGATCCACTCGTCGGCGGCCGACTCGAGGAAGCCGCGGCGCAGGTACAGCTGGGCGAGGCGCTCGCGGCGCTCGCGCCAGGGGATGCCGACGACGTCGGCGAGCGGCACGAGCGTGGCGAACGAGTCGACGTCGACGACGCGCAGCAGCGCCTCGAGCATCACGAACAGCGGGTCGGCGGCGGCGGCCGGCAGGACCGAGGGGCCGGGCTCGCCGAGCAGGCGGCGGCGCCAGCCGTCGAGCACGTCGATCTCCTCGAACGGCAGATTCGCCTCGCGCGCGCGCTCGATCCCCTCGACGGCGCCCTCGGCGTCGCCGGCGGCCAGGCGGGCGAACGCGAGGGCCCGCGCGGCGGCGGGACCGCCGAAGGCGTCCGGCGGCACGCGCAGCGCCTCGTCGGCGGCCTCGGCCCAGCGGGCCTGCGAGAGCAGCGTCTCGACCAGCGCGAGGCGGGCGGGGTTCGAGGCGGGCTGGCGCTCCAGCACGGCGCGCAGCTCGACCTCGGCCGGCTCGACGTGCTTGGCCTCGTACAGCGCGATCGCGAGCATGAAGCGCACGGCCGGCGTGACGTCGCCGACGGCCTCGTGCACGGTGGCGACGACCGCGTCGGCGTCCTCGCCGAGCGCGAGCATCGTCGTGGCCAGCGGCTCGACGGACGCCAGGAAGCGGGGGTGCTCGACGAGGCAGCGGTGCAGCAGCTCGCGCGCCTCCTCGAGGCGGCCCTGCCGGCGCCGCAGGTCGCCGAGCGTGGCGAGCGCCAGGAACGTGCCGCAGCCGCCGGTGGCGGTGTAGACGCTCGGCGCGTCGCCCCACTCCAGGCACCGCTCCAGGAGCTGGGCGGCGTGCTCCTCGTCGCCCTTGGCCTGCGCGGCGAGCGCCTGCTCGAAGAGGATGTCGGTGAAGCGCGGCAGGAACGCGAGCGCCTCGTCGCCGCGGCGCAGCGTCTCGTCGTGGTCGCCGCACAGGCGCGTGGCCTTGACGAGGCGGGCCGACAGCGACGGCAGGAAGCCGTAGCTCGTCTTCAGCGGGTCGTCGCGGACCATCTCCCAGGCGCGCTCGAAGGCCTCCAGGGCCCGCTCGTTCTCGTCGAGCGCCTGGTACTCGCTGCCGAGGTTGAAGTGCAGGAACGGCGTGTCGACGCCGTCGGCCACCTGCTTCTCGAGCAGCTCGAGGTTGCGGCGCGACTTGTCCTTGGCCTCGCGCACCTCGCCCAGGTAGCCGTAGTGGTCGATGCGCACGGTCGTGGGCTCGAACCGCTCGGCCAGGTAGCCGGGCAGGCGGTGGGCGATCTGCTCGTGGATGCGGCCCTCGAAGCGGTACTCGGGGCGGTTGCGGAACACGCGCAGCGCGTTGTGGGTGACCGACGTGCCGTCCTCGACGCGCCCGGTGAGGTTCGTCTCGGTGAGGTAGAAGGCCTCGCGCCAGACGCGGCCGGTCAGCTCGCGCAGGCGCGGGCCGTCGCCGTCGACGAGGACCTCGTCGGCGTCCAGGTACACGATCCAGTCGCTCGTCGCGGCGTCGAAGGAGACGTTGCGGGCGGCGGAGAAGTCGCCGGTCCACTCGTGGTGGAGGACCTTCGCGCCGCGCTCCCGGGCGATCTCGACGGTGCGGTCGGTCGAGCCGGTGTCGACGACGATGATCTCGTCGACGTGGCCGGCGACGGCGTCGAGGCACTGCCCGAGCATCGCCTCCTCGTCCTTGACGATCATGCACAGCGAGAGCGTCATCCCCTCGGCGGGGCGGGCGCGGCCGGCGACGCGCTTGGCGCGGTCGCGCAGCGCCTTCAGGTGGACGGAGACGGCGGCGGGCAGCGCGATGCGGCCGTCGAGGCCCGCGGCGCGGCGGCGCGCGATCTCCTCGAGGTTGGTGGCCAGGTGCGGCAGCTGCGGGTCGAGCCGCTGCGCGGCCTTGAACAGGCGCTCGGCGGCCGCCAGCTCGCCGAGCTCGTACAGGGCGACGCCAGCGGTGTTGAGGATCACCGGCTCGCGCGGCTCCTCCTCGAGGAGCGTCACGGCGGCGTCGGCGACGGCCAGGAAGACGGGGGCGATGACGTTGACGCCGGTCCCCTCGGCGGCGAGACCGGTCTCGAGGAGGCGCACGCGCGCCTCGTAGCGGCGGTGGATGTCGTCGATCCGGGCGGCCTCGGCGAACAGGCGCCGGTAGCCGGTCACGTCGCCGTCCGCGAGCAGGCGCTGCGCGCGGGCGCGCAGGGCGACCGCGGGCGCGGCCTGCGGGACCGCGGGAGCGGCGGACGGAGCGGAGCTGGAGACGGGATCGGTGAGGCGCAGTGCCATGCGGTTGAGGACCTCTCGGGCGCTCGAACGGGAACGGGCGCCCCATCAATCGGCCGCAGACTGCGGATCTTTCGTCATCGGGGTCGCCGGTCCGCCTTCGGACGACCGGAATCCCCAGTTCTGGGGAGGGCATGCGTTGACGCATGTCCGACCCTGTATCCCCAGAAGTGGGGATATGGCGGATGCGGCGAGGTCCCGATACCCGGTCTCGTCCCCGCCCCCGGCCTCCCAGGAGTCCCCCCTGATGACCACCAGGCCCGCAACGAGCCAACGACGGATGTCCAGCGACGAGACGCTTGCGCTCTGGCAGGAGTACCGGCGGAACGGCGACCCCCGCCTCCGTGACCGGCTCGTCCTGACGTTCGCGCCGATGGTCAAGTACATCGTCTACCGCAAGGTCCGCGAGATGCCGGCCAACGCGGAGGTCGAGGACTTCATCTCGTGCGGCCTGGAGGCCCTGATCGTCTCGATCGACCGCTACGACCCGTCGAAGGGCGCGACCCTCGAGCAGTACGCCTGGACGCGCATCCACGGCGCCGTGCTCGACGAGCTGCGCCGCCAGGACTGGGCCCCGCGCTCGGTCCGCCGCTGGGAGCGCGACATCACGAAGGCCACCGAGGAGTTCTCGATCCTGCACGGCCGCCGCCCGACGCGAGCCGAGCTCGCCGACGCCATGGGGACGAGCGTCGAGGAGCTGCGCCGCCGCCAGGACGAGATCGCCGCGTCCGACGTCACCTCCCTGAACGCGCTCGTGCTCTCCGACGACGACACGACGATCGAGCGCGTCGACACGATCGCCGACGACGACCCGCGCATGGACCCCGAGAACGCGGCCGCGACCGAGGAGCTGAAGGAGAAGTTCCGCCGGGCGTTCGCGCAGCTTCCTCGCCGTGAGCGCGAGGTCGCGGTGATGCTCTACGTGAAGAACCTGACGCTCGCCGAGATCGGCCTCGTCCTCGGCGTGTCCGAGAGCCGCGTCTGCCAGATCCACAGCGCGCTCAAGCGCACGCTGCGCGCCGCGCTGGCCGACGAGGCCGATCTGTACCGCCTGGTCGCGTGACTCGGGGCCGTGCTCGGCGACCAGCCGCTGCCAGACCCGGCGAGCGGTGTGGCGCTGCTTGCGCGGCGCCTCGAGGTCCGCGCGCAGCCACTCGTCGATCACCTCGCGAAACGCGCCGAGCGCCGGCGCCGGCCGGTTCTCGGGCGCCTTGCGCGGCGGCGGGACCGCCGACTCCAACGCCTGCCGCACCGTCCGGCGATGCACCCCATGACGCTCAGCCAGCGCCCGGATCGACAGGTCCTCAACGTCGCGGTCGCGCCTGATCTGCTCGAACAACTCCACCCTGGATCGCACTCCTTCTGCCGGCCTCCCGCTCGCGCTCGATGAACGCGAAACGGTCGACCCGCGGTCGGACGAGGTGGGGCCAGATCAAGCGTCCGCGGTGGGGCCAACTCCGGCGGCCGTTCTCAGGCGCGACGCGAGTGGCTCGCGGAAGGTGAAAACCCTGCAAACGAGCCAAACTCAGGGCTGCGGGCCGCCTGGATCGCACCCAGGAGGTCGCCGGTTCGAGTCCGGCTAGCTCCATCGTCTGCGACGACCGCTCGACACCTGCGCCTGGGATGCGCCGGCAGCAACGGGCAACGAGATCGTCCCGCTAGTCGTGCCCAGATGATCCCTTCTGGTTTGGCTGCTCCGCGTTCAGGGCGGCGGCCACGGCGGCGTCAACCGTGGGGTGCACGCGGGTGAGAGCGGGGTCGCGCCCGGCGAGCCGGACGACGTCACGAACCTGCCCGATGTCGCGCGCGAGCAACAGGCGGGCGCCTCTCTGCTCGAGGTCCTCGGCGAGCTCGTCGAGCATCCGAACGGCACTGACCGTCGACGAATGGCATCGTTTTGCGCGTCGAGCACGATCGCCTTGATCCCCTCGTCGGTGGCCAGCTCGCGAACGCGTTCCCGCACCGAGTCCGCGTCGCCGAGAAGAGCCCGCTCTCGATCCTCAGCACCTTGACGCCGAGCGGCTCCTTGTTCTGTGGGTGGTGATCGTGGCTGCCGCACTCGCGTCCGAGCCGGGCCTCGCCGGCTCGGCCGACGACCGGTGCGTCAGGGGTTGGTTGATGTAGTGGTTGTCCTCGGCGAGGGTCGGATACCGGTTGTTGGTTTCGCCGCCGATGAAGCCGTAGAAGCGGTCGTATCCCATTCCCAGCGGCCACTCCTTCTTCGAGGAGCCCTCCGTCCACGTCGACCGGGACGTTGTGGTTCTTGCCGACCCAGAAGGTGCTGTAGCCGCTGTCGCGGAGCACGTGCGCGATCGTCCCGTTCTCGCGCGGGATGTGCGAGCTATATCCGGGGAAGCCCGCCGAGGACTCCGAGATCGACGCGAGCCCGTTGGAGTGGTGGTTGCGCCCCGTCAGGAACGTCGACCGGGTCGGCGAGCACAGGGCTGTCGTGTGCGAGTACGTCAGGCCGTTGTCGGCCAGCCGCTGGAGTGTCGGCATCTCGATGCGCCCGCCGTAGGACGACCATGCCGCGCAGCCGGTATCGTCGAAAAGGACGACAAGCACATTCGGTGACCCCTCGGGCGCCTTCTCGGCAGTGAACGCGTCCCAGTCCGGCACGGAGTCGCGGACGTCCAGCTCGATCTTCCCCTTGAATCCCTTCGGCACGTCGCTCCTCTCCATGTCGTGTGTCCGTGTCCCGCCTCAGGCGAGCACGGAGATCCCGTCCCCCGCCAGCTTGGCGCCGATCACGAGACACAGCACAGCCATGACCGCCGCGTTGTTCGCCCCCATCCAGGCCTTCAGCTCGCCGAGCAGGCGCGTGGCGCGCTCGCCCATCGCGAAGTAGATGGCCATAGGCAGGCCGGGTCCGAGCGCGCCGACCACGACGAAAACAGCGAGCGCGATCGCCTGGTCGCCGGTGTCGATGCCCGTCTGCGCGATCGCCGCCGCCGCGCCGACCGTCAGCAGCAGATTCTTCGGGTTGATCGCGGAGAGAGCCAGTGCCATCGCCGCCGACCGCGGTGGCGTGAACCTGTCGATCGTGTCCATCCATTTGGGAAGCGGTGCGTCCGCGCCGGCCCTGGGCCGCCCGCGCCAGGTGCGTACCGCTACGAGCAGGATCAGCACCCCGAGGACGATCTTGAGCCACCCAACCCAGTCGGCGGGCGCGCCGTCCTGGCTCGCCTCCGCGCCGCTCGACGCGACAAGGACGATCACCCCGACCGAAGCGAGGCCGACCATCCACCCCAGCAGGAACGCCGGCCCGTTCCGACGCGCGTGCGGCGTGCCGAGCATCAGCACCACGGCGATGATCGGCACCGGGCTTAGCGCGACGCCAACGCCGAACGACAGGACCTGCCCGATCGCCTCGCCCACTCAGCGCCCCGCCACCCAGGCCTTCGCCCGATCCAGCTCGTCGGGCGCGAACTGCTGCAGGTCGCGGAAGCCGATCGTTCCCGCGGGCATGTCGGTCAGCCGCTCGATCATTGGCGTGACTCTTGCGGCGCGCAGGTGATCCCGCGTCACCCAGCTTGGGTGATCCTGCTCGCCCACTCTGCGACCATCATCTCGAGATGGACTCTGCGGCAGCCGAAGCGCCGGGTCCAGCACCCGCCGAGCGCATGCGCTGGATCCCCGGCGGGACATTCCGCATGGGCTCCGACCGGTTCTACCCAGAGGAGCGGCCGGCGCGCTCCGTCGAGGTCGACGGGTTCTGGATCGACGAGGGGCCCGTGACCCTGGCGGAGTTCGCCCGCTTCGTGGAGGACACGGGGAACGTCACCCTCGCCGAGCGCCCGCCCGACCCGTCCGAGTACCCCGACGCGTCGCGACCGGCGAGATCGCTGTCCGGCCCCTCGGGATGACGCCACGACGCGCCTGGCGTGGACGCCCACCACTGCGAGACGTCGTGCAGGTCGACGGGGCCCTGCGCCTTTTGGAACACGAGCGAGGCTCGTTCCCTCGTAGCCGTCCACCAGCAGGTTCTGCCACGGGAACTCGCCCTGCCACGTGTTCGCCATCGCACGTCCGTCGGGGAAGTGTTCGTCGCCCCAGGCGAAGATCGCCTCGTCGAGGCCGCCGCGGGCGGCCCGCTCCCACTCGGCCTCGGTCGGCAGCTGCTTGTCTGCCCAGGCGGCGTACGCCTCGGCGTCCTCGTAGGCTACGTGCACGTAGTCGCCGACCGCGAAGCCCTGCGGCGCGCGGCCGATGCGGATCGGATATCGGCGTGAGAACGGGCGCGTGGGAGTGCGCAACCACGTCGTGGTGCTCCCGATCGACGACATCTCGAACGCGGCGGCCGAGGCCGTGGCGGCCCACATCAAGGGCACGCTCGCGCTCCCTCACGCCTACGGCCGCCTGCAGTACGGCGCGGACCTGGACCTCCACTTCCGCACGATGATCGGAACCGGCGCCAACCCGAACGTCGCGGCCGCGGTGGTCATCGGCATCGAGGAGAACTGGACCAGGCGCGTCGCCGACGGCATCGCGGCGACGGGGAAGCCGGTGGAGTGGTTCGCGATCGAGGGCCACGGCGACCTCGAGACCGTCCGGCGGGCGTCGTGGAAGGCGAAGGAGCTGCTCCAGCGGGCCTCCGAGCTCCGGCGCGATCCGGTCGGCCTCGGCGAGCTGACGGTGTCGATCAAGTGCGGCGAGTCGGACACCACGACTGGCCTCGGGTCGTGCCCGACGGTCGGAGTCGTGGTCGATCGGCTGGTGGACGCCGGGGCTACCGTGCTCTTCGGCGAGACGTCGGAGCTCACCGGCGGCGAGCACCTGATCGCCGAGCGGATGGCGACCCCCGAGCTGCGGGAGCGGTTCGAGGCGCTCTACAGCGCCTACGTGGGCGAGATCGAGGCGAGCGGAGCCGACTTGCTCGGCTCGCAGCCGACCCAGGGCAACATCGCGGGCGGCCTGTCCACGATCGAGGAGAAGGCGCTGGGCAACATCGAGAAGACCGGCACGAAGCCGATCGTCGGCGTGCTGGACCCCGCGCAGCCGCCGCCGGACGGTCGCCCCGGTCTGTACTTCATGGACTCCTCGTCGGCCGCCGCCGAGCACATCACGCTGATGGCCGCCGGCGGCGCGGTGGTGCACCTGTTCCCCACCGGTCAGGGCAACGTGATCGGCAACCCGATCGAGCCGGTGATCAAGATCACCGCCAACCCGAGCACCGCGGCCACGATGGCCGAGCACATCGACGCCGACGTCACCGGCCTGCTGCGGCGCGAGCTCACGCTCGCGGAGGCCGGGGACCGCCTGATGGACGACCTCGTGCGCACGTGCAACGGGCGGCTGACCGCGGCTGAGGTGCTCGGCCACCGCGAGTTCGTCATGACCAGGCTGTACCGCAGCGCGTGACCCAGCTCGCGTTCGTCGTCGACCGGCGGCGCCGATCTTCGTGATGCTGCGCGACCACGCGCGGGCGCCGCGCGGTGCCACGTGCCGCGCCGTCGACCAGCCCGAAGCCATTGGGCGGGAAGGTGCAGACGGGCCGTGCGGCGGCCGTGGCGACTCGGGCCGCGTCGGCGGTGGCGCGGGCGGCAGCGGGGAGGTTCCCGTTCCCGTCAGCGCGACCTGGTGGTTGCCGGGCGCGTCGTCTGCGATCTGGAGCGTCGCCTGCTTGAGCCCCACGCCCGCCGGCGCGAGCTCGAGATCGATCCCGCAGTGCTCGCCGACCGGAAGCGAGCGGCCGCTGCACTCGTCGCTGACGACGGCGATCTCGGACGCGTTCGACCCGACGACCTGCACGCCGTGGACGGTCAACGGCGCGGTGCCGGCGCTGGTCACCGTGACGCGATGGCGAGGACCGCGCGCGCCGACGTCGGCGGAGCCGAGTACGACCCGAGCAACCTCTTCCGGCGAACCACAACATCGCACCGCACGAGCACGTCGGTCAGCCCTGAGAACGGTAGAGTCCGCGGACGTCGAGCGCGGCGGCGCGTGGAACCCGGTGAGAGTCCGGGACGGTCGCGCCACTGTAACCGGGCCACGAGCCCGGAAGTCAGGACTTCGCCCGCCGCGAACACCCCCAGATCGGGACGCACGATCCCGAGGAGGTGACGCAATGCAGGAGCGCCTGGCTCGGCCGCCGACGCCCGCCGGCTTCGATCCCTCGCGCGCCGCCGAGCGGGCCGCCGACCCGCAGGGCTGGCGCTTCGCCGACGCGGAGCGCGCCGCCGTTCACCGCGCGATCGCCGAGCGGCGCGACATCCGCCGCTTCCGCCCCGACGAGGTGCCCGACGAGGTGCTGCGGCGCGTGCTCGAGGCGGCGCACCGCGCCCCGTCGGTCGGCCTCATGCAGCCGTGGCGCTTCATCGTGGTGCGCGAGCCGGCGACGCGGACGGCCATCCGCGCCCTTGCGCGCCGCGAGCGCCTGCGCCAGGCCGAGCGCTTCGACGAGCGCGCCCGCCACTTCCTCGACCAGAAGGTCGAGGGGATCGTCGAGGCGCCGGTCGGCGTCTGCGTCTGCTGCGACCCCGGCGACCCCGACGCCGAGGTGCTGGGGCGGGCGACGATCCCGCAGACCGACGTCTACAGCACCGCGTGCGCGATCGAGAACCTGTGGCTCGCCGCGCGCGCGGAAGGGCTCGGCGTCGGCTGGGTCAGCTTCTACCGCCCGCCGGACCTGCGCCGCGTGCTCGGCATCCCGGAGCGCGTCGAGCCGGTCGCGTACCTGTGCCTCGGCTGGCCCGACGAGCGGCCGGTGCGGCCCGGGCTCGAGTCGGCCGGCTGGGCGCAGCGCGCGCCGCTCGACGCCGTCGTGATGCGCGAGCGCTGGCAGGAGCCCGCCGGCGCCAAGCCGACGAGCGCGCCGCCGCGGCCGCGGCTCGACCGCGACGCCGCGATCGCGGCGCGCGACCGCCTCGACCGGCTGGTCAAGCCGCCCGGGAGCCTGGGCGCGCTGGAAGGCCTGATCGAGCGCTGGGCGCAGATCTGCGGCGCGCCGCCCCCGCCGCGGCCGCGCGCCGGGGTCCTGGTGTTCGCGGGCGACCACGGCCACGTCGCTCGCGGCACGAGCCTCTACGGCCCGGAGGTGTCGGCGCAGGTGGCCGCGGCGGCGGCGCGCTGCGAGACCGCGGTCGGCGTGCTCGCCCGCCACGGCGGGCACGCGCTCGTGGTCGCGGACGTCGGGCTCGCCGCCGCCACCCCGCCGGGCGTGCGCAACCTCAAGGTCGGCGCGGGGACGGCGGACATGCTCGAAGGCCCCGCCCTGCGCGAGCACGAGCTCGACGCGGCGCTCGAGGCCGGCCGCAGGCTCGCCGGGGAGCTGGCGGACGGAGGTGTCGACTGCCTCGTGCTCGGCGAGATCGGCATGGGCAACACGGCGACCAGCGCCGCGCTCGCCTGCGCGCTCACCGGCGCGCCGGCGGACGCCACGGTCGGTCGCGGCGCCGGCCTCGACGCGGCAGGCCTCGAGCGCAAGCGCCGGCTCGTCGCGTCCGCGGTCGAGCGCCACGGGGCCCCGCTCGCCGCGCGCGAGGCGCTGCTCGCCATCGGCGGGCTCGAGCTCGCCGCGCTCGCCGGCGCCGCCGCGGAGGGTGCCCGGCGCGGCCTCCCGGTGGTGCTCGACGGCTACGCGGTCGGCGTCGCCGCGCTCGCCGCCGATCGCGACGACCCGGCGGTCGGCGAGGCGCTGATCGCGAGCCACCGCTCGGCCGAGCCCGGGCACGACCTCGTGCTCGCCGAGCTCGGGCTCGAGCCGCTCCTCGATCTCCGCCTGCGCCTCGGTGAGGCCTCGGGAGCGCTGATCGCGCTGCCGGTGATCGCGGCCGCCGGCGCCCTGCATGCCGGGATGGCGACCTTCGAGGAGGCCGGCGTCGAGCGTCGCGGCTGACACGATGCGCCGTGGCTCGTCCGGCGCCGCGCTCGCCCTCGGCCTGCTCACCGTGCTCCCCGTCCCGGCGCGGCGGGAGCCCCGCGGCCTCGGGCGCGCCGCCGCCTGGTTCCCCGCGGTCGGCGCGCTCGTCGGCTTCGCGGCGGGAGCGGTGCGCTTCGCGCTGGAGCCCGCACTCGGCCCCGGCGTCGCCGCGGTGCTCGCGGCGATCGCGCTCGTTGTCGTGACGGGCGCGCTCCACCAGGACGGTCTCGCCGACTGCGCCGACGCGCTCGGCGTACGCGGGGGACGCGAGCGCCGGCTCGCCGTCATGCGCGATTCGACGGTGGGCGCGTTCGGCGTGCTCGCGGTGGCGCTGTGGGCGCTGCTGCTCGTGGCGGCGCTAGCGTCGCTGCCGCGCGATCAGGCCGTCTGGGCGCTCGTGCTCGCCTGCATGCAGGGACGCTGGGCGGCCGTGCTGCACGCCGTCGCCTTCGGACCTGCGCGTCGGGACGGGCTGGGCGCCGCGTTCGCGCCGAGCCGCACCTCCGCGGTGCTCGCCACCGCGACCGTGATCGCAGCCGCGCTCGTCCACCGCCCGGTCGCCGCGCTCACCGCGGCGGGGACCGCCGCCCTCGTTGCGCTCGCGGTGACGATGTGGGCACGCCGGACGCTCGGCGGCCGCACCGGCGACACGCTGGGCGCAACCGTCGCCCTCACCGAAGCGCTCGCGTGCGTCGTTCTGCTCGGGTTCCTGCGGCCGTAGCGCCGCCGCGCCGTTGGGGGTAGAGTTCCGCCCCGTCAAGCGCGGCGGCGCGTGGAACCCGGTGAGAGTCCGGGACGGTCGCGCCACTGTAACCGGGCCACGAGCCCGGAAGTCAGGACTTCGCCCGCCGCGAACACCCCCAGATCGGGACGCACGATCCCGAGGAGGTAACGCGATGCAGCGACGGCACGACCAGGGCTCGGCTTCGGACGCACGCCGAGGTTGAGGCGCCTGCTGCTCGTGCGGCACGCGCCCACGAGCGCCACCCGCTCGGCCGCCTTTCCACTCGACGAGCCGCTCGATGAGCGGGCGCGCTCGGACGCGGCCGCGCTCGCCCGGCTGGCCCCGCACGGCGGCGAGGTGGTGGCAAGCCCCGCGCTGCGCTGCCGCCAGACCGCCGAGGCCGCCGGTCTCGAGCCGCGGCTGGACGCGGCGCTCGCCGAGTGCGACTTCGGCGCCTGGGCCGGCGAGACGCTCGAGGACCTCCATGCGAACGACCCGGACGGCGTGCGGGAGTGGCTGCGCGATCCCGGCGCCGCTCCGCACGGCGGCGAGAGCCTGCTCGCCTTCAGCGCGCGCGTCGCACGCTGGCTCGACGCGCAGGCGCGCGACGGTCGCGCCGCGATGGCGATCACGCACGGCGGCGTGGTGAAGGCCGCGGTCGTGCACGCGCTCGGCGCGCCGCTGGACGCGTTCTGGCGCATCGACGCCGCACCGCTGTCGGTGACCGAGCTGCACGCGCACGACGGCCGCTGGCGGGTCACCCGCCTGAACCACGCGGTGGGCGCCGGATGAGCGCGGCGGCCCTGATCGGCGGCTACCTGGCCGACCTCGCGCTCGGCGATCCGGCGCGTCGGCACCCGGTCGCGGGCTTCGGCCGGCTGGCGGCGCGGCTCGAGCGGGCGCTGTGGGCGCCGACCCGCGGCCGCGGGGTCGTGTTCACGCTGGGGCTCGTCGGCGCCGCCGCGCTCGCGGGCGAGCTGCTCGCCCGCGCCGCGGAGCGAGCCCGCCTCGGACGCGGAGCGGCGCTCGCGGCGCTCGCCTGGGTCGCGCTCGGAGGCCGCAGCCTGGCCGGAACCGCACGTCGCATCGCGGAGTCGCTCGACGACGGCGACCTCGACGGCGCGCGCGCCGCGCTGCCGGCGCTCGTCGGCCGCGACGTGGCCGAGCTCGACGCGCAGGCGATCTCGCGGGCGGTCGTCGAGTCGGTGGCGGAGAACACGGGCGACGCGGTCGTCGGCACGCTGCTGTGGGGAGCATTCGCGGGACCGGCGGGCGTGGCCGCCCACCGCGCCGCCAACACGCTCGACGCGATGGTCGGCAACCGCAGCGCGCGTCACGAGCGCTTCGGCTGGGCGGCGGCGCGGCTCGACGACGCGCTGGGCTGGCCGGCGGCGCGCCTCGGCGCGGCGCTGACCGGCGCGTGCGCACCGCTCGTCGGCGGCTCGCCGCACGCGACCTGGCGAATGATGCGCCGCGACGGCGCGGCCCATCCGAGCCCGAACGCCGGTCGGCTCGAGGCGGCGTTCGCGGGCGCGCTCGGCGTGCGCCTCGGCGGGCCGCTCAGCTACGACGGCCGCGCCGAGCGGCGTCCCGAGCTCGGTGACGGCAGGGCGCCCGACACCGCGGCGGTCAGCGCCGCCGTGCGGCTGTCGCTCGCCGTGGGAGCGCTGGCGACGGGGGTGTGCGCGGCGGCGCGCGCCGGGCTGGAGGCGTTGCGATGAAGGGCGCGCTGCTCGTGTGCGGCACGCATTCGGACGCCGGCAAGTCGGTGGTCGCGGCGGGCATCTGCCGCTGGCTGCATCGCGCGGGCGTGCGGGTCGCGCCGTTCAAGGCGCAGAACATGGCGCTGAACTCGGTGGTCGCCTCCGACGGCGGCGAGGTCGGGCGCTCGCAGGCGGTCCAGGCGGCCGCCGCCGGCGTGCCGGTCGAGGCCGCGATGAACCCGGTGCTGATCAAGCCGTCGGGCGAGCGGCGCAGCCAGGTCGTCGTGATGGGGCGGCCGTACGCCGACGCCGACGCGCGGTCCTACCAGACGCTCAAGGACGAGCTGCGCCCGGTCGTCGCCACGGCGCTCGCGGAGCTGCGCGCGCGGTTCGACGTCGTCGTCTGCGAGGGCGCCGGGAGCGCAGCCGAGATCAACCTGCGCGACGGCGACCTGGTCAACCTCGGCCTGGCGCGCGCCGCGGACCTGCCGGTGATCGTCGTCGCCGACATCGACCGCGGCGGCGTGTTCGCGTCGCTCGTCGGCACGCTGGCGCTGCTCGATCCCGCCGACCAGGCCCACGTCGCCGGTTTCGTGATCAACCGGTTCCGCGGCGACGCGGCGCTGCTCGCGCCCGGCCTCGAGCAGCTCGAGGCGCTGACCCGGCGCCCGGTGCTCGGCGTCCTGCCGTACGTCGACGGGCTGTGGCTCGACGCCGAGGACTCGCTCGCGCTCGACTCGCGGCCGGCCGAGCCGCCGGCCGGGACGGACACGCTCGATGTCGCGGTCGTGCGCCTGCGCTGGATCAGCAACTTCACCGACGCGGACGCACTGGCCACCGAGCCGAGCGTGCGCGTGCGCTTCACGCGCTCGCCCGCCGACGTCGAGCGCGCCGACCTCGTGATCGTCCCGGGAACCAAGGCGACCGTCGACGACCTCCGGGGCCTGCGCGAGGCGGGACTCGACCGCGCGCTCGCCGCGCGCGCGGCCGCGGGCGCTCCGATCGTGGGCGTCTGCGGCGGCTACCAGCTGCTCGGCCAGCGGATCGAGGATGCGGTCGAGTCGCGCGCCGGCGCCGTGGACGGCCTCGGGCTGCTCCCGGTGACGACGGCGTTCGCCGCGGACAAGCTGCTGCGCCGGCGCAGTGGGCGCTGCGACTGGCTCGGGACGGGCGCGGGCGGCTACGAGATCCGCCACGGGCGCCTGTCCCGCCACGGCGGCGAGCCGCTGCTGACGGCGGACGACGGCGAGCCCGAGGGCTGCCGCGCGGGCGCCGTCCTGGGCCTGTCGTGGCACGGCGCGCTCGAGCACGACGACTTCCGGCGTGCGCTGCTCGGCTGGGTGGCCGAAGTCCGCGGACGCAGCTTCGCGCCCAGCTCGACCCCGTTTGCCGCGGTGCGGGCCGCCCGGCTCGACGCGCTCGGCGCCCTGGTCGAGCGCCACCTCGACACCGCGCGACTGGCGGCACTGATCGAGAACGGACCGCCCGCCGGGTTCCCGGCGCTGACGACGGAGGTGCGCGAGTGCTGCGTCTCGTGACGACCGCCGACACGGAGATCCTCGCGACCGCCACCGCGGTCGAACGGCTCCCGGCCGGCTTCCCGGAGGTGCGGTGCGCGAACCCGGCGGATGCCGGCGACCCGGCCGCGTTCGTGGCGGAGCTGCTCGACGGCGCGCGCGTCGTGGTGTGCCGCATCCTCGGTGGGCGGCGCGGCTGGCCCGACGGCTTCGACCTGCTGCGCGAGCGCTGCCGGGAGCGCGGAATCGCGCTGCTGGCGCTCGGTGGCGAGGCCGAGCCGGACGCGGAGATGACCGCGCTCTCGCTCGCGTCCGCAGGCGCGGTCGCGCAGGCCGGCGAGTACCTGCGCCACGGCGACACGGGCAACGTCGAGCAGCTGCTGCGCTTCCTGGCCGACACCTTCCTGCTCGAGGGCTACGGCTTCGATCCGCCGCACGCGGTGCCCGATCTCGGCGTCTACCTCCCCGGCGCCGGCGACGTCGAGCTCGCCGCGGCGCTCGCCCGCCACGACCCGGCGCGGCCGACGGTCGGCTTCTGCTTCTACCGCTCGCACCGCATGTCGGGCAACACGGCGTTCGTCGACGCCTTCTGCGCCGCCCTCGAGGAGGCGGGCGCGAACGCGCTGGCGGTCTGGAGCTACTCGCTCCGCCCGGGCCCGGACGGTCGGGTCGCGGCGCTCGAGCTGCTGTCTGGCCGCGTCGACGCCCTGGTGGTGACCATGCTCGCCACCGGCGGCTCGGGCGCGGCCGACGAGTGGGACGCGTCCGCGCTCGCGACGCTCGGCGTGCCGGTGATCCAGGCCGTCTGCGCCACCGGCTCGCGCGCGAGCTGGGAGGAGTCGCCAGCCGGGCTCGCGCCGCTCGACGCCGCGACCCAGGTCGCGATCCCGGAGCTCGACGGGCGGCTGCTCGGCGGCGTGATCTCGTTCAAGGAGCGCGATCCCGTCCCCCGTTACGTGCCCGACCTCGAGCGCTGTGCGCGGGTCGCGCGGCTCGCCGTGCGCCACGCCGCGCTGCGCCGCACGCCCGCGCGCGAGCGCCGCGTGGCCGTGCTGCTCACGAGCTTCCCGACCCGGCACGCGCGCGTGGGGATGGCGGTGGGGCTCGACACCCCGGCGAGCGCGCTGGCGCTGCTCGACGCGCTCGCCGCCGACGGCATGCGCGTCGAGCGCCCGTTCGCGCACGCGGACGAGCTGATGCAGGCGCTGGTCGCCTCGGGCGGCCACGACCCCGAGTTCCTCACCGACGCGCAGCTCGCCGCGGCCCCGCTGCGGCTGCCGGTGGCCGAGTACGAGCGCTGGTACCGGACGCTCCCCGGAGCGCTGCGCGAGGCGATCGAGGCTCGCTGGGGACCGCCGCCCGGTGACCTGTTCGTCGACGCGGGCGACTTCGTGATCGCGGGGCTCGAGCTCGGCGACGTCCTGGTCGCGATCCAACCGCCGCGCGGCTTCGGCGAGGACCCGATCGCGCTCTACCACGACCCGGAGCTGCCGCCGACCCACCACTACCTCGCCTGCTACCGGTTCCTCGACGCGGTCTGGGGAGCGGACGCGATCGTCCATCTCGGCAAGCACGGCACGCTCGAGTGGCTGCCGGGCAAGACGCTGGCGCTCTCGCCCGCCTGCGCGCCCGACGCCGCGCTCGGGGACGTCCCGCTCGTCTACCCGTTCGTCGTCAACGACCCCGGCGAGGGCATGCAGGCGAAGCGGCGCGCGCACGCCGTGATCGTCGACCACCTGGTTCCGCCGATGATGCGCGCCGGGACCTACGACGAGCTCGCCGACCTCGAGGCCCTGCTCGACGAGTACGCGCGGCTCGAGGTGCTCGACCCGAGCAAGCTGCCCGCGCTCGCGGCGCGCATCTGGGCCCAGGTCGAGGAGGCGAACCTGCAGGCCGACCTCGGCCTCGCCGAGCGACCCGAGGACGTCGGCGCGCTGGTCGAGCACATCGACGGCTACCTGTGCGAGGTCAAGGACATCCAGATCAAGGACGGCCTGCACGTGCTCGGCCGCCCGCCCGAAGGCAAGCGGCTGCGCGGCCTCGTCGCGGCGCTGCTGCGGCTCGGCGCGGGCGAGCTCCCGGGCCTGCGGACCGCGATCGGCGCCGCCTACGGGCTCGACGAGCCCGCGCTCACCGCCGCTCCCGGGGCGCCCGCGCCGGACGCGCCTGCGGAGCTGCTTCGGCGCTTCCGCGGCCCGTCGGCGAAGGCGGGCGACCTCGTCGACCGGCTCGAGGCGGCGCAGACGGCGCTGCTCTCGGGACTGGCGGCGCGCGGCTGGGACGCGGAGGCGGCGGCATCGGTGTGCATCGAGGTGCTCGGTCGTCACGACGCCGGCATCGAGCGCGTGCTGCGCTTCGCGGCGACCGACGTCGTGCCGCGCGTGCTGGCCGCGCGCGGGGAGCTCAGTGCGGTGGTCGCGGCGCTGCGCGGTCGGCACGTGCCGGCCGGGCCGTCGGGGAGCCCCACACGGGGTCGGCTCGACGTGCTGCCGACCGGGCGCAACTTCTACTCGGTCGACCCGCGGGCGCTCCCGTCGGAGCTCGCCTGGGAGGTCGGCGGGCGCCTGGCCGACGCGTTGCTGGAGCGCCACCGCCGCGAGTCCGGCGCGCTGCCGCGGATGGTGGGCCTCGTCGCCTGGGGCACGGCCGCGATGCGCACCGGAGGCGACGACGTGGCCCAGGTGCTCGCGCTGCTCGGCGTGCGCCCGACCTGGCATCCGCAGACGCGCCGGGTGACGGGCGTCGAGGTCGTCCCGCTCGCCGAGCTCGGCCGGCCGCGCATCGACGTCACGCTGCGGATCTCGGGCTTCTTCCGCGACGCCTTCCCGCACGTGGTCGCGCTGCTCGACGATGCGGTGGCGGCGGTCGCGGCGCTGGACGAGCCTCCCGAGCAGAACTTCGTCGCCGCCCACGCGCGCGCTGACGCCGAGCGTCTCGCCGCGGAGCTCGGCGCCGACGCCGCTTGGCGGCGCGCGACCGCGCGCGTGTTCGGCTCGAAGCCGGGCACCTACGGCGCCGGCCTCGCCCAGCTCATCGAGGCGCGCGACTGGCGCGACGACGGCGACCTCGCCCAGGTCTACGAGGCGTGGGGCGGCTACGCGTACGGGCGCGGGCGGACGGGCGAGGCGGCCGCGGAGGCCATGCGGGACTGCTTCGCGCGCATCGAGGTCGCGGTCAAGAACATCGACAACCGCGAGCACGACGTCCTCGACTCGGACGACTACTACCAGTACCACGGCGGGATGGTCGCCACCGTGCGCGCGTTGAGCGGCCACGAGCCGGCCGCCTACGTCGGCGACAGCTCGGACCCCTCGCGCGTCGTCGCGCGCACGCTGCCGGAGGAGGCGCGCCGCGTGTTCCGCGCGCGTGTGGCGAACCCGCGCTGGATCGCCTCGATGATCCGGCACGGCTACAAGGGCGCCGCCGAGCTCCAGGCGACGGTCGACTATCTGTTCGGCTACGACGCCACGACCGGGGTGGTGGACGACTGGATGTACGAGCGGGTCGCGCAGCGCTACCTGCTCGACGCGGATGTCGCGGCGTTCATGACCCGCTCGAACCCGTGGGCGGCGCGGGCGATCGCCGAGCGGCTGCTCGAGGCCGCCGATCGCGGCCTGTGGACCGAGCCCGACGAGCGGACGCTCGCCGGCATCCGGGAGCGCTACCTCGCGCTCGAGGGCGAGCTCGAGGAGGCGGGCGCGTGAGGCCGTACCCCGTCAGCGCGATCGTCGGCCAGGAGCAGCTCGTCGAGGCGCTGCTCATCAACGCCGTCGCGCCCGACGTCGGCGGCGTGCTGATCCGCGGCGAGCGCGGCACCGCGAAGTCGACCGCGGTGCGCGGACTCGCGGCGCTGCTCCCGCCGGTGGTCGCCGCGGTCGACGAGCCGTTCGCGTTCGCTCCCGGCGAGCGCGCCCCGGGTGGGCTCGTGCCCCACACCGCCGCCGTCGCCGAGCGCCCCGCTCCGCTGGTCGAGCTGCCGCTGGGGGCGACGCTCGATCGGCTCGTGGGGGCGCTCGACCTCGGCCGCGCGCTCAGCGGCGAGCACGCCTTCGAGCCCGGGCTGCTGGCCCGCGCCCACCGCGGGATCCTCTACGTCGACGAGGTCAACCTGCTGCCCGACCACCTCGTCGACGCGCTGCTCGACGCCGCCGCCTCGGGCGTCGCGCGCGTGGAGCGAGACGCCGTGTCGGTCGAGCACGAGGCGCGCTTCCTGCTCGTCGGGACGATGAACGTCGAGGAGGGCGAGCTGCGCCCGCAGCTGCTCGACCGCTTCGGGCTGGGCGTGGAGGTGGGCACCCCGGAGGATCCCGCGGTGCGCGCGGAGATCGTGCGCCGGCGCCTCGCCTACGAGCGCGACCCGGCCGCCTTCGCGCGGCGGTTCGAGGCGCAGGAGCGCGCGCTCGCGGAGCGGATCGCGCGGGCGCGCCGACACGTCGACGGCGTGCGGCTGCCCGATCGCGAGCTCCTGCGGATCACGGGCGCCTGCGCGCGCCTTGGCGTCGACGGCGTGCGCGGCGACATCGTGGCCGCCCGCGCGGCGCGCGCGCTGGCGGCGCTCGCGGGGGCGGACGAGGTGGCCGAGGGGCACGTGCGGCGCGCGGCCGCGCTGGCGCTCGCGCACCGCCGGCGGCGCGACCCGCTCGACGGGCGGATTGGGGCGGACGACGAGCTCGAGCGCGCCCTCCGAGACGGCGACGAACGGCCCGATCAGCCGCCGCCGGCCGGAGGCGCCGCGCCATCCGGCGCGAGCAACGGCGCGAGCGCCGCCGGATCGCCGAGCCGGACGCCCGGGCGCGCACCGGCCTCCGGATCCGACGCGCGCGCCGACGGCTCCCCGAGGCCGGGGCCCGCGAGCCCACCAGCCTCGGCACCCCATGCGCGTGCGGGCGAGCGGCGCGACCCTCCCGCGCCGGCGCGCCTGCCGCTCGATGCGCTTCGCCTTCCCGGCGCCGGCCGCGGACCGCACGGACGGCGGACCCGTGCCGCGGGCCCGGACGCCGGCGCGATCGACAGCCGGCCGGCGCCCGCCGACTCGGCCGACCTCGCGATCGTCGCCACGCTGCGGGCACGGCTGGCCGGTGGCGGCGCGGCCGCCCTGCGCGAGCACGTTCGCGCCGGCCGTGAGGGCGTGCTGCTGTGCCTGGTCGTCGACGCCAGCGGCTCGATGGGCGCGCGACGGCGGCTCGCGCGCGTGAAGGGCGCGCTGCTCGGGCTGCTGCGCGACGCGTATGCGCGGCGCGACCGGGTGGCGATCGTCTGCTTCCGTGACGGCGGCGCCCAGCTGCTCGTGCGCCCCGGCGCGCCCCTCGAGCGCGCGGCCGCCGCCGTCCGCGAGCTGCCCACCGGGGGTCGCACGCCGCTGGCCGCCGGCCTGGATGCCGCCGCCGAGCTCGTTCGCCGCGAGGCGGCCCGCGAGCCCGAGCGCCGCGCGATCGCGGTCGTCCTGACCGACGGGCGCGTCGCCGACCCGCGCGGCGAGGCGCTCGCCGCCGCCGGTCGCCTCGGGCGCGCGGCCGCCGCCGTGCACGTCATCGACACCGAGGACGGGCCGGTCCGGCTCGGCCTCGCCGCGGCCCTCGCGTCCGCCGCGGGCGGCCGCCTCGACACCCTCCACCCCGCAAGGAGCGCCGCATGACGCAGGACCAGCCCAAGCGCCGCAAGCCGCGCGACCGCCCGCTCACGATCGTGATCACCGGCCACGGCAAGGGCAAGAGCACCTCCGCGTTCGGGATGCTGCTGCGCGCGTGGGCGCGCGGTTACCGCTGCGGCGTCTTCCAGTTCGTCAAGTCCGGCAAGTGGAAGGTCGGCGAAGCGAAGGCGGCCGCCGCGCTCGGCGGGATCGACTGGGAGAAGATGGGCGACGGCTGGTCGTGGATCTCGCGCGACCTCGAGCACTCCGCCGACCTCGCCCGCGAGGGCTGGGCCGAGGTCAAGCGCGCGATCCGCTCGGAGCGCTACGAGTTCCTGCTGCTCGACGAGATCACGTACCCGGTCAAGTGGGGCTGGATCGACGCCGGCGACGTGGTCGCGGCGCTGCGCGACCGACCCGGCTTCCAGCACGTCGTCATCACCGGACGCGACGCGGCGCCCGAGCTCGTGGAGGCGGCCGACCTGGTCTCCGAGGTCGTCAAGATCAAGCACCCGTTCGACGCCGGCATCCGCGCCCAACAGGGAATCGAATGGTGAGCGCGCACACATCTCCTGTGGCGGAACACCGACCCGCGGAGGTGCTCGTCATCCCCGACGGCGCGGCGCAGCCGATCCGCGAAGGGATCCGCACCGCGCTCGAGGCGGCGGCCACGCCGGTGCTCGACTCGCTGGCTGCCGAGGGCGCGGTCGTCCGCGTACGGACGACGCCGCCCGGCCTGGCGCCGGGATCGGAGACCTGCATCGCCACGCTGCTCGGCGCGCCGCCGCGCCGGCCGGTGGGGCGCGGCTGGGTCGACGCCGCCGCGTACGGGATCGAGGTGCCGGACGGTCTCGTGCCGTGGCGGGCGGACCTCGTGTACCGCAGCGGCAAGCGCGCCTCGGTTCGCCAGGCGCGCGACGTCTGCGTCCACCTCGGCCCGCACGCGCACGCGGTCGGGGGCCACCGGCTCCTGCTGCTGGCGGCCGAGCGTCCGACGGACCGGCGGCTGCTCGGGCTCTACGTCCGCGTCTGGCCGGGCGGCGGACCGCCCGAAGGCGCCGTGCCTGTCGCCACGACCGTCGTCTGCGCGCCCGGCGCAGCGGCCGGACTGGGTCGGCTGCTCGGCGCGCGCGTCGTCATCCCCGACGGCGCGACCGGCGACGTCGACACCGACCTGCGCGCCAAGGCGCAGGCGGCGGTCGCAGCGCTCGCCGGCGGCGCCCACCGCGTGGTCGTCCACGTGGGCGCGCCCGACGAGGCGGCCCACCGGCGCGACCGGATCGCCGTCGTCGTCGCCCTTGCGCGGCTCGACCGCGAGCTGCTCGCCCCGCTGCGGGAGACCGTGGGCGCGCTGGGCGGGCGCCTGGCGGTGTGCCCGGACCACGTGACCGACCCGCAGACCGGCCGCCACGACGCCGCGCCGGTGCCCGCGCTCGTCTGGGGCGCGGGAGTGGAGTCGCAGGGTCCGCCGGCGCTGAGCGAACGCGCCGCGGCGGCCTTGGCGCCGGTCGCCGCGGACAACCTGCTCCCCGCGGAGGCGGCCGTCGCGTGATCGCGCGCGTCGTGATCGCGGGCACGAGCTCCGGGGCGGGCAAGACCTCGGTCGCCTGCGGCCTGATCGGCGCGCTGCGCCGCCGCGGGCTGCGCGTGCAGGGCTTCAAGGTCGGTCCCGACTACATCGACCCGAGCTACCACGCGGTCAGCTCCGGGCGCCCGGGGCGCAACCTCGACGCGTATCTGTGCGGTCCGGAGCTCGTCGCGCCGCTCGCGCGCCACGGCGCGTCCGGCGCCGACATCGCAGTGGTCGAGGGCGTCATGGGACTGTTCGACGGCGCCTCCGGCCGCGGCGAGCTGGCCTCGACCGCGCACGTGGCGAAGCTGCTGCGCGCCCCCGTGGTGCTGGTGGTCGATGCGGCGGCGATGGCGCGCTCGGTCGCCGCGCTCGTGCACGGCTACCGCAGCTTCGATCCCGATGTCGACGTGGCCGGCGTCGTCTTCAACCGCGTCGGCTCCGACCACCACGAGCAGCTCCTGCGCGAGGCCCTCGCGCCGCTCGGCGTTCCGGTGCTCGGGGCGGTGCGACGGGATCCGCGGGTGAGCGCCCCGGAGCGCCACCTCGGCCTCGTTCCCGCGGCCGAGCGCGACCGCCGAGCGCGCACGGCGCTCGCTGCGCTGGCCGACGCCGCCGAGCGCGAGCTCGACCTCGACGCGATCGTCGCGCGCGCCCGCGCCGCGCCCGCGCTCGCCGGGCCCGCCTGGAGCCCCGAGCCTCCGGAGCGCGTCCGCTGCCGGATCGCCGTGGCGCGCGGGCCGGCGTTCTCGTTCCACTACGAGGAGAACCTCGAGCTGCTGCGTGCGGCCGGGGCCGAGCTCGTCCCGTTCGACCCCATCGCCGACGAGCGGCTGCCCAACGGCGCCGACGCGCTGCTGCTCGCGGGCGGCTTTCCCGAGGTGTTCGGCCCGGAGCTCGCGGCGAACGCCCCGCTGCGCGCCGCCGTCGCCGCCCACGCGCGCTCGGGCCGCCCGATCCTCGCCGAGTGCGGTGGACTGCTGTACCTGTGCCGCGAGCTCGACGGGCACGAGATGTGCGGCGTCCTGCCCGCGAGCGCGCGCATGACCGATCGGCTGAGCCTCGGCTACCGCGAGGCGACCGCGGCAGCGCGAACTCCCTGGCTCGACGCCGGCGAGCGCGTGCGCGGGCACGAGTTCCACTATTCCGAGGTCGAGCCGCGGCACGGCGAGCCCGCGGCGTGGGTGCTCGCCGCCCGGGGCCGCACGCGGCCCGACGGGTTCGTCGTCGGCGCCGTCCAGGCGAGCTACCTGCACGTCCACTGGGCCGCGCATCCGCGGATCGCGCGGCGCTTCGCCCGCGCGGCAGCCATGGCCGCGCTCCCCGCCGCATGAGCATGACGCTCGTGATCGGAGGCGTGCGCTCGGGCAAGAGCGCCCGTGCCGAGGCGCTTGCGCGCGCGAGCGGGCGCCCGGTGCGCTACGTCGCGACCGCCGACCCCGCCGATGCCTCGATGGCCGAGCGGATCGCCGCGCACGCCGTCCGCCGCCCGCGCTCCTGGACCACCGTCGAGGCCGGCGCGGCGCTGAGCGGCGCGCTGGAGGCCGGCGACGGCGAGTGCGTGCTGATCGACGGTCTCGGGGCGTGGCTCGCGCGGGTGCTCGAGGCGGCCGGCGCGTTCGCCGACGACCGGGCGGATGAGAAGGTGCGCGCCACGGTGGCGCGCGAGATCGAGGCCGTTGTCGCCGCCGCCGCCCGCCGCCCGGTGATCGTCGTGGCCGAGGAGGCCGGGCTCGGCGCGCTCCCGCGCGAGCGCGGATCGCGACTCTGGCTCGACCTGCTCGGCGAGGCGGTCCAGCGCCTCGCCGCCGCGGCCGAGCACGTCGAGCTCGTCGTGGCCGGGCGGCCGATCGCACTCGCGGGCGAGGCAGCATCGGATGCCGGTGCACCGCGGCGGGACCTGGATCTGCGGGAGCACGGCGACCGGCTCGTGCGCCCGGGCGATGCCGACCATGCCGTGAACGTGCTCGCCGGCCGCCCGCCGCCGTGGCTGCGCGAGGAGCTCGAGCGCGCGCTCGCGACGCAGGCGGGCTCGTATCCCGACGAGCGCGAGGCCGTCGCGGCGCTCGCGGCGCTCCACGGCCGCTCGACCCGCGAGATCGTCCCCACGAACGGCGCCGCCCAGGCGCTCTGGCTGCTCCCGGCGGGGCTGCGCCCGGCGCTCGCGGCCTGCGTCCATCCCGGCTTCACCGAGGGCGAGGCGGCCCTGCGTGCCCACGGCGTGCCGGTCGTGCGCGTGATGCGCGATCCCGAGCGCGGCTTTGCGCTCGATCCGGGCGCCGTGCCCGAGGCGGCCGACCTCGTGCTGGTCGGGAACCCGGCCTCGCCGTCGGGCACGCTCGACCCGGCGGCGGCGCTGCTCGCGCTGCGACGGCCCGGGCGCACGGTGGTGGTCGACGAGGCGTTCATGGACCTGGTTCCCGGCGAGCCGGCGAGCCTCGTCCGCGAGCCGCTGCCGGACGTGATCGTGGTTCGGAGCCTCACGAAGTCGCTATCGATCCCGGGGCTGCGCGCCGGCTACGCGGTCGCTCCGCCCGGGCTCGCCGACCGCCTGCGGGCGGTGCGCCCGCCATGGTCCGCGGGCGTCCTCGCGCTCGCCGCGCTGGCCGCGGCCGCGGGCCGTCCGGACGCGCTCGCCGCGGCCGCCGAGCGGGCGACGCGCGAGCGCGAGGACCTCGTCGAGCGGCTCGCCGCCATCCCGCGCCTGCGGCGGTGGCCGTCGAGCGTGAACTTCTGCCTCGTCGAGGTGCCGGACGGCTCACGCGTCCTGCGAGCGCTGCGCGCCGCGCGGATCGCGGTGCGCCCGGCCGGCTCGTTCCCCGGCCTGGGCCCCTCCCACCTGCGGCTCACCGCGCGCGGCCCCGAGGAGAACCGGCGCCTCGCCGCCGCGCTCGCGGAGGCGGTGACGGCGTGTCCGTGATCTCGGTCGTCGGCATTGGGGCCGACGGCTGGGCCGGGCTCGGCGAGGCCGCGCGCGCCGCGGTGCTCGACGCCGAGCTGATCGTCGGGTCGCGGCGCCAGCTCGCGCTCGTGCCCGATTGCGCGGGCGCGAAGCGTCCCTGGCCGTCGCCGATCGACCCGCTCGTTGACGAGCTGGCGAACGGTTCCGGGGAGCGGGTCTGCGTGCTGGCGAGCGGCGACCCGATGCTGCACGGCATCGGCGCCACGCTCGCGCGCCGCACCGGGCCCGAGCGGCTTCGCGTGTACCCGCATCCGTCCGCGTTCGCGCTCGCCTGCGCGCGGCTCGGCTGGCCGGCCGCCGAGGTCGAGCTCGTAAGCGCGGTCGCACGCCCGAGCGAGGTGGTCGCGCCGCTGCTGCAGCCGGGGCGGAGGATCGTCGCCTACGTCGCCGGCGCAGGTGGCGCGGCCGGCGTGGCCCGCGTGCTGCGCGAGCGCGGCTTCGGGCCCAGCCGCTTCGTCGTGCTCGAGCAGCTCGGCGGCCCGACCGAGCGGATCGTGGACGGCACGGCCGAGGAGTGGGGCGACGCTCCCGCGGGTCCGCTGCACGCGGTGGCGGTCGAGTGCCGGGCCGGGCCCGAGGCGGCGCTGCTCACACGCCAGCCGGGGCTCCCCGACGCCGCCTACGAATCCGACGGCCAGCTCACCAAGTGGCCCGTGCGGGCGGTGACGCTCGCCGCGCTGCGCCCGCGGCCGGGGCTGCTGTGGGACGTGGGCGCCGGCAGCGGCTCGATCGCGATCGAGTGGCTGCGCGCCGAGCCGCTGGCGCGTGCCGTCGCGATCGAGGCCAAACCAGACCGCGCCAACCGCGTGCGCGAGAACGCGCTGCGCCTCGGCGTCCCCGCGCTCGCGGTCGTCGAAGGCTCCGCCCCAGAAGCGCTGCGCGGCCTCGAGGCGCCGGACGCGATCTTCGTCGGCGGCGGCCTCGAGACGCCCGGGCTCACGGCGGCGTGCTGGCGGGCGCTGCGCCCCGGCGGCTGCCTCGTCGCCAACGCGGTCACGCTCGAGGGAGAACGGGTGTTGCAGGCGGCCCGCGCCGAGCACGGCGGCGCGCTGATGCGCCTCGCGATCAGCCACGCCGAGCCGCTCGGCCGGCTCGAGACCTGGCGCCCCCAGCTTCCGGTCGTCCAGTGGCGGGCGGAGAAGCATCGGAGGTCGTCGGCATGATCCACTTCATCGGCGCCGGCCCGGGCGCGCCGGACCTGCTCACGCTGCGCGCGCAGCGGCTGATCGCCGCCTGCCCGGTGTGCCTGTACGCGGGCTCGCTGGTGCCGGCCGAGGTGCTGGCCCACGCACCCGCGGGCGCACGCCTGGTCGACACGCAGCATCTCGACCTCGACCGCATCGTGGCGGAGATGCGCGCCGCCCACGAACGCGGCGAGGACGTCGCGCGCCTGCACTCGGGCGACCTGTCGATCTACAGCGCCGCCGCCGAGCAGATGCGGCGCCTCGACGCGCTCGGCATTCCGTGGGACGTCACGCCGGGCGTGCCCGCCTTCGCCGCCGCCGCGGCCGCGCTGCGGCGCGAGCTGACCGTGCCCGGCGTCGCCCAGACCGTCGTGCTCACCCGCTACGGGCGGCGCGCCTCGCCGATGCCCCCGGGCGAGAAGCTGTCGGGCCTGGCCGCGCACGGCGCGACGCTCGTGATCCACCTCGGCGCGCAGGCGATCGACGAGATCGCGGCCACGCTCCTGCCCCACTACGGGCCCCACTGTCCGGCCGCCGTGGTCGCCCGCGCGAGCTGGCCCGACGAGCTGGTGCTGCGCGGCACGCTCGCGACGATCCCCGCACTCGTGCGCGAGGCCGGCGTGCGCCGCACGGCGACGATCGTCGTCGGGCCGGCGCTGGCCGCGGAGGGCTTCCGCGACAGCCACCTGTATTCACACGCGCGCGACCGGATCAGCTCCGCGGCGGACGGCGGAGGAGGTAGCTGTCCATGACCCAGCCCTTGCGCCGGCGCGCCTCGCGGCGCAGCCGCTCGATCTCGCCGGCCACGTCCGCCACCCGGCCGGAGACGAGGATCTCGTCGTCGGTGCCCACGTACGCGCCCCAGTGGATGTCGAGGTCGTGGGAGGCCAGGCCGGTGAAGGCGCAGCCGGAGTCGAGCATCACGAGCACGTCGTCGGCGTCCGGGGGCAGGCCGTCGGCGAGCCGTCGGCCGGTCGTGATCTGCACCGACCCGCCGGGCCGGCACCACGCGATCCGGTGGCGGGCGGCCAGCGCCTGGAGGCTCGAGATGCCCGGGATGACCTCGTGATCGAACGCCACCCGGCCGCGCGAGCGGACATCGTCGAGCACCGCGATAGTGGAGTCGTAGAGCGCGGGATCGCCCCAGACGAGGAACGCGCCGCAGCCGTCCCCGGCGAGCTCCCCGGCGAGCGCGCGCTCCCACACGTCCGCCCGGCGGCGGCGCCAGTCGTCGATGGCGGCGCGATAGTCGGCGGCGCTGCGGTCACGCGGCGGATCGGGCAGCGCGACGATTCGCGGACCGTGGCCCGCGTAGCGCTCGAGGATCCGTTCGCGCGCGCGCACGAGGTCCGCGGGGGCCTTGTCGACGAGGAAGACGACGTCGGCGCGGCGGAGCGCCTTGATCGCCTGCACGGTGATGTGGTCGGGGTCGCCCGCGCCGATGCCGATGACGAGGACGGTCCTCACCGGTGATCCTGATCTTGGGGGGCACCGCCGAGGCGCGCGCGCTCGCCGGCGCGCTCGACGCCGCGGGGATCCGGGTGGTCAGCTCGCTCGCCGGCCGCGTCGCCGACCCGCGCCTGCCGCGCGGCGAGCTGCGCGTGGGCGGCTTCGGCGGCCCCGACGCGCTCGCGCGCTGGCTGCGCGAGCGCGCGGTCACGGCGGTCGTGGACGCCACGCATCCGTTCGCCGAGCGCATCTCCGCCTCGGCCGCGCGCGCGTGCCCGGCCGCCGGCGTGCCGCTCCTGCGCCTCGAGCGCCCGCCGTGGCGCGAGCGCCCGGGCGACCGCTGGCACCGCGTCCCCGATCTTCCCGCGGCGGCGGCGCTCGTGCCCGCGCTCGGCGACCGGGTCCTGCTCACGACCGGCCGCCAGGGGCTGGGCGCGTTCGCGCACCTGGCCGAGACGTGGTTCCTCGTCCGGTGCGTCGATCCGCCCGCGCCGCCGCTGCCGCCCCGCCACGAGCTCGTGCTCAGCCGCGGCCCCTACACGCTCGCGGGCGAGCGCGCGCGGATCGACCGCCACGCGATCGACCTCGTCGTCACCAAGGACAGCGGCGGCAGCCTGACCGCGGCGAAGCTCGACGCCGCGCGCGAGCGCGGCCTGCCGGTGATCGTGGTCGAGCGCCCGCCGCGGCCGGCGGTCGAGACGGTCACGACCGTCGACGCGGCGCTGGCGTGGGCGCGAGGTCATGCCGGGTAGCGCCGCGGCGTGTAGACGCGCGGCGGGTCATCGGGCACCACCCGCGTGGCCGACGAGCCGACGATCAGCAGCGTGCGCATGTCGACGGCCTCGAGATCGACTTCAGCGAGCGTGGTGACGCCCACCGTCTCGGACTCGCTGCCAACGGCCCGCGCCACCACCACCGGCGTCCCCGGCGCGCGGTACTCGCGGAGGACCGCGACCGCGCGGGCGAGCTGCTCGCGGCGCGTCTTCGAAGCCGGGTTGTAGAGGGCGAGGACGAGGTCCGCCTCTCCGGCGGCGCGCAGGCGGCGCTCCACGATCTCCCACGGCTTGAGCAGGTCGGACAGCGACAGCACGCAGAAGTCGTGCCCGAGCGGCGCCCCCACCCGCGCCGCCGCCGCCTGCATGGCCGACAGCCCCGGCACCACGCGCAGCTCCACGCCCGCGTACTCGCCGTTGCCCTGCTCGTACGCCTCGAGCACCGCCGCGGCCATCGCGAAGATCCCCGGATCGCCCGAGGACACCACCGCCACCCGTGCGCCCCCCGCGGCCAGCGCGAGCGCCTGGCGGGCGCGCTCGGCCTCCGCGCGGTTGTCGCTCGCGTGGCGGCGCTGGCTGCGCCGCTCCGGCACCCGCGCCAGGTAGCCCTGGTAGCCGACGAGCTCGTCCGCGGCGGCGATCTCGGCCTGCGCCTCGGGGGTGAGCCACTCCGGGCCCGCGGGACCGATCCCCACGACCGAGACGGTCCCGGGCCTCCCGTTCGCCGGCGCCTCCCGTCCGCTGCCGGTGGGCAGGAGCACGAGCGACATGTACGGCGTCGGGCCCTCGATCTCGCGCAGGGGCTCGACCCGCTGCTCGGGCCAGCTCGCCCGCTCCACGTAGACGGCGCGCTCCGCCACGCCGGCCCGCTCGGTTGCCTCGCGCACCCCGGCGAACGTCCGTCCGAGCTTCAGCACCACCGCCGCGTCGCAGCCCCGCAGGCGCGCCGCGAGCGCTGCCGGCGGCAGCGTTCCGGGAACCACCGCCAGCACGTCGTCGCGCTTGGCGAGCGGCACGCCGGCGGCCGCCGCCGCCGCGCTGAACGACGTCACGCCCGGCACGACCTCGGTCTCGTAGCGGGCGGCGAGCCGCTCGTGCAGGTACATGAACGAGCCGTAGAAGAACGGGTCGCCCTCGCAGAGCACGGCCACGTCACGCCCCGCGTCGAGGTGAGCGGCGATCGCCGCCGCGGCCTCGTCGTAGAACTCGCACAGCGCGCCCTCGTAGCCGCCCGGATGATCGGAGCGCTCGGTGGTCACCGGGTAGGTGAGCGCGAGCTCGACCTGGTCCGCGCGGATGTAGGGCTCGGCCGCCCGCCGTGCCACCCCGCCGCGGCCGCGGGCGATCGGGTAGGCGACGACGTCCGCCTCCTCGATCCGCCGGCGCGCCTTGACCGTCACGAGCTCGGGATCGCCCGGGCCGACGCCGACGCCGAACAGCCGGCCGCGTGTCACGACTCCTCCTCGGAGGCGAGCGCGTTGACCGCGGCGGCCGCGATCGCGCTGCCGCCCCGCCGGCCGCGGACGATCAGGTACTCGACGCCGTCGGCGGCCAGCGCGTCCTTCGACTCCGCCGCGCCGACGAAGCCCACCGGCACGCCGATCACCGCCGCCGGCCGCGGCGCCCCCTCGGCGAGCAGCTCCAGCAGCCGGAACAGCGCCGTCGGCGCGTTGCCGACCACGACGAGCGCGCCCGCGAGCCGCTCTCCCCACAGCTCGACCGCCGCCGCCGTCCGGGTCGTGCGGCGCTCTGCCGCACGCGCGGGAACGCGCGGGTCGTCGAGCGCGCACACGACCTCGTTGGCCGCCCGCAGCCGCGAGCGCGTGATGCCGGCCGCCACCATCTGCGTGTCGCACAGGATCGGCGCGCCCTCGCGCAGAGCGGCGGTGGCGGCAGCGGTGAAGCTCGGCGACGCCGCGACGTCGTCCGCCAGGTCGACCATGCCGCAGGCGTGGATCATCCGCACCACGGTGCGCGCGAGCACGGGGTCGAGCCCCTCGAGGTTCGCCTCGGCCCGGATCGTGGCGAAGGAGCGGCGATAGATCTCGGCGCCGTCGCGCAGGTAGTCGAGCCTCATCGCAGCATCGCCAACGCGTCCTCGACCCGGCCGACGATCCGCTCGCCGCGCTCCGTGCGGATGGCGACGCCGTCCCCGTCCGCCGCCACGGCGATCGGCTGGCGGGCGCGCTCGCCGCAGCGCCGCTCGCACGCCGCCCAGTGCTCCGCCGGCGCACCCGCCTTGCGGGCACGTGCGCGCACGGCGGCTGCGGCGCGCACGTCGAGGCGCGCCTTCGCACAGCGCCCCACGCCGGCGCAGGCGGTCAGCCCGATCCACCCGCAGTTCGCGTCGAGGACGAGCCCGAGCGCGGCGAGCTCGCGCTCCACGGTCGCGACGCGCGCGCGCTCGACGTCCGTGACGGTCACGGTGCGACCCGTCCCCAGCCGCACCTCCGATGCGAGCGCGGCGAGCCCCACGAGGGCCTCCCGCTCGAGCCGCCCCAGCGGCGCGACCGCCGTGACCGCGACGCGGCCGTCGCGCTGACGCAGGCGGCCCGGCGCGAGCGGCGCGCCGGGCGGCAGGCGCGGCTCGCCCGCGAGCGCGAGGCCGAGCCGGCGCGCGACCGCCGCCGGACCGGCGGCGAGCTCGGAGATCCGCCAGGCGCGCTGCTCGACGGCGGCGCGTTCCTCGAGGAAGGCGACAGCGGCCTGGACCGCGACGGCCGCGGCCTCCGTCGCGGCGATCGGCTCGCCCACCGGCCGCCCGGCCAGCGCGAGCAGCCAGCGCACATCGCCGCGGGCCACGAGGGTGACGTCGGCAGGCTGGTCGAGCGCCAGCCCCGAGCCGTCGTCGACCGCGAACAGGAACCGCCCCGGCAGCTCCGCGAGCGCCGACTCGGCGCACACGCCGCGGTCGAGCGCCGCGACGATCGCGTCGGTCCCCGTGTGCGCACGCGGGTGCCGCCCGGCGACCGGGCTCGCGAGCACGTTGCGCGCGCGATCGTGGGCGGGCGACGGCACCAGCCCGGCCGCCCGCAGCCGCTCCATGAGCGCTTCGCCCGCGTCCGCGGGCAGGCCGCGGATCTGGACGTTCGCGCGCGAGGTGAGATCCACGAGCCCGTTGCCGAGCGCCGCCGCCCGCTCGAGGGCGAGCAGCTGCCGGGCGGCGAGGCGCCCGCCGGGCACCCGCATGCGGGCGAGCCACCCGTCCTCCGCCCGGTGCAGCGCGAGCGTGCCGGGACAGCGGTCGACCGCCGGTCGCGGCTCCGGCGTGCACAGCGGGCGCGGCATCACTCTCCGACGACCGCCACCGGCTCCCGGCGCAGCACGCGTCTCGGGAGGAGCGGCTCGCCGCTCATCACCCGCTGTGCGACCGCCCCGAAGACGAGCCCGATCGCCGCCCACAGCACCGCCTGCATCCCCACGGCGGCCACGCGGAACTCCCACAGCATCGTCGCCGGGAAGTCGGCCGGGACCTCGTTCACCGAAGGCAGCGCCACTCCGGCGGCGACCGCGATCGCCGCGAACGAGAGGGCGACGGCCAGGTTCGCCGCATGGGCGCTCCAGCGGCGCGCGAGCGCCGGGCGCAGCCGTCCCGCCGCGATTGCCGCGAGCACCGAGACGGCGACCATCGTCACGTACAGCAGCGTCCGGCGGCCGATCGTCGCCGGGTCGGTCGCCCCGGGCGGGCCCGCCGGGTACTTCAGGAACGGCACGAGGTAGACGACCACGAACGCCGCCGCCGCGAGCCCGTACGCGGTCGCCCTCGGCCCGGCGCGGGCGACGCGGCCGTAGCAGACCGCGAACACCAGCGCGAAGATCCCACCCAGCGCGACGCCGTAGACGAGCGCCGCGGTCAGCAGGCCCGCGCTCTTCTGCAGGCCGCGCGAGACCGGCGCGAGCGCCTCATGCGCGCCGTGCGCCCCCACCTCGTGCGCATGCCCGTGTCCCTCCTCGTAGGCGATCACCTGGTCCATTACCGGCTCGCCCACCAGCGCCGCGAACCCGGTCGCCAGCAGCCCACCGCACGCGCCCGCGGCCAGGCCGCAGATCAGCAGTCTGCGAAGCATGTCGTCGGACTAGTGGCAGGGAAAGCCGAGCAGATGCCGCCCGTCGTGCACGAACTCGTGGATCAGTTCGCCGGGGACAACGGACGCCGCGCCCTGATCCAAGCCCACGAAGTAGAGCAGCGACAGCAGCGCGAGCGCGAACACGGCCCATGGCCAGAGCTCGCGCAGCGAGATCGCGGGCGGGTGGACGGCCGCCGGCAGCGGCGCGGCCGAGGCCGAAACTTCGGACATGGCAAACCTCCTGGGGATGACGCGTCCCCGGTGACGGTTGTCAGCGATGGCCCGAAGTCCTGGCTTCCGGGTCCACGCGACCCGGTTACAGTGGCGCGACCGCGCCGGACTCACACCGGCTTCCACGCGCCATCGCCCAGCGGGCGGGCAGTCTAACCGGTCGCGATGCGCCGCGCAATGGTCACCGCGACGCCCCGCGATTTGGCGTGTCCAAATCGATTTGCAAGTCATCCATTGGCGGCCTACTATCGCTCGCAAATCGATTTGCTCGATGAATCCTCCGCAGAGATCCCCATCGATCGCTGACGTCGCCGCCAAGGCCGGCGTCAGCTCCACCACGGTCTCCCACGTAGTTAGTCAGCGGTAACCGGCCCGTCAGCGCGCGCACCGCGGAGGCGGTGCAACGCGCGATGAAGGAGCTCAGCTACGTTCCCAACCACGCGGCCCGGAGCCTCCGCCTTGGCATCACGCGAACGCTCGGCCTGCTCGTCCCCGACATCTCCAATCCGTATTTCGCCGAGCTCGCCAAGGGCGCCGAGGACGCCGGGGAGCGCGAGGGCTACAACCTCGTTCTCTGCAACACCAGCTTCGACGGCGAGCGCGAGGCCCGCTACTTGGATGTCCTGCGCAGCGGCGGCGTCGACGGCATGATCTACGCGGCCGGCGCGCCGCCGGCCCCCGAGCGCGTCGCCGCTCTCGCTCGCACCTTCCCGTTGATCATCGTCGACGAGGAGCTGCCGGGCGTCGACGCCGACACCGTCGTCTCCGACAACGAGCGCGGCGGCCGGCTTGCCGGCGAACATCTGCGCGACCTCGGTCACCGCGACATCCTCGTCATCGACGGGCCACCGGAGCTCGCCTCGACCCCCCTCCGCGCGCGGGGCTTCCGGAACGCCTTCGCCGGCGTCGAGACCCGCCTCGTCGAGGTCCAGGGCGACTACCGGCCCGAGAGTGCCAGGGCCGCGGTCAGCGCCGCGTTGGACGACGCCGCCCCGTGGTTCACCGCGGTGTTCGCGGCCAACGACCTGATGGCCATCGCCGCGATCGAGGTCCTGGCGGGCGCCGGCGTCCGAGTACCCGAGGACGTATCGGTGGTCGGGTACGACGACACCAGGCTCGCGGCGCTCGTCCGTCCGGCGCTGACGACTGTGCGTCAGCCCGTCTATGAGATGGGCGCCACCGCTGCAGAGCGGCTCGCGAAACGTCTCGCCGGGGACGGCGCAAACAAGCCGCGCAAGCTCGTTCTCGACGTCGAGCTGGTCGTCCGCCAGACGTGCCTCGCCCGCGAGAGGAGGAGCGCATGAGCGCAATCGAAGTCAGGGGTGTCACCAAGCGCTTCCCGCGCCGCGGGGCAGACGACGTCGTCGCGCTCTCGAACATCGACCTCACCGTTGAGCCGCTCGAGACCGTTGCGATCGTCGGCCCATCGGGTTGCGGCAAGAGCACGCTGCTGAACCTGATCGCTGGCTTCGCGCAACCGACGGCGGGCACTGTGTCCGTCAACGGCAGCCCGGTCACCGGTCCCGGGGCGGATCGCGCCGTCGTCTTCCAGGGTGACGCCGTCTTCCCCTGGCTCACCGTGCGCCGCAACGTCACCTACGGCCCACGCGTGCGTGGGGTCCCGGCGCGCGAGTATGAGCCGCGCGCCCAGCGCTTCCTCGAGATCGTCGGTCTCACCGGCTTCGCGGACGCCTACCCGAAGGAGCTGTCAGGTGGTATGCGCAAGCGCGTCGACCTAGCCCGCGCGTGGGCCAACGAGCCGGACGTCCTGATCCTCGATGAGCCCTTCGGCGCTCTCGACGTGCTCACCAAGGAGGCGATGCAGCAAGCGCTGCTCGCGATCGTCGCCGAGGAGCCGAAGACGACGCTGCTGATCACACACGACATCGAGGAGGCGGTCTACGTCGCCGACCGGGTTGTGGCGATGAGCCCGCGCCCCGGGCGCGTCGTCGAGGAGGTGCCAGTGCCGTTTGCGCGGCCGCGCATGCCGGAGCTGCGGGCCGACCCAGAGTTCCAACAACTGCGCATGCGCATCCTCGGACTGCTCGACCACGACGAAGGGCGGCAGGCGGCATGACCCCCCGGACCGAGCAACAAGAGCCCGTCGTGGGCGCACCGCCGTCGACGTCGATGGAGCAGCCGAGCGCGCAGGCGTCGGACCGCCGCGGGCCGCTGCTGCTTGTCAGCGTCGCGAGCATCGTGGCCGTCCTCGTCCTCTGGTGGGTGCTGACCACGGGCCTCAACGTCCTAAAACCGCTCACCTTCCCGAGCCCCGAGGAGGTCTGGCAGGCCGCAAAGGACTTGCGCGGTCAGTTGCTCTCGGACGCGCTCGCCACGCTGCTGCGCGTCGTCGTGGCGGCGGCTCGTCCGCTTCCAGCAGCCGCTTGACCGTCCGGCGGTTGATCCCCAGCCGCGCGGCGATCTGCGTCTGCGAAACCCCGTCGGCGGCCAACGCCTTGACCTGTGCCCAATCCATCGCGCTGCGCACCCCCTCGCACCCTCCCCAAGCTCGACAACGCGCTCGAGGCTCCCGACGTCACCGGTCGCAACCGGCCGCCGAGCGGTGCACTTTTCAGTTCCCGAACCCGGTGCACTATTGGGCTCCTGGCGTCACCTGATGTGGAAGCTCTCATCGAAGGCGAGCCGGGCGCCCTCGCTGGCTGCCCGCGATGCGGTGGCGCGCTCGGATGGGAGGCGGGTGGCATCTGGGATTGATCCACGACGGGGGCGGCCGCAGATCGGGCCAAAGAGGCGATCCTTTGGCCCGATCTCGGCGGGAACCGCCCAAAATGGACCGAAACGCGGGCGCTGAGAGCGGTCACCGAGCATGGCCCCGGGGCGGTCGCTTGAAGTGGCCCCGGCCTCGTGCTCGTTGATGTGAGAGCGGGATGGTGGCAGAAGGCGGCGCTGGGGTCGCGCGGAGGTGTCGCCCGTA